>Ga0208722_1000101_pt1 | contig 22582 bp, 15 predicted proteins | sample LakMenEpi21Sep11_FD_150722 | JGI IMG/M metagenome (GOLD analysis project Ga0208722, IMG submission 150722) | Freshwater microbial communities from Lake Mendota, WI - 21SEP2011 deep hole epilimnion (SPAdes) | ecosystem: Environmental > Aquatic > Freshwater > Lake > Epilimnion/Euphotic zone ... | reverse complement strand
GTATCAGAAAACCACTGACGGTGATAGTAGCCGATGTAGCACCAGGTATAAACTGAAACCATGCGGAATTGTTATTGGCGGAGTTCCAATCACAACCATTGACAGGGCTTCCTGGATAGCGAGGATCTGTAGCGGAATAACCCTTATTTGCACCAACAATTATTTCATTGGTTTTCATACAGGTAGCTCCACCACAGCTATCATTTGCCTTACTAGCGGTCACATCATTAACTACTATAGGAGACCCAAATATGAGATCTACTTTTTCAAAAGAAACCTCAGAAGATGTATTTTCAATAATCTGAATTTGCCAAGTACCATTAGGATTGCTCCCATTATTGAATCTGCTGAAGGAATTAGACACATTCGATTTATAATACCCTATACTATATGGATGATAGCTACCTTGATTGCCATTCGAGTGATCTTTGATTCGTTCTAGATCTTTATGGTCTCTCAGCCTTACATTGAGCCACACGCTCGAAATAGTCGTAGTAACTGCTGCTATAAGGGTGTCAAGGGTGCCATTTGGCGCTTGCAATCGCACCCAATAAGATCTCATATCACCTTTGCAGCTAGCATTACCTAGCTGGATATTGACCTGTCTCAGTATCGTATTTGCTCCTAAGCCACTAGTAGGCAATCCTGACACTGTAATATTTTTAGTCAGTGCCGTAGCCCATGAATTGCCCGAATCCCAAGTATTGCAGGCAGAGGCAGTAGTATTGCTAAATGTTTGGCTCCATAGAGGGGAGGCTACACAGATCATGAGTAGGAGACTATACATCGCATTTAATCGATTCATTGCATTGATTTTTTTAGCATTGTTACATTTGTTATTTTTTAACATTTATCACTTATTAACATCGCTAAAAGTAATGGACTTAATACTCTTTATATAAAATTTAAAATCGTATAATAAGATTTATAAATAGATATTTGTGAAGAAAATTTATAATTTGCACATGTTCTTTTCAAAAGGATTATTTACATTAATAAAGAGTTTATCAAGAAATGAAAAAAAATATTTCTATCTATTTTCAGATCTAACATCAAATGAAAATAAGATTTACTACGAAATATTTAAAGAAATAGACGCACAGGATTACCTAGATGTTGAATCTATTAAACAGAAATTTGGGCATAAGTATGGACATAACCTCGGAATGCTAAAAGAAAAACTATATGAACAAATATTGAATTCTCTTCATAATTATTATAGAGAAGATAGGGCGGACAATAAAATAATAAAATGGACTCAAGATGCGAAACTGCTGATACAAAAAGGATTGTACAAACTAGCCATGAAGAAAATAGATAAAGGGTTAAGACTTAGTCAAGAACTAGACCGTTATTTACTAGCTAATCATTTGGTAAACCTAAAGAAGACTGTCTATATGCATAGACAGTATGAAGGCATCAAAGATAGCGATATCGATGCTTTATTCAAGGTAGAAAAACTAGTCACAGATAGAGTAAATCAGATATCTGAGGCGAATAATTTTCAATTTCTTTACTATTATCATATAGCTAGAAACAACACGAAACAGGCCTTAGATATAGTGAATCGAATTCAAGTGAAGTTAAAATCTGCTCACCTTATTACAGCCGAAAAAGCGATTTACTATAACATTTTATCCAACTATTATGAAAGCAAAGAAAATCTTAAAAAGGCGATTCAAGTAACCAATTTACACATAACGCTTTTAACCTCTCACTCGGTCTATCAGTCAGAATATTTTGGTAATTATATACTTCAGCAATTCAATCTTATATCGCTATTAATATTACAAGATAATATCCCATTAGCAGAGTCCAGACTAAAGATTATTAAAGAAGAAAATCAATCTAATAAACGATACAAACATTTGATTATGAGTTTGTATTATTCTAATGTATTTCAAATCATCGCCATTAAATATAGCCTATCAGACTATGATAGCTGCCTGAATGAAATGAATGTGGAATATAAAAAAATGAAATTGGAGGTGTCGCCCAATCTCATTAGACACTCTATTTATTGTAGGGCAGTGCTTCTAATTCAAAACAAAGAGTATAAAGCCTGTGTGCAATATCTTCAATTGAATATGGCTTATTCGTATTCTTCTAGTCGATTTTTTTTTAACTTTTGGTTGATACTCATTATATGTTATATCCAACTCGACGACGCAGAATCACTTCTTCAAATACTTAATACCTATAAGTCACATATCAAACTAGCTGAACCAGGTTATTTGGAAGATCAATGGATTCAAAAAATATATGAAGCAAAGGATAAGAAACTAGAAGAGATTAAAAAAATTAGGCCTCAGTTCAATTCTAAAAAATCAGATAAAGATCTCTATTTTCCGTTACGATTAAAGGGGATATTGGCGCCCTCTATACATCCGTCAGAACACGCCTCGATGCGTGTTCCTACAGTAGTCTCATGACGTGTTCCTTCGATTATTGCTCCTTTGGCGGCAATTTCCTCACATCTTTCAAAGGGGCGGGTCTAAATTCTCCATTCGTCTCTTTATCGGCTAGCTTTACATATTCTACCCATATCCATTTATCCTTTGTCCATTGGAGTCCTTCGTAGGTGCCATCAGGAACTTTAATGAATCCAATATCTTTATTTTTGCCATCCATAGGTGGGGTATGATCGTGGGTAATTAAATCCTTTGATTTATCATATTTGATAGAAACACTCGAGCCTTTTCTATATTCCAAAACATAGCGGTAATATATTTTTGTCTTAACTATGGGTGGCTCAGGTCGAGAAGGAGCATTCCCAAATTTCGATGGTCGTGGTGGGATAATTTCCGTGGTGGTTTTTTCAAATATGGGCATGCCAAATTTAGCAATGGAATCTTTTTCTATCCACATAGCTTCTATATATTTTTTGTCAGCTAGAATATCATTTTGATCAAAGCCAAATAGAAAATAAATTGGCTTGTCGTTAACTTTTTTAGTTATGATTCGATAATAAACGGCTCCTAGCCAGTTTTTATTAGTAATTGTAAATTGAGGTGTAGTAGGGAACGTGTCGGAGAAATCTCGCAATGGAATTAGCTTAATGTTTTTTCTATTGAGCTGAATAGCTCCATAATGGCGGAATGTAATATTCTGTAGGACTATCTGAAATGTAAAAATACGAAAGCTGCTATCCTCAGGCATTATAGTAGCTAAGTATGGCAAACTGTCAAACTTGTATTGAAATGAATTTTCAACTTTGAGGGCTTCAACCAATAATTTTACAAACTCGCGTGTCCCCTTCAATCTAATCTCTTGATTAGAATCCGCTAAAAATTGAGCACCAATTCGTTGCATTTTCTTTTCGATCAGCATGATTTCTCCTCGCTGTGAAGAGCTCAACTTAGTGCTTCGCTGGGCTATGGAGCTTAAGCTTGTGAAACAAACGAAGATGAAAATTAGTGTACGCATGGCTTCTTTACTATAAAACTGTTTCTTCAAAAAATAATTGTCCTAGAATTAAGGGTAAATCTAAGGTCTTGTGCTCTTTCTTCTTTCAAAAGATTTCCACCGAAAATTTATACCTTTGTCTATTAGAGTTTAATTTATGGCTGCGCGTTTAAAACTTTCTTCTCCGATAGAGTCCATAGTAGGACTAGCCCCAGCTAAGTGCGAATTGCTGAAGAAAAACTTTCAGATATTCACTGTATATGATATACTACATCACTACCCGTTTCGATATATCGATAAATCTAAAGTCTATCAAGTGGCAGAAGTAGATGAAAATCTACAATACATTCAGCTCTACGGAACTATTTCACAGTTTCAAATGATAGGAGAAGGAGCCAAACGCAGGCTCACCGCTAAATTAAAAGATGCTTCAGGTGAGATAGAATTGGTTTGGTTTCAAGGAATTCAATATTACCAAAAAAGTATATCGCAGACGGATACCTATCTTTTATTTGGTAAACCACAGAAATTTGGGAATAAATATACCATAGCGCATCCAGAAATACGAAAGGCCCTCCCAGAAGATATTTCGAAATTGTCAGGATTTCAGCCGCTCTATCCGTCTTCGGAGGCCATGAAGAAAAAAGGACTGGATAGCACAGGCCTTTTTAAATTGATTAAACAGACTTATACCGATCTGGACACCGATGAGATATTTGAATTCCTGCCCAATGAACTAATAAAAAGTCATGGATTGATTACCTATCCGGAGGCTATCTATCAAATACATTTTCCGAAGTTGAATGCTCAAATATTAGCTGCAATGCGACGAATTAAATTTGATGAATTCTTTCAAATTCAGATTCAACTAAAACGACTTTTAGCCCATCGAGTTCATGTGCAGAAAGGTTTTTTATTCCCAAGTATTGAACATTACTTCGAAAAATTTTATCACCACCATTTGCCATTTCCGCTTACAGGAGCCCAGAAAAGGGTATTGAAAGAAATTCGGCGTGATACGATGCAAGGAAGACAGATGAATCGATTGCTTCAAGGCGATGTAGGCAGTGGGAAAACGATTGTAGCATTTATGACAATGCTCATGGCGGTCGATAATGGATTTCAAGCGAGTATTATGGCCCCTACGGAAATTCTAGCACGACAACACTATGAGCATCTAGAGTACTATGCTAGGGCATTGAATCTGCGAGTAGATATACTGACTGGTACTACTAAAGCCAAGGATAAGAAGCGAATTTTAGATGAATTGGAGCATGGTAAAATAGATATGCTGATAGGCACACATGCCCTAATAGAACCAACCGTAGTATTTAAAAATTTAGGTTTGGTGGTGATAGATGAGCAGCACAGATTTGGGGTGGCTCAGCGTGCAGCTTTATGGAAAAAGAATGAATGGCCTCCACATATTTTAGTTATGACAGCTACGCCTATCCCGCGCACCTTGGCCATGACACTATACGGAGATCTGGATTATTCGGTCATAGATGAGCTACCACCAGGCAGAAAGCCTATTAGTACCAAGCATTTTTTCTATACACATAAAGAAAAATGTTTTGAATTTTTGAAAACAGAAATTGAAAAAGGAAGACAAGTATATATTGTATTTCCGCTGATAGAGGAGAGTGCTAAGATAGATTTGAAAAATCTAATAGATGGCTATGAAGAATTAAAGAAGGTATTTCCAGAACCTAAATTTAGCATGACCATGGTGCATGGCAAGATGAAAAATGATGAAAAATCGGCCAATATGGATTTATTCGTATCCGGTAAGGTTCAGATACTGGTGTCGACCACAGTTATAGAAGTGGGAGTTAATGTTCCTAATGCCTCTATCATGCTTATAGAAAATGCGGATAGATTTGGTTTGTCTCAGCTCCATCAGTTAAGAGGAAGAGTTGGGAGAGGAGCAGATCAGTCCTATTGCCTTCTGATGACGGAGTTTCAGCTATCTCTAGAAGCGCGTAAGCGGATGCAAGTGATGGTCGAGAGTACCGATGGATTTTATATAGCCGAAGAAGACCTCAAGTTACGAGGACCAGGTGACCTCGGAGGCACACGTCAAAGTGGAGATATTCAACTCAAACTAGCTAGTATATCAAAAGATGCAGATATACTACAATTAGCTAATCAACTAGCCCAGCACATCATAGATGAAGACCCTGAACTCAGCTCTGATAAATATAAAGCGCTGCGCATATACCTCCACAAAATCAATAAGGAAGTCAAGCCGTGGAGTAAAGTGAGTTAAGTTCAAATTGCGTTTCAGGCTCTGACATAGGAGGAGACTGAGGCGTTAAATAGGCTCAACCCCGTGCTAGATTTTGTTTTAATATTTTCAAAAAGTTGGAATAAAAATATTATACGAATTAGTACCTTGCCTACGATACTAATTTTAGGTTAAGTTTGAAAGAAATTTAGAACCTAATCTAAATATTTATCAAAAAATGAATGACTAGATTATAGTCTTGGCGATTTAACTTGGGGAGACTATCAATTAACCATAGAAACAGATTATGGATAAACAACTTCAAAATATTCAAGTAGTACAACAAAAAAACCCAAGCCTAGGCTTGGGTTTTAATCTATCAAATTTTGAATTATTTTATTTTATATCGACCATTTCTGTATCGAAGATCAAAGTAGATTTTGCTGGAATCACAGGTGCTCTTCCATCGACTCCATAAGCTAACCAATAAGGGATAATTAACTTAGCTTTAGCGCCTTTATTAAGAAGAGCGATTCCTTCTTCCCAGCCTGGTATGACCATCCCCTGACCCAATTGGAATGTAATAGGCTCATTTCTATCATAAGATGCATCGAATTTACTGCCATTGGTGAAAGCACCGTGGTAATGAACACTGACTGTATTGCCCGCTTTAGCGCGTTCACCAGTTCCATGATTTTCAATGATATAAGCTAATCCTGAGGCTGTGAATGTAGCAGTTGGGTATAGTTTTTTCATTTCTGCTCTAAAAGCTGGTTCATCTGTTTTAGCTGCTTCTTGATTCTTTCTTTGCATTTCTTTCATCATTTCTTCCATTTTAGCACGCTCTAGTTTTTGCATTTCTTCCATTTTTGATTGTGCCTTCACTTTATAACCTTCAAAGCTAGCTTTATCTACTTTGAACGCCTGTGCCTCAGCCCCTACTCTTTCTATTCTCACTTTTTTCATCATATCGTTCGTCTTAAGACTATTGACCACATCCATACCTGAGACTACTCTTCCGAATACAGTATGCTTGCCATCTAACCATGGCGTTGGCACTACTGTGATGAAAAATTGGGAACCATTGGTTCCAGGACCAGAATTGGCCATAGATAGAATTCCTGGTACATCATGTTTTAGACTTGGATCTATTTCATCTGGAAAGCTATAGCCAGGGCCACTTGTTCCTGTTCCGGTAGGGTCTCCACCTTGTACCATAAAGTCCTGTGGATCCCCATTGCCTTTGGTTATGACTCTGTGAAATTTGATACTATCATAATATGGCACACCAAGAGGCTTAGCCGTATTTTCCATTTTACCTTCTGCTAGTCCTACAAAGTTAGCTACTGTCATTGGAACCTTGTTGTGATCAAATAGAATGACGATGTTACCTTTTTCTGTCTCAATAGTGGCGTAAATGCCTGGTTGTTTTTGATTGCTCATTTTTGATTTAATTGTTGTTTTTTTTGCTTTTCCATTGGCGCCAGGAGTCGTTTTTTTCTGCGCTATAGCCATAGTGCCTATAAGGCAAAGCATGATGAATAAATTGATTTTTTTCATTTGATATAGTTTAATTTTGATTATTGAAAGTCTACTAACTGCACCTCAAAAACTAATGGTTCATTCGGTCCAATAGCACCCTGCACTCCTTTTTCTCCGTAGGCCAAGTAGCTAGGTATAATTAAAACGGCTTTTTCTCCTTTTCTTAATAGCGCTATGCCTTCGTCCCATCCTGGAATGACATTACCTGCACCTAGCGGAAATTGGATAGGTTCTTTGCGTGAATAGGATTCATCGAAAACCTTACCACTGGTTAGCATTCCCTTGTAATGCACTTTGACTAAATTCCCTGGGACTACTTGCGCTTCCTCAGTAGTAGTGGTCTTTAGAAAATATAGACCTGAAGCGGTTTTGCTAGCCTGCGGATATACTTTCTTTACATAGTCCTCAAATGCTTTGTACATAGGAGAAGCTAAATGATGTTCGTACTTGGTTTTTAGCTCAGCAATAGCTTTTTGCTGTATGATATCTTTTTGTGCATTAAATACTTTGACGGCATCGAAATTCTGGGCCTCACTTGTATTGCGTATAATGCGAATACTATCTATAATGTCATTCATTTCTATTTTATTAACCACATCTTGACCTTCTATGACTCGTCCGAATATCGTATGCACGCCATTGAGCCATTCTGTCTTCATATGGGTAATAAAAAACTGCGAGCCATTTGTGTTTTTTCCAGAGTTCGCCATAGAAAGTATGCCTGGTCCGTCATGACTGAGTTCTTCGTGAAATTCATCTGCAAACATATACCCAGGATTCCCCGTACCATTTCCGAGTGGATCTCCTGTCTGAATCATAAAGTTCTCTACTATACGATGGAATTTCAATCCATCATAGAAGGGGTTGCCCAGAGGCTTATGTTTATTAGGCATTTTACCTTCTGCTAGCGCTACAAAATTAGCTACAGTCATAGGTGTTCTGATATATTCTAGACCCAGTTTTATCAGTCCCTTATTGGTGTAGACCATAGCTATCATATCTTGATTAGCTTTAAACGGTTCCACCCCTGATGCGATAGCCTGAGTATCTGAATTGGCTGTTTTTTCTTTGCAGGCAGAGATGCTAAATAGAATAATGCCGCATAGTATAAAATATTTATTCACGTACTACTTAGTTTTAAAAGTGAGTTGATTAATTTTTTGGAGTGGTTTCCAATTGTTTGAAGTCATCGTAGGACATGCTTAAATGCTTATTTTCTCCAAAGAATTTTAATATCATGGTCATTTCATCTGCTTGTATATAGCCTGGTATATTCGTCAGCAGATCATGATCCATTCCTAAAAAGCTAGTAGTTGGATAACCCATTTTACCACTTAAAATGTGGATAGCAAATTCATGCGTACTTCTTATACCTTGTGCTTTCATAGTGTATGGAACACCTCTGTAGTTTACAGAGTCTTCTCGCTCGGCATTAAATTTCACAGGTAAAAAATAGCGATTCAACGCTTCAATCACTTGTGGATCTTCATAAGTGGTTTTATCCATGCGCTTGCACCAGCCACACCAGTCAGTGAAAAAATCTACCAGTATCTTTTTCTTAGAGGCTTTAGATTGAGCTAAGGCATCTTTTAACGGCAACCAGGTAATAGTTTTGGCTATAGTTGCTTGGGTGGTTTCTGACCCTTTATTGAGGGAGCTAATCATTTTAACCTCTTGTTTCTTTCTTGATTCTACTTTCACTGGAGCAGCAGCTTTAGTCTTTTTTTGACTAGATTGAGCATAGCTTATTTGACTGCCCACTATGAGAACTAATAATAGCACTATTTTATTCATATTTTTCTGTTTAAATTTAACGTATAGACTGCCTAAAATCTTAGTCGTTTAAATTTTTTACAAGTTTTTAATTTCTAAAAATAAAAATAAGGAAAAATCTAGTTCGTAATTGTTAATAATTCTTTTACAATCCTAGAAATAACTCCTCCATCGGCCTGACCAGCTAGTTTTTTATTGGCTGCGCCTATGACCTTGCCCATTTCCTTAATATTTATCACCTCCATTTCTGCTATGAGTGCAGCTATAATCGGTTTTACCTCTTCTTCAGATAGCTGCTTAGGTAGAAACTTTTCCAAAACATCTAACTCTTCTTTTTCCTTAGTAGCCAGATCGATCATGCCTTGGCCTTGGTAGATTTCAAAACTCTCCTTGCGCTGCTTGGCAAGTTTCTGAATGAGCTGCAATTCTTTTTCTGCTGTCATTTCACCCGCATTTTTCTCTGTCTTAGCCAATATAATAGCTCCTTTGATAGCTCTAAGGGTTCTCAATCCCGCTTCATCTTTCGCCTTCATAGCTTCTTTGAGCATGTCCATAACCTTCTTTTCTAGTTCCACTTTATTATATTTTTAGTTTGAGGTATAGAAGATAAATTTCTTCTATTGCACAGTAATATGCAAAATTAATGTATTGGGATTAATTGTGGAGAAAGAATTGGGAGATTTCACACTATAATATTGTTGTGAATTATAATTTCTCAAGGCTAGTCATTTAAATTCACCTCTCCCTCATAAGCATTTAACACAATTTTTTTCTGGTATTCTTTTATCATTTTCTCTCTACCCATATTGCCCATTTCGAGTCTTTTCTGCTCAGCTAAGTTATACAATTGAATCATTTTCTCGGCAAGCGATTCTGGGTTTCGAACTTCGCAGAGATAGCCAGTAATTCCATCTTCAACCAAATTTCTACATCCCGTGACATCGGTGGCTATCAGTGGCTTCGCCATGGAGGCTCCTTGCATAAGCACATTGGCGCATCCCTCTCGGTAGGAGGGCAGCACTGCACAGTCTGCATTTGCTATAAATGGCCGTACATCAAGCGTATAACCTAGATAATCTAGTGTACCTTGACTGACCCATTGGCTCACTTCCGCTTCGGTGATGGTGTTTTTAGTCGTGCTTTGCTTCCAGTAAGGGCCTAAGAGCTGAAACTTGACTTCTGGATAGCTCATTTTTACAAGTTCTGCTGCATACGCATAGTCTTGTACTCCTTTATCTTTTATCAGACGACTGATCATTAAAAAAATAAACTCATTCTTTGTCTTAGGTCTCGGAGAATAGTATTCTGTATCAACCCCACTGCCTGGAAGCAGTATGGCCTGATTGGGTCTCACATAGTTATTTAGCAAGAAGAAGTTGTAATCATCTTCATTTTGGAAAAATACGCGTTGATTTCTTAGAAAGACAAACTTATATGCCAACCGAATCAAACGATAGACGAAACCATTATCTTTAGTCAAGGGCCCTGTCCCGGTCACATTGCTCACGATAGGCAGTCCTAGCAGCCTAGCTGCTATACTGCCAAAGAGATTGGGGCGAATGGTAAAAGAGAAAATAATGTCGGGTTGAATCTGTTTGATTTCCCGAATTAGTTTTAAAAAAAACTGAACTGCTTTGATAGGGTTTAGAACGACTGTTCCTACGGGTATGCAATGAAAACCTTGTTTTTCCAGAATTTCTATGTCGTTCTTTTCTGCTTTGGATAATACATAAATCTCATATCCCTTATCCTTGAAATGACGCAAAATTTCCATCCTCAGGGAGAGCACGGTATAGTATGTGTTTTCGAGAATGATGATTTTTTTCATATGGTTAGCCACGAACTTGTCTGTTGAGAAAGAGGTTCACGAATTAAATTCAAAAAGTAAGGTTACATGTGCTTTAGGTTGCGACACATAGGCACACAAAGAAGACACAGAGAACCACCAAGTTTTTTTCACTATGATAAGTCAATTGTCAAATCGTCTCATTTTCAAATTGACTAATTGTCATATCAATTTGCTTTTCTTACCGTTCTTTGCTCTATGCGTTTTTCAAATTTCTCGCCTTGGAATATCCTGTGAATATAAATTCCTGGAGTGTGAATTTGGTTAGGGTCTAACTCCCCCGCTGGCACTAATTCTTCCACTTCTGCTATCGTTATTTTACCTCCTATAGCCATAGCTGGATTGAAATTTCTAGCAGTGGATTTATAAATCAAATTTCCCATCGTATCACCTTTCCATGCTTTAACAATGGCAAAATCTGCTTCGAACGCATATTCTAGGAGATATTCTTTCCCATTAAATACCCGTGTTTCTTTGCCTTCGGCTACTTCGGTGCCTACACCAGCGGGTGTCCAGATGGCAGGCATACCATAGCCAGCGGCCATGCATCGAGTTGCCAGGGTACCTTGAGGCACGAGTTCTACTTCTAGCTCACCGGATAGCATTTGTCTTTCAAACTCTGCGTTTTCTCCTACATAGCTTGATATCATTTTTTTGATTTGCTTGGTTTGAAGCAGGAGCCCAAGACCGAAATCATCTACGCCCGCATTATTGGAAATACAGGTGAGGTTTCTGGTGTTTTTGCGAACCAAGGCAGCTATACTATTTTCCGGTATACCACATAGACCAAAACCTCCGAGCATGAGCGTCATACCATCTTTTATCCCCTCTAAGGCTTCGTCAGCCGTTTTATATACTTTATTAAATCCCATGGAATTAGTTTTTATTTAATCCAAGCAAATGTACATGAAAATTTTTTATTTTGAATATTCACGCATTTGAGGGCAAGACCAAGATTTACTTTTTTTTGCATTCTAAACGAAATAGGACATTTTCTCGTCTTATAATGTGGAAGAAGGGAAAATTAATTATTACATCTTCATACTCTATTTCTATTTTTGTCGGTATGCCTAGATTCATCATATTCATTTTTTGCACCTTAATCGTATCAATTAGTATCCAAGCCCAGCCATCTTTATTTTCTAGGTCAGATTCAGCATGGGCGAAAAAGATATTATCCAAACTCAGTGCGAAGCAGAAGATAGCTCAGCTTTTCATGACAGAAGTTTCTCCTAAACCTGAAAATAAAGATCAGAATAAGAAAGTAATGCAGCTAGTGAAAAAAAATCATGTAGGTGGACTTATCATTATGAAGGGAGACTATGCATTGACAGGAGAGTGGATTAGAGAGTTTCAAAAAAATAGTGATGTCCCCCTTCTGGTATCGATTGATGGTGAATGGGGCATCAGCATGCGAATAGGAAATACAACAAAATTTCCTTATCAACTTACGATGGGTGCTTTAACAGAAGACAGCATGATCTACGAAATGGGCAAAGCTATAGCAAGAGACTGTCGAAGAATAGGAATTCATGTAAACTTTGCGCCTGTAGCCGATGTTAATATCAATCCGAAAAATCCAGTGATCAATTATCGATCTTTCGGAGAGAATAAATTGAGAGTGACTGATAAAGCATTAAATTATGCTTTAGGTATGCAGTCAGAGAATGTCATGGCCTGCGCTAAGCATTTCCCTGGTCATGGCGATACCGATGTAGATAGCCATTTAGATTTGCCGCTAATTAATAAACCTAGAGAAAAGTTAGAAGACATAGAGCTCTACCCTTTTGAGAAAATGGCGGAGGAGAATGTATGGGCCACTATGATAGCTCACCTCAAAGTACCAAGTCTAGACTCGAATAAAACGACATCCCTTTCCTATGATGTTGTGACCAATTTATTGAAAAGGGATATGGGTTTTCAAGGTTTGGTATTTACCGATGCGCTTAATATGAGCGGAGCTACTAAAAGTTCAGAACCAGGCACCTTAGAATTGGAGGCATATATGGCAGGCAATGACATTTTACTTATGTCACAGAATATCGAGTCAGGAATACGAAAAATAGAAGAATATATTTTAGCTAGTTCAGACTATAGAGTGACAGAAGATTTGAATGCTCGAGTATTTAAAATTTTACTATTTAAGCACAAACTGAAAACCTTTCAAATTCCACCTGTAGAAAATGCCCCAGATGAATTCATTAATAAGGAAATTACGGAGAAAATTTATCAGGATGCCATTACCTTTATTTCTCAGGAAAAAGCGGAAGGAGTAGTTATTTTGGATAAATTAAAATCAACTTTGCTTATTTCTTTTGCAGATAAGACAACGACTTTCCATAGTGCAATGCAAGCTTATAAGGATTTTTCTCAAATAAGAATTTCAAAAAATGCATCTGACAAGGAATATGCTAGCGTCTTAGAGGCTACTAAAAATTATGAACAAGTGATTATAGCTTATCATGATTTATCTCAGCAAAGTGCCAATAGCTATGGACTATTACCTAAGCAGATAAATTTTATTGAGACGGTAAGTTCTCTCCCAAATGTTCTGCATGTATGGTTTGGGAATCCATATGCTTTAGCATATTTTCAAAAAGCAAAAAATGTCATAGTCTCCTATGAAGAAAATGAAAAGACGCAGTTAGCCACCTTCCGAAAACTGTATCAAGGGGATTTATTTACTGGATCTCTTCCGGTCAGTGTGGGCATTTATAAAGAGGGGAAACGTTATAATATTTATCAAAAACAAATTCATGAACAGAAGGATTTGGCTGCCGATACATCTTTTGTAGACGAAGCCTATCTGAGCCAAATTAATAAGGCAGATGCCTTGGCAAGAATAGAAGGCTTGTGTCAAGAAATTATGACTAATGGTGTGGCTCCTGGAGGTCAGCTTTATGTTATGCATAAGGGAAGAGAGATTTATAAAAAATCATTTGGAAAGTACACATATTCTGGTCAAGCAAAAAAGGTAAAAAATTCAGATATTTATGATTTGGCCTCCTTGTCAAAAATTTTGGGAACAACGATTGCTTTTATGAAATTGAAGGATGCGGGATTGATAAATCTAACGGATAGGGTAGGGGACTTTTTAACTCTAGGAGAGTTCAATACGGTATCTAATATTACATTGGCTCAGTTACTGACACATGAAGCAGGACTTACCCCATTTATTCCATTTTATGAGCGATTCAATGATAGCAATTTTTTCAACTATTTTAGAACGAAACCGGAGGAAAACTTCTCCACCGAAGTAGCTAATGATCTATTTATAAGAGATGACTATAAAGACACAATGTGGTATGAAACGACGCATAGAGAGCGAAAAGCAATAGGGAGTTATAAATATTCCGATTTGAGTATGTATATACTCCAGAGAGTGCTTGAAGCCAAGGCTGGTATGTCGCTCGATAAATATCTATATTCTCAGTTTTATAAACCCATGGATCTCGAGCTATGCTATAATCCTACCGGTAAGTTTAAATTGGAGCGAATTGTTCCTACGGAGTATGACATTAAATTTAGACTGCAACAAGTGCATGGCTATGTGCATGATCAGGGTTGTGCCCTATACGGTGGTGTCTGTGGTCACGCTGGCTTATTTGGAAACGCAGAGGATGTAGCGCAGATTATGCAAATGCTCATTCAAGGTGGAAAGTATAAAGATAGACAGTATTTAAAACCAGAAACGATTTCATTATTTACTAGTCAGCAAAATCCTAATTCTCGTCGCGGACTGGGTTTTGATAAACCCAATGTAGAAAATTTATCTTCTAGCCCTACTTCGCCTTTAGCTTCATTTGCTACCTTTGGACATACTGGATATACTGGCACATGTGCTTGGGCAGATCCTTTTAATGAATTGGTCTTTGTATTTCTTTCTAATAGAGTTTATCCAGATGCCAGTAATAAAAAATTGGCACATGGAAAATATCGTGAGCGTTTACACTCCTTATTTTATCTTTATACTAAAGACTAAATACCATTGAAGTTAGAGCGCGGAAATTTACTAATTAGTTACCCTTATTTAGAAGACGATTATTTCTATCGATCCGTAATTTGTATGATCGAACACAATAATGAAGGCTCATTCGGGCTTATTATAAATAAAAAAATGCCTCATAAAATAGGGGAGGTGCTGCCTATATTAGCGCATTTAGATAATCCAATATATATGGGAGGTCCAGTAGATACGCAGTCTATTTTTTTCTTTCATCCCTATAAGGATTTGAAAGATGCCCTATATGTATCTGATGGTTTATATATGAATGGGGATAGCACTGAACTCAAAGATATGTTGGAATTGGATTTTGCAAAACCTCAGGAGCTTCGATTTTATCTAGGTTATGCAGGGTGGTCTGCAGGTCAGCTAGAAGTTGAAATTAAGGAAAAATCTTGGCTCATAGGTGCATCAAATTCTGCTTTGGTTTTCGATGATAGTCCCAACGATATGGTGTGGAGAAAATCTGTAGAAATGCTTGGAGGCGAATTTAAGGACTTAGCTCATTTTCCTATAGACCCGCAGATGAATTAGTTATAATAGTCATCTTTTTTATAGATTTTTAGCTATTTCTACTATCTTTGTAGGTAGGGAGATTTTAAATTTGCCAGATACCTACTATAAAATACAAAGTGAAGTGAAAAAGTCATTGCATTTAATACTGGTTATTTTTATATCTACAGTTCAATTATCTGAATTGCAAGCGGATCACTTTATGGGCGGCCAACTGAGCTACGAGACTATAGATCTGGACACTGTGCGAGGAGTATACAAGGTGGTACTTAAGGTGGAACGTCCTTGTAATTCATTTAATACATTCCACAAAGAATATGCTATTAAGGTGCTAGAATATAGTGCCAAAAGATCTCCCGGATATAGTCTGAGCGTATATTCAGCTAAGATTTTTGATTCTAGTTATATATACTATCCTTGTACTTCTCCTACTGCTACCTGTGCTAATTCGGGGGGTCAAGTCATAGAAATCCGCTACTATAAGGTCAATATTGTAGTGCCAAATAGTAAGAAGGAATGTTTAGTCTATTTTGATGAATATTCTAATAGGACTTACAGCGATAATTTGGTAACGGATGATGACCCCATGGTTCTCTATACCTCTTTCATTCCATGTTATACAAATACTCAGGTGAATTTAGATGAGTCAAAGCGTCATTTTCCATTAAAGAATCAATGGACTAATATGGGCTATACCATTTCTGATGCGGAGAATGATAGTATTTCCTTTAGAACCTCGCTACCATTTAAGGCATTAAATTATACTATTGCCTCGCAAAATCTGACTTATACCTTAGTTAAATCGCAAGTAAAACTAGGGTTAAATGATAACAGGCCATTTAATATAAATGAATCCGCAATAACAGTTACTCCTAATTCAGTGCAATTTACACCAAGTGAGGTTCAGAGTTCATGGTTGACATTGGTAAAATCAGAATTTAGAAAAATCAATATAGGAGCTAAAGATACTTGGATTTGTATCAGTAAATCAAATCAAGATAGACTAGTATCAGTCTTTAATATAAGCTCTCAATTTCAACTGCACCAAATATCTTCTTCCAGCTCAGCGGTTAAGATTTCAGCCCAGCAAATAACGATATGTAATAATGGCCAATCCAATCCAATCAAGTTTCATTTCCCTATTGAGCCAAGTATTAAATCTAATAAACTGAAAGTGTTTCTTGGATCGACAGAAATAACAAATCAATTTAGTACTTCAAGAAAGGTGAATGCATTAATGGATACTTTAATCCTTGATTTTAATTATGTGCATAATGGATTGTTGGATTTATCAACGCACTTGCGCTTTGAATTCGAACTCTGCCATACTAATAGTGGCATTGGATTTGACAAAACGATTCAAGTACCATTCTATGTTTTTAATTATAAAGTATTTGATAGAGATACTATTTTATCGTGCACACAGCCTTTTTCAATTCCTACCCTTTTAAATAAAGGTTTGACGACTAACTGGGGAAATTATATTTCGAGCAGTCGCTCTATCTCTTTTACTAATCCTAAAGATTCCTGGATAAAAGTGCAACTGACGCAGCCGAATCCTCATTGCCCTTCGAGAGATTCTATTTACCTTAATCATGGCTCTATCTTCACTATTTCAACCTTAGGATACAGCCCTAGTTGCAAAGGATATACTGATGCAGCAGCTAAAGTAATGGTCACAGGCACCAATGAACCATATACCTATCGATGGACTAACAACTCTACCTTAGATAGCATAGGAAGTATAGCCGCAGGTATACACATAATAGAAGTAAGTGATAAAGATAACTGTAAACTAAAGGACACTATAGTCATAGCTGAAACTCAAGGAATAGAGGCTCAATGGGTAATGGATAGTCAGATTACTTGCTATGGAGGAAGCGATGGTAAAGGACATATAAAGGTGACGTCAAGTCTAAAGCCAAACAACTATTTATGGACGAATGTAATAGCCGTAGATTCATTTCTTAATCATCTCTCTGCAGGCAATTATTATGGTATCTATAAATACATCAATCACGCTGGAAATGCTTGTGACCAAAACTTTAATTTTATTATCCCACAGCCAGATAGTATGTATATGAAAATAATTTCTACTGATAACACTTGCTTCGGGGAGGCTAAGGGGAAAATAGCGGTTATAGCGTCAGGCGGCTATGGTGATTATAAATATTATTTCGATAATGTAGAATCAACGGTTGGCTTTATATCTAATTTAGCTAATGGAAATGTGAATATATATGTGAAGGATGGCAAGGGATGCACTACTTCTAATACCGTGTCGTCTATAAATAGTCCAACTAGATTGAAATATACTATGATAGCTGAAAATCCAAGTTGTGCGGAAGTGACTAATGGCAAGTTGATGATTAACCATCCAACTGGTGGAGTTCTACCTTATTTGTATTCTTTTTCAGGAGGGAACTATAGTTTTATCACTGATTTCATTTCTCTAGGTCTAGGTACGTATAATATTAAAATGCGAGATGCCAATGACTGTATTTTAAGTCAAAATTTCACATTAAACCCTCAGTATATCCTATCGGCGAACTTAGATTTATTAGAAAATTCACGCTGCCCAAAATCTAATTCAGGAAAAATTCACCTAGATATGGCCAACGGTGCAAGTCCATACAATGCTTATATTAATTCAGATTCTACTCTCGCTAGTCCTGCTAGTATTAAATGGAATAATTTGCCAAAAGGTAGTTACAACATAAAAGTAATAGATAGTAATAAATGCAGCTATGTGACTCAATTTAAGATTAGTGAGCCTGACTCTTTAAGATTCACCTCAGCCATTATTCATGAAACCTGCTTCGGATCCAATAATGGTCAAATAAATATACAAAATATATTTGGAGGAACTGCTCCATATAGCTCACAAAGGTGGTATAATGCTAGCAATGCCCTTATCCCTTATGCTCAAAATTTAATGGGCGGCTGGTATACCCTTCGATTTGAGGATTCGAAAAATTGCAATTATGAGTATTCTTTTTATGTAATACCTAAGCCAGCTTTTATAGTAAATCTAGAAATAGCAGAGCCCATAACTTGTCATGGATATATAAATGGTAAAATCAAGTCCAAGGTAATGGGGGGGAAGTCCCCACTAAATTATGTGTGGCAATTAAGTCCGGTGCAAACTGGAGTTGAGTTGAGCAATTTGGAGGCTGGAAACTACAAGCTAGAGGTTAAAGATGCAGATCAGTGTGTAGCTATAGATAGTATCAACTTACCTCAGCCTAACCCCATTAAGTTAGAATCACTTAAACTTAAAGATCAAGACTGTCCTAATTTGATTAATGGAGCATTAACCATAAGTTGCTTAAACAGTGATGGAAGTGGAACTAATCTTCAATATAAATTGAAAAATTTAACGGAATATACTAGTCTAAATAGTTTTACTAATTTAAATAAAGGAAATTACACCATCCTAGTAAAAGATGAAAAAGGTTGTGAAAAAGAATTTAATGGAGAACTGAAAATTAATAAGGAAATTCAATTAGAGCTACCCACTGTGATTAATTTCGAACTCGGAGAGGAGAAGGAAATTGCTCCAAAAATCAAATATGGATTAAATACTATTTTGGCTGATATCAAAGGGTACAACTGGACTCCGAAAACTAGCTTATCCTGCTCAGACTGCATGTCTACGAAATATACTGGAACTAAAAGTGAGACTTATTCTATAGAAATTAATTATGGTGAAGGTTGTGTTGTAAAAGAATCTGTATTTTTTGATGTAGCCATGCCAGAGGATCTTTATATACCTAACTCGTTTAGTCCAAATGGCGATGACAAAAATGATGTGTGGTATGTGTATGGAAAAAACATTATTTCAATAGATATCAAAGTCATAAATAGGGTCGGAGAGATAGTATTTTCGAGCTACGATATAAATAAAGGTTGGGACGGCACCTATCAAGGAAAAAAAGAAAGCATTAATGCCTATAAATATCTCATATCTGTGACATATGCCGGTAGATCTCAAAGATTTTATGAAGGTATTGTAAATTTATTTAGGTAGCTTTTTAGTTTATGGGCTAATTCTAATAAAGCACTATTGCCATTTTTTCTTATTCTTTTTCAAAAAGCTAGTTATATTTTTTACTTGAAAATGGAATCCCAGTTTTTCTATTTTTCTTGAGCACACTTTTTGAGAAAAGAGAAAAAGTTCACTAAAATCTCCAATAATCCATTTAAGGATGATTGCTGGAACAGAAAAAGGTATGGATATACCTCCGAATTTAGAGTTAAACTTTTTCAGAAGATAGATATATTGGACAGGCTGTGGTGATACGGCATTAAAAACACCTACTTCTTTTCGGTTAATTAAAAAGTAAATGAGTTCAGTTAAATCCTGAATATCTATCCATGAAATATACTGTCTACCATTACTGAATATAACCATAAATCTGAATTTGAGACCCATGATTAGTTTAGGAAAAGCTCCTTGATGCGGATCAAAAACGATTCCTATACGCACAATTGAGTGGGGAAGAGTATATTTTTGACTAGCGGATTCCCACTGCTCCGTGAGGCTAGATAAGTAGCCTTCTCCTCTCGTTGCGGTTTCATCTAGTTTTTCATATCCGCGATCCCCATAGATGCCTATCGCGGAGGCCTGAACGAGGTAATCCGTTTTTAATATTCTGCGATCTAGCAGCTCTTGTAGAAAATAGATTGTTTTTACACGACTATTCAGTAGTTCCTCTCGACGCTTTTTAGTCCATAATTTATCGGCTATACCCGCACCAGCTAAATTAATAATAGCATCAAATTGATCTATCCCTCTTAGGTCTATTTCTTTGCTATATGGTGACCAGTAGAGCACATGTTGCTGTGTTGCTAGACTCTTTTGAGTTGAGAGTATATAAACTTCGAAATAATGACTAACTAAGAGTCTGCGAAGGTGCTCTCCTACAAATCCACTGCCACCAGCTATTAAAATGCGTTTCATAGAGAAATTATAACAATTTACAGTGTAAATATAAGTAAATGGTATAGTTTGTGCCCTTTAAAATATTGCCATAAATTTTCTGGAAAATGTTTTCTTACCTCGAATCAAAATGGAGGTCTATGCAAGAAATAGCACATCTAGTGCTCCATTATCTTTATATCCTTCACAATAATATCAAGCGATATTTTACCGTTAAATTCATTTGCTTGAATAGTATAACAAATATCAAAAGATGACTTTTTCATTTTCTCTAAATCTATCATATCTCCGAGTCCAAAAGCGATACCATTCATGCGAACGCCTTTCGCATCTATCATTTCCATACGAATATGATTCTGTAATTTACCAACCTTGCGCGTTTTTCCTGCATCCATTAGATTTTTGGTATAGAATACTGGCTGCATATTATCTGGCCCGAAAGGTGCCATTTGGTCTAGGATATTATAAAATTTAAAATCTATATCCTGGAGATCTAATTCGTGATCAATATCAATAACAGGTGATTGCATTTCATGAGTTATTTCTTTTAAACCTATTTCTTCAAATTTAGCTTTGAAAGATTCAAATTTATCTTTCGCTATACTCAAGCCTGCGGCGAAGTCATGCCCTCCAAATTGAATAACATTTTCCGAACATTTACTGATGCCCTCATAGATAGAAAAACCTTTGATAGAGCGCGCTGAACCTGTTAATATACCGTTTTTTTCAGAAAAAATTATCGTAGGTTTGTAATAGCGCTCCACCATGCGGGAGGCTACAATTCCTATGACTCCTTTGCTCCAAGACTCATTCGCAAGAACTATGGTTCGTTGATTGATGAAATCATCTACATTATTAATTTCTAATATAGCTTCGCCCGTGATTTGCTCGTCCGTCTCTCTTCGAGCAGTATTATGCAGTGATAGACTTTCGGCAAATTTGAGACCCTCTTCTTCATTGGTACAGGTCAATATATCTACTGAGGCTCGAGCATGAGCCATACGACCAGGCGCATTGATGCGTGGGCCAAGAGAAAATACAATATCAGAAATAGTCATTTCCTTGAGTTCTATATTGGCTATTTTTTTTAAAATCTTGAGACCTAAGACAGGGTTTCTATTCAATTTTTGTAAGCCATAGAAAGCTAAGACTCTATTTTCCCCTACTATAGATACTATATCTGATGCTGTAGATACTGCTACTAAATCTATATATTGCATATAGGTCTCCGAGGGCATATTGAGATAGCTAGCTAGTGCACTACATAGTTTAAATCCTACTCCACAGCCGCTCAATTCTTTAAATGGATAGGAACAATCTCTGCGCTTGGGGTCTAGCACAGCAATAGCCTTTGGCAGTGAGTCACCCGGGAGGTGGTGATCGCAAACGATAAAGTCTATGCCATGCGAACTAGCATAGTCTATGGCCTTAAATGCAGTAATCCCACAGTCTAAAGAGACTATGAGATTCACTTTATTTTCTGCTGCATAGTCAATTCCTTTGAGCGATACACCATAGCCCTCGGTATATCTATCAGGAATATAATAATCTACCTCAGGATAAATATCACATAGGAATTGGTAGAAAAGAGCTACCGCTGTAGTACCATCTACATCGTAATCTCCATAGACCAATATTTTTTCATTGGAATCTATAGCATCTGCGATTCGCTTGACTGCTTTATCCATATCCTTCATCAGGAAAGGGTCATGAAGCATATCTAGCTGAGGTCTAAAAAAGTCTTTTGCTTCTTCATAGGTATAAATACCGCGCTGAATTAAAAGTTCTAAAAGAATAGGATTGATTTTTAAGTTCTCCTGCAGTTTTCCTAATTTCTCTTGATCTACAGGTTTTACTACCCATTTTTTCTCCATAATTATTCTAAAACTATTTTTTGCGATTGATGATGACCATCTATATTAGCGGTGAGAATATAAATCCCTTCATTCAAATTTTGCAAGTCAATTTTTGTATCCATATCCAAAACCTCAAGCTGCAGGACAGCCTGTCCTAGAAGATTGTAGATCGATATAGTTAAAGGGCGCTGATTGATTTTTTTGATATAAATGTTTTTTTCTGAGTGATAAATATTCGCTTGAATATCATGACTGTTTTGAGATATAGAATTAAAAATGGTATCCTTTTTTTTATATATACTATCATGTAAAAATCGGGAGTAACTGATAGTTTTGAATAGATTTAATTTTCCGTTGCTTACTACTTTGTTAGTCAAACCTGAAGTTACATCAACATTTTTTAAAATTGCTTCCTTTATTTTTTGCGTGACAAAGGTTGGATTACTATGTAAACTATCTAGTAGCCTTACTTCAA
>Ga0208722_1000099_pt1 | contig 22719 bp, 20 predicted proteins | sample LakMenEpi21Sep11_FD_150722 | JGI IMG/M metagenome (GOLD analysis project Ga0208722, IMG submission 150722) | Freshwater microbial communities from Lake Mendota, WI - 21SEP2011 deep hole epilimnion (SPAdes) | ecosystem: Environmental > Aquatic > Freshwater > Lake > Epilimnion/Euphotic zone ... | reverse complement strand
TTTGAATTTTCGGCAAATGGCTTCTTTTAACTCTAAATAACCATCTACAGGAGAATAGGTGCTGTAGTTTTCATCGATGGCTTTTTTTGCCGCTTCTTTTATAAAATCAGGGGTATTAAAATCGGGTTCACCCAAACTCAAACTGATAATGTCTTTTCCTTGGGCTTTTAATTCTCTAGCTAAGGCAGCCATTGCCAGCGTTTGTGACGTTGATAAATTATTTATTCTATCCGATAATAGGTTGTTCATGTTGTGTTGTAATTAAATATTTTATATTTTAAAATAAAAACCATTAAGGTATTAAGAAAATTAAGATTTTTGGTGCTTAATATTGCTTAATATCTTAATGGTTAAAAAATCTTCATTTAAAATTTTAGGCTAATTGAGGTTGTCTTCCCAATTCTTTTAAATGTTTGAAATGAGCAATAACAGCACTTCGCATTGTTCGGTATTCGTGATAGGGTAAATTACATTCTTTAGCAGTTTCTTTGACAATTTTAGCTATTTTTCCGTAATGTATGTGGCTAATGTTTGGATAAAGATGGTGCTCAATCTGATGATTTAATCCGCCAGTATACCAATTTACGAGCCAATTTTTGGGAGCAAAATTTACGGTGGTAAACAATTGATGAATAGCCCATGTATTTTCCATTTCACCTTCTTCATTAGGTTTCGGATTTGAAGCATCTTCAATAACATGTGCCAATTGAAAAACGATGCTCAAAATTAATCCTGCAGTGTAGTGCATAACAAAAAAACCAATTAAAACTTTCCACCACAATACTCCTAAAATCATGGGAAGCACAATCCAAATCGAAAAATAAATAACTTTTGTAATTACCAAAGTCGTCCAAAGTATTTTAGGAGATTTAACGTCGCCATATGATAATTTTCTTTTCAAATAAGCTTTCATCTGCTTAAAATCGGTAGTTAATGACCAATTGAAGGTCAATAATCCATATAAAAAAACGGAATAATAATGTTGAAATTTGTGAAAACTATACCATTTTGCATCTTTTGTAAAACGGATAATTCTTCCCGCATCTAAATCTTCATCATGCCCATGTATGTTGGTGTAGGTATGGTGCAATACATTGTGTTGTACTTGCCAATTGTATACATTACCAGCCAAAATATATATAGTTCCTCCCATAAATTTATTAATCCAATTTTTATTAGAATAGGAACCGTGATTTCCATCGTGCATTACGTTCATTCCTATTCCTGCCATACCAATTCCAATAACGATAGAGAGTAAAAAGAAAACCCAAAATGGCATAGAAGTTAATGTAATTATTAAAAAGTAAGGGGTTAAGAAAACACTAAACAAAATAATTGTTTTCAAGTGTAATTTCCAATTTCCAGTTTTTTGAATATTATTTTCTTTAAAATAGTTATTAACTCTAGAATTTAGGGTTCTAAAAAATTTTAAACTATCGTTTTTAGAAAATATAGGTGTTGTGGTATCCATTTAAAATAAATTAATTTTTGCCCAAAGATAATTATTATAATATTTTAAAGATTATAAACAAATCATAATTATTAACCAAAAGCAGTATTTTTGTTCAAAATTCATTTTATGGAAGAAATTATCAAACAGTTTCCTAATCTTACTGAAAATCAAATACAACAGTTTCAAAAATTGGAAGCATTGTATCAGGATTGGAATGCCAAAATAAATGTGATTTCCCGTAAAGACATTGATGCATTATATACCAAACACGTTTTACATTCGTTGGCTATAGCCAAAATACAACCATTTGAACCCGGAACCTATATTCTTGATGTGGGAACTGGTGGTGGTTTTCCTGGAATTCCCCTGGCAATACTTTTTCCTGAAACCCGTTTTTATTTGATAGATGTTATTCTGAAAAAAATAAATGTAGTAAAAGCAGTTGCCGAAGCATTAGCATTAAAAAATGTAAAGGCCGAACAAATGCGTGCCGAAAACGTAAAAGGCGATTACGATTTCATTATAAGTCGCGCCGTAACCAATATGCCTGATTTTGTTTCATGGATTAAATACAAAATCAAAAAACAAAACAAACATCAATTACCAAACGGAATACTTTATTTAAAAGGCGGTGATTTAACCGAAGAATTAAAAGACTTTCCAAAAGCAAACGAATATAACATCTCTGAATTCTTTAAAGATGAATTTTTTGAAACCAAAAAAGTGGTGCATTTGCCACTTAAATGTAAAGCATAAAAAAAGTCCTCTCATTTTTTCAGAACGAGAGGACTTTTTTAGTATTAATTCTTCACAATTTTCTTTGTCACATTTCCACTTTCATTTCCAATTGTAATGAGATAAACTCCTTTAGTCAAAAAAACAGGAATTTCAAATATTCCATTGATATTGTTGTTTTTTGACTGATAAATGGTTTTGCCTAACATATCTGAAATTGAAACCGATGCATTGTCAATAGCATAGGAAGTATTTATTTCAATAGTATTTGAAACAGGATTTTTTATCCAAAGTGTTTCAAAAACAGGATTCACTGTAGTTAAAGTGCCATTTAAAATTTCGTTCAAAGCAAAAGCTACATTATTTGCATTCAAAGTAACGTGATTTTCATTTACTGTTGGGATTAAAGATGCGGCAAAAGGTGTTGTTGTAGATGAAGTTATTGGCGAATATAAGTTGTTTGTATTTCCTACAGCCATAGAACTCCAAGTTGGGATGAAAGTAAAATAGTCTGCATTGAGATTATCGAAAAATTGTGTTAAGATAGGGTCAGTTCCAAGTCCGTTTGAAAAACCAGTTATATCAAATCGTCCTCCTGGTGCAGTATCTAAGCCGGCTGTAAATGTTGGAGCTTTTGAATTGGCCAAACTTTCAAAACCAGTAATCCAAAAAAGCACAACATATTGTTGGCCTCTAAAACGACTTACTTGATTTGTTTGATTTGCAGCTGGTGTAAATCTTAAATTAATTATTGCTCGTTGTGTTGGCGTTATATTTAATGTATAATTCATTACTTCAAAATCTGGGCTGTAATTGTTTGCCCCATTTCCAGCTCCGTTTGAGATAGAAACATTTCTTGTATTAAGCGGAAAACCCATTGAGTTTAGCTCATTTTGGAATTCTGTTCTATAATTTGGAGCACCAGTGGGTAAAAGAGAATTTGAAGCGGTGTTAAATTCAAACAAACTACCCGTTTGTAAATGACCTTCCAAATGATCAATTAGCATTTGTCTTGCAGCAGGACTTTTTATTAATCCGTTTACAACTGGTTGTACAGTTACATTTCCAAGTGGACCATATGCTAAGTAATTGAATAAATGTTGAAATCCTATTGGAACATTAGCGCCTTGATGCGGTGAGTCAAATGAAATAAAAAGTCGTGTATCATGATTAATATTATTCATTTCCATATAGCGTAATGCATACCTCGAAATTAAACCACCCATACTAGGGCCAATAACCACGTTTTTTTGATTTCCTACTTTTTGACCGTTTATTTGATTGATTAATGATACCAGCACAAAAGCGTTTCTTTGAATAAAATCTACACCACCATCAACTACTGTTGTGGTATTAGGTCTTGTGTATGTTGGAAAATTTAAAAGAACAATGTCAAATCCTTGTGTTCTTAAAAAATCAGCTAGATTTTGATTAGTCCCATAATTAAGTCCAGCATAAATAGCAGCAATATTTCTGCTATCACCAGGATCAAAACCATCAACTAGAAAGATAGGCTTGTCTAAAATGCCGTCAACAGTATCAGGAAAAATTTCATATTCTCCTTGCCCAAAAAAAGCTGTAGTTTCACCAAAACCTTGATAGGGAGTTGTTGCTGTGATTGTAGTTACAGCAGCAGGTTGTAGGTTTTGAGAATTGTTTTTATTGGCTGTTCCGTTATTTTGATCTTCAATAGTAATAATGAAAGACTCATAAATAATATCTCCATTAGATAATATAATTTTACAATTTACAGTTTGTTTTCCATTTTCAGAAAAATTGATTTGGAAAGGAACATTTCTCGAAATAGTTTTCCAATTTTCATCTTTTTTAGCTTGAATAGCAATACTTGTAATATTTCTATTGGTGGTATTAAAAATCAAATTATCTTTTAAAACAAAAGTCACCTGACTGGATTTTGATTTTAGCGCAATAGGAGAAATTAAATTTAGACTATGTTTTTCAAAAACATTTTGAGCATTTCGTCTTAATTGAAATTGACGGTTTTCATTTAAAAATAAATCACCATTTTCAGAAGTAGTTTTACTGATTTTTTCAAAATCTGAAATTAAAATACTCAACGGAATTTGATTCTGAGTAAAACCAATATTGGCTTGTTCTCGAATAAAATCGAGTTTTGGCAATCGATTTAAAAAATCGGCACGTTGCATTTCATGATAAACCTGCATGAAATAATTTGATGTTATTCCTGTTTTTCTTTGTTCTGTTGCATTTGAAATCCCAAAAACTCTGTCATAAAGAATCTTAGTTTCTGTTTGGTCTTTTAATAAATCATACGATTTGTCCTGCGCAAAGCTTAAAAGTGAAAAGAGAGAAAAAAGCAGTAGTGTAATTTTTAATTTCATAATCAGAATTATAATTTATTTTTAAGTTATCAAATATACAAAGAATCTATTTTCAATGGAATAAAAAATGTTATGTAAAAGCTTGAAATTTAATACGATGATTGAAAAATAAAACTATTCCCCCAAAAACGGATAACGATAATCTTCTGGAGTCACAAAAGTTTCTTTGATAGTTCTTGGTGAAACCCAACGCAATAAGTTTTGCATGGAACCCGCTTTATCGTTGGTTCCTGATGCTCTTGCACCACCAAAGGGTTGCATGCCTACGACGGCACCGGTTGGTTTATCATTAATATAAAAATTTCCAGCACTGTTTTGTAAAGCCAATGTTGCTTCTTCAATAGCGTAACGGTCTTGGCTGAATACGGCTCCTGTTAATGCATATTCTGAAGTGGTGTCAACTAATTCTAGTGTTTGTTTCCATTTGGCATCTTCATACACATAAATTGTCATTATTGGTCCAAAAAGTTCCGTTTCCATAGTAGCATACTTTGGATTGGTTGTAACAATAACGGTTGGTTCGATAAAATATCCTTTGGATTTATCATAATTTCCACCCACAATGATTTCGGCATCACTGTCTTTTTTGGTTTGGTCGATATACTTTGCCAATTTATCAAAAGATCCTTCATGAATTACAGCGGTAATAAAGTTTCCAAAATCTTCTGGCGAACCCATTTTCATTGATTTTACATCAGTAATCAATTGTTCTTTCACTGCGGGCCACAAACTCTGAGGAATGTAACCTCTTGATGCAGCCGAACATTTTTGTCCTTGAAATTCAAAGGCACCGCGAGTGATTCCGGTAACGACTTGTTTTACATTGGCACTGGGATGGGCTAAAACAAAATCTTTTCCACCTGTTTCGCCTACAATTCTTGGGTAGGTTTTGTAGGTATGAATGTTATTTCCAATTTTCTGCCAAATTTCTTTGAATACAAAAGTCGAACCTGTGTAATGAACTCCAGCAAAATCTGGAGAAGCCAAAACGGTATCGGTAATCATTACTGGGTCACCAAAAACAACATTAATAACGCCATCAGGAACACCCGCTTCTTTGAAAACATCGATAATAATTTTGGCTGAGAACACTTGGCTATCACTTGGTTTCCAAACCACAACATTACCCATCAAAGCAGCGCTTGCAGGTAAGTTTGCAGCAATAGCCGTAAAGTTAAACGGAGTTATTGCATACACAAAACCTTCCAATGGGCGATATTCCACTCGGTTCCAAATATCTGAAATTGATTTCGGTTGGTCGTTATAGATTTGGGTCATGAATTCAACATTGTAACGCAAGAAGTCAATCAATTCACAGGAAGCGTCAATTTCGGCTTGAAAAATAGTTTTGGATTGTGCAATCATGGTTGCTGCATTTATTCGGGCACGGTAAGGTCCAGCGATTAATTCAGCTGCTTTCAAAAAGATAGCGGCTCTTTGTTCCCAAGCCATGTTTGCCCATTTTTGCCTAGCTTCAAGAGCTGCGCTAACTGCTTGTTCGATATGTTTTTTTTCAGCCAAATGATATGTTCCTACTATATGTTGATGGTCGTGAGGAGCAGTCATGTTTCTAGTATTTCCAGTGCGAATTTCTTCGCTTCCAATGTAGTTTGGAACATCAATAGTTTCGTTCCACATTTTTTTGTATGCAGCTAAAACGGCTGCTTTTTCAGGAGAGTTTGGTACGTATGATTTTACGGGTTCATTAACCGCTTTTGGGACATGAAAAAATCCTTTTAGCATAATTTATTTATTAGATAATTAGTAAATGCGATAATTAAAAAAGTTAAATAATGCGAATTATTTATTTTAAACAAAAGTACAAAGGAATTTTTGAATTTTTGACAACAAGGAATTAAAGATGAATTCCCTTTTAAATAAAGATACTAATTTAAAGCAAAAGGTGCGCTAAGTTTGAAAGTTGGCACTATAACTTTAAAATTGTTAGTAGAAGTAAAGTTTATCATATTGAAATAGCCACCCATCGCTCCGAATGGTGAAGATAATAAACAACCCGAATTATAGATGTATTTTTCACCAGGTTTTAGAACAGGTTTTTTACCTACCACACCTTCGCCATCAACAATTTCAATTTCATTCAATGAGTCTAAAATTTCCCAATGCCTAGTGTACAATTGTACAGAGTCTTTGCTGTGGTTTTCGATGGTAATTTCATAACTAAAGGCAAAATGAATCTTGTGATTTTTGAAGTATGTGCCTTCAAAACTCGTCAAAACCGAAATTTTTATGCCTCTTGTTATCTGTGTAACCATGAGTTTTGCTTATTTAATGATGCCAAATTTACGAAAAATAAAATTTGTAAAGTAAATTTGATGTTAAATTTTTTTAATTTGTAATGTCAACCGAGGTTGCCATGCCTTTTCCTATAATTCTATCAAATCGTTGGTTATTTTCTCGATAATAAACCAAAGCGAAATAGTTATTTTCAGTTATATTGTAATTTCCATCAATAGCATTTTCTTCATCAATTTTTCCTTTTGAATCCGCTAGCACATATTGAAAATTGGTAAAACCTTGTTTAATCATAATTGCCTTTTCAAAAACCCCTTTTTCTATATTAAACTCCATTTTGTTTTCTTCATTTAAAGCAAAATTGTTGAACATACCATTGACATATATAGCTTTATCTCCAAACTTGTTTGGCGCATTAAGCGTAAAGTAAACCCAAACATAATCTGCTTCAATTTCATTGTTTTCTGCACCAATATTATTAATAATAAAATTACCATTAATATCAGGAAAGTAGGTGTAAGGAGCTTTTCCTCTAGGTGAGTTTGGGTATAAATGAGCGCAATACAATCCGCCAAGCGAATTTATGTAAGCAATACTATTATTTGCTGCTCGAATATCTTTGTTTTCAAAATTTAAAAATTCGTTTCCACCCCAAAATTGAGTTTCTGTATCATATTTGTAAATTAAATCATTACCAATTGTAAATTGTGGTTTTATATTGGTAATTGCAGTGTCCCATCTTCCATTTTGCAAAAGCATTACTTTTACATTAGTTAGTGGGCTTTGAAATAAAAAAGCACTTGTTTTTATTGAAAAATCTAAATTTTGTTTTTGATTTACATTATTTAAAGTTCGGGCAATTCTAACTTTCATTGGGACGGAAACAATTTCTTCGTATAAAATAAATTTTTTAGAGAAGATTACTTCTTTGTCATCATTTAAAATTTTTATAACATAATTACCGCTTACTCTAAAACTTGTAAGCTTGTTTGGAAATGAAACTCTGTAGTGAGAATAAATTTGAAGTGCGTTTATAGAATTAGTGTAATCCTGAATTCTTTGATCATCAAATCCTGTGATGTATTCTTGTTTTACTAATTGTGAGGGTTTCCAATCATAATCACAATGTGTGAGTGTGTAAAAATAATTGGCTTCTGATCCATGTAAATCATCAAAAATAAACTGAAAATTATCACCCAATCTGAAAATAGGAATAACGTTTTGTTTATTTTGAATAAAAGAAACTGTTTTTATATAGTAAGGTGGAGTAATTTCTTTTTCTTTTTGAGAAAAAATTAATCCTGAAATAATTATAAATATAAAAGTGAAAATCCGCTTTTTAAACATAGTTTTTAATTTTCGAATGGTAAATATAATAATTATTTATCACATGAATTGAGCCGTTTTTTTTCATTACGATATTGTAACGCTAATATTTTGTTAAAAGTATTTTTGAAAGTATTTTTTTTCTTAGTTTCACAATAAATGTAATCTTTATCCGTTATAATCTTTATATAAACAATAAACTTAACTTTATGAAACAAATTTTAAAATCGGTACTAGTCCTTTTATTAATTCCAGTAGCAATTTTTGCTCAGGACTTAAAAGGCACAGACGCAATTCCCTTTGATGCAAATGTAAAAAAAGGAACCCTAAAAAATGGGCTAACATACTACATTAGAAGAAACACAAAACCCGAAAACAAAGTTGATTTGCGGTTAGTAATCAATGCTGGTTCCATTCTCGAAACCGACGATCAACAAGGATTGGCTCATTTCATGGAACACATGTGTTTCAACGGAACAAAGCGTTTTCCAAAAAATCAATTGGTGGATTATTTACAAAGTATCGGGGTAAAATTCGGGCAACATTTAAATGCCTACACGAGTTTTGATGAAACTGTTTATTTTCTTCCAATCCCATCGGATAATCCAGAGAAGCTAGAAAAAGGATTTCAAATTTTAGAGGATTGGGCCTTTAATGCCAATTTAACTCCCGAAGAAATTGACAAAGAAAGAGGTGTTGTGCTTGAGGAATATCGTTTAGGTCTTGGTGCCGATAAAAGAATGGAAGACAAGTATATTCCGAAAATGATGTACAATTCTCAATATGCCAATCGTTTACCAATTGGTAAAAAAGAAATTTTAGAAAACTTCAAATATGATAAATTGATAAGTTTTTATAAAGATTGGTACCGACCTAATTTGATGAGTGTAATTGTTGTGGGTGATATTGATGTAGCAGCAATGGAGAAGAAAATTAAAGACCATTTTGAAAGTTATCAAAACCCAAAAAATGAAAAACCCAGAAAAACTTTTGATGTGCCAAATCACAAAGAAACATTTGTTGCAATTGAAAGTGATAAAGAAGCAGCTCAAACTCAGATTCAATTGTTGTATAAAGATTATGGTTTGCCAAAGAAAGTTAAAACAATTAATGACCTTAAAGAAAACTTGACCGAAGGTTTATTCTCCACCATGTTGAACAATCGATTGAACGAATTAACAAATTCACCCACACCTCCATTTACTTATGGTTTTACATATCACGGCGGAACATTTGCTCGAAATAAGGAAGCATTCCAATCTTTTGCCATGATTGATGAGTCCAAACAAATTGAAGCATTGAAAGTTTTGGTTACCGAAAATGAGAGAGTCAAAAAATTTGGTTTCACAACAGGAGAATTTGAAAGAGCTAAATCAGAAATTTTGGCAAGAAGTGAAAGTAGTTATAAAGACAGAGATAAAAAAGAGTCAGAAGATTTCGTATGGCGGTACCAATCTAATTTTTTAGAACAATCACCCTCTCCAGATGCAGAATGGTCATTTAATGCAACTAAAAATTTATTGCCAACCATTACTCTAAACGATGTAAATGTTTTAATTAAAGACTATTTAAAAGATGATAATAAAGTAGTAGTAATTACTTCACCAGAAAAAGAAGGATTAAAAAAAGTAACCGAACAAGAAGTTTTAGCTGCACTGAAAGTAAATGCTAATGATTTGAAACCGTATGAAGACAAAGCAGTTGCCAGCAGTTTGTTGCGCAATCCAGTAAAAGCGGGTTCGGTGGTAAAAAAAGAAACCAATGATAAAATTGGATCGACCACTTTAACTTTATCAAATGGAGCCAAAGTAACCTACAAAAAAACCGACTTCAAAAATGATGAAATTCTATTGGAGGCATTAAGTTTTGGAGGATCAAATTTATATACCAACGACGAAATGAAAAAGGTTCAATTTGCTAACGGAGGATTAACCGAAGCTGGTTTTTCGGGATTAGACCAAAATGATATCGACAAGTTTATGGCAGGGAAAATAGCCAGTGTATCACCATATATTAGCAACACAACCGAAGGTTTTAGAGGAAGTACTACTCCAAAAGATTTAGAATATGCTTTTCAAATGGTACACGCTTATTTTACCGATTTGAATTTAAATGCAGCTGCTTTTGAAGGTTACAAACAAAAACAATCGAACTTTTTTGAAAATATGATGTCGCAACCGAGTTTCTATTTTCAACAAGAATTTTACACTTATTTGAATAAAGAAAATCCAAGATGGAATGGAATAGTGCCTACAAAAGAGAAATGGGCTGAAGTAGATTATCAATTGGCTTATAATAAATACAAAGAACGTTTTGCCAATGCTGGAGATTTTGAATTTTTCTTCGTAGGAAATGTTGACGATGCCACAATGGAGGAATTTTCCAAAAAATATATCGCATCTCTTCCTTCAAATAATGTTAAGGAAAGTGCTAAAGATTTAGGTTATCGATTATTGAAAGGAGATATCAAAAAAGTAGTCAAAAAAGGGAAAGATCCAAAAAGCAATGTGACTATTATGTATTATGGCGATGCCATTTACTCTCCAAAAGAAGCTATAGCTATGACAGCACTTGGCGAAGTCTTAACCATTAAATTGATTGAAGAATTAAGAGAAAACGAGAGTGGTGTTTATGGTGTAAGTGCACGAGGAAGCATGAATAAAATGCCTTATGGTTCCTATAATTTCAATATAGGATTTCCATGCGGACCTGAAAATGCCGAAAAATTAATTGCATCTGCTTTGACTGAATTGGATAAAATAATCAAAAACGGACCAGAGGAAAAAGATGTGAATAAATACAAAGAAGCCGAAGCTATGGAGTATAAAAAGAAAATGAAAGAAAACCGGTATTGGATGACTAATTTCACTAAGTCTTTTACGAATGGTTCAAGCCCTGAGGATATTTTAGTTGCTTCTGAGAATGTGAAGGCAGTAACCGCAAAAGAAATTCAAGATGTGGCTGTGAAATATTTATCAAAAGATAAAACCATCGGTATTTTAATGCCTGAATAAGTTTTTAGCATTTATACAAAAGCCAACATACTGTAAAAGTGTGTTGGCTTTTTTATTTAAAACAAACTGGAATAATTTCTCCTTTGGCTAAGCAGTATTTCTCCACTAATTCAGGTGCAATTTTGTTGGTATAATCTTCCTCGACTACTTTAAAACCAATACTTCGTAGCTTGTCAAAATAATCTCTTCCATAAACGCGAACGTGGTCGTATTGTCCAAATATTTTGGCACGTTCTTTTTGGTCAACAATCGTATCGTCTGAAAAAGTGGTGGCTCTTAATAAATCCTGCGGAATTTGAAAAATGCCCATTCCGCCCGGCTTTAAAACGCGATACAATTCCTGCATGGCTTTGGTATCATTAGGAATGTGTTCTAAAACGTGATTGCAAAAAATAATATCATAAGTATTGTCTTCAAAAGGTAAATTACAAATGTCTGCTTTTACATCTGCCAAGGGCGAAAGCAAATCGGTTGTGGTATAGTCAATATTCTTTTGCTTTTTGAAACGTTTGTAAAACTCTTGTTCAGGGGCAAAGTGGAGAACTTTTAATGCTGAATTCGTTTCAGCATTTCTTAACTTTATTCTTTTATTTTTTGAGATAGGAGAATCTGAAACAGGTTCATTAGATTCTGAAACAAGTTCATTAGATTCTAAAACAAGTTCATTAGATTCTGAAACAAGTTCAGAATAAAAAAAATCGGTTTCATTTTGCAAATACAACCATAATAAACGATGTCTTTCTAACGAAAGTGTGCTTGGTGAAAGGACATTGTTTCTTTGGGTTCCATAACCATAGGGCAAAAACATTCGGAAACTTTTCCCGTCAATTGGGTCTGTATATCTACTTCCTTTTAACAAAATAGCTAAAATTGGTCTAATCACGATACTTAATCGAATAAGAATGGGTCTTGGTATGGTATTTAGGATAAATTTAAACACAGATTTCACAGATTTCACAGATTAAATTAGAGAATAACTCGTTTATATTTTAAACTGTCCTCACCAAAATTGATTAATAATCCTAATTTATTTTTTGAAGCAGCTAAATAATTTAATGTTTGTTTTATTTCACTACTTGATAAACTTTCAATAGCTTTTAATTCTAAAATGATTTCATCAAAAACAGTAAAGTCTGAAAAATAATATCTAGGAAGTAAAATTTCTTTATACTCAATATTATATTTTTTTTCTCTTTCGTATTTTATATTATTCATCTTAAACTCATATTCCTAGGCATCTCCATATACATTTTCACTATGTCCTTTGCCTAAAATTTTATGGACTTCCATACACAGGCCAATTATTTTATATGTTTCCTCTTTTAAATAAAAATCTTCCATTTACAATCTGTGCAAATTTGTGAAATTTGTGTTTCTAAACTCCTCTTCCTCATTACTCTCAATTCCCAAAGCTTTATAAACATAATCAAAAGTGGAGAGCAACTCTGGTTTTCCATCAATTAGCGCCACATTATGTTCAAAATGAGCACTTGGTTTTCCGTCAGCAGTGAGGATTGTCCAGCCGTCTTTTAATTGCTTGATATTTTTTGTCCCCATATTTATCATGGGTTCAATGGCAACTGTCATTCCTTCTACAAATAGTTTTCCTCTTCCTCGTTTGCCATAATTGGGCATTTCTGGGTCTTCATGCATTTTAGTTCCTAGTCCGTGACCAACAAGTTCCCGAACAACACCATAACCATGAGATTCAGTATATTTTTGAATGGCATTACCTACATCTTCCACACGATTTCCAATTTTGAATTCACGAATTCCAACGTAAAGACTTTCTTTAGTTACTTGGAGAAGTTTTTTAACCTCGGGTGCAACTTCCCCAATTTCAAAAGAGTATGCATGGTCGCCATAAAATCCGTTTTTCAATACACCACAATCTACCGAGATTACATCGCCTTCTTGCAGCGGATTATTATTCGGAATACCATGAACTACTTGAGCATTTGGACTCATGCAAAGTGAATTAGGAAAACCGTATAATCCTAAAAATCCTGGCTCAGCCCCATGATCTCTAATAAAAGTTTCTGCCAATTTATCTAAATATAATGTGGTTACGCCAGGTTTTATTTCTGAAGCAATCATGCCTAATGTTTTGGATACAATTAGAGCACTTTCGCGCATCAATTCTATTTGTTCTCTTGTTTTTTGTATAATCATTATTTAAATATCAGTCGGCAAAAATAACTATTTTACCACTATCTATTCAGGATTTGCCATGATTTTAAATAACTCGGCATTTGAATTGAAGTACCGATTTTCAATAGATAGTTGGGAAATTTGTACGTTGACTAAATTATTTTCTCGGGTATTGATTAAAAATAAAGAGCTTTCACCAAAAGTAAACAAGCGCTCTTCGGAGTTTAGCATCGTTTGATTGTCTTTTACAAGATCGTCAATAAGTTTTTTTTGTTTTTCGAGAGATGCAATTTCAGTTTGTTGAGCAATTATTTTATTGGTTAATTGTACCTTCTCGAGGTCAAGATTGAATTGTGCATCTTGCATTTCGAATTTTGTAATTTTCAAACTTCCTCTTTCTTTTCTTAAGAATAAGGGGAAATAAAAATTAAGACCCACTTTATAATCTTGAAATTTATATTGGTCAAACGCACTTGGTTCAGATAGATAGGAATAGCCAAGATCAATTTTAGGCAAGAGCATATTGGCTTTTAATTTTCTTTCAACATCGAGCATTTGTATTTTATTTTCTAATGCATTTATTTTTGGGTTATTAGCAATAGATTGATTGGCGACCATTAATTCATTGGTGCGCAGTGTTTCTTTGACGGTAAACATTAAATTTTCTTCGGGAATAATACTATCCTGTAATTCCATAGGAATATTGTTTTCTAGCCACAAATAGTTGGAAAGTTCTAGCTTTGCTTTCGCTAATTTTAATTGACTGTCTTCTAAACTTAATTTTCTATTTCTCACGATGATTCCTGCTTCAACACTATCTATAGCAGGTTTATCACCTTCTTTAATTAAATTTTCTATTCCTTTATATCGTATATTGGCATTAACTAGGTAGGTTTCATACATTTTTACTTCATTGAAATTTCTTTTCCAATTAAAGTAAGCGATAGATGCATCATAGAGCACTGCGATTGCCATTAAATTTCGCTCTGCTTGACTTAGACTTAATTGTATCTTAGCTTTTCGTAAATCGGCCATTCTTTGATTAATAAATAATCCTTGACCAATGGGAACATTAATTCCCAAAGAAGTTAAACCTTGATTGGGCATTGTATTTTCGGGATTTAAAAAAACTCCTTCACTGTTGTCAAAGCCAGCTTTTATTTCAATTCCATACCAAGTTGGGATTTTAAAGCTACTGTTTAAAATAGAATAGTATTCGCTGTCTTTGAATTTTTTTTGTTCAAAATCAACTTCAATTTTAGGGTCAAAGCCACCACGAGCCATCATCATATTTGCTTGTGCTTGACTAATTTCAAGATTGGCACTTTTGACCAACGGATGGTATTTTTTTACGTATCCTAAATACTCATTGAAAGTGAGTTCTTTTTGAATTACATTTTGTCCAAAAAGACTAAAGCTGATAAAGAAAAGTATGTAAAAAAGTTGTTTCATTATTTTTTATCTTTTGTTCCCGTTTCTTTAGGTTGATAAAAATTTGGTGGGAATCCGTTGAGCGTTCGCCATAATTCAAACCATACCGGAACATTGTCTAATAAAGCTAATGTTTGTGCGCCTGAGCCAATACTCACTTGTTTTGGCCATGCTTCCTCTTCTGAGTCAGGTGCAATAAGAACTCTAAACTTTCCGTTTGAACTAATAAAGTTTTCTACTGCAACAATTTTACCGCCAAATGTCCCGTAACTCATTCCTGGCCAGCCAGAAAAAACTACAGTAGGCCAACCATCAAACCAAACTCTTACTTTTTCCCCTTTGTGCACTAGCGGTAAATCGGTTGGTGATACATAAGTTTCTACTGCGATGTCAAATTTTGCAGGCGCAATGCTTACTATTTGTGTACCTTCTTTTACGGTTTCACCAAGACCAGCTTGTAATGCTCTGTTTATGGTTCCGTTTTGAGGTGCTTTTATATAATACATTCCATTTCGGATTTGATAATTCACAACTTGGTTTTTCAACTTATTTACCTGCGCTTCGGTATCAAATTTATTGCTTAAAGCGGTGAATTGGTCACTTCTTGCTTTTTGCTCTTTTTCATTATACTCAGCACTAATTCTGTTGATTTCTACTTTGGCATTAATTAGTTCGTTTTTACTGGTCAATAATTTGTTTTCTTGGGTAATTATTTTAGCATCAGCGTCTTGTAATTTCAATCTTTTTTCTTCTACATCAGTCATAGGTTTTAAACCTTCTTTGTTCAATGCAATGGCTCGATTATACTGCGTGTTTGCAATTTTTAATTGTGTTTTTACCGCTACTAAATCAATACTATCACTGGTAACTTTTAAAACGCCTTGACGAATTTTGTTTTGAGCTTGTTGTAGTTTTAAATTGCGTTCTCTTTTTATCGCTTCTATCTGAGAGTCGAGTGTGGTAACTTTATCTGCATAAGAAATTTGAGACATTTCTTTAGCTTTCATTTGGTTTTCGGTATTTTTAACCAAATTTGGATCAAGATAATCTTCTTTGATTTCCGAAATAAACAAAATAGTATCTCCTTTGTTTACAAAATCTCCCTCTTTTACATACCATTTTTCAATTCGTCCAGCAATAGGGGTTTGAATAGTTTGTGGTCTTTGATCTGGTTTTAGCGCAGTTACAGCACCAGATCCAGAAATATTTTGTGTCCAGGGTAGAAATAATATAATCAAGCATAAAATAGACACACCAATAATAATTTTATTTAAAATCTTGTAATGAGGTCTTTCACTTAAATATTTTACAGTGCTATACTTTTCAATATTTTCTGTTATATGATTTTTATTAGAAATATTAAGCATAATTAAATCGTTTTAGTATCGTTAATTATTGTTCCTTCTGTCATAGTAATTGTTCGTGTACATTTTTCTTTCCAATAGGAATTTTTTGACGATACAATTAATGTCCATTTGTTTTCCTTAGCTGTTAAGAAATCTATTACTTCTTTTGCTATTTCTGTATCCATTTTATCCAAAGCTTCTTCAAAGAAAAGTATTTTGGGATTATTGATAATGCTTCTTGCTAAAAGTATTTTTTGTGCATTTGATGAAGATAATTGTTTTCCTTCTGGAAGTATTTTTGTGTCTAATCCATTGGGCAAAGATTTAATAAAAGAACCAAGTTTTACACTATCAATCGCCCATTTTATTTGGTCTTGTGTAATTGATGGATTTTTAAAGGTAATGTTTTCTAGTATTGTTCCTTCAAAAGGAGTTTCTCCAGTAAGAATTGTTCCAATTTGTGAACGATATTGTTCTAAATCAATTTTCCTATAGGTATCGTCGTTGATAAATAGCGAACCGGAGACAGGGTCTAATAATCCGCAAAGTATCCTAATCAAGGTAGTTTTACCAGAACCGTTGTTTCCATCAAGTAGTATTTTTTCTTCGTTTTGTATTTTTAAATTGATGTCATTCAATATATAATCGGGTGAATCTGAAAATTTAAATTTAATGTTTTCTGCTTCAAGAGTTATGTTATTGTAACAAATTTCATTTGTGGTATCTTGAGAAATTTCTATTTGAAGATCGGTGATTTGCCCAATCTTTTCAACAGCTGTTAATACATCATAAAATGTTTCCAATCCAATAACTATTTTTTCCACCGAATTTATTACTAATAAAATTATAATTTCAGCAGCCACGAATTGTCCAATATTCATTTGTTGATTTAAGACCAAAAAACCACCAATTAGTAGCAAACCCGCCGTAATAATTACTTTAAACACGATAAGTTGTGTGTATTGTCTTTTGATAATGGTAAAATGCCTTTCACGATATTTTAGGTATTCACTCACTAATTTGTCGTTCTTTTTTAATGCAAATTCATAATTGTTTTTTTTGCGGAAACTAAAATTATTTCTTGCAATTTCTTGAAGCCATCCAACAACTTTATATTTGTATTTTGATTCTTTCATGCTTGTATCAAGCCCCGATGCAAATGAAAATTTAAAAATTATATACAATAATGAAATTAATACAAGTCCGAAGAATATAAAAACAGGATGGTATAATGAAAGAAGAATAATTCCAAATATAATTTGTAAAAGAGCTGTGGAAAAATCGATTAACAATTTAGATGCTCCTTTTTGAATGGTTATGGTATCAAAAAAGCGATTGGCTAATTCTGGAGGATATTGATTGTAGTATTCCTCAAATTTTATTTTAGGTAATCGGTAGCTAAACTCAAAAGAGGAACGAACAAATATTTTTTGTTGTAAATTTTCGGTTATTCTTAGTTGCATGATGGATAAAATACCTACTAAGGCAACACCAATAATAACAATAACCACAAGCACGATCCAGGAAACACTTACCCTGCCTGATTGAATTAAATTGATAATTGCTTGAATGCCTAAGGGTAAAGATAAACTCACTAACCCAGCAAAAATGGCATAAAAAAACACTTGTAAAATATCTTTCCTATCTAACTTTAATAAATTTGTTAAACGGTTTAACGGCGTTAATTTCATGATTACGAATTTAAAGTTTTGGTAACTAAATTTATATAAAATTCAGTTGGTGAAACATTTTGATTGCAGTTCGTTATTGTTTTCAAATGATTTTTTAGAAAATGCTGATGCAAAGCACCTTCAACAATAGACGAAGCCAAACTTTTTGAAAAAGTATAATCAGAGTTTACAGCTTCAATCATTTGTACTAATCTATTGATGACTCTTTTATATATTAGAAAAAATCCTTCTTTATTTTCTTCATCAACTTCTTTAGTAAGCAATGTTTTAGTGAATTCTGCAATAATGATTTTGTTAAGTAAAGACTCATTTATATGTTCAGTAGAAGAGTCGTCTTCTATTTTTTCTGTAACTATCGCGATAGCTTTTCTTAGTTTCTCTATTGGGTTTTCGATATTATTTGTTGAAAAAACCAATCGATATTCTATCCAACCCCAATACCAAGAGGAAAGATAAACCAATAATTTGTGTTTACTTTCAAAATACCGATAAATGGAACTTTCATTGGAACCAATTCGTTCTCCTAATTTTTTGAAAGTGAAATTTTCAAATCCTATTTCATCTATTAAAATGATACTTTCCTGAATAATTTTTCTTCCAAGACTTGATGTCTCTGGGTCTTTGACATAAATTTTGTCATTGACTTGTATTTTTAATGATAATAATAAATCGTTCATAATTTTATCTAGTCATTTGTTGATGGATGAAAATCGTGTTTTTCTTTTTTCTTTAAATCAAAATTGTATAAAAGCGTTAAGTTAAAGAAATCGCGTCCTGTTTCATCATTAATTTTATAGTCAAATTGATGGATATAACCTGTTTGTATGGCTAAACTTTCAGAAAACTCATATCCACCTCCAATGAAAAGTCGGTTTCTTTCAAAAAAAGGTTCGTTGTCGGTAAAGAAAATTTCATTCCAAGCCGACAGATAAAAAGTTTTTGGTTCTATTTTTTTTCCTTGTAATGGAACCACAGCTGATAATCGATACCTAAATCTATTTCGGTATCCGTATGAAGTAAATCGTTGTTCCGCTCGGTATCGATGTTCAAAAACGATATAATCGAAAGGGTTTTTTAAATTGACTTGAGCCCAAGTTCGAATTTCATTGTTTTGCATTGGCTTTTCAAAATTCCCACCTTCGCTATAGGTGTTGTAATCTCCAATACCTGTTGTAACTGAAAAATTTGGTTTTATTTTATAGGTTGCACCCACTTTTATTTCATAGTAATGAAAGTCATCATAAAATGATAGACTCCGAATTTGACCTTCGGTGAAAACACTCCATTTTGGATTTATTTTCATAGTAACATTTAAAATATTCCAGGAACCAAGGCCATTTTGTGCAATCGACTTACAAAATACAAAAAGAAATAAAACACAAACATTTTTTTTCATTTTATGAACCTGTTTTATTGGGTTTTATTGTATTCATTTGAATTACATCCACTAAAAATGCAAAAGCCATTGAGAAATAGATGTATCCTTTTGGAATTTCAAAATGAAATCCTTCAGCAATTAGCGAAACGCCAATCATCATTAAGAAACATAATGCTAATACTTTAAACGATGGGTGTTTCGAGATAAATTCGCTAATAGGTTTTGAGGCGACAAGCATGATTAGAACAGTCACGACAACGGCGGTATACATGATCCATAATTCCTGAACCATACCAACTGCCGTTATAATTGAGTCTATAGAAAATACCAAATCCAAAATAATTACTTCTCCTAATAGTTTGCCAAAACTGCCCTTTTTTGGTAATTCTGCTTCGGGAGATTTGAGGGCTTCTGTTTTATGATAGATTTCTTTGGTACTTTTATAAATCAAGAACAAACCTCCAATAATTAGAATTAGTCCTTTTCCTGAAAAATCAACATCAGAAATGGTGAATAAGGTTTTATCCAATTTTAAAATCCAAGAGATAAGCGCTAACAAACACAATCGCATTACCATTGCCAATCCAATTCCCCAGTATCTGAGTTTGTTTCGCTGGCTTTCGGGTAATTTATCTGCCAAAATAGAGATAAAAATAATATTGTCTATTCCTAAGATAACTTCTAAGGCAATAAGTGAAAGTAAAGGAATAAGTGATTCAATCATTATGTTTAATTTAAAGTATTATTTTAAAGCCAAAATTCAGGTTTTCTAAATCTCGTAATTCTGGTTTTATTTGATTCTTTCTTAGGTCTAGATATTGAAGATGGTCGAGACCTTTTAACTCTTTGGGTATTTCTTTAAATTTATTGTTGTTTAAAAATAGCGTTTCTAAACTCGTTAACTTAAAAATATTTTTTGGTAACTCCTTTAAGTTATCGTTTTCTAAATGCAATACTTTTAGATGAGTCAATTGGCTTATTATTTCAATGTTTTCGGAAAGTTTTAAATTTTTTTCATCATTTAAATAAAGCACTTCTAAGTTTGACAATTCTTTAATAGATTTTGGTAGTATTTTAAAATCATTCCCGCTTAAGTCAAGAACTTTCAGATTTTTTAAAAGTCCAATTTCATTAGGGATTTCTTCTAGGTGATCGTTTTTTAAACTTAAAAATTCTAGGTTAACAAATCTGGACCAATCCGTATTGTTTACGTTTATCTTTTGATTACTTAAATCTAGTCGATATACTTTTTCTGGATTTTTTAGTGCTTCTTCAATTGTATTGTACTCTTTTTTAATTTGTGTTGAATCGATAGTAACTTGACTAACTACCAACTGCGTATATAAAGCGGAAATCATAATAAAAAATGATATTGTAGTTTTCATGACTATTGATTTTGATTAATTAATTGCAAATATAATAGTAATACTATCAAAAAAGAAAATTTAACTTTTATTTATATCTTTTTTGTTTTCTCAAAATGAGTTTTATCATGTTTTTCGTTAATTTAGAGCCCTACCTTTGAAATAAATATTTTAGTTATGAGCAAATATGTAACTGCAGCCGAAGCTGTAAAAGTGATTAAGTCTAACGATAGAGTTTATGTGCAAGCCGCCGCGGCAACGCCTTCCATTTTAACCAAAGCTTTAGCAGAACGTGCAGCTGAATTGCGCAATGTTGAGGTTTGTCATTTGCATACCGAAGGCGAGGCAGCTTACGCGAATCCAGATTTAGCCGAAAGTTTTCATGTGAATTCTTTTTTTATAGGTGGTAATGTACGTCATACATTAAAAGCTGGAAACGGTTCGTATACGCCCGTTTTTCTGAGTGAATTGCCCTATCTGTTTCGTAAAAATGTGGTGCCGCTTGATGTGGCCTTTATCCATGTTTCTCCGCCCGACAGACATGGGTATTGTTCGCTTGGAGTTTCTGTTGAAGCTACTGTAGCGGCTATTGAAAATGCGAAAATTGTCATCGCACAAGTCAATCCTCAAATGCCAAGAACGTTTGGCGATGGGATTATTCACGTTTCCGAAATCGATTATTTGGTGGAAGTTGATGTGCCCATTTATGCTCACGAAGAAGCTCCTTTTTCCAAAGAAGAAGAGAAAATTGGCAAGTATGTAGCGTCTTTGATTGAAGACCGAAGTACGTTGCAAATGGGAATTGGATCTATTCCAAATGCGGCTTTGGCGCAATTGACAAATCATAAAGATTTAGGAATTCATTCTGAAATGTTTTCTGATGGTGTGATTGATTTAATCGAAAGTGGTGTGATTACTTGTAATTATAAAGGCACATTGCGCGGAAGAATTTTAGCCACATTTCTGATGGGTTCCAAGCGATTGTATGATTTTGTAAATGATAATCCGTTTATTGAAATGAAGGAATCCTCTATGGTAAACGACACAGCACGCATTCGTAAAAATCCTAAAATGGTAGCCATCAATTCCGCTATCGAAGTGGATGTAACGGGACAAGTTTGTGCCGATTCTATTGGAGCCAAAATGTATTCAGGAGTAGGCGGACAAATGGATTTTATTCGTGGAGCTTCGCTAAGCGAAGGCGGAAAAGCCATTATTGCCCTGCCATCAATAACCAAAAGAGGCGAAAGCCGAATTGTTCCTTATCTCAAACAAGGCGCAGGTGTGGTAACAACCCGTTCTCATGTGCAATACATCATTACCGAAAATGGCATTGCCGATTTATATGGCAAAACCTTGAAACAACGCACAGCCGAAATGATTAGGATTGCACATCCTAACCATCAAGAAAGTATTGAGAAAGCGTATTATGAAATGTTGAAATAAACCAATACGGAATTTAGGTGTTAAATTTTTTGTTTTGGGTTGCATGTAATTGCGTTATTATTTTATTTAATTTTACCACTGTTTAAACAGCAATACAAATGCAACTTTCTAATAATCAAATTACAATTATAAAAGATTTTTTTTCAAAACAGCCCGTTTTGAAGGCCTATCTGTTTGGTTCCTATACTAAAGGGAGTTCAACTGAAAATAGTGATATTGATTTGTTAGTGGAATTAGATTATAGCCAACCCATAGGGTTAGAGTTTATCCAAATGCAATTAGACTTGCAGCAACTACTCTCTAAAAAAGTAGATTTGGTTTCAGCCAGAGGGTTGTCAAAGCACATGCAACCTATTCTTGATAAAGAAAAACAACTTATTTATGCTCGATAGGTTAGGCGATAAAGTACGACTTCAACATATTGTGGAGGCAATAAACGAAATTGACGCATATATTCAAGATACTTCTCAAGAAGACTTTGTGAAAAACTCTATGATGTTTAACGCCACTTTGCGTCAACTCGAAATTATTGGTGAAGCTAGTAATCGTTTGTCTAATGATGTGGTAAACAAAACGCCTGATATTCCTTGGGCAAGAATTATTGGTCTCCGCAATCTGGTAATTCACGAATATTTTGGTGTTGATGATTTCACCATTTGGAACGTAATAAAAATAAATCTCCCCGATTTGAAGCGTAAGATTTTAGCTTTTCTAAATACCTTATAATAAACCAAAGTCCCTCAATCGAGGGGCTTATTTTATTCATGA
>Ga0208722_1000098_pt1 | contig 22853 bp, 19 predicted proteins | sample LakMenEpi21Sep11_FD_150722 | JGI IMG/M metagenome (GOLD analysis project Ga0208722, IMG submission 150722) | Freshwater microbial communities from Lake Mendota, WI - 21SEP2011 deep hole epilimnion (SPAdes) | ecosystem: Environmental > Aquatic > Freshwater > Lake > Epilimnion/Euphotic zone ... | reverse complement strand
AAGACATTAAGATCAGATTTAAAATGGTCTTAATGAATATTAATAAATAACAACAAAGGGAGAAAAAAATGACAATAAAAATAAACGTACCAGAATTAAGAGAATTAAAACCTAGAATAGTTGTTCTAGGAGTTGGAGGAGCAGGCGGTAATGCTATTAACAACATGATAGATTGTGGAGTTCAGGGTGTTGAATTTGTTGCAGCAAATACTGATGCGCAAGCTTTAAAGCATAATAAAGCTTCATGCAAAATGCAACTTGGCACAAATTTAACTAGAGGACTTGGGGCTGGAGCAAAATCTGATATCGGACAAGCAGCAGCAGAAGAATCTTTAAATGAATTAATAAATCTTTTGCAAGGTGCCAACATGGTTTTCATTACTGCTGGAATGGGTGGTGGAACAGGAACAGGCGCTGCACCTGTAATTGCCCGAGCAGCTAAAGATTTAAATTTATTAACAGTAGCGGTGGTAACAAAGCCTTTTATTTTTGAAGGTCCTGGTAGATTAAAAGCTGCTGAAAGAGGTTTAGAGGAATTAAAAAAATATGTTGATACTAGCATTATAATTCCAAATCAAAATTTATTTAAAGTTGCTAATGAGAAAACTACTTTTCCTCAAGCATTTAAAATGGCCGATAATGTTTTAATGCAAGGCGTTAGAGGAATAACAGATTTAATTGTTAAGCCAGGTCTTATCAATCTAGATTTTGCTGATATCGAAACAGTAATGAAAGGTATGGGCAAAGCTATGATGGGAACTGGAGAAGCAGAAGGAGATAAGAGAGCAATAATGTCTGCTGAAGCAGCTTTAGCCAATCCTTTAATTGACGAGTATTCATTAAAAGGAGCAAGAGGTCTTCTTATTAATATTACCGGTGGTAATGACATCACTTTATTCGAAGTAGATGAAGCCGCTAACAAAATAAGAGCAGAGGTTGATCCTTCAGCCGAAATTTTGGTAGGCTCTACTTTCGAAGATGCTTTAGATGGAAAAATGAGAGTATCAATTGTTGCAACTGGTCTAGGCGGAGAAGCTACCATTAATAATAATAAGCCAGTTGTTAGCATGATGAGACATATTAATAATAGAAACAGTGGGTACAGCACCGTTTACAACAAACCACAACAATCCTTTGTTCCAAATTATGTAACTCAATCAGCTCCCCAAGCAATGACTAATGGGGCAACAGCTCTTGATATGTACAAGGAAACTTCACATGTCGCTGAAATAAATAATCAAGCATTGAATCATATGCATGTTCAAGAGGAGGCGGTGAGCTCTAACGTTGCTCAAGAACAGAATATTTCTTCTCAGAATTTAAGCGCATTAAATGAAAAAGAAAATACGCAAATAGTTGATGAGGTAACATCTTTTCCGAAACTATTTTCTGAAGATGAAAATTTAAAAAATATTTCTGATGATAAAGAAGGTTCTTCTCAATTCTTTAAAGATTTGGGACATGATCTTACAGACGCAGAAAAAGCAGATTTAGAAATTCCTGCCTTTTTAAGACGTCAAACTAATTAGAGAATAATTAAAGATAAAATTTTCCCATGTCACTGGAATTTAAACACATTCCAGTGATGTCGGAAGACATTGATAAGATATTAACGCCTTATAAATCTGGCGTTTACATTGACTGCACTTTTGGCGGAGGAAGCATTACTAGAGAGATATTATCTAAAAAAAATACAAAAGTAATTTCTATCGACCGAGATAATTTTGTAGAAACATTTTCAAAAGAAATAGGCAAAGAATATAATAATAGGTTCGAATTTATTATTGATAGGTTCAGTAATTTAGAAAATATTTTAAAAGAAAGAAATTTACAAAAAGTTCCTGTTGCAATAATTTTTGATCTTGGGCTTTCTTCCTTTCAAATTGATAATCCCGAAAGAGGTTTTTCTTATCGACAAGATGGCTTGTTAAAAATGACTATGGGAAAAAATAATGTTACAGCGCATGATATTGTTAACAAACTTGATCTAAAAGACTTGAGAAATATTTTTAATTTATTTGGAGAGGATAAAGATTCCGGATTAATTGCAAAACTAATTGTCCAAAAAAGACAAGACAAAGAAATAAACTCAACAAAAGAATTAGCAGAGATTATTTTAAGAGCGAAAAGATATAAAAATAGTAAATACAATAAAGTAGATTCCTGTGCAAAAATTTTTCAAGCAATCAGAATGATTGTAAATCAGGAGTTAACAGAACTTTATGAAGGCTTAATTTCTGCCATAAATAATTTATCTATAGACGGAAAAATAGTTGTTATTACTTTTCACTCTTTAGAGGATAAAATTGTTAAAAAAGTATTTGATTTTTTTTCAAATAAAAAAAAAGGAACCTCACGCTATTTGCCACAAAATAATGAAAATGAAAATTTTAATATATTAGAAATTAAAGATAGAAAACCGACTATTGCCTCTGAGAAGGAAATAAAAAATAACAATAGAGCAAGATCTGCAAAATTAAGATGCGCAACTAAAGTTCAAGATCATTCTTTTGAATTTAAAAGATCCTATCTAAATCTTGAAAAATATTTTCAATTAGAAGAGGTCATGCATGCGTAAAAAGATATCAATTGTGTTATTTATCATTATTTTTGGAACAATATGCGTGTCTTATATTAAGAACAAAACTCGTGATCTTGAAAAAGAAATACTAAAATTAAAGCAAGAACAGACAGATTTAGTTGAAAAGTTAAAGAATGAAAAGTTAGAAAATAATTATCTTTCTGCTCCAGAAAGAGTAAAAAAATTAGCAAAAATTCACTTATCACAAGACTATATTGAAATGGATAAAACTAATTTCAAATATTTAAATGAAAAATAAATTTGATAATAATAAACAAAAAAGTTTTTATTTTCAGAACTTCATTAATGAAGATAATAAAAATAACATAAATAGTAGTTATTCATTATTCAATTCTAGAGCAAATTTTGTATTTAAATTTTTTTTCTTTGTATTTTTAATAATTTTATTAAAACTTTTATATCTTGGCATTAATAGAAGTAATGAGATTAATTTTGACGATTTTATTACTGATAAAGATTACAATGAAAGAAGAGATATCATTGATAGGTCTAGTTTATTAATAGCAAAAAATATTGATATTTATGATCTTGTTTTAAAAGTCGATAAGACAAATAATTTACCTCAACTTTTAATTAAATTAAAAACACAATTTCCAGGATTAAATATAAACGATATTCAAAAAGAAAGTGTAGATAAAAAAAGATTAGTCCTTAAAAAAAAACTTGATCATATTGAATATAAAAAAGCGATTATGTTAGGGGAGCCTGCAATAGAATTAAGCAGAAGACAGGTTAGAATTTATCCTCAGAGAAATTTATTTAGTCATATACTGGGTCAAACAGATGAAGACAACAAAGGAATCTCTGGAGTTGAAAGCCATTTTAACAATCAGATTTTAAATACAAAATTTTCTGACACTTCTTTTCAAATTACACTAGATACAGTTATACAATCGCAAGTAAGAGAGACTTTAGAAAAAGCTATTGCTGATTATTCAGCAAGAGGAGCTGCATCACTTCTCATGAACGTTAATTCTGGAGAAATAATATCATTAGTCTCTTTGCCAGATTTTGACATTAATAGACGCACATTAGTAAATGATGAGAAGTTCTTAAATAAGATTACTCTTGGTATTTACGAATTAGGTTCGGTATTTAAGGCTTTGACAATTGCCAATGCATTGGAGCTAAAACTTATTGATGAGAACACTTTATTTAAAAATCTAGAAAAGCAAATATATAATTGTGGTACCTCTCAGCCTATTAATGAACACGATAAAAATTTAAAAAGAGATCTTACTACTACAGAAATTTTGGTAAAATCATCAAATATAGGAACAGTAAAAATTATAGAAAAAATTGGGATTGAGAACCATAAAAACTTTTTAACTAAATTAGGAATATTTGATAAAGCATCCGTTGAACTTCCAGAAAAAGGAAAATCTTTACCCATGAAATGGGATAATTGTACTTTGGCAACAGCCTCTTATGGTCATGGAATTAGCACAACACCAATTCAATTAGCATCAGCTTACGCATCTTTAGTAAATGGAGGATATAAAATTTATCCAACTCTAGTAAAACAAAATCAGAATATAAAAAAAGAAAGAATTATTAGTGAAGAAACAAGTAAAAAAATGGTTAAAATGCTTAGAAAAGTAGTCGACAAAAATGATCCTATGCAAGGTACGGCAAGAACAGCTGATATTAATGGTTATTCAGTTATAGGAAAAACAGGGACTGCAGTTAAAGTTTCTAAAACATCTAAAGGATATTCCAAAGATGTTATGACTGTTTTTGTTTCAGCATATCCTGAGGAAAAACCAGAGTATTTATTATTAGTTATGATTGATGAGCCAAAAGCCATTCCTAGTAAGGGTTATTTTAAATCAGATTCAGGGTGGAATGCTGTTCCTACAGCGGGAACTATTATAAAAAGAATTGGACCTATTTTAGTTTCAAAAAATTATAATATTGCACTTAATGTTAAGTAAAAAAATTAAACATTTAAAATATCAAAATAGAAACTTTTCTATCAATTCAAAAAAAGTAAACAAAAACGACATTTTTTTTGCAATAGAAGGTTCTAAACAGTCTGGAAGTTTATATTCATCAGAAGCTTTATCAAAGGGCGCTTACAAAGTCATTACAAGTAAAAATATTAGAAACAAAAATTATTTAATAGTAAAAAATGTTAAAAAATTTTTAGTAGAAGCCTGTTCTGTAAAATATAAAGAAAAACCTAAGAATATAATTGCAGTTACAGGAACAAATGGCAAATCGTCAGTAGCTAATTTTTATTTTCAGATTTTAAAAAATCTTAAAATAAATTCAGCAGCGATTGGTACGCTTGGTATTTTTTATAAAAATAAAGTTAAAAGAACAAATCTTACAACTCCAGATATTATTACAATTCATAAAGAATTAAATTTTTTTAAAAAGAAGAAAATTGATAACGTATGTTTAGAGGCTTCTAGTCATGGACTTCATCAAAATAGATTAGATGGTATTAATTTTGCAGCAGGAATTTTTACAAATTTTACACAAGATCATTTAGACTATCATAAAAATTTAAAAAACTATTTACGAGCTAAGCTTAATCTTTTTAGTTCTCTGTTAAAAAAAAATTCCTTCGCTATCGTCGACACAGATATTCCTGAATTTCATATAATAAATAAAATTTGTAAGAAAAGAAAAATAAAAATTCTATCTTTCGGATCTAGAGGAAATGCTATTAAATTAATTTCTCATTATTATTTTGGAAAGAAACAAATAATAAAAATAAATTTTTTAAATAAAATATATAATATTATAGTAGATCTGATAGGAGACTTTCAAATTAAAAATTTATTTGCTTCAATGTTAGCGTCTTATTTATCTGTGAAAAATTCAGATAAAATTGTTAAAACTTTATCAAAAATAAAATCTGCAGATGGTCGAATGCAGTCTGTGGGCACTAAAGGAAAGTCGGCTGTAGTAGTAGATTACGCTCATACGCCTGATGCTTTAAAAAAGAGTCTTCAAACATTAGCAAAGCAGTTTAATAAAAAAGTAGACGTTGTATTTGGGTGTGGTGGCGATCGTGATAGGGGAAAAAGATATAAAATGGGCAAAATAGCAAATCAATTCGCATCTAAAATATATTTAACAAATGACAATCCTCGATCTGAAAATCCCAATTCTATTATCAAACAAATTAAAAAAGGATGCTCAAGATCGAAGATTATATTAGATAGAAAAATTGCAATTAAAACTGCCATTAATAATCTAAATGCCGATAGTATTTTATTGATTGCGGGAAAAGGACATGAAAATTATCAGATTATAAATAACCAAAAGAAATATTTTTCTGATCAGAAAGTATCTAAATTTTTTTTAAAATAAAATGAGAACGAAACTTTATTTAGGCGAAGAACTTAATGCGGTTTTTAATTCTAATATAAATAATAGGTTATTTTTTAATAAAGTTTCAATAGATAGTAGAGAAGTCAAAAATCGAGGAATTTTTTTTGCAATCAAAGGAAATAATGATGACGGTCATCGATATGTTAAAAAAGTAATAACAAATAAAAATAATTTAGCGGTCATAAGTAAAAATTTTAAAAACAAAAGATTAATAAGAACACAAAACACTTTAGAAGGTTTAAGAAATTTAGCATCCTATGCGCGACAGAGAAGTAAAGCTAAGATTTTAGCTATAACTGGTAGCTGTGGAAAAACTTCATTAAAAAATTTATTAAATAGTTCATTGAGCAGATTTGGAAAGACACACTGTTCTCCAAAATCTTTTAATAATCATTTTGGGGCGCCTTACTCTTTAGCAAATTTAAATTCTGATGATAAATTTGGTATTTTTGAATTGGGCATGAGTTCAAAAGGTGAAATTGATAATCTTGTTAATTTAGTAAAACCAAATATTGCAATAATAACTAACATTGGTCCTGCACATTTAGAAAATTTTCAAAACATTTCTGGAATTTGCAAAGCAAAAGCAGAGATTATGAATGGCATTCAACAAGATGGTGTTATTATTTTAAATAGAGATGATAAATTTTTTAATTCTTTAAAAAAAATTGCAAATAATAAAAAAATTTCAATATTAACTTTTGGTTTTTCAAAATCCGATGTTCAGATTAGAAAAAGTTCGGCAAAAATATCTTTCAAAATAAATAACAAAATATTTAATTTTAAAATAAAAAATTTCAATAAGTCTTATTTGTATAATGTAGCTGCAACAATATGCGTTCATTATTATTTAAATCATAATATAAAATTTTTAAAAAATAACTTTAGTAATTTTAAAATTACAGAAGGAAGGGGTAATGAAAAACATATTAAAATTAACAATAAAAAAATTATTTTAATTAATGATAGTTATAACTCTAATCCAATGTCTCTTAATGAGGCCATTCATAATTTTTCATTAAGAAAAAAAAATAAACATAGAAAAATTTTAATTGTGGGTGATATGTTAGAGCTTGGCAAAAGATCTAAATATTATCATCAACAAGCAGCTAAAATATTAAATAAAACTAATATAGACAAAGTTTATTGTATTGGTTCGGAAGTTAGGCATACTTATCAAAAGCTAAATCGTAGTAAAAGAGGGATGTTGGTTAAAAATATTAGTTTTCTGAAAGAAAATATTTTCAATCTTTTAGAGAATAATGATATTTTATTAGTCAAATCGTCAAATAGAATTGGTTTGTTTAATTTTTTTAAGAAATTTTAATAATGCTATATTTTTTTTTTAAATATTTTTCCTCAGAAATTAATGCTTTTAACGTTTTTAAATATATTACCTTTAGAACTGGATTATCAGTTGCCACTTCTTTAGCTTTTATACTCTTAGTTGGAGAGAGCTTAATTACTAAGTTAAAATCATTTCAAAAACATGGACAACCCATTCGAAATGACGGTCCTTTATCTCATATTATAAAAAAATCAGGCACTCCTACTATGGGAGGCTTAATAATTATTTTAAGTATTTTATTTTCAACTTTGTTATGGGCTGATCTTACAAATAAATATGTTTTAATATTAATTTTTTGTTTATTAAGTTTTGGAATAATAGGTTTTATTGATGACTATATAAAAGTTGTAAAAAATAATTCTAAAGGAATTAGCGCAAAATTAAAATTATTTTTGCAAATTTTAAGCGGTACAATTGTTATATATTTTATAATTTTGAACACTGAGGCAGAGCTTAATTATAAAGTTTATTTTCCATTGTTTAAGAATTTCGTATTAAATTTTGGAATCTTTTACTTTATATTCGGTTTAGCAGTTATCGTTGGATCATCTAACGCTGTTAATTTAACAGATGGTCTTGATGGACTAGCGATTGTTCCAGTTATTTTAGTTGCACTAACTTTTGCATTTATAGCTTATGTCTCGGGTAATATTATTTTTTCAAAATATCTTCAGTTGGCTTATATAAAAAATACAGGAGAAATTTGTATTTTTTTAGGGGCAATGATAGGCGCGGGCTTAGGATTTTTATGGTTTAATGCTCCACCAGCTAAAGTTTTTATGGGGGACACTGGCTCCTTATCTCTGGGCGCAGCACTTGGAGCTATTGGAATTATAACTAAGCATGAAATAGTATTAGCGATAGTTGGAGGTCTTTTTGTCCTGGAGGCTTTGTCAGTTATCATACAAGTTGCATCTTTTAAATTAACAGGGAAAAGAGTTTTTCAAATGGCACCCTTACATCATCATTTTGAAAAAAAAGGTTGGAGCGAGTCTACAGTTGTAGTTCGATTTTGGATTATAGCTATAGTTTTTGCTTTAGTAGGTCTTGCATCTCTTAAATTAAGATAATGCTCTCACTAGAACAGTGTATCCAAAAAAAATTTTTAGTTTTTGGACTTGGTATTAGTGGTAATGCAACTTTATCTCAGTTAAAAAAAAATAAAGCAAATATTGAATGCTGGGATGATAGCAAACAACTAAGGGAAAAATTTAAGAATAGATATCGAGTAAATAAAGATTGGTTTAAGAGTAATTATGATTTTATAGTTATATCACCAGGAATTAACATCTATTCACATTCAAAAAAATCTTTTTTTCAAAAAAATAAAAATAAAATTATTACTGACTTAGATTTATTTTGCAGTTCTATTAAAGATCAAAAAGTTATTTTGGTAACTGGCACCAATGGTAAATCTACCATGTGTAAATTAATTTATGATTTGTTAAAAAATTCAAAAAAGAAAGTCTATATTGGAGGAAATTATGGAACTCCTGTACTAAATTTACCATATAAGGAAAAATCCGCAATTTTTGTGCTCGAATTGTCATCTTACCAACTCGACTATTCTTTGCGTTTAACAAGCTCAGTTTCGATTTTATTGAATATCAGCCCAGATCATATTGAAAGACACAAAAGTTTTGAAAAATATATTTTAGCAAAGCTTAAAATTTTTAAAGGATTAACACAGACAGGCAAAGGTTTTTTAGATTTAAGTAACGATAATCAATCTAAAATATTTAAAGTTTTAAAATCTGCAAAATATAATCAAAGAAATATTCAATTAATTAAAAAAAATATTAATCATCATATTAAAGATAGTCTAATTAGCGCAGCGCTAAAAGGACGTCATTTTAATAATTGTCTTTATATTACATTACAAATTTCAAAATTATTTAAAATTTCAAAAAAAATTTACTTAAAAACAATTAAAGATTTTAGTGGACTTTCTCATAGACAAGAAATTATCAAAATAAAAAATAATTTAACTTTTATAAATGATTCTAAAGCCACAAATTTTGCATCAACCGAAGTTGCTTTAAATAATTATAAAAATATTCACTGGATTGTAGGTGGTATTGCAAAAGAAAAAGACAAGATAACTATTAAAAAGTTTAAGAGATCTATATTGAAGGCTTATATTATTGGAAAAAATGTAAATTTTTTTTTAAGACAAATTAAAAATACTATTAAATATAATGTTAGCCACTTTCTTAAGAATGCATTGTTGTCAGCTTTAAGCGAGACTAAAAAGAATCCTAATTTAAAACAAGTTATATTATTAAGTCCTTCAGCAGCTTCTTTTGATCAGTATAAAAATTTTGAACATCGAGGCAATACTTTCAAACAATTAGTAAAAAAGTATTCATGATTAATTTTGGAAGAACCAGTACTAATCAATTCGCTCTTTGGTGGAGGAATGTTGATAAACTACTATTTATTCTAATAATCTCCTTAATGCTTTTAGGAGTATTTTTTGCCTACACTTCTACTTCTAGTATTGCTTCAGAAAAAATTTACAAAACTGATTATCTTTTAATTGCAAAACACATTTTATTTGCCTTTTTTAGTTTCTTAATTTTAACCTCTTTGTCTTTATTAGAAGCTAAGCAAATAGAAAAATATTGTATTTTAGGTTTCATTGTTACCTCCTTTTTATTGTTGTCAGTTCTAATATTTGGAGTTGAGGTTAAAGGTTCTAAGAGATGGATAAATTTGTTTTTTTTTAGATTTCAGCCAATTGAAATTTATAAACCTTTTTTTATTTTATTATGCTCTTTAATTATTTCTAATTCAAAAATTGGAGATCTTAAATTAAGAATTTTTTTTAGTTTTTGTGTATTATTTTTTTCTTTATTATTATTACTTAATCAACCAGACGTTGGTCAAAGTTTGTTAATTTTCTCAGTTTGGTTAATTTTGATATTTGTTTCAGGAATTAGTATTGTTCTTCTTATTTCTTTGGGATCGGCTATTTTTATAGGAATAGCATCAGTAATTTTATTATTTAGCGAAAGATTTTCTTATATTTTTAGAAGATTAAAAACTTTTATCGACCCCAATAAAGGCGATAATTTACAAACACAAAAAGCACTAGAAGCAATTAAACAGGGTGGATTTACAGGAAGAGGAATAGGCGAGGGAATATTAAAAGAAAGAGTTCCTGAAGCTCATACAGATTTTGTTTTGGCTGTTATAGGCGAAGAATTTGGTATTTTGATGATATTAATAATTTTTTTAATAATAACTTTTATTTTTTTAAGAGTTTATTCTCAATGTAATACTGAAAATAATCTTTTTAGAAAATTAGTATTAATAGGATTGTCCTGCTTAATTTATTTGCAATCTATTATTAACTTGGGAGTTACATTGAATATACTTCCAAACAAAGGAATGACTTTTCCTTTCATAAGTTATGGAGGCTCATCTATGATTGGCTCTGGAATAATATTTGGAATATTACTTTGTTTTACTAAAAGAAAATTATCTTAATGAAAAAAATTTTAATTTGTACAGGCGGTACTGGGGGTCATATATTTCCAGCTATATCACTTGCCGAATATCTAGAAAAAAAAAATTTTAATGTAGATTTTGTTACTGATTATAGAGCTAAAAAATTTATAAATAACATTAATTTAAAAAAAATTAATTTTATTAATATAAAAACACCAACAGGAAAAAAAGGGTTAGGATTAATTTATTCAATATTTTTAATATTTATTTCATTTTTATATTCAATTTTTTTTCTTTTATTAAAGAAGCCACAATTGATTATTGGTTCAGGCGGGTACGTTTCTTTTCCAATTTTATTAGCAGCGAAATTATTAAAAAAAAAGTTTGTTATTTACGAAACAAACTCTGTAGTCGGACGGGTTAATAATTTTTTTTTAAAAAGTTCAACAAAAATATTTACTGGATACCCTTTAAAAAATTTAAATAATGATAAAATTACTTTTGTTGGACAACTAATTAGAGAGCAAATTTATATAGCAAAAGAAAATAATTATTTTAAAAGGGATGATAATTTTGATTTTACTTTACTTATTATTGGTGGTAGTCAAGGTGCAGAAATTTTTAGCAAAACGATACCTCGGTCGTTAAATAAATTATTTAATTTAAATAAAAAAATAAGAATTTTTCATCAAGCTGGAAATAAAGAACAAGAATTAAAAATAGATTTTTCTTATAAAAATAATCCTAATGTTACTATTTTTAATTTTGAACCAAATATTGAAAAATATATGATGCTATCAGATTTAGTTATTACAAGAGCTGGTTCTTCAACATTATCAGAGCTGGCTTATTTACAGATACCATTTATAGCAATCCCTTTTAAAGACTCTCTAGACAATCATCAATTTTATAATGCAGATTATTTTTTAAAAATGAATACTTGCTGGCTTATTGATCAACAAGATCTAAACAGCGAAAAATTATTTGATTTAGTCAAAGAATTGATGCTGAACAAGGAAAAGTTACTTGAAAAAAAGAGCAAATTAAAAGAATTAACTAAAACTGATGTTAATGAAATCTTTGAAAAAGAAATTAATAAAATTCTATCATGACTTTTAAAATTACGACTAATGACCAAGTTCATTTTATTGGTATAGGAGGAATAGGTATGAGCGGTATCGCCGAAATCATGCATAATATTGGATTTAAAGTTCAGGGTAGCGATCCATCAAGAAATAATAAAAATATAAAAAGATTACAAAAGCTTGGATTAAAAGTTTTTTTTAATCATGCAAAAAAAAATATAGGAAATTCAAAACTAGTCGTGTTTTCATCTGCAATTAGCAAAGACAATCCAGAGTTAAGAGAGGCAAAAAGAAAAAAAATACCAGTTATTCAGAGAGTAGAGATGCTTTCTGAGATTGTTAAGTTAAAAAAAAACATAGTTATTAGCGGAGCTCATGGCAAAACAACAATTACTTCATTGATATCAACGATTTTGTCTAAAGCAAAACTAGATCCAATGATTATTAATGGTGGAATATTAAACTCAATTAATTCAAATGCATTGTTTGGAAAAGGAGATTGGGCGGTTGTTGAAGCGGATGAATCTGATGGCAGTTTTTTAAAAATACCCATTACTTATTCTGTAGTTAGCAATATTGATAAAGAGCATTTGGATTACTATAAAAATTTTAAGAATTTATATAAGAGTTTTGAAACTTTTATAAATAAAACACCTTTAATTGGTAAATCATTTGTTTGTACGGATGATAAATTTTTAAAAAAGATTTTAAGAAAAAAGAATAAATCAAATATTATTACTTATGGTTTTGAAAATGGATCAGATCTCCACCCTTACAACGTAAAGAATTCAGGGAAGATGATGTTTTTTAACATATCTGTAAAACTTAATAACAAAGTTGAACATATTAAAAATATTGAATTAAATTTATTAGGGAAACATAATGTTCTTAATGCAACCGCTGCCATTGGAGTTGCTAAAAGCTTAGGTATTAAAAATAATACCATCAAAGCAACTTTAAAAAATTTTTTGGGAGTGCAAAGAAGACTAACTAAAATAACTAATTTTAGAGGAAGTGAAATTTACGATGATTATGCTCACCATCCAACAGAAATTATCTCAGTTTTAAATGCTATTAAATCTGGTTTTAAGGAAAAAAAAATTGTAACGGTATTTCAGCCTCATAGATATTCAAGAGTTGCTTCATTAAAAAAAGAATTCGCAAATGCATTTAAGGATAGTGATTTAGTTGTTTTGTGTCCTATTTATGCAGCAAGCGAGAAACCAATAAAAAATATTAATCATTATGAATTGGCTAAGCTAATCAATAAGAATTCAAAAAAAGATGTTATATGTATTGAAAATCAGTTTGATTTAGAAAGATTTATAAAACGTCATACTTATGGAAATGAAGTTATAGTTTGTATGGGGGCCGGAAGTATTAGTGGTTGGATTAGAGAAATCGCTGTTAATTTAAAAAATGAGCATTAATTTTTATTCAGAACTTAAAAAAAATCTACAAGGAGAGCTGAGAGAAAATTTTGATTTATCCAAATCTAATTGGCTTGGAATTGGAGGAAAAGCAAATTTTTTTTTTAAGCCAAAAGATTTAAAAGATTTACAAATATTTTTAAGAAATAACAATAAGCATTTTCCAATTATTGTGATTGGTTCTGGTTCAAATTTATTAATTAGAGATAAAGGATTTGATGGAGTGGTTATTAAATTTGGAAAAGATTTTGATTACAAAAAGATTAATAACAATATTATAAATTGTGGACCTGCAACGCCAAAATCAATTTTAGCAGAATATGCGGCCAATAATAATTTAACCGGTTTTGAATTTCTATATTGTATTCCAGGAACGGTTGCTGGTGGAGTAGTCATGAATTCAGGCTGTTATGGTAGCGATATATCAAAAGTAGTATTGAGCGTTACAGTCATCGATATGAATGGAGAAATTAAGATCATAAGTAACAAAGATATTAATTTTTCGTATCGACATAGTTCACTTACTAAAAATCAAATTATTACCAATATTGAAATGAAAGGATCTTTTCTTGAAAATCAAAAAATATTAGAAATTATGAAAAATTTAAAAGATAAAAAAGATACTGAACAACCACAGAAAATTAAAACAGGCGGTAGTACTTTTAAAAATCCAAAAAATTCAGATAAAAAAGCTTGGCAATTAATAAAAGAGTCTGGTTGCGCTGATTTAAGAGTTGGCAGAATTAAGCTATCCAATTTACATTGTAATTTTCTAGAGAATTTAGATAAAGCAAGCTCAGAAGATGCAGAAAATTTAATTGAAAAAATAAAAAAAGAAGTTTTTAAAAAGACCAATGTAAATTTAGAGCTAGAATTAGAAGTTGTAGGAAAAAAATGAATAAAGAAAAAGTTACAGTTTTAATGGGTGGAATTTCTGCCGAAAGAGATGTCAGCTTAGATAGCGGTAAAGCCTGTGCAAAAGCTCTTTCTGAAATTGGTTTTGATGTGACAAGTTTAGATGCAAAAGGTGATTTTATTGAAAAGTTAATTAAGAATAAGCCCGATAAAGTTTTTAATGCTTTACATGGAAGATTCGGAGAAGATGGTTCTATCCAGGGATTGTTAGAACATTTAAAAATACCCTACACTCATTCTGGAATTTTATCTTCAGCAATTGCTATGGATAAATTAACATCAAAAAAAATTTTTAAAGAAGCCAACATTAGTTCGCCTGAGTATCTAGTAATTAAAACTGTGAAAGATTTTCAAAGTTCAAAAATTGGATACCCTTGTGTAGTTAAACCAAACAATGAAGGATCAAGTGTAGGTGTTTATATTTTTAATGAACCAAAGAAATCTGATGAGGACACAGTTGTCACTTTATTAAAAAAATATAGTTTTTTAATTCTAGAAAAATATATTCCAGGAAGAGAAATACAGGTTGCTGTGATGGGATCAAAAGCTTTAGGTGGAATAGAGATTGTGCCGACAAGATCCTTTTATGATTATGAAGCTAAATATTCAGCTAATGCTAAAACAAAACATATTATTCCTGTTAAAATAAATGAAGCTGACTATAAAAAGATTTTAGATATGGCTTTACAGGCACATAATATTTTAGGCTGCAGAGGAGTAACGAGGTCTGATTTTAGATATAATGAATCTGACAAAGTTAATAAAATTTATATTCTTGAGGTAAATACTCAGCCAGGTATGACAAGTTTATCTTTAGTTCCAGAGATTGCTAATTATTACGGAATTTCTTTTAATGAATTAGTTAAATGGATAATTAATGATGCTTCTATTAATAGATGATCAAAACAAAGAGATATATTTTTCTCGGTTTATTAATTCTTCTCACAACATTTAATCCAGAGCTACCTTTATTAAAGCTTGGTTTTTTTATTATTAAAACAGTTAATGTTTCTGATTCAAAAAATGCTGACCTAGAAAAAATTAAAAAACAATTTAACTTCTTGGTTAACACTAGTATTTTAAGTATTGACCATAAAAAAATGAACGAAGTAGTTTTACAAAATGAATGGATTCATTTTTTAAATATTAATAAAAAATTTCCATCAACAGTTAATGTGATGGTAGTTGAGCACGAGCCCTTTGTTTTTTGGAAAAAAGGTAATAATAATTTAATAATTACCAAAGAATTTACTTTAATAGAAAAATTTAATTCAAATAATTTTTCCAATCAAACTCAAGCAAAAGGCAATTTTGATATTGAAGATCTAAAAAGACTATATAAAGCGTTAAATAATAATAATTTTGATTTAGCCAACATTACTAGCTTTGAATTTACAAATTCTGAAAGATGGGATTTATTTTTAAAAGGTAATAAAAAAATTATGCTCGGCAGATATGATTATAATCAGCAGATTAACAATCTAAATAAAGTACTTATTCAGTCCAAAGATGAAAAATTTACATATATCGACTTAAGACTTAAGAACAAAATTTTTGTAAAATAGACAATGATTCAAAAAAATGAATTAATTGCATCTATAGACATTGGCTCCTCAAAAATTAAGTGTCTTATTGCAAAGTTAAAAAATAACAAAATTGAGATTTTAGGAAAATCAATTGTTGTATCTAAAGGTATTACAAAAGGCTTGGTTACGAATTTTCATGAAGCAAATTTAGTAGTACGCGAGTGTTTAGAAATTTCTGAAAAGCAAGCCGGCATTTCGTTAGAAAATATTATTGTAAATGCAGAATTTGAAAATATTTCTAGTAACTTATTAACAGAATATAAAAGTGTACATGGCGATCAAATCGAACATGAAAAAGATATTCAAGGTTTGATACATATTGCTGTAGATGAAATTGCTAAGAATAATAAAGATAATGCAATTATACACATATTTTCATCTAATTATAAAATTGATAAAAAAATTAATGTTGAAAATCCAGTTGGATTTAAAGCAAATATTTTTTCAGCTGACATTCATGCAGTTTTAGCGGAACACTCTTCTATTGATAATTTAAAAAATATTATCAATTCTTGCGAATTGTCAGTTGAGAATTATGCCTTTGGTGCCTATGCTTTAGGTTTGTCTTTTTTAAACCAAAATGATTTAAACGAAGGAGCCATTTGCATTGATTTTGGGAAAGATAAGACAAGTTTCGCTATATTTGAAAATAACGCTCTTTCATATGTAGGTGTTATTCCCTACGGTTCAAATCAGGTTTCAAAAGACTTAGCTAAAGTTTTGGACATAAAAATAGAGATCGCCGAAAGAATTAAAGTTGAGAGCGGAGAATGTATATTAAATGAGAATACAAAAGATAAGATTGAATATTTACCAGTTCATTTATTTCCAGATGATGATTTTAGAAAAATATCAAAAACAATCGTTAATACTATTATTAATTCTAGAGTTGAAGAAATTTTACAGCTAATTTATAGAAAAATTAAAACCTACAATTCAATAGATATAAAAACTAAGAAAATTTATCTTTCCGGCAGAGGATCAAACTTAGTTGGTCTAACAAGTTTAATAAAAAAATACTTTTCACAAAGAACGGAGCTTGTTTTGCAAATAAAACAAGAAGATGAAAATTTAGTTAATAATTTATCTCAGGATTTTTTAGTTTGTTATGGAATGGTTAAGAACTATTTTTATGGATTTCCCTCGGAAGCTTTGCCAATTAAATTTAAAAATACAGGCTTTTTTTCAAGACTTTTATCTATTTTTCAAAAGTAGAAATCGTAACAAAAGGTGATTAGCTATTGCTATAGATATTACTAAATATCTATTTCAGCAAAAACATGTATCAAAAAACATTAAAATCAAAAATTAATTTTAAAGGAGTTGGTCTTCATAGCGGAATAGTTGCTAATCTTGTAGTTAAGCCCTCAGCTCCTAATTCAGGAATAACCTTTGTTAGAGTCGATTACAAAGGAAAAGAAAAAATTATCCAGGCTCATATTAGTAACGCCCTGCCAGCAAAATTGTGTACAACTATTTCTAATAAGCAAGTTTCAATTTCAACTATTGAACATTTAATGTCTGCTTTATCAGGAATGAGCATTGATAACGCTATAGTAGAAGTGGATAGCCAAGAATTGCCAATACTAGATGGAAGTTCAAAAGAGTTTGCGGTTGCCATACAAGATGTCGGAACTACAGTACAAAGTTCAGAAAAAAAATATATTAAAATTTTAAAAAAAATTATTATTAAAGAAAAAGATAAAACCATTTCAATTGAACCAACAAATAAAAATAAATTAGAAATAGATTATGAAATTGATTTTCATGATCGTGTTATTAAAAGACAAAGTAAAAAAATAGATCTAGAGAAAAATGGGTTTATGGAAGTTCATGACTCTAGAACGTTTTGTTTGCAAAAAGATCTAGAAAATATATTTAAGATGGGACTTGCAAAAGGAGGTTCTTTAGAAAATGCAATTGTTGTTTCTGAAGATAAAGTTCTAAACCAAGATGGTTTGAGACATAAAGATGAATTTGTAAGACATAAAATTTTAGACTGTATAGGTGATTTATATTTAGCTGGATATTCACTTATTGGAAAAGTAAATTGTTATCAAGGCGGTCATGATATGACTCGTAAATTATTAGAAGCTTTAATAAAAAATAAAAATGCGTGGAATTTAACAACGCAAAAAACAAAAAATTTCTCTTCTGTTAGTTCTTATTCACCAAATCAACTTGTAGTGAATTTATAGTTTTAGTGGTAAAACTTAATTAAAAGAAATAATAAAAACTTTTAATTTTAATGCTCAGACCAAAAACAATATTCCATATTTTATTAATTTTTTTGTTTGTTCTAAGCTGTTCATCTTCAAACGACAAACCTTTAGTCGCCCCTCCAAAAGAAAAAGTTAGTCTTCCTAAGTTATGGGGTTTTGCGATGGATGATTTTAACGAGGGTAAAGCAGAAGGCGCAATTGAAAAGTTTAAGATGGTGGAAAAAGATTATTCGTACACAGAATGGGCCCCAAAATCTTTATTAATGATGGCATATGTTTACTACGAAGCAAACCGTTGTGTAGATACACTTTCTGTACTTGAACGTTATGTAAAATTTTATCCGAATAATCCTGAAAGAGTTTATGTAGAGTATTTAAAAGGCGTTTGTTATTTTGAAGAAGTAAGTGAATTTTCTAAAGATCAAGAAAAAACTGTTAAAGCAATTACTCAATTTAAATCTTTAATAAATAGTTATCCAAATACTGAGTATGCAGACGATGCTAAATATAAATTAGATCTATTGAACGATTTAATGGCCGGAAAAGAAATGTATGTCGCAAGATATTATATGAATAAACAAAAATGGGCAGCGGCAATCAATAGATTAAAAATAATTGTAGATAAATATCAAACCACTATTTATATCGAAGAGGCTTTATATAGACTGGTTGAAATTTATCATAAATTAGGACTTGAAGAAGACGCTAGTAAAGCAGCAGCAATTTTAGGTTATAATTTTAATTCTAGCGAGTGGTATAAAAAAAGTTATTTATTAGTTTCAACAAATCAAACCACTTTACCAAAAAAAGATAAATCTCTTTTAGGTGGTTTTAAAAAAATACTTAATTAACTTTTAATGAAGTCTTTATCTTTAAAAGAGTACAAAGAAAAAATTACTTTAATTCAAAAATTAAATAAGGCCTATTATCATAACGACAAACCATTAGTCTCAGATGCTGAGTACGACAAAATTAAAAAAGATATTTTAGATTTCGAGAAAAAAAATCCTAAGATTGTAGATATAAATTCTCCATCAGAAAAAGTTGGTTTCGCTCCTTCAGAAAAATTTTCTAAAGTAAAACATCTTGTACCAATGTTATCTTTAGATAATGCTTTTACAAAAGATGACGTGGAAGATTTTTTAAAAAAAATCAGAAATTATCTAAATTTTCCAAAAGACACCCCTATAGAATTAACAGCAGAACCTAAGATCGATGGTATATCTGCGTCTTTAATTTACAAAAACAATAAGATTATTCGAGGACTTTCGCGAGGAGATGGTGAGTATGGAGAAGATATAACAGAAAATTTATTAACAATTAAAGATATTCCACAAATTCTTCATGGTGAGAACATAGATAGAGAATTTGAGATTAGAGGTGAAGTTTATATTGGAAAAAAAGATTTTGAAAAAATTAAAAATGACTTTGCAAATCCTAGAAATGCGGCAGGAGGTTCACTAAGACAAAAAGATTCAAAAAAAACCGCCTTAATACCATTAAAATTTTTTGCTCATAGCATCGGTGATATTGACGAAAAAAAATTTAAAACACATATAAATTTTTTAAATTTTTGTAAAAAAATTGGTTTCAAAATAAATCCGCTTACAAAAACTTTCAGTTCAGTAGATGAACTAATTAAAAGTTATCTTTATGTTGAAGAAATAAGAGCATCATTAGATTACGATATTGACGGCATTGTTTATAAAGTTAACGACTTAACCTTACAAAAAAGACTTGGAAGTTTATCATCATCACCAAGATGGGCTATTGCTCATAAATTCTCATCTGAAAAAGCCACAACCGTTATTCGTAAAATTGAAATACAAGTTGGAAGAACAGGAGCTCTAACTCCAGTTGCAAAATTAGATCCGGTAAATGTGGGCGGGGTTCTAGTATCTAATGCAACATTACATAATGAAGATGAAATCATTAGAAAAGATATCAGATTAAACGACACAGTTATTATTCAAAGAGCAGGCGATGTTATTCCTCAGGTGGTTGAAGTTATTAAATCTAAAAGAGATAAAAATAGTAAAAAATTTACATTTCCAGACAAATGTCTTTGCGGTCGACCTGCAGTTAAAGATTATAATGAAACTTCAAAAAAATTAGATGTAGTTAAAAGATGTACAGACACAGGATTTAATTGTGAATTTATGGCAAGAGAAAAAATTAAACATTTTGTGTCAAAAGAAGCTCTTAATATAGATGGTTTTGGAAAAAAAATTGTTGAAGATTTCTGGTCTTTAAACTTTATTCGTTTGCCTCAGGATATTTTTACTCTTGATTATAAAAAAATAGAAAAATTAGAAGGCTGGGGTGAATTGTCAGTTAGTAATTTAAAGACAGCAATTGAGAAAAGCAAAGATATTAGCCTTGCAAAATTTATATATAGTCTTGGCATACGTCATATCGGTCAAGAAAATGCTAAAAATTTATCACGTTATTTTGTTTCAATGAAAAATTTTCTAAAACTTTGTAATCCAGATCTTTTAATGAATGAAATTAATAATTTAGATGAAATCGATGGAATTGGAGAGACTCAAATTGAATCGTTAACATATTTTTTTAAAGATAAAAAAAATAATAAAGTCGTTTATGAATTAAGTAAGATTTTGAATATCCAAGATTTTATAGAAAAGAAAATTGATAGTTTTTTTTCAGGAAAGAATATTATGTTTACAGGAGGCTTTTCTACTATGAGCAGATCCGAAGCTAAATCTTTAGCAGAAACTTTAGGAGCAAAAATATTAAGTTCTGTTACTAAAAAATTAGATTATTTAGTTATTGGCTTATCTAAACCTACAAAAAATAAAGTTGATAAAGCTAAAGAATTGGGTGTGAAAATTATAGAAGAAAAAGAGTGGTTAAAGTTATCAAGAAATAGCTGAGCAAGCTTTGGTTAACATTTTAAGTTCCACGTTATTCATGAAAGGTTTTAATATATAAAAAATCTTTTGATGATAGGTATTAATCCAATTTATTTCATTTTTATTTAAAAACTTCTTGTTAATACAATCTTTATCAAATGGAACTATTGTGAGATTTATAAATTTTGAATGATTGTTATTAACCCTTTCACAATAAATTAAATTTTCAATTCTTATGCCGAAGTCATTTTCTTTGTAAAATCCAGGTTCATTTGACAGGATCATTCCTGGCAATATTTTGTGATTATTAAAAGGAGATAATCCTTGGGGTCCTTCATGTACATTTAAAAAATAACCAACCCCATGACCTGTGCCATGCGAATAGTTGTAACCGAGTTTCAATAAATGAGCTCTTGCAACTTTATCTATATGTTTTCCAAGTGTAGTTTTTTTTAATTTATATGAGGCAACTGCAATATGCGCCTTAAGTACAGTTGAATAAATTTTTTTTTGAAAATTTGATACTTTACCAATAGCTATTGTACGAGTTACGTCCGTAGTTCCATAAAAATACTGACTACCGGAATCTAAAAGATATAAATTATTTCCTTTGATCTGTTTGTTAGTTTTGTGATTTGATCTGTAATGAACAATGGCACCATTTGATCCAAATCCTGAAATAGTATTAAAACTTGGATACAAATAATCTTTGTGCTGTTTTTTATATTTTTCTAACCTATTTTGGGCAGATATTTCAGTTATCTTTGTTTTTTTATAATTATTTTTTGACCAAAAAATAAATTTAGTTAAAGCAATCGCATCAAATAAATGAGCAATCCTAGTATTATTGATCTCTGTTTTGTTTTTAATAGATTTTAATAAGTAGATGGGGTCTTCAATATTAATAAGTTTGTTTGAAGAATGTATATTTTTTTCATAATAAAAACTGCACGTTTTTTTATCTATTAAAATATTAGATTTTTTAATTTTTCTCAAATAGTTAACAAAAGATTCTTCTTTAATAAAAATTACTTTTTTTCCAAAAAATTTCTTAATCTGAGGTGTGAGTTTTTTAATGTTCGTAAAAAATATAATTTTTCTATTTTTATTAAATAAAATTTTTCCATTGGTAAGTGGACTAGACGTCGCGTCAGACCCTCTTATATTTAATAACCATGAAATATTTTCAACAGATGTTGAAAGTAAATAATCAATATTTTTTAATTTAAGAAATTTACTTATTTTATCAATTTTATTTAAATAGTTTTCACCATGGTATTTTTCTTCAAAAAGATAAAATCTATTATGATTAACCTTGGATTTATTTTTCCAAATTTTATCAATTAAATTAAAATTTATAGGTTTTAAGTTAATTGAATTTTTAGAGATAATATTTTTTAAGGAACTTAAAGTAAAAAGTTTTGGATCAAATCCTAAAGTAATTCTTTTATTAATATTTTTAAGAATATGATGAGGTTTAATTTTAGGAACTTCGCAAATTTTAAAATCTTTATTTACTTCATTTTTTGCTTGTAATGTATAACGACCATCAACAAATAAATAAGATTTATTTTTAAAAATTAATGCAAGTCCTGTTGAACCAGTAAACCCAGATATAAATTTTAATCTATCTTTATTTTCAGGAACATGTTCCCCAAAATATTCATCATTTTTTGGAATTAAATAAGCATCACAGGTTTCTTGATTTAAAATATTTCTTAGTTGATTAATTTTTTTCATTACTTTTTTTTATAAATTTATCAATTATCTTTTTTTCACCATATTTTTTAAAATTAATAATAACTTTATTATCTTCAATATGAATCACTTTCCCATTGCCAAAATCTTCATGATTTACACTTTCGCCAACTTTAAAAATTGTATTATTATTGCTGTAGCTAATTTTATTAAAATTAGTCTTATTCTGTTTTGCTTGTTTTAATCTTTCCCAGCCAGGACTTCTTGACGGTTTGTCGTAGTCAATTTCCTGATTA
>Ga0208722_1000088_pt1 | contig 24163 bp, 19 predicted proteins | sample LakMenEpi21Sep11_FD_150722 | JGI IMG/M metagenome (GOLD analysis project Ga0208722, IMG submission 150722) | Freshwater microbial communities from Lake Mendota, WI - 21SEP2011 deep hole epilimnion (SPAdes) | ecosystem: Environmental > Aquatic > Freshwater > Lake > Epilimnion/Euphotic zone ... | reverse complement strand
TATAAATATTAGAAGTATAAGGTTCAAATGCTTCATTATTACCCAAAATTTGTGACGTAGAAGCTGTAGGCATTGGCGCTACCAATAAGGAATTTCTAACGCCGTGTTTTACTACTTCTTTTCTCAAAGCTGCCCAATCCCATCTTCCTGATAGTTCTTCATCTTTGATGTTCCAAAGGTTGTGTTGGAACAAACCTTCTGAAATTGGTGAACCTTTAAAGGAAGAATAGGGTCCTTCTTCTTTTGCCATTTCCATAGAGGCGGTTACAGCGGCAAAGTACAACGTTTCGAAAATTTCTTGGTTTAATTGTTTGGCTTCATCGCTGGTAAAAGGCATTCTCAATAAAATAAACGCATCTGCTAAACCTTGTACACCCAATCCAACAGGACGGTGACGCATATTAGAATTTTCGGCTTCTTTTACTGGATAATAATTTCTGTCGATTACTTTGTTCAAATTTCTCGTTACACGTTTGGTTACGTTAAACAATAATTCGTGATTAAATTGTCCTTTATCCACAAACATTGGCAAGGAAATGGAAGCCAAGTTACATACTGCAATTTCGTCTTCCGAAGTGTATTCCATAATTTCGGTACACAAGTTTGATGAACGAATGGTTCCCAGATTTTTTTGGTTGGATTTTCTATTGGCTGCATCTTTATACAACATGTATGGCGTTCCCGTTTCGATTTGAGATTCTAAGATTTTCTCCCAAAGTTCACGGGCTTTGATGGTTTTTCTTCCTTTGCCTTGAGCTTCATAGGAAGTATATAATGCTTCAAATTCGTCTCCATAAACATCATACAATCCCGGACATTCGTTGGGACACATCAAAGTCCAATTGGTATCTTCTTGCACTCGTTTCATAAATAAATCGGAAGTCCACATGGCAAAAAACAAATCACGCGCACGCATTTCTTCTTTCCCGGTATTTTTTTTCAAATCCAAAAATTCGAAAATATCGGCATGCCAAGTTTCTAAATAAATAGCAAAACTTCCTTTGCGTTTTCCACCACCTTGATCTACATAACGAGCGGTATCGTTGAATACACGCAACATCGGCACAATTCCATTTGAAGTTCCGTTTGTACCACGAATGTAGGAACCTGTTGCCCGCACATTATGAATTGATAATCCTATTCCTCCTGCTGATTGGGAGATTTTGGCGGTATTTTTTAAAGTATCATAAATCCCATCAATGCTATCATCTTTCATCGATAACAAGAAACAGGATGACATTTGTGGTTTTGGTGTTCCTGCGTTGAATAAGGTTGGTGTTGCGTGTGTAAAGAATTTTTTCGACATTAAGTCGTATGTTTCAATTACAGCATCCAAATCGTTTAAGTGAATACCAACCGCCACACGCATTAACATGTGTTGTGGACGCTCTACAATTTTTCCGTTGATTTTTAACAAATACGAACGCTCTAAGGTTTTGAAACCGAAGTAATCGTAATTGAAATCACGGTTGTATATGATATGAGAGTTTAAGAACTCAGCATTTTCTTGAATTACTTTATGCACTTCTTCGGAAAGTAATGGTGCTTGTTGGTTTGTTCTTGGATTTACATAATGAAACATTTCGCTCATTGTTTCTGAGAACGATTTATTGGTGTTTTTATGTAAATTTGAAATGGCAATTCTTGCCGCCAATTGTGCATAATCTGGATGCGCAATCGTCATAGAAGCTGCGGTTTCTGCGGCTAAATTATCTAATTCTGAGGTAGTAACTCCGTCATACAAACCTTCAATTACTCTCATTGCCACTTTCACGGCATCAACCAAATCATTCAAACCATAGCATAGTTTTTTAATTCTATCCGTGATTTTGTCAAACATTACTGGCTCTTTGTGGCCATCTCTCTTTACTACGTACATAATTTTTGTTTTTTGTGAAATAGAAAATCCCTTCTCTATTTCGGGTTATTTGTAAATTTATTTTGCCACAAAGGCACTAAGTCGCAAAGTTTTTTACTTAGCGTTTTATCGTTACGCAGCTTCAAGAAGTGGCAATGAACCAAAACCAAGCCTTTACAATTATAGACTAATTTTTAACTTAAAACCTTTGCTATGATAAATAAATCCGATGCCTCGCCATTTCTTGAAATAGCTGTTGGTGGCAGTTTTTTATTTTTCGTTTATTTTTTTTATTGCATTTTCGGTTGAATTTACATTATTAAAATATTCATTAATAATCAATTCTGCTTTTTTATCATTCTTTAATGTATTCTTTAAAGTTGAAACTAAAAATTCATAATTAGTAAACTCAACTTTTGTTTCTAAAATATTTCGCAACCATTCCCACATTTTATTTTTACCAATTTCTTTTTCAATTGCTATAAAAATTATTGGAGTGTAATAATAAACATAAGTTTCTCTGTCGGCAATGTCCGTAATAGATTTTACCATTGAAAATGAATTTGGCTTAAAATTTTTTAAGTTTTCAACCTTTTTAGCTATTACTTCATCATAGTTTTTTTCAGTTTGATTTTCTTCAGTTAATTTTAGTGCCATATATTCTGTAAAACCTTCAGACATCATATCTCCTAATTCTGAATTAAATACCTTTACAGTTCCAAAGTAATAATGACCCAATTCGTGTGCTATAAATGGTTTATAGAATTTTTGAGATTTTTCTTCAAATATTCCTGCTAATCCATATTCTCCCCAACCAATTCCCATAATTGTTGGATAGGATACAAAAAGCCAAGCATTTTTTATTGAAGTAGGAGTAGTGTTTATAAAAATAGGAGTTTGATTAAATTTTATATTTAATTTTTGTTCGTAGTATTTTTTATAACTAGAAACAAGATTTGAAAACTGGTCAATTTTCTCTTGAGGAAATTTAGGGTTTAAAATAGCAATATTTCCATCATCTACAAAATCATAATTTCCACAAAATAAAGTCATTTCTTGCGGTTCTGTAGTAATTAAATGTGCTGAATTTGATTTTACAGGTTTATTTCCATTTACATAAATTGTAGAACAATCAATACAAGTTAATTCAATATCATAAACTACTCTGTCATAAACAATTTCTTTTTTTGCATCATATATAATCGGATACCAAGCACTTTGTCTTCCATCGCTTCTAACTGACATACCATTAAACGCAATATTTCCTTTCCAATCTTCTCTTGAAAAATTATCAATTGTATCATTTGCTACAGGAAATTTTCCCACATATCTAAATTGTAATTCTTCTGGTAAAAATTTGCCTTTTTTATCATTGTCAGGAAAATAATAAGCAGATGATTCTCCAGTTGAAGTTGAGTCTTTATCTGATTTGTCATAAGCAAGCAAAAAATCTTTTGGTTTTTTGCTTCTGATATGTAATAAATTCATACCTGAATTTAAACGAATTAAATAATCCTGAACTCTAGGAATGTTACTTAAAGTTAAGTCGCATTCAAAAGTTCCTTGTTTAATTGAAATAGTAACTTTACCTTTCAAATGTGGTGCATTTTCTTGAGAAAACAATTTTGCTGAAAGTGTTACTAATATCAAACACGATACTATTCTAAAATTCATTTTTTATTTTTTTAAGTTCAATTTTCCAGTTTCAGCGGCAAAATTGCCCCCAACTAAATTATATTTCAGATTTTTTTTGAGCTATTTGCTTCTCCAATTCGCTCTTTTGGAGCTCGTCTCCAGCTTTCCATTACAACCTGCCTGTCGACAGACAGGTATGGGCTAAACCAAATTTAACTGCTGGGTATTTTTAAACCATTAAGGTATTAAGTTAATTGATACTTAATATTTCTTAATATCTTAATGGTTAATACTTTTTGTTTTAAAATTAAAAATCGGCGTCGAAAGTAATTTTACTGGCTTCAGAATCGGTGTTCATTACACCTGCTTTTTGGTATTCGGCTACGCGTTTTTCAAAGAAATTGGTTTTTCCTTGCAATGAAATCATGTCCATAAAATCGAACGGATTTGAGGAATTATATACTCTGTTGCAACCTAATTCCACCAACAATCTATCGGCAACAAATTCTAAATATTGCGTCATCAAAGTGGCGTTCATTCCAATCAAACTCACCGGAAGCGACTCGGTAATAAACTCTCTTTCGATGGTCAAAGCGTCGGTAATAATTTCTGTAATTCTAGCTTTTGACACTTTGTTTACCAAATGATGGTTGTGCAAATGCACGGCAAAATCGCAGTGAACACCTTCGTCACGGGAGATTAATTCGTTTGAAAAGGTCAAACCTGGCATCAAACCGCGTTTTTTCAACCAATAGATAGAACAAAACGCACCCGAAAAGAAAATGCCTTCTACAGCAGCAAAAGCGATTAATCTTTCGGCAAAAGAGTCGGAACCTATCCATTTTAAAGCCCAATCTGCTTTTTTTCTAATGGCTGGAAATACTTCTAAAGCGTTGAAAAGTTGAGCTTTTTCGGCTTCATCTTTAACATACGTATCAATTAATAACGAATAGGTTTCGCTGTGAATATTCTCCATCATAATTTGAAATCCATAAAAGAATTTGGCTTCGGGATATTGCACTTCGTTTACAAAGTTTTCGGCCAAATTTTCATTTACAATTCCATCAGAAGCAGCAAAAAATGCCAAAATATGCTTGATGAAATATTTCTCATCGCTATTTAATTTGTTTTCCCAATCAGACAAATCTTGATGCAAATCAATTTCTTCAGCTGTCCAAAAACTAGCTTCCATTTTTTTATACCATTCCCATATATCTTGATGCTTGATTGGAAAAATTACAAAGCGATCTTTGTTTTCTTTTAGAATTGGTTCGATAGTAGCCATTTTGAATTTTTAATTATTATTTTAGGTGTTATTTATTGAAATGTGTATGTTACAAAGATTATCAAATGAAACGTAAAAAGAAAGTCAAACTTATTCACAATCGGCTATAGTTTTTAACAAATTGAATAAATTTGATAATAATTTACAAAAATATAATGTCTTGATTTTTAATAGTTTACAAAAAACTAAAAGTTAAAAATCCCCTAAAACAAAGGGAATTAAGAATTTTCTTTCTATGGAATTTTAACATTTATCTTCACGTTAAATTTTAATTTTTAGAATAAAAAAAAGTGATTTTTCTAATTGAAAAATCACTTTTTAAAACAATGCTAGTAAAACCTGATTTTAGTCGGTTATGTATGTTTTATTCCCGTTGGAATTGATATAATATTCTCCGCCTCTTGGACCGGTATAAACTGTTTTGCCTTTGTATTTTCCTGTGACTTTATCTTTCTTTTTTGGTGCTTTTTCGTTAGATGGTTTTTCTTTTTTCTCTTTTTCCTTTGAAGCAGTATACCTTTTGTCTGGTGTTCCATCTTTTTTCAAAGGGACTTTTGATTCTTTAGTTGAATTAGAATACCTCTTATCTGGTGTTCCATCTTTTTTTAGAGGAACTTTTGTTTGTGATTCTTTTTTTGACTTAGTTGATTTTTCCGTTGTTGATTTAGCTTTTTTGTCTTTTGTTTCTGCTTCTTTTTTTGACTTAGTTGATTTTTGAGTTGTTGTTTTTGATTTTTCACCTTTTTTTTCTTGTCCATTCATATTTAAAACGAAAGCGAAAAGGAGTGAAAATAAAAATAGTTTTTTCATGATGTTTTGTTTTAATATTAGAGTCATAAAAGTAAAGAAAAAACTATTTGAATATTTTAAAAGTAATTAAAAATACGCTCGAAGTTGAACATTTCCAGTATGAATGGTTTGGCTTGCCACTGATTTTCTACCTTGGTAATTAACATTAATATCTAGAAACTGTGTTAAATTCTTTTGCAAAAGTAGTCTCCAAGTCATGTTTTTACCAGGTTGTAAGCCCTCCAGCATTTGAAATGCGACGGGAGATAAAGCATCGCCTTGAAATTTATTTTGATAAAAAGAGAATTCTCCATTCATGGTAATTTTACTTTCGCTGGCATAAGAAAACGAAGTGCCAAATCGACTTTGTACTAATTTTTCTGAATTTCCAATTTGGTTTTCTTTATTTTGGTATTCATAAAAAATATCCCAGCTGGCATTTTTATTGAATAAATAAGAGATTTTTGGATTGCATTGATAGCCCAATATGGTGAAGTTTCGTGCCGAATAATTTTCAGAAACTAAACTGGTCTCAATAGTTTTTGTACCCAAAGAAAAGAGCCAAGTTTTTTTAAGTAAATGAAGGTATTGTAATTGATGTGAGCCGTTTTTGGTTTCTTGTGAACCTACAGAAAGTAAACTTTTCAGTCGGTTTTGAATGAAGGTATAGGTAACGGAATGCTTTTGTTTTCCACGATTGTAGAACAAACTATTTCGAAAACTGGAATTCAATCCCAATAAATTTTCATCGGAAGCTGTGAACGGATTAAAATAAAAATTATTCCCGTTTTGTTCTGTTTTTCGTTCCACTAAATAGGATGTTTGATTGTAGAAATAGGATAGAATCTTTTTAAACCCTGCGGCACTTTGCCACCTAATTGGATTTAAATTCAAAGATTGCGAAAATTTATTTTGGTGTGTTTTTACAAAAACTTGGTTGGGCAAAAAGACACGAATATATTTTGCTTGATCGGGAAATGGTGCGACTTCAAATTCTTCTAATTCCTGAATTCCATTACCATTATAATCATTCCAAGTATAAACTCCTTGCCCTGGTTCAACTTCTAGATACGTAAACTCTTGTTGGGCAATACTTCCAGAGGTGTTTTCATATGCTGTGGTAACTTGCACCAATTGATTAAAATATTGGTCGTTATACAACAAACGGGAATTTAATGAGGGTTCGTCTTGACGAGTATTGTCTTCGTATTTCAAATTTCTATAATTGACAAACAGCGTTAAATCGCTTTTTTTGGTTTGCACTAATTTAGATTTCAAGTAATAGGATTGAGAAGTATTTACTTTTTTTAACAATCCGTTCTGCAAACTATCATTGACACGATGAAGAAAACCTAATTCTACAAATACTTTAGTACTATCTCCTCGACCCACAAATGCTCCATATTCTGTAAATTTCTGGCTCAGAGCTGATAATAGATTGGTGGCAACCAGTTTTTCTTTATTGTCTTCCAATCGCAAACTGCTTCCAATCCAGTTTTTCTTGAAATGATACTTCACTTGACTTTCATTTCTCAAAAATTTGGTCTCCGAATAATTACCATCACTATTCAAGATGCTAGAATTTTGTACAATGTTCCAATTTTTAAGCACAAACAAACCATTGATAAAGTGACGATTTCCAGAAAAACTTTTGGAGAAATCCAACTTTTCAAACTGGTATCGCAACTTCCCTTTCTCGGGCAATGTGAAATCCAAACCTGTGACTATCAAACTTTGATTGCCTTCAAAAGTGGTCAGGTTCCAATCCCGATTAAATTCAATATTGAATAAACGTTCAATGGTTTTGAAATTTTCCTGTACGTATTGATAATTTCCAAAAGCATTTACTTGCCATTTTTTGGTAAATAATCGCTGTTTGAAGTTTAACTTTCCCGCAACACCTTTATTATTATTATCATTAATGGATGAAAATAAATTCAAATCATTATTACTCACACCTAGTTCAAAATCAATCAATGTTTTTTCACTAGGATTGTATTTTCCTAAAACGGTAGCAATTTGAATTTTTGTTGGCGCAACCAATCGTGTAATGGGTTCGTAATTTCCCTGCGGAATACCATTTAGAGGTTGGACATATTGGTAAATTTTTCCAATAGCTGAAGAGTTCAACACTATATAATTTCCAAGATTATTCCCTACCAAAGAAAAGGTAACATTATATAGTATATCATTAGGATTGTTGGATTGTTCAAAAACTTCAACACCATTAATAATTACTTTTTTATACAAAATCTTGTTATCAGAATAGGTGTCCAAATAGGCCGATGGTGCATTCATTAAATTAATATCATCACCAGCATTTTTTAGAATTTCGATTTGTTCCGCTGATAAATTTTGCTGTAATGGTTGGTTTTTTACATCATTTTCAGAATACAAATAGCCACCTAAACTCCACGTTTTTGCTTCGTGATTGGCTCCACCATAAGAAACAAAACGAGTATAATTTCTATCGGAATATTGGTATTCAATCACGATTCTCATTTCGGAAGTAATGGGAAAAAGTGACGTAAAAGTGATTTCTCCAGCATTGTAATCGATAATGTAATCATTATTATCTCCGCGCTGGCGTAAAATTCCGTTAACATAAACTCTTTCTGAACCCGAAATTACCAACACGAACAATTCGCCATTGTTCCCACGCAATTTATATGGCCCTTGATTTCCTTCTTGTCCAGTAAACGAACTTTTGGCATATTGCCCACGAACTAAAGCTGCCGCAGCAAAAATTTCGGTCTTGTTCTCTTCGCCACCGTAGGAAAATCGAGTTGAAAGTCCTTGTACTTTCTTGTTGAAATTTAAAAATCGTGATTGTCGATTTTCCAGAAATAAATCTCCTGCACGGATGTTCCACTTATCCGTAAAAAGTTCGATAAAGATTTGGTCAAATTCATCCAGTTTTTGGGAATATCCTCCATCTTGAAGCGGAATATTACTATCTTGAATAGAGGCACGAAGCGAAACTTTATCCGATATTTTCCCTGTGATTTGCAAATCGAGATTGGAACTCACCGTAGCATTTTGATTATTCCCAATAGTAACGCCACGCGAAATACTTCCCGAAGTAATCAATCCGTCAAAGGGAACAAACTTTTTTACAGACCGATTGACTTTATAGAGATTTCCGGCTTCATTAGGAACTACTTTGTCTTGGTCGTAAATGCTGTAGGTTTTGGTTAACTGTTCGGGGTATTTAAAATAGCGAATGGTAATACTGTCATTGGCAGTAAACCCGTTTTTGAAAAGAAGTTTTCCTGTTTTGAAATCTACTTTATAAAAAGTAGAATCAACTTCTTTTCCTTCAGAAGTTACTAGTTTAAAAAAACTTGGACTGATACTTACTTTTTCTAGCGTTATGGTATCCTTTGAAACGACCACTTTTTTTGTTTGATAAAGCGATTTGATTTCCTGAGCCGAGAGCTTAGAAATTGCAAAGAATACAAAGAGTAAAAAAAGTTTTTTTAGCATACATAATAAAAACGCAAAAAAGCTGTTTTGTGTATAATTATAGTATTAAATGCAAGACTAATTTACTCCTTTGTAACCACTTGCATTGTTTCTCTAGAAATTTGTTTCAATAAAACCGTTTTATCTTTTTCTACAATTTCGGCAGCTGTTGCAGTAAAATGTCTGATGGTGTATAAAGATACATTTTCGTTGTAAACGACTTTAAATTTTTTGGACAAAATGTTTTTCAACTCGTTAAATTTTCCAAATTTATCTTCAATACAAACTGAAAAACTTATCGCCGAGTTTTGAATTAAACTCACTTTCATTTTATACTGGTGAAACAAGGCAAAAATTTCACTGATGTTTTCTTCCATGATAAATGAAAAATCGATTGACGATAACGAAAGTAATAACAGGTCTCGTTTAATAATAAAACAGGGTGTTTGTGGCTCTAAATCTTTTCCTTTAGAAACGCTTGTTCCTGGCAACAATGGATTGATAAACGATTTTACAAACAACGGGATTTCCTTTTTCTGTAATGGTTGCAACGTTTTTGGGTGAATAACGGTAGCGCCATAAAATGCTAACTCAATTGCTTCGCGATAGGAAATTTGGTTAAGCAACATCGCATTTTCAAAAAATCTCGGATCAGCATTCATAACGCCTGGCACATCTTTCCAAATCGTTACGCTTTCAGCATTCAAACAATAGGCAAAAATGGCTGCGGTATAATCCGACCCTTCACGCCCTAAGGTTGTGGTAAAATTATTGTCATCAGAACCTAAAAATCCTTGAGTAATAGAGAGTGCTTTTTTATTAATTCCTTTTGAAATATACTGTTGAGTTCTTTCCCAATCAACATCGGCATCGCGGTAATTGTTATTGGTTTTGATGAAGTTTCGAACGTCAATCCAGTTGTTTTTCATGCCAGAATGATTGAAATAATGACTTACGATTGTGGTGGAAACTATTTCCCCATAACTCACAATTTGATCATACACAAAGTTGTAATTAGGCGATTTATTACTTCGAATGAAATACTCTAAATCGGCAAAATGACTATTTACTGCAAAATATACTTCGTGCTCTTCGTCATCAAAAAGATCAAGTAAAATTTGATTGTGGTACTTTCTAACCTCTTGTAATGAAGAATGCAATTCGGGCGATTTATCAAAGTAATTTTTGATTACGATTTCCAAAGCATTCGTGGTTTTTCCCATGGCAGAAATTACTAGAAGTGTGTCTTCATGACCTACTTTTTCTAAAACACTAAGCACATTTTTAATTCCATTAGCATCTTTTACAGAAGCGCCACCAAATTTGAATATTCTCATTTATTAAGTATTAAGATTTGAGTATTAAGTATTAAGATTTTTTAAGTATTAATATTTGAGTAGTAAGTATTAAGATTTATTTTTTAAAAATTCATTTATTCCGTTTTCATCCATGTGAACAACACGCCAATCGTCCAAGACTTTTGCACCTGATTTTATATAAAAATCAATCGCTGGTGTGTTCCAATCCAGAACATTCCATTCAATTCTACGAACTTTATCTCTCTTGGCTTGAGCGATAATTTCAGCAAACAATGCAAATCCCAATCCCGAACCTCGCATTTTTTCTTTCACAATTAAATCCTCCAAATGAATGGTTCTTCCTTTCCAAGTGGAATAACGGAAATAATATAAGGCAACCCCAACAACATCTCCATCAAATTCTGCTACAAAACTATAGAACAAAGGATTGTCTCCAAAACCATCGCGTTCTAAATCGGCAACAGTGACAACGACAGCATCGGGTTCTTTTTCAAAAGTTGCCAATTCTTGAATGAGTTCAAGCACTGCTTTCATGTCTTTTTTTTCGCCTTTTCGGATAATCATTTAGGAAAAATTTGAAACAAAAATACAATTAATAATTTCTTCTAGAAATACATTTTTTCTTTGACAAATTTAACGATATTTGCAACCACAACTACAACGATTTCGTAATGGAAGAACGCAACAAAACCTTAGGTGAATTTATCATCGAAAATCAGAAAGCACATCAGTATTCATCGGGAGAATTATCCAAAATTATCAACTCCATTCGCTTGGCTGCCAAAGTGGTTAATTACAAAGTAAACAAAGCGGGTTTAGTCGATATTGTTGGTGCTGCTGGCGAACAAAACATACAGGGTGAAGACCAACAAAAATTGGACGTTTATGCTAATACTATTTTTATTCAAACCTTGATTAATCGTGAAATCGTTTGTGGAATTGCTTCAGAAGAAAGTGATGATTTCATTACAGTTCAAGGATTAGACGAGGGACATAATAATAAATATGTGGTTTTAATGGATCCGTTGGATGGTTCATCCAATATTGATGTGAATGTTTCAGTTGGAACTATTTTTTCAGTATTTAGAAGAATTACACCTATTGGAACTCCAGTTACTTTAGAAGATTTTTTACAACCCGGGACACAGCAAGTAGCTGCGGGTTATGTCATTTATGGAACCTCAACTATGCTTGTATATACAACAGGTCACGGTGTGAATGGATTTACTTTAAATCCTGCCATTGGTACTTTTTATCTTTCACATCCCAATATGCAATTTTCCAAAGATGGAAACATTTATTCCATTAACGAAGGAAATTATGTTCATTTCCCTCAAGGCGTAAAAGATTATTTGAAGTATTGCCAATTGGAAGAAGAAGACAGACCTTATACATCAAGATACATCGGAAGTTTGGTTTCTGATATTCACAGAAATATGATTAAAGGCGGAATTTACATCTATCCAACAAGTTCCAAATCGCCCAATGGGAAACTTCGATTATTATATGAATGCAACCCAATGGCTTTCATCACAGAACAAGCTGGCGGAAAAGCAACCGATGGTTTTGGAAGAATTATGGAAATTCAGCCCACAGAGCTACACCAACGCGTTCCATTCTTTTGCGGAAGTTACAATATGGTAAAAAAAGCTGAAGAATTCATGGCAAAGTATTGCTAAACAAACCGAATGTATCTGTTTTTTATTTATTCATGTTTGTCATTTCATAAACAAAAGTATCTAAATCCACATTCATAACTAATAATGATAGTGCTTTATCAACAATAAAAGGAACATTCCCTGGCGTAAACCCTAATGCCAAAGCAAACTTGGTTAAAATGTGTTTTTGTTTTGGCCCGAGTACATGATCAGCATAAACCATTCTAGACAAATCATACAAACGCTCCAACCGTTGAGAGTGTAAATAAGGAGGATTGATTGGATATTTTGAAGGATTTTCTAAAATCTCTTCATATTCTGCTGGAGAAATTTCCAAACGTATGGCCAATTTATCTAAAAATTCCTTTTCTTCCTCTGTCATATCTCCATCAGCAGTGGCAACACGAACAATGGCCGAAAAATGACTTTTATTTCTACTTTTAAACTCGTTATCAAACAAATCTGAAATTGACATAATGTTATTGGTTTTATACCACAAAGGTAAGCCAATTTCCTTTTTTTTGAAAATGATTTGTGAAAATTTTTTATATCTATTTTAGGAAGAAATTATGAATGTAAAACAAAATAAATTGTATGTTTACGTTCCAAAATAACCAAATCACCATGTCAGATTTCTGGATATACTTCACTATCGGGTTAAAGCATGTACTTAGTGTTTTTGCCTACGACCACATTTTATTTCTTCTTGCGTTGACTGTTCCATATGAATTTAAATCATGGAAAAAAATACTAATTTTAGTATCCGTTTTCACACTAGGACATACACTAGCGCTATTCCTTTCCGTTTTTAATATACTGTCCATCAAACCCTCGTTTGTTGAATTTTTGATCCCTATAACTATTCTCATCGCTGCCTTGTACAACATTATTATTGCTGGGAAATCGAGCAAAAAAGAGAATAGTATTGTTATTAGCATTATCACTCTTTTCTTTGGTATCATTCACGGATTAGGATTTTCAAACTATTTCAACAGCATCCTTTCAGGAAAACCTACTGATAAGTTATTACCGCTTTTCGAGTTTGCCCTCGGAATAGAAGTAGCACAAATAGTGGTAGTCATTGTTTCTTTACTTTTAGCGTATGTAGTCCAAAATTTATTCAAATTCTCCAAGCGAGATTGGATTTTAATTATTTCAGCTTTTACTGTTGGAGTGATAATCCCCATTATTATTCAAAATGAAATTTGGTATAAATAATTTTTATTTGGAGCGAATGGTTTAGGTATATTTGCTATCCATATTCCTGTCTCGTCTCTTTCAAAAACAAGACGAGAGGCTAAAAGAAACATCATTTGAGAATCAGTAACCTTGAAACAAAAAAAGAAACTGAAAGAATTTTAGAATAAAATGAAAGAAGCAAAACAAAAAAAATACGACACCGCTTACCTACGAATTGCTGCCGAATGGAGCAAATTATCCTATTGCAAACGAAAACAAGTTGGTGCCATCATTGTTCGCGACCGTATGATCATTTCCGATGGTTACAACGGAACACCATCGGGTTTTGAAAACTGCTGCGAAGACGAAGAAGGATTAACACAATGGTATGTGCTTCATGCAGAGGCCAATGCGATTTCAAAAGTAGCACGCTCCACCCAAACCTGTGAAAATGCAACCTTATATATTACACTTTCACCTTGCAAAGAATGCAGCAAACTCATTCATCAATCAGGGATTAAACGCGTTGTGTATCAACAGGGTTATCGTGATACTTCTGGTCTTGATTTTCTTCTAAAAGCTGGTGTCGAAGTACATCAAATTGAAACTTTAGAATAGATACCGAACTAAATTCAGCATAAATGAAATCAAAGAACAACTACTTGCCAATATTGTTATTTTCCTGCGTAGCGCTGGGAGTAATTATTGGTGGTATGTTGAATTTTCCGGAAAGAAAAATTTCTAAACAAAATGCTCGTAAAATTAAAATTGAACGACTCATTGATTTTATAAATGAAGAATATGTTGATGATGTCAATTCTGATTCTATTGTAGATTTAACAGTGAGCAGCATTTTGGCTAATCTCGATCCACATTCCGTTTATATTCCACCCAATGAGCAATCCACCGAAGCCGAAATTATGAAAGGTGATTTTGTGGGAATCGGCGTGAATTTTTTTATGTATAATGATACTGTTACCGTTGTAAAACCTCTTGAAAATGGTCCAGCAGCAAAAGCAGGAATTATTGCAGGCGATAGAATTTTATATGCTGATAAATCCAAACTTTTTGGAAGAAAACTACCAACAGATAGTTTATACACCAAGTTAAAAGGAGAAGAAGGTTCGAATGTTTTGCTAACTATTTATAGAAAAAGCACTAACAAAAAACTAAAAATCCCTGTTGTTCGCGAAGTTGTTCCAATAAAAAGTGTTGATACTTATTTGATGCTAAACAAAACCTCGGGTTACATTAAAATCAATCGGTTTGCCGAAAATACGTATGATGAATTCCGTTTGGCATTGGAACAATTAAAAAAACAAGGCATGTCTACTTTAGTCATTGATTTGCGTGAAAATGGCGGAGGATATTTGGAAAAAGCAGCAGAAATTGCCGACGAATTATTAAAAGACAAAGAACTGATTGTTTTTACCAAAAACAGAAAAGGAACTATAACAAAAACCTTCGCCACCGCAGAAGGTATTTTTGAAACAGGACGAGTTTTTGTTTTGATAGATGAAAATTCAGCATCGGCAAGTGAAATATTGGCTGGCGCTATTCAGGATAATGATAGAGGAACAATTATTGGGCGACGTTCTTTTGGGAAAGGATTAATACAACGGGAGATGGATTTTGATGATGGTTCTGCAGTTCGGTTAACTACTTCCAGGTATTATACGCCAAGCGGTCGTTCCATTCAAAAACCTTATGTGAAAGGCGAAGGAGAAGCATACAGTCACGATTTTGACATCCGTTTTGAAAGCGGAGAATTATATGCCAAAGACAAAATAAAAGTAGCTGACTCGCTCAAATTCAAAACGAAAAAAGGCCGAATTGTTTATGGCGGTGGGGGAATCGTTCCTGATATTTTTGTTCCTTTGGAAGTAAAAAAAGGAGAAGAAAGTTTGGCTTATATTTTAAATTCAGGTTTGGTTAGTCATTTTGTTTTTGAACAATTGGACAATAATCGTAACGCTTTTAAAGGTGTAAATTTTCAAGCGTTCTTAACCAAAATGCAGCAAGACGAAACTTCTGTTGCCAAGTTTGAAAGTTACTTGAAAGACTCGGGTTTAGACATGACTTTGTCAAACAATAACCCTTTAGTAAAAAAATACCTCACCGCAGAATTTGCCCGACAACTTTTTGGTGAAAGCCAATACTATCGTATTCTTTTGAAAGATGATACGATGTTGGAAGCTGTGTCGAAATAACTTTATTTCCTAACACTATCATGCACTTGCACATGAATTCCATCATTCCATAATGTTAGAATATCCGTTGCAACTGCAGCACCACTTCCTGCTGCTATTGCCAGTTGGCTTCGCCAACCAGCCAAAGTTCCGGTAACATAGATTCCATCGGTAACTTTGTGGTCAATATTGCTGAGTTGGATTCTGTTTTTCTCTGCAATTACTTTTTGATGTGGTAGGACAAATTCTTCTAACCCTTCAATAGTAAAAGGATTTGCAGCGCCTATGCTGATGACAACTATTTTTGATTGATAAGAATTCTTATTGGTAATAATAGCAAAATCTCCAGCTTCGGCTTCAATTTTCATTACTTTTTCGTTGGGAATTTGAATAACATGAGGATACAATTGTTGCAACTGATTAACACTTTCTGTCAATAAATCAGCCCCCAATTTTCCGACAGGAATTCCATAAGCATTATTAAAAAGTGCGTCTTGAAGTGAAGATGCTTTTTGATGCGTGACAATTCCAATTTTTTTATCAGAAGCAAAAGGTTTATGTTGTGCCGAACCTAAAACCAAAGCACAAGACATACCCGATACACCGCCACCAATAATCAAAACATCAAACATGGATTAGTTTTTTAGTTTCTCCTCAATTTTTTTTGACATTCTAAAAATCAGTAGAATTAAAACCGCGCAAAAAGAAGCTACTATCCCAATAAGAGCAATCATACTATTGCCTTTGAATGGTTTGTTGAAATCAAGAAGAAAAATATTTAGTATTATCAATGCAATAGCAAGAACAATAAGGATATAGGTGAAAATTTTCATGATTAAAATTTATACTGCAAAAATAGTAATTTTTACAGTTATGAAAAAAATCCTTTAACATTAGCAGTAACTTTTTTAACAACTATTCAAGAACAGAAACTCAAAATTCCAAATCTAAAATGGCTATTTTTGCTACATAATTTATTATCAAAAAACAAAAAAAATTCATGTTTCAACTAGGCAAAACCATAGTTTCTGAAGACATCCTCGAAAAAGATTTTGTTTGTAATCTTTCGGCTTGTCATGGCGCTTGTTGTGTAGATGGCGATGCTGGTGCTCCTTTGAGCAAAGAAGAAACCATAATTCTGGAGGAAATCTATCCCAAAGTAAAACCCTTTTTGCGCAAAGAAGGCATTGAAGCCATCGAAAGATTAGGTACTTGGGTTGTAGGTACTGATCAAGATTTAGAAACACCATTAATTGAAAACAAAGATTGCGCTTATGTTATTTTTGATGGCAAAACAGCACTTTGTGGCATTGAACAGGCATACAATCAAGGAATAATCAACTGGAAAAAACCAGTTTCTTGTCATTTATACCCAATTCGAGTGAAAGAATTTTCAGAATTTTCAGCTGTCAATTATGATCGTTGGGATATTTGCAATCCTGCCTGTTCCTTGGGAAAAGAATTGGAAGTTCCCGTTTACAAATTTGTAAAAGAAGCTTTAATTAGAAAATTTGGGGAAGATTGGTATGTGGAATTAGAAAAAGTTGCCGAGGATTTAAAAAGTGGGAAATAAGATTTGCGATTTTAGATTAACGATTTTAGATTGCAGAAAAATTTTCTATTCTAAAATCAAAAATCGTTAATCATCATTCTTCAATTAAATAAAAAAGCCGTTTCGAATAAATCAAATCGGCTTTTTTGTGGAGAAGATGGGACTCGAACCCACGACTTCTTGCCTGCCAGGCAAGCACTCTAACCAGCTGAGCTACATCCCCAAATCTTGGCAAAGATAAAACAAATAATAATTTATTTTTTATAAAAAAATAGATGATTAAAAATAATCTTCCTATTTCAAAAAAAGCAATTAAGTTTTTATTTATTTAGAAAAAAATTAAGTATACTTGCACTTCAAAATAAAATTTTAACTGTCTAAAAACCAATAACCAATGAAAAAAAAATTACTACTTTTATTATTTTTTGTAGCTTTTAGCTCCTATTCTCAAACAATTGTAAGTACTACACCACAAAACAAAAAAGTAATCTTAGAAGAGTTTACAGGCATTAATTGTCAGTTTTGTCCTTCGGGTCACACTATTGCTAACACCATTAAAAATGCAAATCCTGCTGATGTATTCTTAATTAATATACATGTTGGTGGATTTTCAACACCAGCTGCCGGTCAACCCGATTTTAGAACATCATTTGGAACAGCTATTGCTAATCAATCAGGATTAACTGGCTACCCAGCGGGAACAGTAAACCGAACTGCATTTGCTGGTTTATCTCAAAATGGTGCTACAGGAACTGCAATGGGCAGAAACAATTGGACCAATGCTTCAAACCAAACCCGCAATCAAAGTTCGTATGTAAACGTGGCAACAACTGCAAGTATTAACGTTAACACAAGATTGTTAACTGTATTTGTAGAAGCTTATTACACTGGAAACAGTCCAGTTTCTTCAAACAGATTAAATGTTGCCTTGTTACAAAACAACACATTGGGACCACAAAGTAGTGGTGGTTTGGGTGATAATTATCCTCACCAACATAGATTAGTTCATATGGTCACAGGACAATGGGGAGATACTTATACTACAACCACTGCTGGTACACTTGTTACAAGAACCTATACTTATACAATACCATCTGCTTACAACAACATTCCTGCTGAATTAGGAGATTTTGAAATTGTAGCTTTTGTTGCTGAAGGACAACAGAAAATTATTTCTGGTAACGGTACAGTTCCGACTTATACTGGTTTAATTGCAAATGATGCAAAAATAAAAGAAGTAAAGGATATTGCCGAACAATGTGTAAATACTATACAACCTAAAGTAGAAATTCAAAATAATGGCCAAAATAATCTAACTAGTTTACCTATTACTTATAGCATAAATAATGGGACTCCACAAGTATTCAATTGGACAGGTAATTTATCTTCATTTGCTAAAACAACACTAACATTACCTTCTATTACCTATAGTTTACAAGCGAATAACAATTTAAATATTTCATTACCTACTGATGACAATACAACAAATAACACTGGTACAATGGCTTTTATAAAAGCTCCTGAAACTACAACCTCAAATCTAACAATCAAAATTACATTAGATCAATACGGTTCAGAAACTACATGGACGTTAAAAAACTCAACAGGTGCAACTGTTGCTTCAAGTCCAGTTTATGCTGACTCAGCTGCTTCTGGTGCTTATCCACAACCTGACATCAACATCAATGTGCCAAATGACTGTTATACATTTACAATTTTTGATTCATATGGTGATGGTATAGTTGGCGCATATGGAATTGGTTCGTATAGAATTTTTTCTAATGGTGTTGTTATCTCAGGTGTTGAAGGTGGTGAGTTTGGGTCATCTGATGCAAGATCTTTTGGTGTAGCTAATCCTTTAAATATATCCGAAATTTCTAGAAATCCAATTTCTATTTTCCCAAATCCATCAAATGGAATGATAACTATAAATACAGAAAATACTTTAAGTATAACTGTTTGTGACATTGCTGGTAAAGTTGTCTTTTCTAAAAATAATGTTACTAATAATGAAACTATCAACTTATCAAACCTTCAATCTGGTGTTTATTTAGCCAAAATGGTTACTGAAACAGGAGAAGAAGAAACTAAAAAAATAATATTAAACTAATCCAACTTAGCCATGCTTTGAAAGAAAGCATGGCTACTTTTAGATTTAAAAAAATTAAATTATGAAAAAAATAATACTCTTAGCACTTTTTATCAGTCAATTTTCTTTTGCGCAAGAAATTACTATGACTAGACCTTCTGACGGTTCTCCGATAGTAAATGGTACTGTATTGGCTAGTAATGTAACCGGTGATCCAAGTGAGATTAAATTTAAAGTTAGAAACACTGGAACAACAACCACGAATGTTTGGGCAAGATGTCAAAGTTTGGTTAATAACAATGGTTCAAATTTTCAATTTTGTTTTGGTCAAGAATGTATTGGAGAAGTTGCTTTAGGTGGAGTTTACCCTAGTGTGGCACTTACTCTAGCTCCAAATGCTGCTAATGGTAATTTTGATCATTTTTTAAATTATAACAACGGGAGCGGAGCTTTTCCCATGGATTTTGTGTTTAAATTTTTTCAAACTAATCAAACAACACAAGGAGGAGCAGAAGTTGGTAACTCTATAACTGTAACTTATAGATTTGACCCAAATTTATCCATTGACGATGTAAACCAATTACAAAACTCTGGCGTAATTATTAAATCAACAATTGTAGATAGCGAATTAACTTTAGATGTACTAAAACCCACCGTAATGAGTATTTATGATTTGAATGGTAAAATAGTAGTTAATTCTAATTTGGATTACGGAATTCAAAATATTGATGTTTCCAATTTAAGTTCTGGAATTTATTTAGTCAATTTTAGAAATTCTGAAGGGAATTCATCAAACAAAAAGATTGTCAAAAAATAATTTCATTTTTTAGCATAAAATAAGGTTCAACAATAAATTGAACCTTTTTTTATAACGAATTTATCCAAGTTTCAATTAATTGTACTGCTTCAGTATGTCTTTTTGTTCTTGTTAAAGGTGGCATTATATACAATAAATCATTTTCTGTATTTATTCTGTAATGCAAAATAGATAGATTTACATTGCCTGGAGTTACTGTAACGTTGTTATAACCTTCTAAATAATGTGCAGCGTGAGCAGTAACGCCCATTTTTACAGGGTTTATAGTTTCATTAAACGCAAAACGCAAGTTGTGTGAAGATGCTTCTCCACCGTTCTCATGACAATGAGCGCAATTCGCATCAAAATAAGACCTGACTCTTAAATCTAGTGATTTAGAAGTATCATTAAAGTCAACCGTTGAATTAATCTGATCGGGTAAATTATTTTCTAAATAACCAAACTCTATTAGCTTGTTCAATTGATTTTTTGAACCATCCGCATAATTAAAATTGTAGTTAATGTTTTGAGGTTTAATGCCTAACGGATTAATGATTTGATTGTTAAAAGTAGAATGGCATCGCAAACATTCAAAATCAACTTCTGGTGTTCTGTAATTTAAAGTATGAACAACATTGTTAGCGTCTTTCCAGCTTAAATCTCTGGCAGTACTTTGAGTAGTAAGTAAGGCATCTGATTGTTCATCATTCCAAATATAGTTTGCAAAAATCCATCCTGTAGACTTTCTGATCATTATTCGAGTTTCAATAATTTTAGTAGTGTTATTGGGTTGCACATTTTCATAATAAAAATTTTTAATTAGTGCTGAACCTATTGGTAATTCAAGAACATTACCATCGCCGTTAAAAGTTGCTTTTACACCATTTGGCATCCAAACAAAGCGATTTTTTAAAGCATAATCTGAAAAAAGTTCGCTGTTTGGTTTATAAGGAATGACACCGTAAGAGGGTTTCTGTTCTTTTATATTTCCTTTAAAAAAATTGTAATCCGAAAGTTTTGGATAAGGCACTTTTGCTAAATCTAACACAACAGGATACGTTTCTATTTCAGTATAATCTTCTTTACTACACGATAAAAAAGAGTAAAAAAATAATACTAAAACAATTTTTAAGCTTTTCATTTCTTACTTTTTAGAATGATGTATTTAATGACAAAGAAACTCCTGAACTTTCTGGAACATTTCTACAAACTCCTCCAACGCAAACTAATCCTCCACGTTGTCTTCCGTAACTTAGGGCAATTCGTGTAGTTTTTTTTCTGTAAGCACCCCCAATATTATAGTAGTGATTTCTCTGATACTCCAAATCGTTTCCATAGTTATATAAATCCATAATATAAAAAGAATACTTAGAATTTGCATTAAACTCAACCGTTGAACTAGCCCAATTTTTCTTATCGTAATCAGCCCACATGTGTTCACCAACGACACGTATTGATTTTGTTGGTGTAAACTTATAAGTTGCTTCCGCTGCTGCAATATTCGTATGAATAACACCATCTGTTCCTTCGACTAACTGTTTGTTATAATATTGATTAATATAACTAAAGGCCGACTGCCATTTATTGTTCCATTTTTTAGTCACCTCAATACTAAAATCGGTATAATATTTTTTACCAAACTTTAAAAAGTCTGTTTGATAATCTTGTGGATTAAAAATATAAAAAGTTCCGCTTAAAGCATTCCAATTTGAGGCATTAACTGCTATTTTCATTCCATTTTTACCTCCTAAAGTAGTTCCTTTTTTTATATCGTAGAACACATCTATTTGCCCACCTATTTCTCCAGCTTTCAATAAATCTTTATCCGCTATAAATACACCCGGCTGGGCTTGATAAACATATATATTAGCTAAATTATAGTGTTGCTGCTTCGTTAAGCTAGGAATAAAGTTCATTATTTTATCGTTAAATTCATTGCCTTTTGCCCCTCTTTCAGAGAAGAAGCTCATATTTTCTAGTCTTCTAAAAGTGGCATCCACTCCAAATCCTTTTTTAGAATATCCTGTATTTATTAAAAAAGATGACCCTGGCTTCACCAATCTGTTGTTTACTTGGTTATTTATCTGAACAACAGCATCTTCTGCTTTATAATTCATCTCAAAAGAAATGTAGTAAGAGTTGTGAGAGAAGTTTACTCTTCCCCCAAACGCATTAGTAAGATCATTAAATTTTTGATCAGGAAGATCTAATTTTTCATCTCGACCTACATAATTAAAACCAAGTGTTAAATCTGATGTTTGAAATTTAAAAAGAGTTTTTAAATCAAACTCAACATCAGTACCATATATTTTACTGTCAGCTACATCAAAACCAGTTCTTTGCTGTCCATATAATGATTTAATTGTAATAAAACTGGTAGGTTTAAAAATTACTCTTAATCCTCTTAATGCATTATTAATTCCCAATGCTCTATCTTCCCAACTTCTTAATAACAATCCGCTACCAAACTGTTCATAAAAATAACCTCCCGTTATGTCCAATTTTTCTGATTTATATTGTATAAAATAGGTTGCAACATTAGTCCCATTATATTTAGGATTTAAGTTTAGTAAGGCATTTTGCTCATAAGCTTCCCCTTGAATTCCGGCTGACCAGTTCTTATAATTATAATTAAGAAACAAATAATTATTTGATCTTAATGGCTCATCTGGATGGGATGTTGGATTATTGAACTCATCTTTTAACCCTTTATCATTTAAATACCATTGTATGTTTGATTCAAATCCTCCTGATAAATTTCCATTAACTTGCGAAAATACTGAGATAGATAAAAGAAAAAGCAAAATAAAACTATATAACTTTTTCATTTATTTAAGAGATTTCAATTTTTCAAACAATTCTAATTCGTTCCCAGGCACATACCCATTTTGAACATGAACTATCGTATTGTTTTTAACAACTATTGTGTAAGGTATGTTAACTATGGTTAGTGCTCTTTTTAGATCCTGATTAGAATCTAGCAAAATAATAAACTCCCATTCTTTCCCATTTGTTAATGGTTTAACTCTTTTCTGAGTTCTTGCATCATCAATAGAAACCGCAATTACATCAAAATTTACTTCTTTTTTCCATGTTTTTTGTAAATCATTAATCTCGTCTAATTCATTGATACAAGGCGTGCACCATGTAGCCCAAAAAGAGTAAACATATAATTTGTCTTTTTCCGAAAAATCATTTTTCAACGATATTTTTTTTCCCTCTAAATTGGCAATTGAAACATCGGGTAAAATAGTTTGAGCGTTTAAATTTAATCCTATAAAAAATAGGCTAACAATAAATAATTTCATGGTTTAGTATATAATTTTCACAAATAAATGAATAATGTTATTGAATATGAAATTTTTTTTATTTTTTTGCAATATTATATTCATTTTTAAATAAATAAACATGGGAAAAACATATTATTTAAATTTATTATTTTTTGTTTTGCTTTTCGTTTCTTGTGGTGATACCAATGTAGTTGAAAATATTCCTGATGGAGGTGTAGATACTCCGCCTATATCTGGCTACTTCAAAAAAAGAGTTTTAATAGAAGATTATACAGGAACATGGTGTGGGAATTGTACCAGAGTTTCTTATGCCATTGATCAAGTCAAAGAGCAAAGTGACAAAGCTGTAACGGTTGCTATTCACAATGGTAATGATCCATTTCATTTTGCAGGAATTGCACCTTTAAAAAACTTAATTTTACCTAATAGTCCATTAGCTTTACCAGTATCTAGATTAAACAGAATGATTGTTTGGACCTTCCCAGAACCAACAAATGTTCAAGAAGCTTTAAATCTTACAGGAAACAATTCTGGATTAGGGATTGCTATGAATTCTAACGTTGAAAATGGAAACATTAATCTTGATGTAAATGTTAAGTTTGCCTTAAACTACTCAAACTTAAAGTTGATAGTGTATCTTTTAGAAGATAATCTTGTCTATTCCCAACGTAACTACACAACTTATTATAATAATGTTAACCCAATTACAAATTATGTTCATAACCATGTTTTAAGAGCATCTATGACTGACATACTAGGGGAAACTATTTCAGGAAATACTTCTGCTGGAAGTTCATTTACTAAAAACTTTACCATTCCAGTTCCATCAAATATTGCAAATGCTGACAATATTAATTTCGTAGCTTTTCTTGTAGGCGAAGATAATATAGCTATAAACGCACGAGCATCACACGCAAATGAGAATCAAGAATTTGAAGAAAACCCATAATTAAATTTTATACTTATAAATAAAGTTGCGAAAAGGCATCCTTATTTATTACTACATGATGAATATAAATGATTTATATTCATCATTTTTTCTTTTTCATAACCTTTAGT
>Ga0208722_1000086_pt1 | contig 24308 bp, 25 predicted proteins | sample LakMenEpi21Sep11_FD_150722 | JGI IMG/M metagenome (GOLD analysis project Ga0208722, IMG submission 150722) | Freshwater microbial communities from Lake Mendota, WI - 21SEP2011 deep hole epilimnion (SPAdes) | ecosystem: Environmental > Aquatic > Freshwater > Lake > Epilimnion/Euphotic zone ... | reverse complement strand
TGGCATTAGAAGCAGCAAAAGCGGAACAAATGCGCAAACAAGAAGAAGCAAGAGCAGAACAAATGCGCAAACAAGAAGCAGCAAAAGCAGAACAAATGCGAATAAAGGCGGAACAAATGCGCAAACAAGAAGAAGCAAAAGCAGAACAAATGCGAATAAAGGCGGAACAAATGCGCAAACAAGAAGCAGCAAAGGCAGAACAAATGCGAATAAAGGCGGAACAAAAGGCGAAATTAGAAACAAAACCATTATGTAAAAACTCAACGCCGACGAATTATAAAAAGAAAATTAAATTATTAAATACTTTGAAAGAAATAAATTCTCCTGCAATTAATTTAATTAAATTATTAGAATCGGATAATATATTAATAAGTAAATGTTATATTAGTTTTTGTTTAAGGAAATTTATTTATAAATTTTGTAAAGAATATGAATTAGAATTAATAGATAATAATAAAATAGATGAAAAAATATTTATGTTTGGTATATATACAAAGGATGATTATATTTTTTTGAAACAAAATTTAAATAAAATTATATTAATATGGGGTGGTTCGGATTGTAATTATATAAAAACAAATAAACAGATGTTAAATATAATAAAAAATCCAGAATTAAGTCATATTGCTATTTCTAAAAATATATATAATAAATTAATAGATTATGATATTATAAATTTAAATATTAAAGAAATAAGATTTAGATTATTAGATTATGCTAAATATAATGACATTACATATAATCTTTCGCAAAATGTATATATTTATACAAGTTTAGATAAAACAAGGAGCAAAGAGATATATGGTTCCGATTTTTATAATGAGGCAATTGATATATTACATAATATTAATTTTAAAATAGCATATGGGCAATATTCTCCGGATGAAATTATAAATATTTATAAAGAATGTTGTATTGGTATTAGATTAACATTCTTTGATGGTAATGCTAATACGGTTCAAGAATTGGGCCTTTTAGGTTTAAATTGTATTCATAATGGCGAATTTCCTAATTCATTAAAATGGAATAATACACAAGATATTGTTTCACATATACAAAATGAGATTAATTATATTAATACACATACAAAGGAGGAAGTATTATTAAAACGCCACAACATAAGAAATCAAATGATTGAATATTTAGAAAATAATAATGATTATACTTGGTTAATATTGCCAAACGGAAATTGAAAATATATTATAAATAATATATATAACACACTTGCGTATTTATTAATGTTAGACAGATATATTCCAACAGATATTATTGACAGTGTAAAATTATATAATAATTATAATGCCACATTATCATTAAATAATATATTAAAAGGTAATAATAAATTTTATATTTTACAAATATTAGAATATATTAATACTATTGGACAACCAATATATTTTTTATTTCATAGATATGGTAGAATTGGTAATACAGGGGAAATTGATATTGATTGTTATATAGATATAAAAAGAGCAATTGAAACATTTGAATATATATTTTTAGATAAATCAGGAATTGAATGGGCAGATAGACATAATGAGTCACATTATATTAAAGGCAAATATATTTATACAGAATTAAAAGATAATACAACAGAAGATGGTGAATTAAAAGAAACAATAGTTGAACCAAAAATACATTTAAATATTAATGTTAAAGAATTTGTTAATTTTATTTATTCTTGTAATTCGGATTTTGAAGCATTAACAAAGGAATTAGATTTCAATTCTAAAAATAAACCACTTGGAACAATATCAAAAAAACAAATTAAAAAAGCAACACTTGTATTAGATAATATTAATAATATATTAGTTAATAATGCCACATTAGATGATACATTAAATAAAGAATTAATTAATCTATCTTCTGAATTTTATTCAATTATTCCAACCTATATGAGTGCGAAAACAGTTAATATTATTAATACAAAGGAAATATTAGACCTTAAATATAATCTTTTAAATGTATTATTGAATTCTAACGCATTTATTGAAAATACAATTAAATCAGAATCATTATATAGTAAATATACAAATTTATCAACAGATATTACATACGTTGATAAATTAAGTGACGAATTTAATGTTATTAATAAATATTATACAATAAATCGTGGCGCAACACATTCACATTTATATGGATTAAAAATTGATAATATATTTAAAGTTGATAGACTAAGTGAAAAAGGCTATGTAACAACGCCGGATTCTCATTTATTATGGCACGGAACTTATACTATTAATACAACAGGCATTATAACAAATGGATTACAAATATTTCAAACAGCTAAACACGGTTCAATGTTTGGAAGAGGCTTATATTTTGCTAATGTATCAACTAAATCAATGGGTTATCTTGGCTCAGGTAGTTTAGATATAAAAACAAAAAAACAAAAATTTGTAATGTTTTTATGTGAAGTTCAAATAAATAATTTAATATATAATTCAATCCCCAAAACAACAAATAATGTTGTTCAAGGGCTTGGTCAATGGACCCCTAATATAGCTCAACACGAAAAATTAAATGGTTGTATTGTTCCTGTTGGGGATTTAATTCAAACACAACATAGAACATTATTGTATGACGAATTTGTTGTTTATGATACAAATAAAATAAGATTAAAATATATTTTGGTTTTAACCTACTAAAACAAAAATTGATTTTTTATAATGATTATTATATAAATATATAAATAATGGCTTCTGAATCTAAGGAAGAATTGCCTCCAAGTATTAGTATTAAAAGCGTTAAATTCGTATGTGTTAGCGCATATAAAGTTAGAGAAGAAGAAAATAAATGTAATATTTGCTTAAATAAAATTAGTGAGTGTTGTATTGATTGTAGTCTAAGTATTATTGATAAAGATACTGTAAATTGTTGTGCTGTATCAGGAGAATTTTGTTCGCATATATTTCATTCTCATTGTATTAATAAATTTTTCAGAGCAAATACTCACGAAGAACCAAAATGCCCATTATGTAAAGAAAAAATGGGAAATTTACAAGTTGTTTCTTCAAAACGCGATTAATTTAACGACTTTATTTTACTTTGGGCGAATGCGTGCCTTGGGCACATGCGTGCCTTGAATTCTTTTAATAAATATAAATATAAATCATTTAATATTTTATTATATAATTTATAATCTATTAATGTATTTCTAAAATAATCAATATTATCGGAAAATAAATCAATTAATTCATTTTTAGTAAAATATGTTTTTATATTTATATTTTTATTTTCATTTTCATTATAATAATCTGCTAAATCATCTAATATTTGAAAACATAATCCAAAACAAATGCCGATTTTTTTAATATTATTCAAATCATTATATTCATCAATTTTTTTATATTTGCCGATATATCCCAATAATATAGCTAATGAAAATAATGAACCCGTTTTATATTTTATTAATTTTAATATATTTTTCTTTTGTAATCTCGGCGGCATTGATTTTAAATTAGATACATATGTCATATCTTTGTTAATATCCATATATTGGCCTGTAATTAAATTATTAATTTCATTATTAATTTCATTATTTAATATATTTATTATTGGTTTATCTAATTCTTTAATACAAATATTTAAATTTTGTAATGCATTTACTAATAATGTTGAAGATAACAATAATGCCTTATTTTCCCCATATTTTTTATGTGCTGATAATTTATTTCTTCTTTGGTCATCATTATCCATACAAGGCATATCATCAATTATTAATGAAGAATTATGAATATATTCAACAATCAAAGCATAATTAATATTATTACATATTGATAAAGTTATTATACCTCTTAACATTTTACCATCTAACATAACATATTCTATTTGTTCTTTGAATATATTATTTTCATTATCCAATTTTATTTTTGATTTTATTTTTGATTTTATTAATTCCATAATATATATATTATATATAATATATTTACAAAGTAAAATTACATATATTATGTACGCATTATGACGCAACACGTGGCTCGCCTTTCTCAGCAACAATTGCCAAAATAATATCAGGAGAAACATAACTCGTGCCCTTGGTCTTAAATAAGCTATATAATACCTTCAACATAATTGTAGTGCCCTTTTTCATATCACTTTGGTTTGCTTGAAAATATACATATTTCACATTTACAATCGGAAATACATAAATATTTGTTTTGAACTCATTTTTCAAACACAGTTCAAACTCATCAATGTTCTCAATTTGTTGGCGCCCAGGAGTCTCAATTTGTTGGCGCCCAGGAGTCTCAATTTGTTGGCGCCCAGGAGTTGAAAGAAAGCTGCCCATTTGTTTGGCCACTATTTAGTTATTAAATTAAACAATATTAATAATTAAAAGATTATAAAATCAATTTTTATATATACAAAGAGGAAAGTTGCGGCCTAATCAAGGCGGCTCAACTCGCTAAACAAGGCGGCTCAACTCGCTAAACAAGGCGGCTTAACTCGCTAATCAAGGCGGCTCAACTCGCTAAACAAGGCGGCTCAACTCGCTAAACAATTGATCAAGTGTCTTGAGACGCCCGTCGTTGCTCTCTGTCGCCATCTTAATAATGGCGGCAATTGTGTAGCCACGCTTGTTGGTTTGGAATTGAATCGCGCCCTGACCAACGGATACATCAGGAAAGGCACGGGCAAATGTCTCAATAGCAGCGGGGGTAGGAATTCCGAGAGCACTCATTTTGGTTATATATATATTTTTAAATTAACTTTATTATATAATATTTAAGGAATATAAAAATCAATTATTGTATAATATTTGTTATAACATCTATAATATTTCCAGATTCAATAACCAATTTAGATATATAATCTAATGTAAAATCCCTTTGATTAGTATTAAAAAATATATGATAATAATTATCATTTCGATTATAATATATATTAAATTCATTTAAATTAATATTAGTAACAATATAATTATATATTATCAATTGGTCATCAGGTATCATATTCATTATACATATTATATATATAATATATATATAATCAATTTATGTATATACAAAGCAAAGGGAAAGGCAGTCTCATTTGCGCCAAGGCGGAATATCAACAGGCCCCACAGGAATGCCAACAGGCGGCTTAACCGGTGTGCCAACAGGCGGCGTAACAAACAAAAAATCCCAAGGTGCCACAACATTTGTTGGAGTCTCTTGTGGCGCCTTATTGAAAGGCACGTTTTGGTTTTCAATATCGCCGGAAGAACTCATTCTTGTTATCTTTGCTTCTAATATATAATAATATAATAATAAGGAAAATAAAAATCAATTTAGGCCAATATATATAGAAACAAAAATTGAATATAATATATAATATATAATATATAATATATGGATATATATATCACAGATTTAATACAAGAAGATTACAATGAAGAAGAATCAAGTGCCTCATCAGAATCTTCAAATAAATATAAAACGAATGAAGATAATTATTTATTAAGGGCATTTGGGCGTCTTGATACGGGTGAATCGGTTTGTATTGATATTACGGATTTTGTTCCATATTTTTATATTTGGATACCACAAGATTGGAATAAAAATATATTACAAATATTTATTTCACAAATAAAAAACAAAGTATATAGAGCATATAAAGACCATTTAATAAATTATAGTATTATATATCAAAAACCATTTACACATTATACAGGTGATAATACATTTAAATTTTTAAAATTGGAATTTAAATCATTAGAGGCATTTAAAAAATACGATTATTTATTTAGAAAACCATTAACAATCACAGGATTAAACAAAGGAGAATCATATAAATATGACCGCTATGAAACAAATATCCCGCCATTATTAAGAGCGATTCATAATAAAGATTTAAACTCAATTGGTTGGATAACAATTACAAAATATAGACAAATATTACATAATGATAATATTAGAACAGATAAATATTATACGGTAGATTATGAGAATGTATCTAATTGCGCAAGAACAGATATTCCAAAAATTAGATTTATGTCTTGGGATATTGAAGCAGATAGTAGTCACGCGGATTTCCCAATTGCTGATAAAGATTATATTAAATTATCACGTGAAATATTAAATGAATATTATAGATTGGCAAAATTAACAACAAAATATAAATCAGATAAAGATTTATCAAATGTAATAAAAAAATATATACAATTAGCATTTAATTCCAATTTTAATAACAATGGTGTAAGTTATTGTGGTTTAGATTCAAAATTATTTAATTTTAATTATAAGATTGAAGATTTTGATATGGCATTACAAAGTAAAAATTTAGAAACATTTATTAAAGATAATTATTCCGGAGAAATAGAAGACCCCGACGCTATTCATAATATGAGTAATTTAATTATATTAGAAATAGATAGATTAAATAAGCAAAATAATGTTAGATTTAAATCATATTATGCGCACGTTATTAAATTATTATTTCAATTATCATTTGATAAAGATTATATAAATTGTAATATTAATAATGTTTTTACAATTGATAATGAAAAACCCACAGCGGATACAATTAATAAAATAATGCCACAAGTTATTTCTATATGTAAAAAATATAATTTAAATATTATTAATAAAACCAAATTACAAGACGAACAAATTACAGAATTAAATCTTTTATTTCAAAAGCATTTTCCAGAAGTATATAGTGACCCCATTATTCAAATCGGTTCAGTGTTTAAAAAGTTCGGAGAAAAAGACCCATATTTAAAACATATTATAACATTAAATAGTTGTTCACATTTTAATAATGATACATTAATTGGCGACGAAAATAAAGATATTATTATTCCCAATGAAGATATTATGAAAGAATTAAATATTACTAATATTGAAGAAGAAAAACGCGACGAATATATTAAAGAAATCCTTAATAATAGAAGGCTTAAACAAGCAGAAACAGATAAAGCCACGGTTGTTATTATTGAATGTAGCACAGAAGAAGAAGTAATATTAGAATGGATTAAAATTGTAAAAGAACAAGACCCAGATATTATTTTAGGTTATAATATTTTTGATTTTGATTACAAATATTTATATACAAGAGCTCAAAAATTAGGTATTGCCGATGAATTTAATAATATTGGAAAAATTAATTGGACCGTGTCAAGAGAAGTTGCCGCAGGTGGTATGAAAAAACAAGGCGAAGAATTATCAGTATTCAAAATTCAAGGTTTAAATTCCTCAGCATTTGGTGATAATACATTATATTATTTACAAATGTTTGGTAGAATATCAATTGATATGTATAAATTAGCTCAAATAACATTTAAAATGGATAGTTATAAATTAGACGCAGTTTGTAAAAAATTCCTTAATAAAGCAAAGAATGATTTGCCGCCCTCAGATATATTTATTAAACAAAAAGGCAGTGATGATGATAGAGCATTAATTGCCAAATATTGTTTAATGGATTGTATATTAGTTCAAAGATTATTTGATAAATTAGATATTTATATTACTAATTGCGGTATGGCACAAGTATGTTCCGTTCTATTTTCTTATTTATTTTTAAGAGGCCAAGGAATCAAATTATTGAGTTTCGTTAGTAAGCAATGCGCAAAATATGGCTTTTTAATTAATGTTTTAGATAAGATGGACCCAGATGAAATAGAAAAATATGAAGGCGCTATTGTTCTTAAACCATACAAAGATATATATTTTGAACCAATTGCCGTTGCCGATTTTAATTCACTATATCCAAGTTGTATGATTAGTCATAATTTAAGTCACGATTCTTATATTGGATTTAAAATTATTAATAAAGGCGAAGATTATACAAAACTTAGAGGCACGCCGTTTGACCCAGATAATAAATATGAATGCGATTTAATTAATGGATTATATCCAGGGTGGGATTATACAGATATTATGTATGATATTTATGAATATAAATCAACATATAAAAATGGTAAAGAAATGAAAAAACAAGAAAAAGTAATTAAAGCCCATAAAGTATGTAGATTTGCTCAACCCCCTAATGGCGAAAAAAGTGTTATCCCTAATATTCTAATGGCTTTATTAAAAGCGCGCAAAGATACACGTAAAAAACAAGAAGATTATAAAAAAGGCACATTTGAATGGAATGTTTTAGAAGGCCTACAATTAGCTTATAAAACAACCGCTAATAGTTTATATGGTCAGATTGGTTCGCCAACAAGTGCTATTAGATTAATTGAAATCTCAGCATGCACGACTTCGGTTGGTCGTAGTCAAATTATGTTTAGTAGAGATTTTTGCCATAATAATTATCCCAAATCATTAGTTGTTTATGGTGATACAGACAGTATATTTATTAAATTTCATACAGTGGATTTATATGGTAATCAATTATATGGTTTAGATGCGGTGTTTCAATCAATGATAAATTGTATGGAAGCAGGGGCGGCTATATCTTCACAATTATTAAAACCACATAATTTAGATTTTGAAAAAGCGATTTTTCCATTTATGTTAATTTCAAAGAAAAGATATCACGGACATTATTATACTAATCCTTATTCTAATAAATATTATCCTAATTCAATGGGTATCGTTCTAAAAAGACGCGATAATGCTAAAATTGTAAAACACGTTTTTGGAGGAATGACAGATATTATTATGACTAAATTTGATTTAAAATTAGCAATTGATTATATTAAAAGCGAATGTGTGAAATTATTAAATGGCAATTTTGACCTTTCTTATTTTATTTTAACTAAAACTTTAAGGTCTTATTATAAAGACCCAACAAGAATATCTCATAATGTGTTAGCACAAAGGATTGGAAAACGTGACCCAGGTTCAAAACCACGTTCAAATGATAGAATCGCATTTGCTTATATTGAAAATCAAGATAAAAAAGCATTACAAGGCGATAGAATTGAAACCCCGGATTTTATTACTAAAAATAATTTACCTATTGATTATTTATTCTATTTAACCAATCAAATTATGAAACCCGTTAGTCAAATTTTAGATTTAAAATCAGATACAACTAAAAATATATTTGAACTTATTATTATTGATTATAAAAATAAAAAAGCAGGTATTAAAAAAATGGTGCCAATTAAATTGGATTTTACAAAGAAAAGGCCGGTTTCATTATTTAAAAAAGAGGTATCGCCTGTTAAAGAATTAAGTGAGTCAGACCTTGAAGAATCGGATATTGATGATTTTGAAATATATTAGACGACTTTCGGCATTCGCGCCACTTGAGTCATTCGCGCATAATTTAATAAGCATACCATTTCAAAAGCAATAACATATGCGTCATTAGCAGGATTATGGTCGTGATTTACAACACATTTGGGCACATTAATAGTTTTTGCTATTTCTTCAAATAAATTCCACTCTTTATTTATTCTTTGGTTTAATAAAAACCCTTTCATTATGCTATGTGTTTCATAAAATGTATCATATTCTTGTTTAGAGGCATTATATGGAATCGGTAATTTATCACTCATATGTTTAAACATTAATTCATTGATAAAACCCCCGTCAAACACATTATTATCAGAAACAAGATAATAATTCATATTATTAGTTTCCGCATATTGTTCCCATTTTTTTCTAAATTCAAAAAATCCACAAATCATTTCTTTTTCTCTTTCATTTTTACTTTGTGGGCCTGTGTATAACATTTTTTCTAATATATTTTGATTTTTACTCCAAAATTGTTCATAACAACGAGATTCAAATGTCGTTTCAGAATAATAACAATCAAAGTAATAACGCCCAAGTTCATTATAATTGGAATCCATTACAACAGCGCCAATTGCTATTGTATCATATTCTCTTGTAGCCCCCACTCTTTCAATATCAAATGCTAATACAATATTTTGTTTCATATGGCGCCACTTATATATATATATAAATTATATATGGCCACTAATATGGCCACTAATATGGCTACTAATATTTAATAATATATATTTATTATAATTATATCTATAACAATTTGGCTTCTTTGTTAATATATTACTTGACCAAATAAATATTTTATTTTTAATTATTGTATTATTTTCATATTTATAATTAATTCTAAATATATAATTATCATATGCTATAATTTTAAAATCTGTATAATAATATATTATTTTATTATTATAAATACGTTTTATAAATTCAATTTGATTATTTTTAAATTCAATATGTTTTGTATAATTGTGTTTTTTTATTAATACAAAATATGTATTTAAATTAAATTTATCTGTATATATCATATCACGCGAGCATATATAATATATATATAATATAAATATAATCAATTTCTAGTGCGCGCATATATTTAAATGTAATCACATATAATTGCTTTAAATGAATTATCTGAATCATTAATTAATTTAAAAGGTTTTCCACAACCATAAATTAAATCCTTTGATTTTAAATTATCACACTGTATTTTATTCATATGTGGATTTATTTGTTCCATTGTTTTTTTATATATACCGTGTCTAAATATTGCGCAATTAATTTCTGTTGTTTTAATTATAATTTCTTCTAAACAATGTGGGCATTTAATTATTAAATCTGTCATATATATAATATATAATATATAATATCAAAAATTGATTTATACATAATATATATAATATAATATATAAATTATTGAATGTGTGGCATATTCTTTTATTATGGAAATTATTATTTAACAAGTGAGGAATTATTTAAAGCATTTATGTTAATAAAATATAGAGGCCCTGATGAAACAAAGGAAGTTCATAATATTGGTGATAAATATGGTAAAATTAATTATGGTTTTCATAGATTAAGTATTAATGGTTTAGATAAAGAATCAGGGCAACCTATGAATTTTGCCGATTGTTCATTAATGTGTAATGGCGAAATTTATAATTTTAAAGAATTAGCTGTTGAATATGGTATTGATTTAAAAACCCATTCCGATTGTGAAATAATTATTCATTTATATAAAAAAATCGGATTTATTAATATGTTAAATAAATTAGAAGGTGTATTTTCAATTGTTTTATATGATTTTATTAAAGAGCGCACTTATATTGCGCGTGATCCTGTTGGAATTAGGCCATTATTTTATGGTAAAGTATTAAACAAAGATGAATATATATTTGCTTCTGAGGCAAAATGTTTATTTACAAGTTTTATGGATACAACAACTATTAAACAATTTCCCGCAAGTTCATATTTAATTTTTAATACAAAAGATATGGTTCATAGCCCTTTTAGATTTAAATTATATTGTGATTTATATATTAATACTCAAAATTCGGCAATAATTCCTAAATTATCTTATGGGCAAACAATAAATGAGTTAAGAAGATTAGTTAATCGCGCAGTTGATATTAGATGTAATATTACAGATAGACCGGTTGGCGCATTATTATCGGGTGGTATTGACTCAAGTATAATATCAATGATTGCTAAAACAAAAATCCCCTCATTAAGAACATTTTCAATTGGATTAGCAACGGGCACAGATTTACTTCCTGCTAAACTTGCAGCTGAGGCTATTGGTAGTAATCATACTGAGGTTATTTTTACTGTTGAAGAAGCATTGGCTTCAATTGAAGAAGTAATTAGAATATTAGAAACTCCTGATATTACAACAATTCGCGCAAGCACTCCTATGTATTTATTATCAAAATATATTAAAGAAAATACTGATATTGTTGTTGTATTATCTGGCGAAGGTCCTGATGAAGTTTTTGCTGGTTATTTATATAATCATAGTGCCCCAAGTTCAATGGAATTACAAAAGGATGCCGAAAAACGTATTAAAGAATTGCCATTTTATGATGTTTTACGTGCTGACCGTTCAACTGCTGCTCATAGTTTAGAAGTCCGTGTTCCGTTTTTATGTAAGAATATTGTTAATTTATCTATGCACACTGACCCTGAATATAGAGACCCAAAGAGTAAATATAATAAAGGTATTGAGAAAAAAATGATGCGTATTGGTTTTAGTGATATTAAAGAATATTTGCCTAAATCTAATGAAGAACAATGTAATAAATGGAAATACATTATTAATAGACCAAAAGAGGCATTTTCTGACGGGGTTGGTTATGAATGGAAACAAAGTTTAAAAAATCTCGCGGAATCATTAATTAGTGACGAAGAATATGCTAAACGTAATGAATTATATTCTATTATGACTCCTGAAAACAAAGAGGCGTTTTTATATAGAAAAATATATGAAAAATATTATAGTCGGCCATATAATTGTCCATTAGTTAAACAATTTTGGTTACCTACGTGGGGCGACCACGGCGGCGACCCTTCCGCAACGGTATTAAATATTCATAGTTCAAAACACGGTCGCGAGCACAGTGATTAGTTGTGCTTGTTATATAACTTAATTAAAACGCCACAACAAATGGCAAAACCTCAAATATTAAGATTGCTTTTTTCTTTGAAGTAATCCCTAAATAAAATTTGGAAAATAACTGTGTTTACAAATTCAAGTGTTTGTCCGAATACTTCATAATATAAATAAGCTGTAAAGAAATTGTCCATTTATATAATTGTCGGCGCAAATTGGCGCAAACAAAGTAATATATAAATTAATATATAAATTAATTTGTGGGCCTTAGAAAGCCGCAACTTTAATTAAAAACGCACAAGAAACAAGAAAGAAACAATTCAAACTGAAATTAAATGTGCTCATTGTTTTTTCCTCATTGAAATATTCATTTACAGTATTAAATAATACTTTACAAATATAACTAAATACACAGGCCTCTGCTGTAAATATAATAATTTCTGGAAGCAGAGACCAAAATGCGCCCATATTTCTTTATATATATTATATTATATATAGAAAATCAATTTTTATATAAAACAAAGTAAAAAAATAAATATATAGCCCGCATTATTACATATTTATAAATGCTTTTATAGCAAACGCACAAGATATATAAAATAATCCATTTATAAATGTTTGAATACCAAAAATATCGCCATTTGTGTCACTCTTATAAAAAATGTGTAAAACAAATGCGGTTGGAATAAACAATAACTCTGTTGATAAATTCGCGCCCATATTTCTTGATATATATTATATATTATATATTATACATTTTCGCAACTTTCACAACATTCGCAACTTTCGCAAATACAGCAACTTATAATTCAGGTAATAAATTCTTTTTAATAAATAATTTAGTGGCGGTTTTCTTTACAGAGTTCTTTGCCTCAATATAATCATTTAATTTATCAACTCTCATATTATTATCAATTAACATTTTAATTAAATCATTACCAATATCTAATCCCATATTAATATTAGCTATTTCATTTTTAATAAACATATCATTATATATTTTAACAGATTGAATAAAATCATCAGGAATTTCAATATCAATTGTAAAATTAATATATTTTGGCGTATTATCTTCAATATCCGGGCATTCAGCAGTATTACACAATGAATTATATTGTTCTAAAAGCGCACGCAATTTTAATATAATTTCTTCTAAATTCTCTACTTGTATAAAATTCATACATATAATATATTTTTCAGAATTAGCACTTCTACTTGTATCAGGTTTAAATATTTTAACAACTTCATAACAATTATTTAATATAAATAATAATTTAATTGATACATCAGATAAAATATCAAACATTTTTAATACAAAATGCCCGCCAACCGCTTGATTACTTAAAGCACCAATAATTTCTCCAATAAATAATGGATAATGTCTAATTTCTTGATTATTATATTCTTCATCGCCTTCATTAAAACCAAAAGCACCATCAGCAGTAATTAAATCCGCTTTGGTCCCTCTTTTCTTATACATATTATTAATATAATCGTGTGTATTTAATTGTAATAAATCGCCAAAACTTTTATCTACTAAATTAATTGAAATAAAATTATCTGCGGCAGAAGTAAATTGAATCTCGCCGAAATAATCAACCGCCGATAAATCTGTTAAATATTTAATAATACTATCTTCTCTATCCCATAATTCTAATTTGCCATTCTCAGCAATTGATACAACCGAATAATTATCTTTATAATTGCCATATAATTTACGCATATATAAAATAGATTGAACAAAACCACCGGGACTTTCGGCCATATTTAAAATAGTCATATTCTTATTATGAAATAAATTAAATGAATTTAATATTTCAATCATTTTAAAAAACGCACGTGATATAATATGTTCTTTAAACCAATACATCTTTTCATTTTCTAATTCGGAATATTCATAAATCAAATTCTTTATTAAATTCCAGAATTTTTTACCATTATAAACACTTGTTCCGAATTTATTTGATATAATACCATCTTTAATTATAATTTGTTGAATTAACTCATTTGATTTTAATTTACCAATTTGTAATTTCAATTCTTTTAATTTCTTATATGCTTTTAATGATATATATTCCGTAATTGTTTCTTCTTTATATTCCGCTAAATAAGCATTTATACTTGTTATATTTAACTCATTATTATTACTCAATAATGAGTAATCTTTATTAAATAATGATATTGTTCTATGTAAATTGCCAATTATATTATATTTATTTAATTTAGCATCTAATTCAGCCCCTGCAACTTTAATTTCAATAATTGATTTATCTTCAATATCATTAATTTGCTTTTTAATATCTTCATTTTCTTCAAAATCTTTCAAAATATAAATATTAAATGGAATATTATATGTTGTTGCCATTAAACCAGAATCATTCTTTTTAGATATAATACATTGAATTAAATCCCCTTCGTGTGGTTTAATACTTTGTATCTCTATTTTAACATTAAATAAAAATGAACCAGTAAAACTATTTGGTCTCAATGTTCCAATTGACCTTTCTAATATTTTAATACTATTTTTTTTTATATACCCATAATGAGGGTGGCATCTACATTCATATAATCTTTTTAATTTATTCAATATTTTATAATTTAATTCTCTATTTATATCCTTGGGTTCAATTTCAACACAAGTATTAATAATATTTATTTTGTATAAATCCATATATATTATATATATATATATATATATAATTTATAATTTCATTTTTTGTATATATTATATAAATCTTTATAGCCCTCTAATATGTCTATAGTGTTCATTTTAGTTTCAATCTGTTTATAAAAAGATAAATGTGCTACAATCATATTAGAATATAATACATTATTAAATCTATTATTTTTAACATATTTAACAGTTAAATTATATTCATCATTAATACCACATTTCGCAATTTTCCTCCATTTATTACCCTTATAACCAAAAAAATTAATACTAAAACGTGTATTTATATTAATAACATCAAAGGAAAAATCATTGTTTAAAAAATCGCCGGAATTTTCAATAAAATATTTATGTAATAATTCCGCTTTTTCTCCACTTTTCCATAATGAACCATTTAATCCATTTGGCGGATATTCTAATTCCATTAATGATTTAGGAATTAAATTATATTTATTTTGTTGATAATAAGCCGCAACACCATTATTTATTATATTGGCAAATACTAAATCATAATCATTGTTTTTAACAAATTCAATAAATTGTGGCAATTTATATAAATCAATAAATACAACATCATCGTCGCATTTAATTATTATATCATTTTCAAATTTTTTATTATTATAATAATTATAATATTCATTCCAAGATTTCCTATTAAACAGTTCCATTAAATAAAACCCTTTGTTCTCTTGTGGTTCATAACTTATTTCTCCTGTTGTCCCTTGGTCCGTTTTAAAATAAATATTTTTAATTATAAAATCATCTTTTATTTTCTTTGTAATAAATGGCACGTCATTTAATAATACATTTAATATATTATCTTTAATATTAATTTGATATTTATTCTTTTCTTCGGTTTTTTTATATTTGAAAGATATTACCTCATTATCATATTCTTTTTTAGCGGCAGTTGCGGGGGTTTTAATGGCTGTTTTTTTAGCTGCTTTTCTATCTGCTCTTTTTTTCGCTCTAATTTCTTTATTAGTAAGAAATTGAACAAAAGGATTAAAATTATTTTGAATTATTTGTGTGTCATATTCTTCTTTTGTTGTATCCTCGATTTTTATAAATATATTATTATCATTATTTTCATTTGTTTTTATATCTATATATAATTCAAAGGAATTATCTATTAATTCTGGTTTTATTAATACATATTCAGTCGCCGTCCGTCTCAAATTACTTATACTTTTCATATATGTATCATCATCAACATTACGAGTAAAATTCCAATAATGAACTTCATCTATTATTTTTAAATCTAATGCTTTTTGTAAATATAATCTTTGAACCTCAATATTATTTTTTCTACCAGAAAAAACACTAATTATTTTCATATATATAATATATATAATATATATAATATATAAATATTATTTTGGGGCCCCAAAATAGTTTGGGGCCCCCAAAATAGTTTGGGGCCCCCAAAGGATAAAAAAAACATTCGTGAATTAATTATATGTAAACCATATATATTACGCATTAAAAATTCAAGTATATCCATAATCCAATTATACTTATCAGGATTAATATATATATCATTTTTATAACTTACTAAACTTTTAACCATATCACCATATATTAGACTATCAAAATTATATAATGATTGTAAATGACCAATTAAACTTTTTAATGTATAAACTGATAAAGCATCATCCTTAATAATTCCTTTTATATATTCAAAACAACGTTCATCATATTTCATCATTTCTAATGGCTTCTTTGACGCTTCCGCCATTTCTTAGCACAAGCACGCGCAAACTCGCACTCGCGCACTCGCACTCGCGCACTCGCACACTCGCACACTCGCACTCGCACACTCGCGCACTCGCACACTCGCACACGCACACTCGCACACGCGCACTCGCACACTCGCACTCGCACACTCGCACTCGCACACTCGCACACTCGCACACACTCGCGCACACTCTCGCGCACACAAGCCTTTTATATATATAAAATAAAAAAAATCAATTATTAATTAATTAAATTATTTTTCTTATTAATAACTAATTGAATAATTTTTTGAATACTATTAACATCAATTGGTTTTGTAATAAATCCGTGAAATCCGGCTTCAAAACAAATATCTCTTGTTTTATCTGATAAAGTTGCTGTTAATGCTACAATAATTGTTGGTTTATTTGACATTTTTTTAAATTCTTTTATTGCTGTTATACCATCTTTAATAGGCATTTTTAAATCAACAAAGGCAACATCATAAGTATTTTCAATTAAATTATTTAATAATTCAAATCCATCATTTACAACAGTTATTTCTTTGTATCCCATAAAATGTAATATATTAACTAATACTTCTTGATTATATTTATTATCTTCTGCTATAATTATATTTATATCATAATTATTATTAGTTATATTACTAACATTTAATTCATTTAGCTTTTTATATTCGCCGGATAATATAATTTCATTATTATTACTAATATTTTGATATTGATTACTAATATATATAATATTAATTAAATTAATTAATTTAGAATTATCAATTGGGCGTGTTAATTTATAATCATAATCAATATTAATTGTCTTTTGTTGTTCAATATCAACAATAATAACTCTAACATATTTATTTTTTACATTATTTATTTTTAATATATCATCTTCATTAATATTATTAATATTTAATATTATAAATTCAAAATTATATGTTAATTGTGTTAAATATAAAATAGCATCCGATATTGAACATACTAATATTGGTTTAATATTTAAATCAACTAATAATTGAAATAATAATACTCTTTCTGCCGAATCATTATCTATTAACAAAGCATATTTGTTTGTATAAAATGCCTTTAATTTATCTTTATTTATAATATTCTTATATAAATTAAATCTCATTGTAAAGAATACTTCTGTGCCAATATTTAAATGACTTTCTATCCATATTTTACCATCAAACATTTCCACAATATATTTAGAAATCGGCAATCCTAATCCAACACCGCAAATATCAGATAAATAATTATTATCAATTTGTCTAAATGAATCAAATACTCGTGGAATCTTATCAGACGCAATTCCAATTCCTGTATCTTTAACTTTAAATAATATTATACAATCATCTTCATTAGTTTCCTCTAATTCAATATTAATAGTAATTGAACCTTTTTTTGTAAATTTTATAGCATTTGATATTATATTAATTAATACTTGTTTTAATCTTGTCGCATCTGCTATTATCATATCAGGAATATGTGGGTCTATATTAATATTTAAATTTAATTCTTTCTCTTTTACTTTATAAATTAATATTGAATTTACTATATCAACTATCTTTGTTAAATATATCGGGGCCAATTTCATTTTCATTCCATTTGTAATGATTTTTGAATAATCTAATATATCATTTATAATATCTAATAATTGTATATTACAATTCTTAATTATATCTATATATTTTAATTGTTTATGTGTTAAATCCGTTTTTGATAATATATCTGTCATTGATATTATACCATTCAAAGGAGTTCTAACTTCGTGGCTCATATTTGCTATAAAACTTAATTTATGGTGTTCTAATTCATTCATATTATTAATATTTATTATCATATTTGCTATGAATTTTGTTAATGAACTAATTTCTTCTATTATTTGTTGGTCTATTTTATGAGTTGATAATATACCAATTAATCCTATTATATTTGATTTATATATCAAAGGAAAATAATAAGTATTCTCATTATTGATTTCATATATAACTTGCCCCTTTGATTCATATAATTCATATAAATATTGTAAATTTATATAAGGATTATGTTCTATATATTTATTCTTTATAAATAACTTATCTATATTAATCATTAATGGATATTTATCTTTGTTATTATTATATATACCATAATATTTTAATTGTAAATGTAAATTCATATTTGAATCTATATTATGTTTATTGGCAATAAAACCAAAGTCTACTTTAATATAATTACATAATTCTGTAATTATATAATTCATTGAATTACACATACTCATATTATTATTGGTCATTATATACTCAAAACAATTATTAATTAAATCCAATAAATTCATTTTTTATATTATAAATTATATATATTATATAAATATATTTGAAATTTAGGAATCTGAAATTAAGTCGGCCGCAACTTTGGTCGCATTAATCCACTTTCTCGCATACGCATTTTCCGCTTCTTGTTGCGCAATCGTCGTGCCTTATTCTTCAGTTTCAAAATGGCTACAAAATACTTATAATAATAAAATTCAGTTTCACGATTTATATCAAGTTTATAATTATATAAAGGCTGCAAATCTCTGGGATTAGACATATCAATATAAAACGATAATATTTTATCTATAAGATACCAAATTTCATAATTAGAGGGCATTCGCCCATAATTTCCCTCTGGAAAATCAAATCGTGTTTCAAGTGATTCATAATATTTACTATCTAATGAATAAAGTGAATGCCGAGTTATTTCTATGCTATTATGAGTAGGTTCAGGGTTTTCTGAACTCCATTTTGGCTTTTTGCTAATAAATACTTTTCGGATATGTCGGTTTTTAACTCCACATTTAATATATTTAAAATTGTATGGCAACCCCAACTCTTCTAACGCAGGTTCCATCAACGCAGGTTCCATCAACGTGGGTTCCATCAACGCAGGTTCCATCAACGCAGGTTCCATCAACGTGGGTTCCATCAACGCGGGTTCCATCAACGTGGGTTCCATATATTTATATATATATATATATTTATATATGAAATAAGTAAAAAAAAAATCAATTTAGGAATTGATTTTTTTAATTATATATATTATATAATATATCATATATAATGTCTAATAATGAATTATTTATTCCTAAATTCCCAGCAATAATTTTTGATATTGATCATTTTATTAATATTAATTGTATTCATTTGAATATTAAATTTAGCAATGACCACTATGATAAATTAATTGATTTAATTATAAATATGGAAGAAATCCCTTATTCCCTACAAATAAGATATTATAGCTTACTTGAATCACTAATTAATCATTTTGAAACACATTCCGAATCTTATAAATTTATCCAACATTATGAATTTATTGATAATACCGCATTATTTAATAAATTCAAAGCAGTTTATAATACTTGCGCCGATTTTTTTATTATCAATGAACCCCCATAAAAATCAATGCTTTCTTGAATTATTACCTTTACAAATTTTACATAAATATACAATATCAACATCTTCATCACACTTTGGGCAACAATAATCGCCTTCTATTGGTTCGTGCCTAAAATAAGGAAAATATGAATAATTCTTACAACCTGGGCAAGTTTTATAATCCAAATCCATCATTTGTGCTTCTTTTTGACTTAGTCTTTCCCAAGATAAACATTTGGGTTTATGTGTGGGTTTATGTGTGGGTTTATGTGTGGGTTTATGTATATATATATATTTTATTGACATTCAGGAGTTTGTATTTATATATAATTTATAAAAAAAATCAATTTTATAATTGATTTTTTTAATTTATATATATAAATACAAATATATAAATGACAACATATGAAGATTTTATTCGTAATAATAAATTATTTCATTATTTAGAATATAATTTTATTATTCCTAAACCATATTTGGACACCAAAGATTATATTGACCCAAATAAATATTTTACAATGAAACCAGAAATCACAAAACCACAATTAACAATTCGCGGTCATCTTTTATCTCATTTTGAATCATTCTTGTTGGTTTATACATTCAATATGAAAATACAATTATCACCTTCACAAATAATTAAATTATATAATGCTAATAAAAATTTTGAATATATAACAAAATATGTTTCAGTCAATGATTATTTATATCGCCACGATATATTAACTATTATTATGAAAATGTGGTATAATTGGTATCTATCAGCAGAACTTGAATTCTATAATGAATCAATCCCACTTGCGGATTTATGCCGCATATTTGACCATTTATATACTAGGGCTTTTATATATTTTAATGTTAATATTCCGTGTTTTTAAGGGCGAGTATATAGCGAGTGGCGAGTGACGAGTATATAGCGAGTGGCGAGTGACGAGTATATAGCGAGTGGCGAGTGACGAGTATATAGCGAGTGGCGAGAGAAATTTTACTTTGTATATGATATATGATATATAAATTGATTTTTTAAATTTAATATATATAACTTACACTTACACTTAAACTTACACTGACCACAAATGGAGAAATATATGACCAAAGTATTATATATATTAGATATTAAATTTAGAAATATTAAAATATATTCAAAAGCGGCAAAGGCATATGTTTATTCAATTAAAGCAAATTGGAATAAATATAACGAATATATTCAAAAAACTAATTATTGTGTTACAAATGGCACTAAGGCATTGAATGATATTGAATTAATTTATACACGAATAATTAATTATTATTCAAAATATTCATTAGACGAACGAATTAATTATATTATGGAATTATTTAATGTTGCTAAAACATATGTTATTGAAATGGAATTAGCATATAATGATTTAATAAATCATTAACGCGGGCCATATATAATATATAATATATAATATATAATATATATGTTAGAAGCATTTTCGGCAAAAAGGGGTTTTTATGAACATAAACAGACGGCAATTATATTATTAAATAATATAATTAAAATATTAAATGAATTTAATATAGAATATTTTTTAATATCGGGAACTTTATTAGGCTTTGTTAGACATAATGATTTTATACCGTGGGACGACGATATTGATTTAATGGTTAATAAAATACAATTAGAATCAAATATGGATAAAATAATTGCCAAATATCAAGATTTATTTAATATATTTCATATATGTAATTATTATTATAAAATATGTAACAATGTTGGCGCTCTTGAAATTAATAATAAAAGTATTAATAATTCAGCTATTACAAAAAATAATAAATATAATTTTCCATATATTGATTTATTTACATATACATATACATATACATATACATATGACACCCAAATTATTTCGGGCATTTGTTTTTTCCATAAAATATATCCAATTGATAAGTTTTTCCCATTAAAAACCGCATATTTTAATTTTATTAAAGTAAATATACCTCAACATCCGGAATATTTTTTAAAATATAATTATGGCCCTGATTATATGAATATATATAAATCAAGCAATTATAATCATAGAAAAGAAGAAAAAATAAATGAGATATTTAGTATAACAAAGGAGAATTATAAAGAAGAAGAGGAACCATATATTAATGATAAAATACATTTATATAATTTATTATATTCTAATAATACCGGCACAGAAATTAAATTATTACAATATAAACCAAAAAATATAATTCATAATGTTAATACAATTGATTTAATAGAAATAATAAATACAAAATTTTTCCCAATGGCGCCCCGGGGGCCCCATTTATTATTAATTAATATTGAAAAAGATACTGAAAGATATTTATCAACAGTTGAAGAATTAAAGAAATTAAGTATTAATAATTTTGTTCATTTATTAGCAACATATTGGAAAAACAAGGCGCAATTAACTAAGGATTTGAATTGTATATTAAATTATATTAATAAAAATAATATTCAAATAAATGATTTTTCAGAAATTAATGATTCAAATATAAATATAGAAGACGGTCCTTTGGCTTGCTATTGTAGCCACATTAGAGCATTAATTTATGGATTTCATAATTTTGAAAATTATACAATAATATGTGAAGACGATTGTATTGTTTATTCAACGGATTATATAAAATATATAAATGATATACCAGAAGATTGGGATATTATATGTTTAAATGCTATACCAAAGAATAATGAATATTTAAATAAAAATGAACCATATAAATTTAATTGTGCTTTTCATTCCACTCAATTTTATATTGTTAAAAATAATGTTATACCATTGATTTTACAAAACATTTATCCTATTTATGAACAAATAGATATTTTAATAGCAGATATGTATAATAAAATTAATATATATAATATACCTAATACAGTTTATCAAAAAAAAACAGCAACTAATACACAAAATAATTTACATACTATATATAATTCAAATAATTATGAATATTTAAGAATATTATTAAATGAAGTTCAATTAGAAATATTTAATATCACAAATGAAATTATTTCGTCAGGTATTTATAATAAACAAATAGCAGATTATATATTCTTTGATTTAATATTATTAACAATTCAAAACTTTAATTCCGGTTTGGAATGTGGCGACCAAAATTTAAATAAGGCTATGCCAAACAAAGATAATATATATATTAAATTAGCAATTATTTTTGAAATGTGTATTAAAACAGAACATTTAGAATCATTAGTAAGTGGCATTATTAATGAGATATATAATATATTAAATAGTTTTAATGGTCATAATGACGAAATGCCATATTTTTATGGTTCAACCGCAAATGTTTATATAGGCGCACTTGACAGAATTATAAAAAAATATAATAAAAAATTAAAATGGGTAAATGAGCAACATTTTGATTCGGATACTATTTTTAATAATGAATTACAATTGTTAAAATTACAAGAACAATCATTGTTAAAATTAATTAATTATTCTATTGAAAATAAAACAATTGAATTAACATATTGTGGGGAATCATTATATAATAATTGGAATTTACCTTTGGATTACAAAGAGCAATTAAATAATATATTTAATAATTTTGATAAAATTGGGATATACTATCCAGAGTTTAGAATTCAAAATATACTTGTTAATAATGGTATAATTACATTATGCGATTTTGGTTTAGCAAGTTTTAACAAAGAGGCAAATAATACAACTAATTGCGCAATATTTTGCGAATTATTAGAAATATTAAATAATAGATTTGCGAATGAGTCTAATAATTTTAATCAACATTTATTATATAATAAATTTATTAATAATATGAAAATATTAAATAAATATCCTAATAATATATTCTAAACCGCAAAGCTTAAATTTATAAACCTCAAAGCTTAAAATTTAGAATTAAAACTTAGAACTAAAACTTGGAATGCCCTAATATACTATTTAATCTCGCAATTTTAGATTCAATTGCTGGCAACAATGAAGATTCCTTTAATTGAATATATTTCACAAACTCGTCACAAGTATCAGCAAATATCATAGCACATTCTACAGTTAAACCCTCATTTTTCATTTGTATTGAATAGAGTTTGCGCCAAATGTTTGTATTCTCAAATAAAACTGGCTCGCGCAACATTTCACATTTAGAACAATATTTTTGCCAAGTGCGTTCGGCATTTTTAAAAGCTTCATTAGTTATTCCTTCTGCTTCTGCCATTATTTTTATTTATAATATTATATATTAATAAAATCA
>Ga0208722_1000084_pt1 | contig 24471 bp, 31 predicted proteins | sample LakMenEpi21Sep11_FD_150722 | JGI IMG/M metagenome (GOLD analysis project Ga0208722, IMG submission 150722) | Freshwater microbial communities from Lake Mendota, WI - 21SEP2011 deep hole epilimnion (SPAdes) | ecosystem: Environmental > Aquatic > Freshwater > Lake > Epilimnion/Euphotic zone ... | reverse complement strand
CTCATTAATTAATATTTATTTATATAAATATATATCAACAGGCGATAAAAGGTTAGATACATTAATAATTGGAATAATTATTTCAATATATACCTTTTTATTTTCTAATAATAGACTATATATTAATATATATAATAGAATCATTATATATATTACTAAATCATTTAATTATTGTATATTTGATAATTATAATGATTTAAGAAAAATCTGATTCAAAACAAGTTATTTATTCGAATATAGATAATAGCACAATATATTTTAACATTTATAATAATAATAAGATTTCAATTATGATATACGATCCTAATAATATTATACTTTATTCAAAATTAAGAGACATATATGTTCCATTAACTAGTTATGATTTAACAAATATAAAATTTACACCATTATATTATAATTCGCTTTATAATTGTTTTATTTATATTACATTTTATAATGACGGTTCAATAAATTTAACAACCAATAATAATTTTGAAGCACTACATCATTTTATAGATATAATAGCCCCTACACTTAATAATGAAGAATCAAAAAAACAACAATTACAAATATATTCTTTAAAAAAAGATAATACATCAAAGATTATTAGTTTTCAATCTTATGCCTATGTTAGTCCAAAAAAAATATTTGATACATTTTTCTTTACAGATAAAGAAAAAATAATTAATATTGTTACTAAATTCAAAAATAATACACTTTATTCACCTAATATTAGTATTGATAATAAAATAGGATTATTCTTATATGGACCCCCTGGCACAGGTAAAACCGGTCTCATTTCAGCTATTGCTAATTATTTAAATTATGATATTATTATTATTAATTTTCAAACTAATTATACTATACCAGAATTTGATTATCTATTTAATAAAAATAATTATACAAATAAAATTATAGTATTTGACGAAATTGATTATCTTATTACTAAACTTGATAAATATAATAAAGACGTCTCTTCAACCAATTTAATTGAACAAGAAGTTAAAATGAAATCAATCGCTAATAATACACAAGAATTAGATACTCATATCACAATTGAATACATATTAAGTAAATTAGACGGCGTTGAAGATAATAATGGCCGTATTATATGCGCAACTACCAATAAACACGAATTATTTGAACCAAGATTTTTTAGACCCGGCAGATTTGATTTAGTTATTAATTTAAATAACTGCACTCAACAAATGTATATTGATATAATTTGTAATTTTTTTAGTCAATCAATTACACTTGAAGATAAAGAATACATTAATCAAATAGTATATCCAGAATTAAAATATAGTCCCACAGAATTACATAATATTTGTATCCAAAGTGGCGACCTTAATTCCGCAATTAAATATATTATTGATACATAGTCGCCTTTAATTATATATGTAGCAACTTTACTTTGTTGAGTTTTATATTCCAAAGATATAAATCAATCTATTATTAGCCTTATATTTATCATTTCTAATTTTCCCATTATATTTATAACTATATTTATATTTATTATATGTGTAAGTAAATATCATAATAGATTTTCCATATATATTAAAATAATTTAAATATTGTTTTTTCCATACACATTTAGATTGTATCATATAATTTATTACATTTTTATGTATATAATTTTTCCATATCTTATAATTATAATAACATCTTTTATTATTATCAAAAATATGAACACAACCAAAATTATCCATAGACCTATTATTAATATAATTCATATAAAATATATATATATTATCATACATATATATATTGTCACACATCCCTGTTTTATTTAGTTCATATAATTTTTCTTTCATAAATAAATTCTTTATTTTTATATCATCATTTGAACACACTTTATTTATTCTATTAATAGTTGTGCCTTTATAAATCTCCAATATATGTTTTATATGTGGCAAATCTTTATCCATTTTTTCTTAATTGCGCCAGTTTGCGGATTAATATATATAAATAAAAAAATCAATTTAAATACAAATGCGCCACTGGCGCCACTGGCGCCATTATTTCATTACGCAATTCCTCCATATATAAATTTCTTATCGGTTTCTTTCTACTTCTTATATGCCATAATTCAGCATCTTTTGTATTATATAATACATTTCTATATACATCCGATTGTTTTATTCTTTCTCTTGTTATATCTTTCATAATATAATCCTTTATACCATTAAAAAATATTAATTGTTCTAACGTCAAAACCACCAATTTCCTATTCTTTTGAGCAATTAAACCATTACCTTGACCTATCTCATTGCCACTATCCAATGTAAAATAATAACCTTTGTCTTTATCTGCTATACCTATTTTATAACCTTGATAAGCGTGTTCAACACTATTATACCAATTATCTCGCCATTTAAATCTCTCTATATAAAAATTTGATAAAACACGTCGCCAATCTTTTATCTTACTTAATTCATTATACTTATTAATATCTAATACATATTCATTAACACCTTTGCCAGGTTTAGCATCATATGAATTACTAAAATAACATAATTTATCAATGCTCATTTTTATTAATATATATATATTAATATTATATCATTTTCAATTATACAAAGCAAATATAAATAGTTTTATAATTAGACTTATATTTATCATTCTTAATTTTACCACAATAAAAATATGAATATATTTTTTTTTTATTTTTATATATAGTAACTTCACATATATTTTTTCCAAGATAACATTTAATTATGTTATAATTATTTTTCCGATAATATTTATTATAATACAACGAATCATAATATGTCATTAAACAATTATTTTCTTTATCATATAAAAATAATATTTCATATTCAATATTGTAATTGTAATAAACAAATACATTTTCATAATACAAAACAACACCATTCTGAAAATCATAATTATTATTATTATTATTAATTATATCAATCATCTTTGTTATATCTTTATTTTTTTTTATCTTTTTTATATCATTTATTTCAATATTGTTACGCGGTCTAATATAATTTTTTAAAAGTTGTTTTGCTCTTGTGGCCATATTTACTCTTGTAGCCATATTTGCTCTTTTGGCCATCTTTGCTATTGTGGCCATCTTTGTTCTTGTGGCTATCTTTGCTTTTGTAGCCCTCTTTGCTCTTTTGGACATTGTGCTTATATATATTAATATTATATCATTTTCAATTATACAAAGCAAATATAAAGCAATCTATAATTAGACTTATATTTATCATTCTTAATTTTATTATAATAATCATATCTATATTTCAATAAATGATTTTTAAATATAGATATATACACCAAAATATTATAAATATAATATTTTCGTATAATATTATTATTTTCATAACAATATTTATAATGGTCACTATTATAAATATTCATATATCGTATTAAACAATTATTTTTCTTATCATATATATAAACAAAATAAATATATAATATGATATATATATTATTATATACATAACAGCTTATTTTATGTCTATTATGATAATTTATTTTTTCATACATTAAATTATTTATATAAAATTTTATCTTTGTTATATCTTTCTTTTTAGTTATCTCTTTTATATCTTTTATATCAACCTCCGCATTATATTCAATGTAATTTTCTAATATTTGTTTAACTCTTGTTATCATTATATATTATTATATATATATATATGGAAAATCAATTCTATTGGCAAAGCAAAGCATATATAAGGCAATCTATAATTAGACTTATATTTATCATTCTTTAATTTACCATCATAATCATACCTATATTTCAATTTATCGTATTTAAATATTTGTATAATTACTAACTCATTAATCATATATAATTTTTTAATATTATTATTATTTTCACGACAATATTTATAATAGAATAAATTATTTTGTATATAGTATATTACATATTTACTATCTTTAACATATATATATGTTTGATTATATGAAATTATAATATATATATTTTTATATACATAAAATTTTGAATAATTTTCTATATAATGTAAATCATTAAAACCCATAATTTTTCTCAAACATAAATTTATCTTTGTTTTATCTTTCTTTTTAGTTATCTCTTTTATCTCATTTATATCAACAATTTGGCCAAAATTTTCTAATATGTGTTTAACTCTTGCGAACATTATATATTATTATATATGTGGAAAATCAATTCTATAAGAAAAAGCAAAGCAAAGCATATATAAGGCAATCTATAATTAGCTTTATATTTATCATTCTTAATTTTACCATTATAACTATATGTATATTCCAACTTTTTATTTCTAAATATACATATAAGCATTAACTTATTATTATCATATATTTTCATTATATTATTATTATTTTCACAACAATATTTTGTATAACCACCATAAAAAGAACATATCCTAATTATTTTTTTCCACTCTTTATCATATATATAATATGTTATACCAATTAAATCATATATTATATATAAATTATTATATACATAAAATTTTAAATATGTTGTATTATATTTAATATTTAGCTTATTACTAAAATTAATTATCTTTGTTTTATCTTTTTTTTTAGTTATCTCTTTTATCTCATTTATATCAACAATTTGGCCAAAATTCTCTAATATTTGTTGAGTTCTTGTGAACATTTTTATATGTATTATATATGGAAAATCAATTATAAATAATATATATAAACCAAATTATTTAATACATTATATACCATATAAATATTTTTATATACATAATATTTATTATCTTCATTTTCACTAATCAAATTCATAAAATTATTCATTTCTAATCTCATATTTTTTATATCATCTTTCACAATTATCTCTTCAATATCCAAATTTTCATAAGTATTTATGTGAATTTGTAATTTTTTTTCTATTTTATGTAAAAGGTCCATTATATTCAATTCTTGCTACTTATATATAACATAATTTATAATTATTCTTATTTATTAAATAAACCACATTTTTTAAATATTTTATTATATCAAAAATAGAAAATCCTCTTGCGTAATCTAATATATTTTTACCTATATTTCTTAAATACTTATTCTTTGTTTTCTTTATTAAATATAATATTACATCTATTGGCGCTAAATAATATATGGCATCCATTGCCAATTTTGTTCTATATTTATATAGTATTTCTTCATATTTGAATTGTTTCATTAAAAATTTAATCATTTTTAATTCATAATGACTTTGAACAGCATTAAATATTATATTATAACTATTTCCATCTCCATTATTTTTTGTTTTTTTTATCAAAATTTTAATAATTTTATCATCACAATAATGTTGTAAAGCTAATAATAATTCTGTGCCCCTTATTTCAATATTTAATCTCAATAATAATAAAATAACAGTAGAATAACAATTCATATAATAACACTTCTTTATTATATATGTTAAAGAAGTGTCACCCTTTATATCCATAAAATTAATATCTATTCCATTATCTATTAAAAATCTTATTATCATTTCATTTGTTCCAATTACCATATTTTTATCTTTCTTCTTTATTAATAAATTACCTATTGGAATTTGTCTAATTTTATACAATAATAAATTATATCCTTTTGTTCTTATTAACTTATCATCCATTACCCTTAAATTTTTATAACATTCCAAACTACTTATTATATTATATTTTATACTATATAATAACTCATACATTACATATATATATATATATTAATATTGAAAAATTCAATTACAACATTTTTTTGAATTCTTATAATAAAAAACTAATTTATCCATATAATCATCACTAATATTAACTTTATTCATACTCAATGATTTTAATAACACACAACAAGCTTTATAACATAAATTATAATCTTTATTATTATAACTGTTTTTTATAAAATTATTAATAGGCGCATTTATATTATCATATATATAAACATAATTTGTTATCATTTGTTGATAATCACCAAAATATTGATTAAATAATTCCTTATTCTCAAAATATACAGGACTATATAATTGCTCATCAGCGTGACCATATCCCATCTCCACATATTCTAAAAATTTCTTCTCTATTAAATCACATACTTTATACATATAATATTTATTACCTGTAAAAAAACCACTACACATACCACATCTACCATATTTAAAATATTCCTTTGTATTATCTATTAATTCCTTTGGAATATAATCAATATAACAAGTTGAAAATTTATCCCTTTTTATTGATAATGCCTCATCTAATGCTATTAAATTCTTATATCCCATCCTCTCAATACAAAAATTAATCCAACCAAAGTAATTTGTGTTAAATGGATTATTATTTATTGTCTCTTTTAACATTATATATCTTGCCATACAAAATAAATAATAGCTCGCTGTATTTCTCTTATCAAAGTGATACTTATTTATTACTCTATTTTCATTTATTTTATCTCTATAATAACCAAAATTATTACCATCTTTTTTAAAACAAAAATCATCAAATTCACATATTATATAATGTGTTTTACTGGTTAAATATTCAGGGCGTTTAACTTTAATCAAATCATAACTATCTTTATCACAATATATTACCAAATTATATGGTAAGCCCAATGTTGAGAAAGAATAATTTAAATAATATTCCTGACTACGAGCTCTTATCTCATCCGACGCATCCGGGCACTTTGTTAAATTAAAATATGCAGTAACCAAAGTCCAATCACTATTATCATATTTAAAAAAAATATTATCCTTATTAAAATTTATTATACCTGTTCCTGACCAATGCCCTAATCTTGTTATATCATACCTTTGTTCATAATCTATTTTATACCAAAACTTATCACGCATATCCTTAAAATACCATATATCATCACAAATTACAAAACCATTATAATTTATACTCTTTAATAAATCAATAAATCCCATTTCTATTTCGCCATTATGAGGCTCAACATTTAAAAAAATAAATGGACAAGATAAAATAAATTCTTTAAAATTATTAAACTCCTTTTCATTAAATAAATCATTCATATAAAACTTTATATTTTCTCTATTTAAAATATTATTATTACTCACTTTCTTTAAAATATCAAATGTATGAATAGTATTTGACTTATTAAATGATAAAGCAAAAGCAGATAAACCTCTATGAGTTCCAATATCCATAATATTTGAATTATTAAATAATGTAGAAAAATATGATAATAATCTATAATGTTCATTCCCACAATTACCATAAAAATCCTTATCTTCTAAATAAGATTTATAATATAAATCAAAATTTATATCATTTATTTTTTCTTCTATTAATAATTCACTAAAATTCATAATATATATTATATTATAAATTATTTATAATATATAATATATAAATATGAGTATTCCAAATACAACTCTTATTACAGCTTGCTATAATTTATTAAAAATAAACCCCTTTGGTCATACATCAGAACAATTATTACAGCAAAATATATATATGATTATATATACAGATAATAGTTTATTTGAAATAATCAAAGAAAAAAAGAAACTCATATGGATTTTCAAACATAACAAATTATAATGTTATTGAATTTGAACAATTACCTTTTTATTATTTACTTGATAAAATCACAGAATCCCAAATATTAAAAATAACACAATTATTCTTTTGTTTAAATTCTATTAATACTAATCCATTTAATACGGACAAATTTGCTTGGTTCAGTTCAAATAATTTTGAAAAATGTAATTATACAGATAATATTTTACAATATATATTTAATAATATTTCAAATAATTTTCATATACAAGTTCAAAATGTTATTTCAAAAAATATAATATGCGACGACTTTTATACCTTTGGAAAACAAATTGGTATAAAAATTATTAATAAATTAATCCAAAATTTTGAAAATACTAAACCCGACGCCGACGACTTTAATATAATTGAAATAATTGACAAATATTATGATGATTTTGATTTCTCTTATGGCGATTATCAAAATGTTTTTGAAAATTTTATTCAAACAACAAATAATTTTGATTATATATATAATTTTATTATCAAAAAATATCTCAGTTTAAAATACTACAAAGAAGGCTATAATTGTTGTAAATTTATTCTCAGTAATCCAAAACTTGATACTTGTAAGCCATATTATTTTAATATCCTTTTCTCATATTTTATATTTTCTTATTATTATAATCCAAAAGAATCACTTTTAATATATAAATCAGTATATAAAAACTCTTTAATTAATCCCCAATATTTAACTAATCAATCTTTCTATGATACCCAATTAGATTTTGTTAAATATAAAAAAAATAAATCATATAAAATTATTATTAATGTATTCGGTTGCCCAACTATTGAAAAATATAAAAATGAAATATTAAAAATTAATCAAACATTTTATAAAGACGCCGTAGATAATAATGTTAAAATTATTTATTTCTTTGGAGAAGAAAAAGTGCCCGAATTTGTAAATACTAATGAAAATGACCCCACTTATGTTTATTTAGATAATGTTGCTAATGATTATTTATCAGCCTCTTATAAACAAGAACGCGGATTACAATATATTTTTGAAAATTATACTTTTGATTATGTATTAACTATTGGAACAGATACTTTTGTTCATATTAAATGCCTATTAGAGTATTTAAAAACATTAAATCCAACCGATTTATTATATATTGGAGGTCACGGTGATCAAAGAAAAATTAACTATGATTTAACATTATATTTTCACTCAGGCGCCGGTTTTATATTAACATATAACTTACTTTCAAAATTATATCCCACATTATTCAATATGACTAATAATTGGATTAATATTTGTAATAAAAATAATATCACTTATTTAAATGTTGCTTGTGACGTAGCAATTTCTTATTATATACATAAAATTAATAATTTTAAAATGATTTATTGTGATAATATTTATGCTTGTAATTATGTAGGTCTTTCCAGAAATATTAAATGTATTTATAATAACACATATTGTTCAATAAAACCCAAAAATATTATTTTATGTCATTATATGAGTCCTGACGATTTTGATAATTTTTATAATTTAATTCATAATTAATTTTTAAAGTTGCTAAAATTGATTTCATACATAATACATAATACATAATATATACATTATGATATATTCATTAACCGCGTCTTTATATGATTACAATAATAAATACTTATTAATTGATTATATGATTAATAGTTGTTTATCTAATTCCATTAATAAATGTTTTATTAGTATTTCCTTCTTTAATTTAGAATCTTTATATAAATACCAAAAATATATAGATATTTTAATTAATAAATACAAAGATAAAATATTTATATATACTCATATATACAAAATGACACAATTTGAACAATTATTATTCTTATCCGATTTTTTATATTCCAATAAATATATTGACCCAATTGATAAAATATTATTTATTGACGACGACGATTTATTACTCCATTTGCCAGATATTCATTCCAATAATATTATACCTGGTTGGCAATATCTATCGCCATTTATTGAAACAGATTTCACTAAATTTTTCATTAAAAAAGAAATAATTAATATGGCTCCCAGTTGGAATAATTGGCGCATTGTAAATGATTTCTCAGGATATATTTGCTCTTTTCAAGATTTATTAGATTTCTTTATAACACATCATTTTGATTTTACAACAACAGACCCAGTTGAAAAATTCCTTTTAAATCTTATTGATACACAATTTATGAATTTTTTAGATAAGAAATTAGAAGGGCCCCAAACTATTTTGGGCTTGCGTAAACCATTCATATTTCATAGAATTTGGTCTGTTAAAGAAAGACCAATTTCCACGTGGCGAATTTAAATAATAACAAAAATATTTACATAATATATATGGCAAAAATATGTTTTATAACCGCAATTTATGGTAACTATGAACTCACTTGTAAAAAATATGTTCAACAAACTATTGAAACCGATTTTATATGTTTTACAGATAATCCAAAAATTAAAAGCAACGGTTGGATTATTGATACAAATCCATATCATTTAACACACCAAAGTAATATTGATAATAATACATATATTAATTCAATATCAAATAATAAACACACATTTAATATCGCTAAATATTATAAACAAGCATTTATTAATATACCAATATTACATAAATATGAAGTTGTAATTTGGCTTGACGGAACAATTGAACTTATTAATAAAAATATTAGCAAATATATACTTGATAATATATATACACATAAAATTATTGGTTGGCATCACGAACATAGATTTGGAAAACTTGGCGACGAAGTTAAGGCCTCACATTTTAATAGATATACAAGCACTTTCTGGAATAACCAAAAACAACCATATCAAGATATAGATACCCAATATAAAGCATATCTTAATGAAGGATATACAGATTCATATTTTAAAAATATTAATAATAACCCACATTTTGGAGTTTGGATTACTTGTTTTGTAGCATTTTTACAACATTCACCAGAAATTCGCGACTTCCTCAATCTTTGGTATTTACAAACTCTTAAATATACAACACAAGACCAAATAGGTTTCCCATATACTTGTCAAAAAACAAATATTATTCCTTTAACATTACCAAACAAAGAAGTCACAGGCGAACAACCTCATAAAAATACTATGTTTTATATTAAACACGACCATAATAAATAAATATATATATATTATATATAAATGAATATTAATACAGATAAAATAATCCTCAATCCAAATGGCTCCGTTAATATTAATAATAGTTTAACATATCATCCTTTGAATTCCGATTTTAATACTTTATATTATAACAAAGAATATTTTATTAATAAAACTATTTTATATAGTGGGGATTCAAGTAATACTTATACAAATTTAAATTTCTATTATATACCAATATCAGAATTACCACAATTAACAGAAAATAATCAAATTGTATTAAATATTAAATTATCATATATTAGTAAATTTATTCCAGAATCAGATATTAGATATAATGCAACAGTTTTTTCTCGATATTTTGATAATAATACTAATTTTATTAATGCTACTTTTACAATTATAAATAATCTTGGCACAATTATTGTATCAAATATTTATAGCACACCAGAAATTGTGTGTTCATATAGTAGTTTAAATTCCACATTAGATATAAGTTTAAGTAATTCAGAAAGTTTAACACCAGAGTTTTTATTCCGTGATACATTTTTAACAGCCCATATACAAATATTATCATTTAATAAAGAAAGAGAATTCGGTCTTTAATAATTCATAATGCGTCTCTTAAACCGCCCATTCCTATAATCATACGCAATACCATTATTTTTATATTATAGTTAAATTCAGCATCAAATGGATAAGGTATAAAATTATCTTTTTTATAATATATTATTTGACTTTTTAAATCATCATTTAATCTTGGCCATCCTTTTGTATTATATATCTTTCTTTTATAATTTATTATCTCATTTTTTTAATTTTTGGTTCATTATATATATATTATATATATATTATTTTTAAGCGTCTTATGTTGAATAATTAAGGCTACCCACACCATTAAAAATACGCAAAACATTATAATTTATTATTTCTATTATTCGCTTTCTTTTGTAATTAATAATTTCATTTTTTAAATTAGGATTTATAACAGGCAAAGTATAATAATATATATTTGATTGTATTTCTGGCGGTAGTAAATTTATTAATTGTTTCCGCATTATATATTATATATTATATATTATATATTATAAAACAAACTTTAAGCCCGCCATTCCGTCATAATCACGAAACCAATTAAACGTTCTAATTGGCTTTCTTTTATAATTAATTATCTCATTTTGTAATTTGGGATTTAAAATTGGTAATGTATAATAATATATTTTTTCTCTTATTTCTTTTGGCAATACATTTATTAATTGTTGTTGGTTCATTATATATATTATATATATTATATATAAATTTTCATTTTATAATTTAAAAAGCTCATTTATAAGTAAAAAATAATATATATTATATATTATATATGAAAATAGTAATTAATTCCCATTCTAAATCAAATATTGCTTTACAACATTTATTAGAAAGTTTAAGAGAAATGATATTAATTATTGTGAGATAATTATTGTTATTGGCGGATATTATCATTTAGAAAATTATGAGATTACCAAAGAGGAAAATATTACATATATTCGTGTTAATCATAATAGTATTGATTTTACAGGGTTAATAACTTTATCAGAATTATATAGCACTACAAATAATTATTATTTATATTTACACGATACCTGTAGAGTTGGCAAAAATTTTTATAACAAAATAAAATCAATTAATTTAACTAATGTTACATCTATAAAAATAAAAAAAAAAAGATTCAATGAATATAGGCATATATTCACAAGCAATAATTAATAAATTTAAAGATTTTTTATTAAGTAAAAAAAATACTAATGAAAGTAAATGTATGACTTATAAGTCCGTTGACTTTAATGAGGATTATATATTTAATAATGATAAAAATAATAAGGTATTAAATAATTATAACGGTTTGATTTATACAGGGCCAACAGATTATTATAATACTGGAACATTGAGGAGAGTTGAATATTATCCAAATCTTGATTTGTATAAAATGAAAGCGAATTGGGGTCAAGGAACTTGGACTTTAAATAATTAAATTTAGTATTTTGTTGAAATTTATTACTTTTAATCATTAAATATTAAAAGTAAAAAAATCCATTCTATATAGATAATTTGTAAAGTTTAAATTTATATAATTTAAATATTAAAAACCAACCTGGGACGCATATAATTCATAAAGTTATAATTTATATAAATTATTTCTACTTCTACTTTTGGCTTTCTTTTATAATTAATTATCTCATTTTGTAAAACACTATTTAAAATAGGAAGTGTATAATAATATATCTTTTTTTGTATTTTCGGCGGTAATAAATTTATTAATTCTTGTTTGTTCATTCTATATTCTATATTCAAAGATTAATAAATATTTTCAATTTATATTAAGTCTTTATATGAATAATGAATCTTTATATAAATTAAGTTCATTATTAAAAAAACCACTTTGTATATATAGAAGAGATAAATTTGTATTATCTATTTAAAGGCGCCAGTCCAAAAATTAAATATATAAATATATAAATATATATTATGAATGTTATAACAACCACTATTATATCATTACTTAATAATATACTACCAAATTATATTTCATTCGGTAATATTAACAATTGTTTTAAATATTAATTATAAAAATTATCTCATTTTTTATTGGAATATGTTTGTATCCAAATTTAAAAATAATGATATTGATAAATTTAATTCTAATTATTATATATGTGATTTAGATATGTAACACCAAATTTCATTTCATATTTCTACTACTGAATCACGAAATATAATTAATAATTATCTTACTAATTTAGCAAAAGATAATAAATATGCCCAAACCCTGTTCATAAAACACAACTAAGCATATTAATATTTAATTATGAAAGTCTTTATAATATTTATATGTTATATTATTGTAATCATTATAATTGTATGATATATTTTACTAATTACACATTAGAACCCGCAACATTACTTTTTTATTGTTCAAGTAGTGACGCTTTAAATAAATATATGAAAAATGTATTAGATATTAATAATATAACAGATTATTTAGGTAAAAAACAAATTAATAGACAAGCTATATATTATATTGAAAATGCGGCATTAAAACTAAAAGGAAATATATCAATAAAAAAAAATCTTAATAATTTCTTTTTTGATAATAAGTCCGAGTTTATTGATATATTAGATAAATTCAAAGATAATAAATTATATCCAGAATCAGTTAGTATGGATAACAAAATTGGTATATTTTTACACGGCCCACCAGGAACAGGAAAAACAGGTCTTATTCTTGCCGTCGCAAATTATTTAAATTATGATATTATCAATATTGATTTCACTAAAAATAATAAAGTCAGTGATTTTGAATTTTTATTTAATAAATCCACTTATTCAAATAAAATTATTGTTTTTGACGAAATTGATTATCTATTAACCAAATTAAATAATATTGAAAAATTAAATATTAATGAAACAGAAACACTTTCTACTATTGATAATTTAGTAAAATTATATTTAGAAAATAAGAAAGAAACACAAGATACGCCAGATAAAACAACAGCGCCTATACAAACACCTATAAATGATCATAATATTACATTTGAATATTTATTATCTAAATTAGACGGAATTGAAGACAATAATGGCAGAATTATTATAGCAACCACTAACTATCCCGAACTATTTCAAAAAAGATTTCTTAGACCAGGTAGATTTGACTTAATTATTCATATGAATAATTGCTCTCAACAAATGTATATTGATATTATATCCAACTTCTATAATATATCGCAAGATTTATTAAAAGATTATATATACCCAGAATTTAAATATAGTCCATTAGAATTACATAATCTATGTATTAAAAATCAAAATAATTATAAATCAGTCTTAAATATTATATTAGACTTATAAATCCGCTTGCGCAAATTAATTTTACTTTGTTGCGCCCAATTAATCAAAAATTATAATATCATCTCTATTTTTACCAGTATTTAAATATTTTATCTTACAATTTAATTCTTTCTCTATCATATTTATAAATACATCCGTATTATTCTCAAAATCATCTATTGTTGTATATACAGGTTTCACATTTTCCAATTCATATCCATTCAAAGGATACCTTTTATTATCTTCATAATCAACAGCAACTTTTACACTCTCTTTACCCAACATCTTTAATATATCCAACTTTGTTAAATTAATATAAAATTTAATATTCTCATTCTCCGTTTTAACCGGCATAAATTTATCCATAGCAAATCTTAATTGAACTAAATCTAACCATCCACATCGTCTCTTTCTTCCAGTTGTTGTTCCAAATTCATTGCCATTTATTTGTAATCTCTCTCCAATTTCACCCTTCTCTTCCGTTGGTAAAATACCATTACCTACTCTTGTCATATATGCCTTTATCACCATAATTATTTCCCATTTTCTCAATGTTAAAAATAATGGCGAAATATTTAATCCCGTAAATACACCTCCAAAACTACAATCGCTGCTTGTTGAATAAGGATAAGTCCCATTCTTATTATCCAACATTAAAGCATTCGCACCCTCCAAAATTATTATCTTATCAGATAAAAATAAATTAGTAATCTCATTATCATTAATTACATATTTTCTTAATTTCTCTATTACTTCATCACTAAATCTATAATCAGTTAAATTATGATATGAATTATCCATTAACATACCCAAACGAATACCACATCTTGCCACATTATCAGAATAACAAGGCCCAATTCCTTTGTTTGTTGTTCCTATTGACCCATTTGATTTCTTATCTCTTAATATATGTTCCTCAGTTATTACAGATACCAAAGAACTAACATAAATATTTGTTTTCATACCAACCTTCTCCAATCTATCCACCTCATTCAAAAATGTAATAGGATTAAATACACAACCGGAAGCAATATAACAATCAATATTATTAAATATACCACACGGAATTGAATTACAAAAATATTTCACATTATCAATATATACAGTATGACCAGCATTCTCTCCACCATTATATCTTATACACACTAAATTAGACTTATCATTTGTTTTTAATAAATTAGTAATCAACATATCACATAACTTACCTTTGCCACCATCCCCATATTGTAAATCCTGAATTAAATACGTTTGCTTATTCATTCTTATTATATATATTATAAGTTATTTATAATACATAATATATATTTATATATTTAAATTTTATGAATTCAATAACGCCAATTGACGGAAGATATTTTAATATATGTAAAGATTATTCTAATATTTTTTCCGAAAATGCTTATTTTAAATATAGATATATGATTGAAATTAAATACTATAATTTTCTTATTAATTTACTAAAAGAAGATAAAAAATATATTATTGATTCTACTTTGTTAAATGATATGGATTTACTAAGAATCAAAGAAATTGAAACAAATATTAATCACGACGTCAAAGCAATTGAATACTTTATTATTGAAAAATTTGGGAATGATAGGATATTATCTAAATATATACATTTTGGATTAACTTCTAATGATATTAACTCTGTCGCATATACATTACAATTCAATGACGCATTAAATGTATTATCTGGTTTTGAAAATAAATTAATTAATGAAATGTATAAACTAAAAAATAAATGTATTAATATTACATATATTTCTAAAACACACGGGCAAAAAGCAGTCCCAACACAATTAGATAAAGAATTATTTGTTTATATATATAGACTCAATGAATTAAAACAAATACCATACTTAAAAAAAACCAAATTCGGCGGCGCTGTCGGTAATTTATCAGCACATAAATTTGTTTTTCCTAATATTAATTGGGATTATGAAATACATAATTTTATATCTCAAACATTTAATTTACAATTACAAGAATTTACAACACAAATTGATAATTATGACGAACTTTGTATGGCCCTTAATATTATGAAACAAAGAGCAGTTATATTAAAATCATTCGCAGATAATATATGGCTTCTTATTAGTGATAATATTTTTATTCAAGATTATAATTCAAATCACGTCGGTTCCAGCACAATGCCACAAAAAATTAATCCCATTTCAATTGAAAATGCCTTTGGTAATTATGAATTATTAATCTCTTTAATTGAATCCATTACACGCAGCCTACCTCAATCACGTCACCAAAGAGACCTAAAAGATTCCACTATTATGAGAAATATGGGATTAGTATTCTCTTATTATTCTATATTCTTACATAACTTATTTAAAGGTATTAATCTAATTACTCCAAATTTAAATACTATTCAACAACAAATAGAAAATAGTCCCGAAACTATATTAGAAGGAATACAATGTTATCTTAAAATTAAAGGATTAGACGGATATAATATGACCAAAAATCTATTTAGAAGAAATAACACAATCACTAAAAAAGAAATTGACGATTTTATTATTTCTACCGGATTCACAGAATTATTAGATTTAACTGTTGATAAATATGGGCGATTATAATTGGCGCTTTTGGCGCCAATCTTGCGCTAATCTTGCGCCAAATTCCGACATTTCCGCAAGTATTTAATAAATTATTCAGTCCAATATCTATTATAATCTTCATTTTTTACGGAAGATTTTATAAATTGTTCTGTTGGGCATCTAATTATAATTTTTTTATATTTTTTATCAATAGCATTCCCATCTCCAGAAGTAGTCCCACTAAATCCTATTAATTCTAATTTATTATTCTTCTTTAGTTTTCCAAATTTTATTATATCGCCATATGACTCTGTTTCATATCTTATTATATTTTTTTCTTTTACAAATAAATATATTAAATATATTATACAAAAATAAGCCGCACTTCCATTACATTTCGCCATATGTAAATATATTTTACCATTATATTTTTTATTTGTTTTAAAATCAGGCATTTGTTTTATGTTTAGTTTTTTTACTACCATATAATTATTACATTTATTATCTTCCTCATTCCAACAATCCCATTCACTTATTTTTTTATTCAACCTTATTTTTTTTATTGGTTTCATCCATTCTTCTTTTGAACCAGCTAAACTTCTTATTAAAATATGAACAGGAACCAAATCACCACCACCATTATTATCCAAATGAATATGTAATTCATTATAATTATTACGTGTTTTAATTAATCTATTTAATTCTTTACTTAATAATTTATAATTATTATTAACATTAAAGCTATTGAAATAAAAATGATTTTTTTCTACTATTTTTATTAACTTTTTACAAATAAAAGGGTCATTTAATTTATTTGTAATATATTTCGCACTTATTATCTCACCATTCTCCAATACAAATTTTTTTATACATAAATTATTTAATTTATTATAAGTCCGAATTTGAAATATAAATTTATCTATATTTATAATTGGATTACTATCATTATGTAAATATCTAATATATAATTTAATATAATCATTAAATTTATGTATTTCATTATCCTTTGTTATTATATTCATAATCTTTTTATTTTCTAAAATACCATTTATAATATCTATATTATAATCCAATGATAAATTATAATCCTGTGTTATTAAAACCAAATGTGATAATTCTTTCAAGTTTTTTATTTCTATTTTTAATGGATAAATTTTAATAATCTCATTATATATATCTAATAATAAATCATTACTCATTATATATTATAAATATATTATTATTTAGATTTTATTATATATAACATTTTTAACAAATATTTATCAAAATCCGACATTTCCGCAAGTAATTGCGCCAATCTTGCGGCATTCTGTCGCATTTTTAACAAATATTTATCAAAATCCGACTTTTCCGCAAGTAATTGCGCCAAACTTGCGCCAAACTTGCGCCAAATTCCGACATTTTCCGCAAGTAATTGCGCCAACATTGCGCCAACATTGCGCCAACATTGCGCCAACATTGCGCCAACATTGCTCAAAATTCCGACATTTTCCGCAAGTAATTGCGCCAACTTGTGCCAATCTTGTGCCAAATTCCGACATTTCCGCAAGTAATTGCGCCAACTTGCGTCAAAATCCGACATTTCCGCAAGTAATTGCGCCAACTTGTGCGCCAACATTGCACAACTATGTATATAATACAATATTCCCACAATTAGCAATTATATGTAATAAACAATGAGCATAAGTTGATTCTTCAATGCGATTTCTTTGTTTTAATATATTGCTTAATATATACATTAGAATACTAATTAATGTTAATATTCCATAAATTTTAAAATTCTTTAAATGGCGGCCTTTTACAATTTGATATATTAATGCTATGAATACATAACTAATATCTAATTTACGCCTCCAAGAATTATACAAAGGTTTTCGCCAGTATAATTGAGAAGTTATAAAAACCCCACCAGGAACCAACATCAAATAATAATGTTTTCTATATAAAGCATAAATCGCTGATACTAAAGATAAATAAGTTACTTTTAATATTAATCGGCTATTTTTTTTATTTAATACATACATATATAATTATATATATAATATATATATATGAGTTATTCTTATTCTATTAATTCAAATAATGATATTACACTTAATGCACCCATTGAAATTGAAGGTTCATTAATATTAAACTCTAATGACGATAATGTGAGCCATTTTAATCAAATATTTACAACTAATCAATATACATTATCAGGTTCAGATTTTTTAATTTATCCATTGCCGCGACTTGCTACCGAAGATTCAATAATGAATATTAATGTAACTACTTATTATGTTAGTTTTGATACTAATAATATGTTTAGAAATTTTGGCTATATTAATAAAATTGCCAATATACATTCACCATCAGATATTGAAACTCCAATTTCAATTACTTATTCGCCCTCTGACTCAGAATTATATCCTTCTAATTTAACCTTTGATATTACTGACCCAGACGTAGTTAATATTAAATTTGACAATATAAATACGTCTAGGCCTAATTTATCAACATCAACCACTATTGAATACTCTTATTTATCTAAAAATTTATAAATATATATTATATATGATCGGAAAAAAATTAACTATTAATACAAAGAATAATATATTATTAAATTCGTCCTCAACTATTAAAACAAATAATTCAATTATATTAAAAGATAATAATGCCATTACATCAAATAAATTATACAAAATATATAAAGCTTTATCTTATAGCGACTCTAGTGTTAATGATATATTAGTTATCCCACAAATGACTATTAATAAATCATATTGTGTTATTAATGTAAAAGCATATTATAATAAAATAGAAAATAGCTCACCATTTGATAAAGTATTTGGATATATTTTTTCAACTTTTAATATATATTATAATGACAGTGGCTATACAAACACAAATATTAAATTAGAAGAATCATCTGCCGGCGCTGTGGCATTTAGCATTTCTAATACTATTTCAAATATTACATTAAGAGTTCAAAATACAGATACAAATTATTCTTCTATTTCATATAGTTTTGTTATTGAATATCATTATAATAATTTCTCATAATCAATTATCTCTTTATTAATATCATTAAATTCCATAAACAATTTTATTTTATTATAAATCTCTATTTTATAATCTTTAAATATAATCTTTTTCTTATCTTCCTCCGTCTGTGGATAAAACATATAATGAGGAATACAATAATTATACTTATATAATTCATTATATTTCATAAATACTTTCATTTTATAAATCCATACATTTATTTCTTCCTTTGTATATGGTTTTTTTACCCAACAATTTAATTCACAATCAACCATTTCGTGACTATGATTATCCAAATGCTTAATTAAATCAATAATAACTATATAATTCATAATATCTTTCTCATCATAATGACAATCCCACATTAATTCCATATCTGATTCACTCAAATACATTTTCAATTTATTATTCAATTTATCTTCGTTCTTATCAAACAAATATTGCTTATAATAAGACATCACATTTAATGCGGCAGATTCCATTTTTTTTTTATGTAGTTAAATTATATATTATAAATTATAAATAAAAAAAAATCAATTATATATTTATATTATATATATGAATATATATATTATTAAAGATAATATACCCAAAGATATTTATAATATATTTATAAAAAATATTGATAAAAATACATTACCTAATATAAATTTTAATACTAAACAAATAACATTTAATATCCCATTTTATAATAAAATAATTTCCAAAAAACACTCATTTAATCAAAACTTATATAAAATAAAATATATATTTGGCGCATTTGTTAGCAATGATATAATTAATATTAATGATTTAGAATTTGAACCTTGTAATATAAATTATAAAATAAAAGTTAAATCAATCTATAAAATTGGTCAATTAATTAATCATTCTCAATATACCCCAAATAATAGAAGCTTACTTGAAACAACATTACAAATATTTAAACCAACTAATATTTGTTTCTATAATTCTCTTTCTTATAGCAAATATATTATAGCAACTTGTCAAACATTAAACAAATATAATATTAAGTTAAATATACATTCATTTGGAAAATATTATTATCCTTTAAATAATCCCAAATTAATTGAAAAAAACAATGATTTAAATTTACATTTACCTAAATATAATGATTTGAATTACAAATATTTAAGACTAAATTATTCAATAAATAATATTACACCATATTCTGATAATAATAATATTATTATATATGGCCAATATGATATTGTTGATACAATAATATATTTAATATCTGAAAAAATCAAAGTTGATTTTTTTGTTATTGAATATATTAATAATGTCCAAATATTAAAACAAATTATTAATAAATTATATTATATTAATCCTAATATTGTTATATATATTAATACAAATGATATAGATACTAAAAAATTTATTGTTAGTGAGTTAAATCCATTTAATATTCTTAATATAAAAGGAGAAACAAATGTAGAAAAATCACTTTCGCCTCTTAATAATTCAATACATTCTTATATTATTACTAATAATTATTTTGATTATAATATTATATCTTCCATTTCACCCATTAGTAATTTTTATGATTATAAATTTATCAATATTATAGACCCACATCCAAATTATTATGTTTCAAAATATAATTATGATATTAATAAAGATTATATATCTTCAAACAAATCAGTGCCTATTACATCTAAATGGCTCCATAATAATTTTAAATATATTTATGATAAATATAAAACAGAATTAGATTTATTAAATAAATATATAAATAATGAATATATATATAATATACATTATTCACGTGTAATATTTATTAACGAATTATGTTTTTTTTTAAATAGTAATATTAATCAATATGAATGTATATTTCTCAATAATATAATCAAAAATTATATAAAAACCCATCCAAAAAAAATATATAATATTTTTGAAATAGGTTGCGCTTATGGAACATCAGGAATGATTATCTCTAATATATTTACTAAAATTAAAAATACATTAAATTTTTGGTCTATTGACCCTAATCAAAAATTTCAATGGCATAATATTGGAGATTATAATATTAATAATATTATTAAACAATCACCTTATAAAAATATTAATTGGAACCTTATTGAACAATACTCTCACGAAAGTATTCAATATCTTCAATCACTTAATATACATTTTGATATATGTTTTATTGACGGGGCACACGATTTTATTAATGTTTATGGCGATATTGTTTTAACAGATTCTATATTAAATATTAATGGAATAATAATATTAGACGATATTAAACACGACGGAGTTAAAGAATCAGTATTATACTTCTTCAAACACAATGACAGATACAAAAGAATTTATTTTAATGATAATTTAGAACTACAATATACAAAATCATTATATACATATAATAAATCCACAAAATCTTTCACAAATCCAGATACAATGTATGCTTTTATTAAATTATTTTAAAAATTATATATTATATATTTATATATTATATAATGTTAATAAGTAAATGCCCAAAACCATTTCGCCTAAATCCAAAATTAAATAGTATTGAAGAATATAATAGCTTTGTATTAAAATTTGATAATTTTTCAAAGGATAAATTATTTAAGACAGATTTATATATTTATTCAAATGATTTTATTTTATTTTATTTTGTTTTATTCCTATTACAATTAAAACACTATTGTAAAGAAAATGACACAATTAAAATTAATAATTATAAAATATTAATCACATTATTTCTCAATATTTTTGATTGTAAATATAACAAAGATACACCAGATAATTATACTAAATTAATTAATGAATTAGTTAGTATTCATTCCTCAAACACAATTGATATTAATACAACAATTGATAAATTACTAAATATTATTGATTATAAAATTACAAAAGATTATAATATATCCGACAATTTTTCTTACGAATCAGTTTTAATATTTATAAAAAATGAATATAAATTTGATTATATATTTTTTGTTAATAATTTACATAAATTTATGGAATCAAAAACACCTGTTCAAATTATTATTAAACAAGAAGCAAGAAGCCCCTCACCACAACAATATAATCGCCAATTTATGAACTTATTACCACAACCCGGTCAAGGCCAATTATAATTATTTTCTACTTTCAATTTTTCTATTTAAAGCCTCAATTATTGCGTCATCAAAAATGTATTTGTTTTCGGCTATTTGTAAAGATACAAATTTATCATATTTATCATTAAAATAAATTTCATTATTTCTCATTCTTGGATTTTGTAAAATTCTTATTTTTAAATATATATCATTATCATCAACACCTCTATCAATATAATTATATTTATCTCGTGACCATATTTTTACTTCATATAGTTCACTATCATTCTTATATAAGTTTGAATATATTTTATATAATAAATTAATTGTTAAATCATCAACTTCATTATTATGTGCTCCATTGTTAAAAATTTTATGACAATGTTGGTTTCTTTCAGACGTTTTTGAATTTTTACCAACACATAAAACACTTACAGCTACAATATTATAACTCATTAGTCCATATTCACTTTCTTGAATTTGTGGAAAACGTGGCGATTGTTGCGTTGTTTGAGACAGGGGCGTGCTTTGAGATAATGGCGAAGTTTGAGATAATTGCGAAGTTTGAGATTGTGGCGTGCTTTGAGATAATTGCGAAGTTTGAGATTGTGGCGTGCTTTGAGATAATTGCGAAGTTTGAGATTGTGGCGTTTTATGAGTATTTTTAAGTGCTTGAAGATCTATTAGATTTATATCATCAACATTACCATTATATACTATTATAATATTATACTCTCTTAACACATTAAATGTATCTAAAAACAGTGGAAAAATTTGTGTTAATAATAATATTAAATTTTCATATTTTGGTTGTTTGTTCGCATTAATATTTTCAATACATTCTATTATATTATCTTTATATATTGGTTTTAATCTATTTATAATTACAAAGTATAATAATAATATTAAAATAACTTTTTTACTTATTATATTTAATCCATCTATTAATAATATTTTATTTTTTTTTAATATAAATATATCTTCCGAACTTTTATAAATATTATTAATTTTATCAAAGTTAATTTTTTCCTTAGAGTCTTTGTCTGACCTATATATTATTTCATCTTTTATCTCATCTATTAGTTCCGTTTTAATTTTTGATATTTCATAATAACGATCAAATCCTCCTAATTCAATTAGTATTTTCATACTATTAAATAATACACAATCTTTAATTTCTTTGTTAAACTTTGATTTATATTCTTCTTTAATGTTTTTTTCAAAAAATTTATTATACAAACGAGCTATTAAATCAAATAAATTGATTTCATTTTTATTTATATTTTCTAATTTGTTTTTATATTTTGTATAAATATGTTTATTCCTATCTTCACAACTTATAAGATAACTTGATACCATAGGGGGTCTTGGAACTCCTATTGGCCTTGGGGGTCCTGTTGGGCCTCCTGTGCTTAATGGGCCACCTG
>Ga0208722_1000081_pt1 | contig 24617 bp, 23 predicted proteins | sample LakMenEpi21Sep11_FD_150722 | JGI IMG/M metagenome (GOLD analysis project Ga0208722, IMG submission 150722) | Freshwater microbial communities from Lake Mendota, WI - 21SEP2011 deep hole epilimnion (SPAdes) | ecosystem: Environmental > Aquatic > Freshwater > Lake > Epilimnion/Euphotic zone ... | reverse complement strand
ATATAGAAGTGAGGAATAGTCAGTATGCATTAGGGAAAATGGCTTCTAATTTCTACGATCGTCCTTCAGAAAAATTGCAAGTAATTGGCATCACAGGTACGAATGGAAAAACATCCTGTGCTACGATGCTATTTAATTTATTTACTGGTTTGGGTTATAAGGTTGGATTATTATCTACTATACAGATTCGAATAGGAGAAGAAAACATTCAGGCTACCCACACCACACCAGATTCAGTTTCTATTCAGAAATCGATGCAGTATATGGTAGAGAAAGGTTGTAGCTATTGCTTTATGGAGGTTAGCAGCCATGCGATAGATCAAGAACGCATAGCGGGTATTCAGTTTCGAGGAGGAATTTTTACCAACATTACCCACGATCATCTTGATTACCACCTCACTTTCCAAAACTACCTGCAAGCCAAGAAAAAATTTTTCGATAACCTACCAAATACTGCATTTACCATCTCTAATATAGATGATAAGAACGGAAAAGTGATGCAGCAAAATACCAAAGCAAAACGAAAGACGATGGCAATACATAACATGGCGGATTATACCATAAAAATCATGGAGGCAAGTATGAAGCATATGCTTGTGAAAATCGGAGATCATGATATACACCTAAAGGTAGTCGGAGAATTCAATGCATACAATGCTTTAACCAGCTATGCAGTAGCTATTGAATTGGGAATAAATAAAGAGGATGCATTGCTACAACTCTCAAATTTAGAGCCAATAGAAGGTCGAATAGATTTAGTATTAGTAAAAAATACGAAAGTAAAGGGTGTCGTAGACTACGCTCATACACCTGATGCTGTAGAAAAATTGCTAGTGGAAATAGGCAAAATCAATAAAGAAGGAAAACTGATTACCGTAATAGGCTGTGGAGGAAATAGAGACAAGGAAAAGCGTCCAATTATGGCCAAATTAGCTGCAAAATATAGCGATAGAGTCATTTTAACTTCCGACAATCCGCGCAATGAAAATCCAAAAGATATTATTGATGAAATGAAATCTGGTTTGAATATCAATGATATAAAAAAGACACTAGTCGTCATAGATAGAGCAGAGGCAGTAAAAACAGCATGCTTATTAGCCTCTGGAGAAGATGTAATAGTTCTAGTAGGAAAAGGACATGAGAAATATCAAGAGATAAAGGGAGAGAAATTTCCTTTTGATGATAAGTTATGCTTAAAAGAAAATTTAGAACTCATCACAGAAGAATAAACTAGTAATATATGTTATACCATCTATTCACTTATTTAAATGAACACTGGAAAGTTCCTGGAGCGAATCTATTTCAGTATTTGTCTTTTCGCGCTAGTATGGCGGTGCTGCTCAGTATTGTCCTTATGATTTTCAATGGTCAACGATTTATAGATTTCCTTCGCAGGAAGCAAATTGGTGAGACTGTGCGGGACTTAGGCCTAAATGGACAGATAGAAAAAAAAGGAACTCCTACTATGGGAGGAATTTTAATTCTAGCCTCTATTGTGATTCCTACATTACTCTTCGCGAACCTAACCAACGTGTATATCTGGATGCTTTTAATCGTTTCTGTCTGGTTAGGAGGCATAGGGTTTATAGATGATTATATAAAAGTATTCAAGAAAAATAAAGAAGGGCTCTCTGGTCGATTCAAAATAATAGGTCAAATAGGGGTTGGAATTTTTGTCTCACTTATGATGTATTTTCATCCAGATATAAAAGTAAGAGATTTAACTAAAGTATATGTTTACACATTGAGCGATGGCAAAATTCATGACCAATACAATCCAGTAAAAATAGAAATAGCAGACTCGGTCATCAAGGGCAAGGGAGAAGAAAGAAATGGGCTATGGTACTCACATGACAGCAAATCCCTATTGACAAATATGCCTTTTCTTAAAGGAAATGATTTCAATTATGACAAGGTATTTGAGTATTTAGGTTTCCATCCACTATACTATTTCATTCCATTTTCTATTATACTTATATTTATTATCACTGCGGTATCGAATGGAGCTAACATTACAGACGGCATAGATGGATTATGCACCGGCATATCGGCTATCATAGGAGTCACCATAGCTATTCTAACTTACCTTACGGGAAATATTATCTTCTCCGATTACCTAAATATCCTCTATATCCCTAACATAGGGGAGCTTGTTATTTTCGTATCAGCCTTTGTAGCAGCCTGTGTAGGATTCCTTTGGTGGAATTCTTACCCAGCACAAATATTCATGGGTGATACTGGCAGTCTAGCTCTCGGTGGTATTATAGCTGCCATCTGCATCATTATTCGTAAAGAGTTAATAATTCCTATTCTGTGCGGTGTATTTCTCATAGAAAATCTATCGGTCTTGATACAAGTAGCCTACTTCAAATATAGTCGGAAAAAATATGGTGAAGGAAGGAGAATATTCTTAATGTCTCCTCTGCACCACCACTTTCAAAAACTAGGAATGCATGAAGCTAAAATTGTTTCTAGATTTTGGATTGTTGGAATTTTACTCTCTATTCTTACCATTGTATTGCTAAAAGTTAGATAGGATTAATTGAAACATAGAACTAAGTGAAAAAGAAAATAGTCATATTAGGAGCTGGAGAGAGTGGTGTAGGCACTGCTATACTAGCTTTACAAAAAGGATACGAAGTCTTTGTGTCAGACTTTGGTTCTATATCCACTAAATATGAAACTATGCTTAAAGACTATCACATATCTTATGAGCAGAATCAACACTCTGAAGATATCATACTATCAGCAGATGTGATTATGAAAAGTCCAGGTATATCTAATAGTGCTGATATCATAAAAAAAATACGAAACAAAGGGATTAAGATAGTTTCCGAGATCGAATTTGCCTATACTTATTGCGATGGGAAAATAATTGGGATAACAGGAAGCAATGGTAAAACAACTACCACAAATCTAATCTATCACATATTTAAATCTGCTAGTCATAATGTAGGAATGGCTGGGAATATAGGCATCAGTTTCGCCTACATGATAGCTACAGATCCAAAGGACTATTACATTCTAGAGATTAGTAGTTTCCAATTAGATGATATAGACGAATTCAAATGTGATATTGCTATTCTACTCAATATTACTCCAGACCACTTAGATAGATATAATTATGAAATGAAAAACTATGTAGCTTCAAAGTTTAAGATTGCCAAAAACTTAACAGCCACAGATGCTTTTATTTACTGTGCAGATGACGAGGAAACCATGAAATATATGGATACTCATTCATCAGAAATACTCGCGCGAAAATTTGCGTTTTCTCTCCAAAAAGAACCGGAGGAAGGCGCCTACTCAAAAGAAAATAAATTATTCATAAACATTTTACAAACCACCTTCAGTATGCTTTCAAACGAATTAACTATCAAAGGAAAACACAATCAGTACAATTCTCTAGCTGCAGGATTAGCCGCTAGACATGAAGAAATTCGCGACGAGGTATTGCGAGAAGCATTCATGACTTTTAAATCTATCCCGCATAGATTGGAATCTGTACTCACTATTCAAGGAGTAGAATACATTAATGATAGTAAGGCCACAAATATCAACTCTGTCTGGTATGCTCTAGAGAGTATGGAGAAAGATGTAATATGGATAGCCGGAGGTGTAGACAAAGGTAATGACTATGAAGTCCTAATGTCTTTAGTGAAAAAACGAGTAAAAGCTCTCGTATGTCTAGGAGAGGATAATCTGAAATTGCAATCTGCATTCAGCGGAGTAATCGATGTAATCATAAGTACAGACAATATGAGAGATGCCGTGCGTTCCGCATCACAACTGGCTGAGAAAGGGGATGCTGTTTTACTCTCGCCATGCTGCGCTAGCTTTGATTTATTTCAAAACTATGAGGATAGAGGAAATCAATTTAAAGAGAACGTAAGACTTTTATAATTCTATATCCTTTACATAGTTATGAGCTACATCCGTCAAATAGGAAAAACATTTCAGGGTGATCGATCCATTTGGATTATAGTTACCCTATTGACGCTATTCAGTATCATGACAGTTTATAGCAGCACCTCTCTGCTGGCAGTAAAGGATAATAAAGATATTCATGTCTATCTCTTTAAGCATTTAGCGCTCATTATTGCCGCATATGGGTTCATGTGGTTCATGCATCAGATATCCTACCAGTACTACTCTGGACTCTATAAGGTAATGCTACCTCTTGGTATTCTTGCCCTGCTCTATGCGTCTTTTATGGGAGTTAAAGTAAATGATGCAGGCAGATGGATACGAATTCCATTTATCAATCAGACCTTCCAAGCATCCGATCTGGCACGTTTGGGACTTATTCTTTTTCTAGCTAGACACCTCAGCAAGCATCAAAATGAAATCAGTGATTTCAAAAAAGGATTTTTGCCTGCACTGAGCGTTACATTACTGATTGCATTTTTAGTATTTATAGATAACATCTCTACCTCTATCATGATAATGGTCACAGCCTTGATTATGATGTTTCTCGGTAGAGTTCGCTATCTACATTTTTTTGGGACTATAATTATTGGTCTTGTATTTATCGCCCTTGGAGTCTTATTCGTTCTCAAAGCCCCTGATGAATTTCTAATAAAGAGATTAAGTACAGCTAAATCACGCATTACATCTTTTGCGGACGCCAAAAAATCTTACAAAGACGTTTCCTATCAGGTAAAACAAGCGAATATAGCTATAGCTAGAGGCGGCTGGCTGCCAAAAGGACCAGGAAATAGTACCCAGAAAAATTTTTTACCAAATGCATTTTCAGATTATGTGTTTGCGATAGTGGTAGAAGAGTGGAGTCTATTTGGAGGGCTATTTCTTATTTTTTTATATCTCGCATTGATGTTTAGAGTGATTGTTTTAGTAATGAAAAGTCCATATACGTTTGGCGCCCTATTAGCATTAGGCTTAGGGTTGAGTATTGTCATACAAGCTTTTTTTAATATTGGAGTCACTATAGGATTATTGCCTGCTACAGGAGTCACTTTACCGCTAGTAAGCATGGGAGGGAGCAGTATTATTTTTATAGCTATGGCGCTAGGTATTATATTAAGTGTTAGCCGAAGTGTACAAGAAGATGGACTAGGTAAAAGCCCTAGCAGAGAAAATTATATAGATAACTTAGAATTGGAATTGAAAGGAGTGGTGTAATTTGATGTGATAATAAGATGATATGATGATAAATTTGAAAATGGAACAATTTATCCCGATAGCTATCGGGATTGAAAGTGAGATTATTGAAAGTCTGCAAAAATGAGTTGAGGTAATTGAAATTTTATGTCTTAGTGAGATATAAAAATAATTTGTGAATTAGTGGCATAAAAAATGGGAAATAAAAAATTAAAAATTTTAGTATCTGGTGGTGGCACGGGCGGACACATATTCCCGGCTATCGCTATAATAGAAGCACTTAAAAAGAAGGCAGATATAGAAGTGCTATTTGTGGGAGCTGAAGGCAGAATGGAAATGGAAAAAGTGCCTGCTTGTGGCTACGAAATTATTGGTCTCCCTATAGCTGGTTTTCAAAGAGGTTTTACACTTTCTAGTTTCATAAAAAATATTCAATTGCCATTCAAGGTTCTAAGAAGTCTTATAAGAGTCATGGGTATCATTAATAAATTTAAGCCTGATGCTGCTATAGGCACAGGTGGATATGCTAGTGCTCCTACATTAAAAATGGCTCAATGGATGGGTATTCCTACGTTTATACAAGAACAAAATGCTCTACCTGGTAAAACAAATTTATTTTTAAGTTCCGCAGCTAAATCTATCTTTGTATCCTATGAAGAGTCAAAAAAATACTTTACCCATTCAGATGTCATTTATACTGGAAATGCAATAAGAGAATCTTTTTTAGAAAATATAGTATCTCGTGAAGAAGCGTTTCGTTTTTTCAAATTAAATCCCAATAAAAAAACCATCTTTATCACTGGAGGCAGTCTTGGAGCTAAAGCTATCAATGAAGCTATTGCAGATAAAATAGAATTATTATTAGCCGAAGATATACAAATTATATGGCATACTGGTAAAACGCATTATGAGAACTATAAGCACTATGAAAATGACCGTTGTAAAGTCCATGATTTTATATATGAAATGAAAATGGTCTATGCTGTTTGCGACCTAGTAGTGACGAGAGCAGGCGGAGTTTTATTCGAATTATTTATGATGGCAAAGCCTGCGATAGTTCTTCCCTCTCCTTATGTAGCCGATGACCATCAGACACCTAATGCAGAAGCCTTAGTAAAAAGAAATGCTGCTATAATGCTGAAAGATGCTGAAAGTAAAGAGAAACTAGTGCTTAGCATAATCGAACTTATCAAGGATGAAGAGCGAATGAAAGCGATGAGCAAAGAAATGTTGAAGTTAGCAAAGCCTCATGCCGCTTCTGAAATAGCTAAAACAATATTATCTAAACTAGAATACACCATATCATGAATCTGAATAATATAAAATCTATTTTATTTTTAGGGATTGGTGGCATTGGCATGTCTGCTTTGGCTAAATACTTTATAGCAAAAGGAATAAACGTGTATGGTTATGATAAAACACCATCTGACATGACAGCTGCTCTGACTGATTTAGGTGCTAAAATCACTTTTATCGACGATGCTAAGTGCATAGAAAATGCCTTTGACCTCGTCGTCTATACACCTGCTATGCCTAAAGATAGTTTTCTTTTGAACTATTATCAACAGAGTATTATTCCACTAATGAAACGTTCACAAGCACTCGGACTGATAACAGAAACCAATTTCACAATAGCTGTATCTGGTTCACACGGAAAGACAACTGTCAGTTCCATGATAGCTTTCTTACTAAAAGAGTGTGGAATTGATTGTAGTGCTTTTTTAGGTGGAGTATCAGTTAATTTTAATAGTAATTATGTACAAGGTAAAAGCGATGTAGTTGTGGTAGAAGCGGATGAATTTGATCGTTCATTTATGACCTTATCTCCGAATATAATTATACTCACATCTATTGACACAGACCACCTAGATATATATGGTACTAGAGAAAATATAGTGATTTCTTTTCTTGAATTTTTAAACAAATTAGATGATATAGGTATTCTAATTCATAACGAAAAAGTCATTGATGAAATATTAATTAGAGGAAAGAAAAAAATATATGGTTTCCAGATAGGCGACTATAAAGCTACTGAACTTAAAATTTATCCTACACATTCAACCTTTTCTATTAATGATAGCGAGGAAGTGTTCAAATTAAACTACAATGGTAGGCACAATATTGAGAACGCATTGGCTGCTATTTCAGTAGGTTTAACAATGGGAATATCTTTAGATAAAATGGTCAGTGCTATAGAAAAATTTAAAGGGATAAAGCGTAGATTCGAGGTCATATTTCAGAATGAAAAATGCGTATATATAGATGACTATGCTCATCATCCTGCAGAGATTGAAGCCCTTGTATCTAGCGTGAAAGAGATCTTTCCAGACAAAAGAATACTAAGCATATTTCAGCCACATTTGTACTCTAGAACAAAGGATTTATGCGTTGACTTTGCCCGCTCCCTTGATCTATCAGATGAAGTCATTTTACTTCCCCTCTATCCAGCTAGAGAATTACCAATTAATGGAGTCACCTCCCATATAGTGTCTGAAAAGATGAAAACTAATGTGAAAGTTGTGGATAAAACAGACCTTATCACTACTATAAATGGCTGTAATTTTGACGTAATTTTAACAATAGGAGCAGGTGATATAAGTGGATGTATTTCTGATATTAAAAATTATCTGAGTACGAAATGAAAAGAACGAAGCTTCTTCTTAGTTTAAAATTAGCATCATGGGGAGGTATGATTGCTTTATTTCTTGTGATATCGATAGCAGGTATAGAAAAGAGGGATGCTGCACGATGCCAAAACATAAAAATTAGATTTAAGAATGATCAAAATCTAGGTTTTATAGATTCCAGAGATATAATGAAGGAATTGAATCAAGCAGATCCTGCCTGGCAGGGTCAGAAACTTTCCAATATGAAATTTAATCTCATAGAAAATGGTATACGACAAAATGAATATGTAAAAAAGGCAGAACTATATCTAGACAACCAAGATAATATAAATGTGGTACTAGAGCCAAAAAAGCCAATTGCTAGGATAAATTGTGAAACTGGAGCTTACTACCTATCTGAGGATTGGGATAAAATGTCTCTGAGCGGTAAATATTCGAAACGGATAGTTCATGTGTCTGGCAGGATTACAAATCTAACCAATCCAGAATCTAAAATGGACAGTTTTGTAAAGCAATCACTAGCCAAACTTCTGAACTACATGGATAAAAATTCTGTATGGAAAGATGCTGCTGAGCAGATATACATAAATGAAAATGGGAAAATTGATTTGGTTTTTCTCTTTAGTGAACCCATAATAAAAATAGGATATGTAGATGATAAGTTCGAACAAAAAATGAACAAAGTAAACGCCTTTTTTAAGACTATAGTTCGATGTCATGATTTAGCTAGTTATTCTGAATTGGATTTTCAGTATAGCCAGCAAGTAGTCGCAAGGAAGAAAAAGTGAGTAGAAAAAATTGAATAAAAAAAGTACATAAGTAAAATGGACAAAGGAAAAATTATAGTAGGATTAGACATCGGTACCACAAAAATCTGCTGCATAGTAGCGCAGAAAGTAGAGGGCAAGAAGATTGAAATTCTCGGCTCAGGAGTTGTGCCATCGAGAGGAGTGCAAGATGGCGAAGTTCGAAATATTCGTGATACGGCAGAGGATATTCAAGCTGCCTGTGCTAAGGCATCTGCTAAAACTGGAGTAGAAATTAAAAAAGTATTCGTCGGAATAGCTGGGGCGCATGTGAAATCCAATGTATATAAACTAGGATACACAAGACCAAACTCTTCTAAACTCATAGACTTAGAAGATGTAAAACAACTGGAAGAGCAGGTGAAAAATCTAAATAATGAACCTGGTGAACAAATCATAAGCTATCAAGCACAAGAGTTTTATGTAGACCAGAAAGTGCCGATAAAAAATAATCCTATAGGTGTAATGGGCAATCGTCTAGAGGCTAGCTGGCACGTAATTACTGGCAATGTGAGTTCAACGCGTAGTATAGAGATGAGTGTAGAGATGGCTGGTCTAGAATTGATAGATTTCGACTTAGAGCCTTTAGCTTCTGCCTCTGCAGTACTTACCGATGAGCAAATGGAAGAAGGTGTATGCCTAATTGACATAGGTGGCGGAACTACCGATGTAGCTATTTTCACGAAAGGGATTATTCGCCATACCGCTATTTTTCCCTATGCCGGAGAATATATCACACAGATGATACAGAGTAAACTGAAACTGCGCTATGAATCTGCCAAAAAACTCAAAGAGAATCCAAATGCTACAAGTGCACTTTTTCAGCACATACCTGAAAATAAAATTTTGACAGTAAATAATCTGACAGGACTACCGCCAGTGCAGATTCAACAAAGATACTACTGCAGATTAGTTAATGCCTGTCTAGAACAAATATTCAATCAAGTCAAGAATGAGATAGCCTCTTCTTACTATAAAAATAAATTGAATGCTGGTATTGTAGTCACTGGCGGTGGAGCTATGATTCCTAATTTGAAAAACTTTGTTGAGCAATTTACTGGATACCATGCGCAGATAGGCTTACCTATAAGTAGATTATCCAATCTTCAAGATAAGTCTTATGCTCAAACCATATATGCTACCAGTATTGGCCTCGCCTTATTAGCCGCTGATAACTCAGAAGATTATATCTATGAAAAACTAGAAAAGATGGAGACTAATACAAAAGCAATAGACCAGCAAGAAACTAAAGAATATGAACAACCGATAGAGACTAAAATAAAAAATCTAAGTTGGCTGCACAAAATTCAGACAAAAATTGGTTCATTTCTACTAGATGAAGCTAGTATAAAAGAATTTGAAGATAATTAAACATAGAAAATTTAAATAATAAAACTGAAAGAAATAAACTAAAAAATATGAACAATTTAGAATTTGATTTGCCAAAAGAAAAGTCGTCAATTATAAAAGTAATAGGAGTTGGTGGAGCTGGCAGTAATGCCTTAAACCACATGTATCAAAAAGGAATTAAAGGGGTTAATTTCATTATTGCAAATACGGATGATCAGCATTTGAATTTATCTCCAATAAAAACGAAGATACTTTTAGGTCCAGAATTGACCAAAGGTTTTGGAACAGGTGCCGATCCTGAGATAGGCAAGCGAGCTACAGAAGAATCTATAGCCCAGATAAAAGAAGAACTAGGGCATGGAACTCGCATGCTATTTATAGCTGCTGGTATGGGAAAGGGCACGGGCACAGGCGGCTCACCAGTTATAGCTAAAATAGCTAAAGAAATGGGGATCTTAACTGTAGCTATAGTCACTACACCTTTCTCTATGCTTGGTAAATCTGCTGTTAGAAAAGCTGAAGATGGAATCGAGCGCTTAAAAGAAAATGTAGACGCTCTTATCGTAGTCGCAAATGATAAAATCATTGATGTCTACGGGAAATTGAAAGGCTCTGAGGCCTTCGCTATGGCAGATGACATCCTAGCTAATGCAGCCAAAGGGATAGCAGAAATAATAACTGGCGCAGGAATACACAATACAGACTTTAATGATGTAAGAAATGTACTGAAAGATGGTGGGATGACTATCATGGGTATAGGTCATGCAAGAGGTGAGACAAGAGCTAAGGAGGCCGTTATGAATGCATTGAGATCACCGCTTCTCAGTGATTATGATATCACGGGTGCGCAAAAAGCACTCGTAAATATTTCTTATTCTGAAGAATATGAATGCACGCTAGATGAGATTGGGGAGATTATAGAAGCTGTCAATGAATCAGCTCAAAATGATATCGAAATCATCCATGGTACTTCTGTAGATAACACACTAGAAGACGAGCTAGCAGTAACAGTAGTAGTGACAGGCTTCAACAAAGACAAAACAATTAAAAAAGAATTGCAAGCACCGAAGGCTGAAGTTATTTCGGTAGACCAGCCAGTTCAGTCAAATGAAGATAATAATGATGTCATAGTAGTAGAAACTGAAAAACAAATCTTAATTGACTTCGGCACTTCAGTTATGCATCAAACGAGCTCTGAGAGAGATGGATACAATTCTAAGGATTCGTTATATAGCAATGACACCAACTCCGAGCCAGATGAAATATCTATATCTATAACAGATGCCGAAGAGACCACCTTTGTAGATCAGATGGGACGATTTGTACAAGAAACGGATGAAGAGAAAAGACGCAGAATGCTAAGTAAAATTAGCTTTGATATAAACTCCCCTTTGAAAAGCACAGATCATTTAGAATTAGGATTAGAGAATCTTTCAGATAAATCTAAGACCTTGATTACGGATAACTTTAATCTATTCAAAGACAATAATAAATTCAATACGAATTTGGACTAGTCCAGAATTTATGTTTAATAGCATAAAAAGGCATCCTCTAAATGGATGCCTTTTTATATCAATGTGATTTATATCTTATGCCAATAGATATAAATCTTACAGTGATACATACCGAGAATTAAAAGAAATAGTACAATCAAGAGAAACGACGATTAGACTATATTATTTTTCAATTCGGTATTAGTTGGAATTATTTTAAAGTTTATTCTGTTGTAAGCACATAAATCAATCTATATATGCTCACAGTTGGAGAAAAACTAAGTCCGTTAAAGGTAAAAATTCAGGACAACTCAGAAATCGCCATACCCGAAAAGGGAAAGAAATATATACTATTCTTCTATCCTAAAGACAACACTCCTGGCTGCACTGCTGAGGCATGCAGTATCAGAGATGAATACCAAACTATAAAGAAATTAGGATATGAGCTCTATGGCGTCAGTGTGGATAGCATCAAGTCGCATCTCAAATTTATAGATAATCACCAACTTCCTTTTCCACTGATCTCCGACGAAGAGAAGACTTTGGTGGAGACGTTTGGCATTTGGGGTAAGAAAAAATTTATGGGTAGAGAATATATGGGTACAACTCGCGCTACATTTATTTTAGATGACTCTGGCGCGATAACCCACGTCATAGACAAAGTGGATACTAAGAATGCAGCAAAGCAGTTGTTGGATATTCTAGCTTAATAGCGCTTTGACCCAAGCTAGAAATCGTTCCCAAAAACTCTTATTGTTTTTTGGAGAGTTTTGAGATTTATAATGTTTGTTGGATTCCCAATTGATGGCCATTACAGTAATTTGAGGCAAATATATTAAATTCCCTTCCTCTCTTTTTTTTCTTATTCAAATATTCTATCTCATTTTTCAGCAAATATAACTTAGCAATTGATATGGAGGATTTGATTTGATTATCCTCCTGATTGCACCATTTGAACTGATATTCATGTAAATCTTGCAGATAAGCTTAACAAGCACAGGTGATTTATCAATAAGAGAAAAATTGCTACCCGCGCAATAAATAAAAAAATTATATATATAATTCAATCTTACTATGAGTTAACTTAATATTGGATATTTAGAACTATAAAAGTTTACATAAATTTTTACCTGTATCATGTTACCGCTATTTCAGAAAAGAAAGATTTTCTAATCCCCTTCAAATTCAAATCCAATATCCGTCCTGAATTTCATTCCTTTAAATCGAATTCGCTCTATAGCATCATAGGAGTTAAAAAGAGCTTCTTTTAAATTCTCTCCAAGTCCTGTAACAGCTAGAACTCTTCCTCCATTGGTTACGAGCTGAAAATCTTTGATAGTAGTACCCGCATGAAATACGGTGGCCTGATGTACATTCTCTATCCCAGTGATGGGAAATCCTTTTTGGTAAGCTTCCGGATAACCCTCCGACACTAGCATAACCGTACTAGCCGATTGATGGGATATTTCTGGATTGAACGATTCGAGTTGATTAGAAAACCCTGCCTGAAAAAGTGCGAGTAAATCACAATCCATTCGTGGGAGAATGACTTCTGTCTCTGGGTCACCTAGTCTACAATTATATTCTATCACCTTGGCTTGACCTTGGCAGAGAATCAATCCGAAATATATAAATCCGGTATAAGGCATTTCATCTTTCTGAAGACCCTGTATAGTTGGTTTTATAACTTGGTTTTCTACCTGCTCCATTAGAGCCTTATCTACAAAAGGCACTGGAGAAATACAACCCATGCCACCCGTGTTTAAACCTTTATTTCCCTCAAATCTTCTCTTATAGTCCTTCGCATTTGGCAGCATGACATATTGCCGACCATTGGTATAAATAAATACAGAGAACTCTCGGCCGTCAAGGAATTCCTCTAATACAACCTTAGCACTGGAAGCTCCAAATTTCCTATCAAGAATAAACTCATCGATCAGTTTTCTGGCTTCTTCCTTTGATTCTGGAAGCACGACTCCTTTTCCCTCTGCTAAGCCATCTGCTTTTATAACGTAGGGTGGACTCTTCTCATCAAACCATTGATAGGCATGCGCGATATTGTCTTGAGTTATTTCTAGATATTGTGCTGTAGGTATCTTATTCTTGGCCATAAACTCTTTAGCAAACGCCTTACTGCCCTCTAGCATAGCGGATTTTTGAGCTGGAGCTACGACTTGAATATGCTTCAACTCTTCTTTTTGAAAATAATCCCAAATACCTTCTACTGCAGGCTGTTCCGGCCCACAGATAAGCATATCAATAGCGTTTTCTAAACAAAAATTTTCGATAGCTGTAAAATCAGTCGATGTAATGGCTAGATTTTTGCCGTATTCTAATGTGCCTCCATTTCCTGGAGCGATATAAAGATTTGATAGTGATTGGGATTGACGAAGTTTTCGTGCCAGAGCGCATTCTCGTCCACCCGAACCTAAAAGTAAAATATTCATAAGACAAAGATAAGAATGATTTAGAAATACCCTTTGGAAACAAGGCCAGTGCTATCCAGGTACTGAAGGTCAATATGTTATTTTTCGTTAATCAGTTAAACGCGAAGTCGTCTTATTTCTCTAAAAATAAGAAGTTAATTATTTACCTTTAAATTATATAAATATGAATCGCTTAGTTACCTTATTGTTTTTCAGTGTGGCTTTTACGATAAGCCTCAGCGCTCAAAATTGGGATGATGATGATTATTCTCGCCCAAATAATGATAATAACCGTCAATGGAATAATCCTAACCAAGGCTGGCAGCAGGGCAATGGATATGATTATAATCCTTATCAAGATCCGAATTATTATCCAACGGGCTACAGAGGTTGTACTCCACCGCCGCCTCCCCCACCACCATGCAGAAGAAATGTGGTCATAGTAACTCCTCCACCTAGCTTTTATGCACCTATAGTTATCGCACCCATGCGACCTGTCTATTACAGACCATACAGATACAATCCTTATCGAAGTTATGGATATGGTCACGGCTGGAGAGGTAGATAGTAGTTTTTAAAGTTCAACTGACTCCAAACACTTAGTTTGAAGATGAAAAAATGGATATTATTTCATTTAATCAGAAAATATTTTCTGACACAATAGAATTTTATAATACGATATTTATAGGCTTTTAAAAGTTCATAATAGTAAAAACTTATTTTGGATTCATTAACTCAAATTGTACTCGGAGCTGGTATAGGCGAACTCGTCATGGGTCGAAAGATTGGCAATAAAGCCATTCTCCTTGGCGCTATTGCAGGAACGGTGCCCGATCTCGATATCATAGCCACTTCTATAATTAACGACCCTATAGCCAATCTGGAAATTCATAGAGCTTATTCTCATGCATTATTTGTTCATATTTTTTTAGCTATCCCATTTGCCTATTTGTGCTTTTGCTTAGTCAAGAAAAAACATAGTTTTATGAGTTTTTATTGGTTGTGGTTCCTCGGCTTTACTACTCACGCAATACTCGATGGTTTTACCACTTATGGTACACAGCTATTTTTGCCCTTCTCCAACTATCTTATTGGGCTCAATAACATTTCGGTCGTTGACCCACTCTATACCTTGCCCTTTATGGGTATACTGATATGGGCAATGTTTTATAAAAAAGAAAATCCTAAGAGATTTAAGATAGCTGTTTGGAGCTTCTATGTGTCGAGCGCCTATATGCTAATGACCTTTGGCTTTAAGTTTAGGGTTCATAGTCAGTTTGATTCGGCACTCCAATCTCAGCACATAAAATACAATTATTTATATACCTCTCCAACCCTTTTCAATTCAGTTCTCTGGTCAGGCATTGCTGCTACAGATAGTTTTATTTATTTATCAGAGTATTCCATTTTTCAAAAAGATAAAGAAATCAAATTTACTAGTTATCAGCGAAATCAAAATGATATGCAGGATTTTGAATGTAAAGAGCTCCAAACTATAAAATGGTTTGCCCAAGACAAATTTTTTGTAGTTCGACCGTCTGAAGATAGCTTGCTTTTCTTTAATGCAAAATGGGGCAGAGCCAATTTTGCCAAAAAAGAACCGAAAGAAAGTATGGTATTCTATTCTCAATTCACAAAATCGAAGAATGGAATAAAAGCCACCATGATAGAGCCGGATTTTAAAGATACAAAGTTTAGCGATCTACTTGGGATGCTTTGGAGAAGAATATGGGATTAATAACTAATCTACATTTTTAGATTTTCTCCACACTGCAACAATTTTTAATTAAATCACCACATTTTTTTGAAACAAATACTCTAATATTGAAGTCATAAACTTGAACCTTAAATGCAAAAGATTATGAACCCAATTAATGAAATCATGAATAAAACAGATACTAGTATTCAACCTGGACCGGATTCAGGTATTGGCTCAGGCTCAAATAAGCCAAAGCCTAAAAATTAGCATGTTTTAAGAGTTTAAAATTCTTTGATTAGAGGATTGAGTTCAGTCTTCTTCTACACTATTAGCTATAAATATAGCCGCAAATGCCATCGCTAAATCTTTTAACATCAGCGGCAATGCCATAGGGTTGTAGTTCATAGAAGGCATATGCACTAATATGATAAATAGAAAAAACATAGCTGCTAAGAGGTATCCCGCAATTTTCTGATACTTGTGATTGATCAAAAGAGCTAAGCCATAGGCTACTAAAGCTAAACCTGTGAGATAAACCCAATAAATAGGGGGCAATGGCAGCCACTTAGGAACCATAGTTGTCATATCGGCTCCATATACAAAATGCATAATACCGAAAGTAGCCATAACAGCAGCAAAGATATACTTAGCTATTTTTGATGATACAAATGTGCTCATACACTTATTTTTTTTTGGTATACACAAATATAATACAAAAGAGGCCAAATCTTTAATATTTGATATGATGTAATAGTATATTTATGCAAATTTTAATGTACATTTGCTTGCTAATCATTTAAGAAAATATGCGTATTGCAGTTGTAGGTGCCACCGGCCTGGTAGGTCAGAAAATGCTTCAAGTTCTAGCTGAGAGAAATTTTCCAATTACTGAACTTATTCCAGTAGCCTCGGAAAAAAGTGTAGGTAAGGAAATATCATATAATGGTAAGAAATATGCCATTGTATCTATGCAGGATGCTATTAATTTGAAGCCTCAGGTAGCCCTATTCTCTGCAGGGGGCAATACCTCACTGGAGTGGGCTCCCAAATTCGCCGAAGTAGGCACGACGGTCATTGACAATAGCTCTGCCTGGCGAATGCACCCAGACATAAAACTGATAGTGCCAGAAGTGAATGCGCATGCCTTAACTAAGGACAATAAAATCATCGCTAATCCCAATTGCTCAACGATTCAACTGGTGGTAGCTCTGAAGCCTCTAAATGATATAAATCCTATGATGCGGGTGGTGGTGAGTACCTATCAATCTGTTACTGGGACTGGTGTCAAAGCCGTTACCCAAATGGAAAATGAACGGAGTGGAATAAAAGGAGATATGGCTTATAAGTATCAAATCGATATGAATCTGATTCCTCAGATAGATGTATTTTTAGATAATGGCTATACCAAGGAAGAACAGAAAATTATTGATGAAACGAAAAAAATAATGGGATTGCCAGACCTAAAAATCACGACAACGACTGTGCGTGTTCCGGTCATGGGAGGTCATAGTGAATCTGTCAATATCCAGTTTAAAAATCAAGTAAGCTTAGCGGATGTATCTTCCTCCTTAGCTAATTTTGATGGTATAAAAGTACTAGACAATCCAAGCGAAGCTCTGTATCCTATGCCGATAACAGCCCATAACAATGACTATGTATGGGTCGGGAGAATCCGCAAAGATGATAGTGCAGAAAATGCTATCAATCTCTGGATAGTATCAGATAATCTGCGCAAAGGTGCAGCTACTAATGCCATTCAGATAGCAGAATATCTCGTATCAAATAAATTAATATGAAGGGCGACTCAAAAGTTGAAAGTTTGATTTCCTAGCATTAAATTTTCATACTTATATTTCAAACTCCACACCATATTATCTTATTGTAAAATATAACCCTATGCTTTGCCTTCCCTTTATCTTTTGTTTACATTTGTAGTTAAAATCGAAAAAATGGAACTTGCAGGAGCAAAAATATTACTTGTAGATGACGAAGAAGATATCCGAGAATTTTTAGAGCACGTTCTAACTAAGGCTGGGGCGAAGGTAATAACTGGAAAAAATGGTCAAGAAGCTATTGATTTGGCCATTAGGCATAAACCAAACCTGATTATCCTCGATAAAATGATGCCTGTCATGGACGGAGTCAAAGCCTGCTCCGAAATCAAAAAAATAGATGAACTCCGAAAGACGAAAATCGTCATGCTTTCCGCTATATCGGATGTAGAGAGTCAGATAGAAGGGTTAGATTTAGGCGCTGATGATTACCTAGTCAAGCCTATCAAGTCTAACCTTCTGATCTCAAAAATCAAATCACAACTCAGGCAAATGAAAAGCCTAGAACTAGCAAAACCAGCTATCATAGAATATAAGCATATAAAAATAGACCGGACCAAATTTATCGTACACCTCCAGGACAAGGAGATTGCATTGCCAAAAAAAGAGTTTGAACTACTATATCTCCTCATGTCTCAGCCAGACCAGGTTTTCCGCAGAGAAGAAATTCTAGAAACTGTATGGGGAAAAGACATTTATATTGGCGATAGAACAATCGATGTCCATATCCGAAAAATTAGAGAAAAAATTGGCGACGATTATTTTAAAACAATAAAAGGAATAGGCTATAAATTTGTGGCGTTTTGAATGGACTCACGCAAGGAAAGATCGCTTTAATCATTTCTCTGACTATACTATTTGGTCAATGGACTGCCATGGTGGTCATACACTATACTGTTGGGGTCTTCCCTCCGTATTTATTTGTTATTCCATTATTAGCTTCGCTTCTCATCTATTTTCTTATTATTGTCCTAATAGAATATTTCATACTACGAAAAGTAAAAATTCTTTATCGCACTATCGGTGGTATGGGGAAAAAAATGGAGAAGCCCTCCCTCAAAGATCCCGAATTGTTTGAAAATCTGAGGGAACAGGTTCAACTATTTAGAGATGAAAAAACCATAGAAATAGAAGCACTCAAAGAGAATGAAAAATTTAGACGTGAATTTATTGGGAATGTATCTCACGAACTAAAAACGCCTCTCACCTCCATACAAGGCTTTGTTGAAATATTGATGGACGAGGCACAGAGTGGAAAGCCAGCCGAAGTTAAGTATCTTCAAAAAATAGCGAATAACTCTGATAGATTAATCGATATAGTGCAAGACCTGACCCTCATCACTCAGGCGGAGAGCAATGAACTTCAACTTAATTTAGAGCGATTTCATATTTATGAATTGCTACTAGAAGTGATTGAGGCTTTGGACGATATGGCCAAAGCCAAAGACACCAAAGTAGAAGTCCGTGACCTCAATCATATTTCCTACCAAGTAGTGGCCGATAGACAAAAAATATATCAAGTATTGTATAATCTGATAGAAAACGCTATTTTCTATTGTCCTGAAGAGACAAAAATAGCCGTTCGATTTTTTGATTTAGAACATACCGTCATGATTGAAGTTTCAGATAATGGACATGGTATCGCCCCAGAACACTTGACTAGAATATTCGAGCGCTTTTATCGAGTAGATCCGAATAGAAGCCGCGCCAAAGGAGGGTCTGGCCTTGGCCTCAGTATTGTGAAAAGAATCATTGAAACCCATGGCTATACCATTCAGGCAGATAGTCAGTTGAATAAAGGTACGAGATTTAGATTTGGCTTGAAGAAAGGATGATTAAGATTTCTTATCCACCCCTAGACTAAACAAAGCTAAATCATATTTTACAGGATCATTTGGGTCTAGTTTTCTGAGTTTTTCGGTCAGTTTTAGAGCAGTTTTCCAGCAGGGTTTGTCGGTCTCTTCTATCAAGCCTAGCTCTATACCCAGTCTTATCACATGCACGTCGAGTGGCATGATAAGCTGACTAGGACGCATGGTCTTCCACCAGCCCATGTCTACCTCATCCTTTCGCACCATCCATCGCAGAAACATGTTTAAAAGGGTAATTAAGGTAGTATATTATCAAAATTAAATATATCATCTTTTTTAAGTTGAATTTTCAACCTAATATCAGTTCTTGGTTTTTGACGCTTTTCTCCAGAATATTTAAATTTATATTGTTCCTCTGTTAGTATGATATAATCCTTAACTTCTTTTTGAATATCAAAATTAGTTCTTATAATATCTTGATAAGCTTCCTTAATAGTTTTTTTATTGATTTTTTCAAGAATATCAAGGAAATCCCATTTCATTAATCCCCAATCCGACCTAAGATAATGTACTTCATCCACATTTTTGATTTTTAACTTTACTAAAAATTCACCGCCTTTTTCTTTTTTATTGTGATTAATCGAAATCCATTCAATAATTGAATGTAAAGTTTTTTTTAAATCGTCAAAATTTACATTTTGATGATTTAATTTTGAACTTATTTCATTTATTTTTTTTGAGATTGTATTTTCACTGTTGAAATGAATAGCCTGTTTTTCGTGTAATATATCAAGTTGATTTGATTTTGAGTCTATTTGCATTTTTAATGATATTAGATCTTTCTTCAAATCAACTATATCAACTATTTCAGGATCTTTCATAAGATCTATAATTCGGTTATGTTTTTTTTGGAGGCTAGATAGATTTGTTTCAAGAGTTTTTATTTTTTCGGAAAAATCAAAAATATTGCTTTCATTTTTGCAAACCTCATATATTCTTTTTTTAAAAACTTCGTTAAATAATAAGTAATTTATAATGAATGTGTCAAATTTTGGAATACTAACCCCTCGATTTAAACAGCTAGTATTTGGATATAATTTCCCTGAGCATTTGTAAGCATTGTCATTTCCTTTCAATCTCTTTTTTCCACGATATGTACTACCACATTTTTCACAAAATATTATACCATTTAAAAGATATTTATAGATATCTCTTCTTCCTACTTTTTTCTTGTTTAATATAAAATTTTTTTGAACCTTATCAAAAAAATCAGGTTCGATTATATTTGGAATTTTTGCCGTTATAATATCAGCAACCTCTTTTCTTTTTATTGTTTTACCATCCTTAAATTCAATTTTTTCTTCATGCATTCTCCAAATTCTATCTCCCTTGTAGACTGGATTCCTCAATATATCAAATATTACATTACCACGCCATTTTACTTTTTCTTTATCAAAATATCTTACAATTTTTGTGTATTTATCAGTTCTTTTTATTTTTCCTTTAAAATTCCCACTAAATTTTGTTGGTACACCTAAATTATTTAAGATGTTTGCAATCGTATATGCACCATTTCCTTCTAAAGATAATTTAAACATTAATCTAACGTACTTTGCTTCATTTTCACATATTACAAAGTTTTTTGAATCATCTCGAGAATATCCGTAAGGAAGTAAACCATGTGTTAATCCACGTGAAGCTTTTTTTGCATTAGCTAAACGAACCTTTTTACCTGTGATCTCAGAATAATATCCGTTAAAAATACTATGAATTTCAGCAAGCATTCTAGAAGTTGGATCATCTAAATTATAATAATTACCACCAGGATAATATAAAATATTATGATTTAATGATAAAGAGACAAAAACTTTCCAAGTATTAGATTCTCGTTCAATCCTTGATTGGTCAATAACATATACGTGAGTTAACTCACCCAACCTTATATCTTTAAACAATTCAGCAAGACCGCCCCTAATTGATTCGTCTAGAGTTCCACTAATCCCATCATCTACATAAATACGGTACTTAAGACCTAGTTCCTTTGCACATTTTATACCTCCATCTTTCTGATTTTCTATTGTATATTTATTATCTCTTTGTTTTGAAGTTCTACAATATATACCTAACATTTTACTTTTGTTTTATTTAATGATTTTTTAATTTTTTCTAATAATATCTAAATGAGGTTTTAAACACATATTGAATCATAAAGATCATGGATTTCTTCTTCTGTTATCCCAAGGTATGTTCTAGTTACAGTTGTATTAGAGTGATTAAACAGCTTAGACAGCATTAAAAATGATTGATCAGAATAATTATGTACTTCCGCAATTCTTCTCCCTAGTGTTTTGCGGAAAGTGTGCGACGATATGTTCCCATCTACTTTAATTTTATAATACTTACAAATTTCTTTAAACTTTACATTAACATAGCTTTTATCAATTGCTTTAGTACCAAAACGATTTAAAAATAATAAGCTATCATTATCAGTGTTTAAGTATTTTGGTATAACCCGATCTATAATTTCTCGTAGATCTTTATTAATCTTAATATTTCTTAGTTTTCCAGTTTTACCTTCGTTTATTTTGAATGTATCGCTACCCATAACATCTGATAACTTGAGTTTTAATAAATCACCGATTCGAAGACCAGTATTTACACCAACTGCTAATAAAAGACAAAACTTGTAATTTTTGTCTCGTTCTAATTTTGCGACCAAACTCAAATATGTTTCCCACGGCAAGAATGTTGTTGTTGTTTTTTGACCAATTAAACTCATATTATATTATACTTATGACGCAAATATACGTAAGTATAATTTAATAGTCAAATCAAATTGCCAAATTTTTCATAAAACATTGATATTGTTTATGTTAAAAATCTATATTATACTTATTGTAAAAGTATAAGTTGAATAGCATTAAATTCTAAAAACACAATTAAGAGTATAAAACGAAATTTAAAAATGGATTATCCAAATTTTATAAATCTATAAGATTATATTGAATTAAAACCTGAAACGGATATTACAACATTGAATATTCTGAAAAAATAGTATCTAGATATTATAAAAAAATATGCTTAGTTTTTTTATTAAGAATAAGTAGAATCGTTATCAATATTTTCTTTTGCAATTGAATGTAAAATTTTGAAAGATTTATTGATATAATTATTAATAGTAAAACTTTATTAGAAGAAAATGCAACTCATTTTCTAAGATTTAACGCAAAAAAAGTCTTTCATTTAAGTACTTTTTATATTGATTATATAGATAATTCCATTTTGGAAAAATTAAATCAAGACATAACACTAAAAATTGAATTTTTTCAAGAATTAAATTTAATTAAATTAAAAACATTCGATTTTGAAACTAAGATTGAATTTCAAGGGGAATTAGAAATTGTATCATTTAATAAAGAATATTCAGATTTTAGACACTTTTTAACTCCCTTAATCATAAAGAATTTCTAACTGAGTATTTTGACTTTTTAACTTATATAAGGAAACAAATAGATATTAGATTTTAATTTAATAAATGAATTATTTTTTTTAATTAATAGCTTTTACAAGCCTAACGAACCCTTTTTCATGATCCCATGTAGACGTCTCCATACCTTTTGAAAAATCATATAATGACGCGGCTTGAGCACCTGCATCACCACTCCAATATACTCCATTAACTAAATTCCCTTTATTATTAAGATATAATTGTTTATAAATTTTTTCTAATTCGCTTGTGCTAGGTAAACGCCATCCTTCACCTATTTGTTTGATTTTTGGAAACATCTCTTCATATTCAAAATAACCTAGATCACTAGGATAAAGTTCTATTTCAGTGCCATCATCATTTAAGAAAACTAATTGTTCATTTTCTATTTTAGCTTCCGTTTCTAATGTATTTGTAGATAAATTATTATTTATACTTTTATCTTTAGTAACACTAAAATTAACAAAAATGAAAATTATTGATAAAATAATTAAACAAATAATATAGATCGAGTTGATTTGTTCATTTCTTACCTTTAATTTTTCATCAGCTTCCGAATATTTAAAATTAGGATCTAATTGTTTTTTTCTAATATCATCAACATTATCATGTATACCGATAAATAGATTAATTACTTGGGCTAATATTAAAATTGTAACAGCTACTATTACTATATATATTCCTGTAGCACCCATTATTATATTAATAAAGGTGTTACTTTCTTTAAACATTAAGTAAATGGATGCTCCGCAATAAAAAACTAAAATTAAGGAAGATATGCCTTCCAAAAATTTAACATAAATTCTAAGAAGCCATAATTTTTTTGGTTCAAAATTTTTTAAAAGTTCTTTCATATTTATATCATTAAGTTAAACAAATTCTAGTTACCTAAAATAATATTTTTTTTCAATTCATTATATTCATCGTTAGAAATTAATTGCTTTTCATACAAAGCATTCAACTCGATTAATCGGTCTTCTTTAGATTTAACATTTATTCCAGATACATTGATTAAATCTTTTTCATTTTGATTATTTGATTTTGAGACATTTTTAAAATGGGAATCTTTTAGATTTGAAATCGCTTTCTGAAATTCATTTATTTCAGCTTCATCATACAAGCTACTATCAGTATAAATAGCCCCTCCAGCATACTCCACTACAAAAAAACGTTTTAAGCTAATTTTGTATAATATAAAGCTAAAAATTGAACCCGCAATCATAATAAACGCACCTTCACTTTCTTCAAGAAAAAAAAATATTACACCCAAAACAATTAAAATTATAGCTGAAATTTTTATAATAATGGGATCAAATTCAAAAAAAGATGTTCCTGTTATATCTTTTAAGTCTACTACTTTTTGAGTATTTATTTTATTATAAGCATTTTTATTATTTTTTTCGTAGGATTTACCTCTTTGATACAATCGCTTATCTGTTAAGACGAGAACAGTTTTGGAGAGTATACCACTATCTAAAAAGCTTTGCAAATAATTAATTCCTAATGTCCCCATATGTACCTCAGATGGATCATACACTATTTTTTCAATATTAATTTTGCTTGACATATTTTTTCAATTTTATATTATACTCAAATGCAAATATAATATTTTATTTCAAAAAACAACATTTTTTAACTAAAAACTTGTTGTTTTGTTGAGTTGAAAAGTTTAAAATAAAAATCTACTAATACTGCTATTAATCCTGAGCTTATTAAATCAAATAAGAGGTTTATTTGATAATTCCTTTGCTTCTTTTCAAAAGTATTTATTTATGAAGTTAATTATAACCTCTAAGTTTTAATGGTATTTAATTTAATACTCAAATACCATTTCAATCGTCTAACTATAGCAATTTCAATAAACTATTGATTATCATATGATTAAGTAGAGTTATTAGTTCCAAGCTACTATGCCTAAAACTCGGTAGGCTTTGAATATAATCAATTAATAATCATTAACTTACG
>Ga0208722_1000077_pt1 | contig 24751 bp, 34 predicted proteins | sample LakMenEpi21Sep11_FD_150722 | JGI IMG/M metagenome (GOLD analysis project Ga0208722, IMG submission 150722) | Freshwater microbial communities from Lake Mendota, WI - 21SEP2011 deep hole epilimnion (SPAdes) | ecosystem: Environmental > Aquatic > Freshwater > Lake > Epilimnion/Euphotic zone ... | reverse complement strand
TAACTGCCTTTTGGTCTGCCTTATCCTTGTAGGTGTGCAGTAGGTACCCTATGGTGGTCCTCATGGACTTAATGCGGTTCGGTTCCTGTGCTGCAATCTTGTTAACGAAGTCCTGAAAGTTGTTCTCATAGCTATCCTCCACCTTGAACTCTCTCGGTATTATTTGGTCTCTCCAGATGTAACCATCAATATCAATGTAGCTGAGTAGTTTGACCTTCTTCTTAGTGATCACTGCCACCCCATTGGTGAACGGTAGGTAACATTCGGTCTTGGAGTCCTGAAGGATACGCATATCAATGCTGTCAAGCATATTAAGGTGACCAGGTGTAAACAGTTGTGAGCTCTTAGCACAATGGTTGTATACATCCATCAGCTCTCGCTCCATTAGATAGGTCAGTACATGGTCCTTTATCTTCTCAACTGAGCTCTCTTGGACCTTATTCTCGGTAATGTAGACAAAGATAGGGTTATTTGAACGCTCCGGATAGTACTTAGCAAAGCCTTGTTTATGCAGCCATGCAGCATACTTGTTGGGGATGATGTTAACGGTGTTTTTTTTTACCTCCCAAAATATATCCTCCTCCTTTTGGATGGCCTTGATGTCCTCCTTAGATACACTCAGTTGCTTGCTAATGTCCTCGGGGGGTATTCCTTGCTTCAGTTTATTCTTAATACCTTGGATGGCCTCCACATCTTCAAATACCTTGAGCCCAAACTGTGCCTGCTTGTATGCATTCCTTACGGTATTGGTTATCTCGGTAGCTCCAAAGCCTTCCTGCGTATATTGTAGTAGTGTATTCTCCGCAGTTGTGAGGGGAATAGAGTACTCACATAGGCAGCAGGCTACCTTGTAGATGTAGTTAGCCCTATTTCCCTCCTTAAATTCACCATGGTTAAACTTCAGCACCTTCTCAATAATGCGGTTCTCATTGGTTACAATCACCTTGGGGGTATATTCACTACGGTGATACCCTGTATCCTCCACAATACCTGTGTAGATGGCGGCAAATTCATTCAGGTAGGCCTCGGGGTCATAGGACTCAAAGCAAACCCTTGAGATATTCTTGTTGGAGGTATCAAAATACTCACTCTTAATGTACTGCTCATAGTGGCTGAACCTCCTCCGGTGCTCTACCTTGTCGCACTGAGGTATCCTAATCACTACCTTGAGGCCCTTACCACTTGGAGACGTAAATAGCATATATGTGTACTTATCGTCAATAAGCCTCTTCCGTTCTGCTGCCATGGTCTCAGCATCGGGGTACTTGTCAAAGTCCAGGATACACAGCCCAGAGTGCTCAACAAGGCCATCATCCTTCCGCTCACTGAAGGTACCATTGAACATGATCGCCATGAGTGTGTTCTTGAGCTCATTATTGCCCTTCCGGATGGCCTTTATCTTACTAATTAAATCAGGTGTGCCTACCTGTATCCTGTTATGCACCTCTATTGCCTTAATAGAGAAGGGTGTCTCTTTAGAATTGTAGAGACTTTTGAAAATTGAAATGTAAGGGTTATACATGGTTACAAATATATTAAATAATTCTAATTCGTGACAACTCCGTGACAACCGTGACAACTCCGTGACAACTCAAAGGGGGTAGTTGTCACGCCTATAAGCCCCGTCAGTATTGGGTTTCTTGTGTTTCCGTGACAACGTGACAACTCAAAGTCAACTTTTTGGGGGGTGAATATCACTGTATTAAATATATGGCTCATATGCATTTGGGTTGTCACGTCGTCACGGATGGGCAAAAAGAAAGGGAGCCGAAGCCCCCTAACGTATTAACCCTTATCTTATGACATGGCAAATATCTCGCTTAATTGCTTACCTGTCAAGGGTTTTTCAAAATTGGTTAATAACTTTGGAGGAAAGTTTCCGTTAATGGTTACCTCCACATTCTCCGTGTCAACCTCATTGTATTTTACCTTGTAGGTTGTCACGGGGTTGTCATGGGTTGTCACGGTGAGCAGTTGAGGAACCGGGTTAATGGCTGCCAGGTACTTGTTATCGTTCACCTTCCACCACAAGTCATGCATCTTAATGCCATAGACTATTGTGCTGTGGTTCAATCCAAGGTAGTACCCTGCAAGCTGCACTGTCATGTGCCTCCTACGTACCAGGTAATGAGCTAAGAAATACCTCTTATAGACGTACTCTTGTTTCCTGGTCCTCCTAAGTAGGTTGAAGTCATCAATGATCTTTACTATGTCCATGTTCTGCACCTTGGATAGGTGGTATAGTTCGTCAATCATTAACATAGCTCTTCAATTTTGTACCCCCACTGGAGATATTGTTCTAAGGTGTCAAGCTCCTCATCTTGCTCGTCAAAGCTATTTAGTTCGTGGAGGTATCCATTGGCATCTAAGCCCATGTAACACCATACTCCTCCCTCGGGCTGAACCGTATCAGGTAGCCACATTCTGTAGTATTTTACGTATTTCATTGTTCTAATCGTTTTGGGTCATTAACTCCTTTGAACAGGTTGCTTGTGGTAGCTATCATGCCTGTTGCTTTCATAAAATCAACCTCAGCCTTAGCACTGTTAATTACAGAGTTTGACAGGTTAGATATTGCCTGTGCTTTTTCCACTTCCGTAGCCAATTGCTCAGGTGTTAATTCATCATCGTTCAATCTTTCGAGTGCTGCAAAGAGGTGGTCTCTTAGATCATTCATTCCGTTTCTTGCCATTTTGTTTTTGTTTTAGTTGTTTATTTAATTTACTCTTTAATCTTATCACGCTCTGCAATTCACCTGGGAACCGTTGTATGCTGTTCCGTATTGCATTCTCACGCATTGGGATGCACTCAAGGTTCTCAATGTCAAGGTTGAGGTTGTTGCCATCCTTAAATCTAACCACATGGCCTTTGGGTATTGGTCCATAAATAGACTCCCACATCAACCGATGAGTGAGCACCCAAAGGCTATCCTTTACCTTAGTATATGAGTAGGGCCTTCCTGTCTTGTCATACCGGATGGTGGTTGCATTAGGCTCCCTGGTGTTGAAGGGCTTGTTGCCAGGTTTGTACATGGTACGTTCCACCTTAGCATAGAGCTCACTGCTCATCTTCTTACCCTTGTTGTGTGCCTTATGACCAGGTTTCCATCTGCTGTTGATACCTGAGTTGAGTGCAAGCCTTCTGTTCTGCAGGTACTTAATGCGTGGGTTTTTCTTTATCCCCATGTTAAAGACTCTGTTGTAGAGCTGTGAGGTGGTGTATCCAAGGTAGTCACATAGTGCCCTGCTGGGTACGGTAGGGTAAAGTATTCTAATTAACTGCTCCTTATTCATGCCTTGATAATTTTGAAGTTACCCATTTGACAATCCCCTGAAAGTAGGAGCTCTTTTTGTTTCCACCGGCAGAGTCCTCTGCTGTTGAACACCCACTCTCTGATGAGTTGGGTGTGGATGTAGTATTGAAGTCTGAACATTTGGCTTTGCATTTTAAGTATTCGTAATATAGCTCAGTGTTGAAGCTACCTCCTATGTCATGGCTGAAGGACTGAGACCTCCACCACCGTGCACATTCGTATAGTGTTTTCCCTTTCATAGCGTATCTTCGTAAAATAATTTCATAGTATGAGCATTGGGTCCATCAGGGTGCTTAAGTGCCTCATTCATTAACTGCTCAATGGCCTTGAGCTCGGGTAGTGTTAGCACGTACCGGATATCCTTAAAGATGTCACCCTCAGCGTAGAACTCCTGCCAGGCTATCCATGCAGGTCTATTCGCACTATATTGCAGGTATGTCACCATCCCCATTATCTCGGTTCCGGTATCTCTTGTGAACCTTACATCCACATTGTAGTTGTCATGAAATTCCATCCAAGTTATCTGCATATCAAAAAGATTAGAAGGTGATACATAGCTACCGGTACAGCTACCACCACAATGGCAGCAAAAACATCGTCTAAGATTTTATTTTTCATAAGGGGTCAAATTTAATCGGGTTAATAAATCATCCATCACTGCCCACTTGGTGGCTGCGTAGTTAGTGCCTGAGTCATGTGGACCAAAGGCATCAAGCATTTCCTGCATTTCATCCCGAAGCTCTTGCTCCATGTCCAGGATGATCATTTCCATTTCAAATTCTCTTGTCATAACTAAATGTTTAAGTGTTAATACTTGACAAATATACAAATAGTTTCATTATCAACTAATTTTGAACATAAATTTAGACTCATTCTAAATAAGGAAATGTAAAAATAAGGGGGTGCAATCGGCAGAAATCCGAGTAATTAACTTAAAAGTGGTGAAAAATACTTAGATATTTAACTTAAGAGATATTTTTCTTACGCTTGTAGATATACTCCTGGTACTTAGTGAATACCTGATGGTTGATTTTGTTATGCTTATTGCAGTCTCGGCACCTTAGCCAATGGTGTACGGTTCCTGCTGCAGTGACTACCTTCTTGTTGTATACGTAATTAGTACTACCGCACTCAGGACATTCATATTTCTCCCCTCCATGTTGCACTGCATAGTTGTGCTGTGGGGTTGCATAGCTGTTGAGCTTATTGAATACAGCCTCAAGTACCTCAACATCCATCTTGCAATAGGCTACCATCTTATTTAAGGCCTCCTGGTCCTTACGAAATACGATATCCTTCCACAAGTCAAGGCCTCCTGTATCCATCTTAGCCCCTACCTTGAGTAATTTGGCAATATAGTCGAGCTTGTTGCTGTTAAAATTAAAGTATCTTTTAGCCCATTTAAGGGTGTCAATAGTCTTAGGTGATGGCATAACACCAATACCATGGAATAAAGCCCTTGTACGTAACCATTTAAGGTCAAACCTATCACCATTGTGGGCCACAATCTCATCAGCTTGAGCCATTACTTTGATGAACTCCTTGAGCATTGCCTTGTCACATTGGCTCTTGGACCATGTTAGGCTGTGGATCTCATCCTCACCCTCCCACTTGTAGCAGATGCAGATGATAGCACGCTCATGGATGATGTCACCCGGGTTGATAGTTAGGTTATATCCTGTTCTCCAGAATATACCGACATTGAAAGAAGTCTCAATGTCATAAAATAAGCGTTTTCTCATCTGTTGAGTTTACTGAGTACTGCCGCCCATGCTAACCTAAGCACAAAGGGGATAGCTAAGCCTAACCAAAAAGGCCACCATCTTAGTCTATATCTCACCACCTCATGCTGTTTGGTTATGACATCACCACGTATCTTCTCTATCTTTATTCTCTCACGCATCTCTATCCTCGTCTGCCACCTGGTCTTGGGCAGGGTAACTGTTCTAAACTGCACCACCGTATCCTTGTAGGTGATGACCTTTTCCCAAAAAATGGTATCATTACGTACTATTGGGATTGAGTCCACAGTAGCTATGCGGATGGTATCACTATCCTGTACTACCTTGAGCCCATTAGCTAAGGCACGCTTGTAGTGGTATTGTGCTCTCTTAGGAGCTGAGCAGGATACTATCAGTATCAATAAGGGTAAAAAGTATCTCATAATGCTTGTAACATGGCTATCATTCGAGGACATGGGTAGATATCACTCTTATCTTTCCTCACACTGTTGTGGGTGTAGATGCCTGGAGTACCTTTGAAGGCCTCCGTATCAATTGAGAATATCTCTTTTCTATAGGTCTTGGGTATGTTGTAGGTCTCACACAGATACACCAATAACTGACGGGTGCTTTCAATCTGCTCATCCGTATACTTGTGCCACAGAACATGACCTTTGAAGGGCTTATCAAGGACCGTAACCTCCGAAGGATCTACCACACTCTTGACGTAGTTGATGTACTTACCATTAACCTGCTTCAATGGGCCCCAATTGCAGACCTCAATGCCTACAGATAGCTTGTTTAGGTTTTGATATCTAAGCCCATGAGGTGCAAAGTCCTGATTATCTATGCCGAGGTGGTAAGCCCAGTGCTTGCTTGAGAAACATTGAACTATTGTACCCTTGTTTCCAATGACGAAGGCAGTAGCTATCCTGGTATCATTGCTGTTCCAAAAACGAGCTACCCCAACAGCATTGCCATTGCCTGCTGTATGGTGCAGATATATCTGCTTTTTGGTAGCCTCCTCTTGGAAGTATTGGTCATTAGATAGGCGTTCCTGTAATATCTTGGTTGTGTCTAATCTCATCTGCATCTCTTTTAATTTCCTTAGCTCTCGTTATTAAATTCTTAGCACTTATCCATAGGTCAATACCCTTTACTGCCTTGTAATTTTCGTTAATACTCACCACCTCAATGGATACAAGCACTAAAGATAGCATCTTTGTTAGCATCAAAGGAACAGAAAAAAACGTTAAGATGATATCATTCAGTATGAAATAATCAATGAGATAGAACAATATCACAGTTACCTCATACAGCAACATCTTACTAATGACATCAGATAGCTTCCGTGAGGTAACAGGTTGCTTAAGTTTACGGGCCTTCCACACTCCCGTAATGGTATCCACAAATATGGCAAACCCAATCAGGAACATGAGCCCTGTGATAGGCATAAAGAAAGCACCCATCATGGATAAGTAAAGCGGCCACTTATTCTGCAGTGCCGTTATTAGAATTGTTAATTGTGCTCTCATATTGGTTGTATAGTATGGTGTATATATCGTAGGTAAGTATGACCCATCCTGCAAGGCTAAGGTAATTCTCAGGCTGTTGGAGCAATGCAAGGCCAAGGCTAAGCATAAACACATGGTATGCAATACCCAAGCAGTTAATCAATGCCTGCAATATCTTTAGGAATACAAATTGTTTGTCCATCGGTTGTGAATATGTGAATATAAATCTCATCAATCTCCTCCCATTCGGTGAAGGTATATGTAATATCATTGACTGTTACGCTATGCATACTTCTGTACTATTACTCTTTTCCATGCTGCTATATCGGTGGCTGAGGCTGAGTGCTGCACGGTGAAGATGAGGTAATTATCTGCGGTCTTGTTGAAAGGTATTAAGCTAATGGCACTTGTATTGTAATCGGTTGGTGCACTTGTACCTGTAGCAAAGCAATTCATGTTAGTAAGGTCCACATATATATTCCTTTCAAACCGTTGGAACCTTACAGTTGTACCCATTGAACCTGCTGAACCGAGAAGGGTAGCACCCGTTAAGCTGTTGGTGGTGTTTATGTAAAATCTAAATGTTGTTGAACCTGTACCACTGACATTAGTCCTATCTATGAAGGCCTTGATATAGATGGTGTTAGTTGTAGCAATAGAATTGGCAGGTATCAATACGGTTGCACTGATGGTATTATTCAATCCATTCACACCTAAGCCATAGCCATTACCAATGGTAGAGGGGTTACCACTACCGGTAACTGTTAAATCACCCTCACCAAGTACAGAGGCTCCGTTAATTGTCTTGATGTTGGTACCACTAACCAAGGTATCCTGCTTACCTGCTCGACCTGCAGCAACTGCTTGGTCAAACAATGCAGCCTCATCATCGGGGCCCACAGGGTACTTGCTTGGTTTAATGTTGTTACTCATGACCCCACAATTGTATTGGATGTAAAGGTGTAACTTGTCTCTGTGTCAATGTTAATAGTCAAAACAGCATACCATGTAGTAGGTGCTGAACCAGATAATAAGTTGATACCATCGGTAGTTAAACTTACACTTGTATACAAATCACCACCTGCATATAAATCAACTGACATTGACTGTGGCACTATACCCTCGGATAGATTAAAGAAAATATAAAGAAAGCCTGCATCTTCATATAACACTGGGCTCTCATCAATTATTGTAACTCTATTATCCTCATCAATGGAGCTGATATCAGTCTCTCCTGAGTAGCTATTGATAACTACCGTACCATACCCCTCAAGGGCTCCGTTAACAGCAGCCATACCAAAGCCATTCTCAATGCTGTACGGTTGCCCCCATCCTATATCATTTGCCATTGTTGCTGTTTAAGTAGGTTAATAGTTTTTTGATGTTGCTCTTGTTCGGTTTTCTTACAGTACCCATCCTATATTGTAATTGTTAGTATCAGGATAAATGTCACCATTGCTGTTCGTATGGTACTCGGGGTAGAGTGCATTGTTAAACTGCAGGTGATCTATCATTCTTTGAGTATAGTTTTGAGCTATATCCCTCTGCTTGGAAATCAGCATATCAAGCTCGGGTTTCTCAATGGGGGTAGCATTCTCACTGCTATGCTTGAACACTCCCTTGTTAGCAATAGTATACACACTGAAAGGCAGATATTCTACCATGGCCCAATGGATGAGACAAGGCTTCACATAGGTAGTGAGTAGGTTGAGGTAGGGCTGTTGTATCTCATCAATGGCTTGCACGGTGATGGTAGCGTCATTGTTACCTGCTTGGATGGTTAGTACATCACCTACCGTGTAGCCTGTTCCTGCAGTAGCTACGGTGTAAGATACCACCACGTTACCTGCTGTAACCAAGTCAACACCAAAGCCTGCACCTGTACCACCTGAGCAGGCAATACCTGTGAGGTTAGTATATCCTGTACCTCCTGCAGTCAAGGCTGTGGTAGTAGGTACACCTGCACCACTCACAGTGTTAAGTACATCGGCCTTAAGTTTGTTGAATAGGTCAGTACCGAGGTAGTTTTGAAGGTGAATATCCTGGGCTACCTTTATCCATTGGATGAAGTTGTCAGTATCTACGTTGCCATTGACAGCAGTATACTTAACCAGGTCTTGTCTTGTTATGAGTAGTGCTTCCATTATTTATTGTAATCGGGATGGTGTCCATTGTTAGGCATATCAATAGGAGGGGTATTAGCCTCACCTGAGCCTCTTGGGTTAGGCTGGTAGCTCTTAGGTATGGTTGCTACCTGTTCGTTGCTTGAGAGGGCTTTATCGGGCCTCAATGTTCCATCGGGGTTTTTCTTCCGTTGGTATAGTTGCTCAGTCCAGAAGTGGCCACAATTCACACCACCTTTGAACTTAAATAAATCATAAGGCTGTCCTTTGTGCCCTAACTCCTCATTCACTCCTGCTCTGCTTGCAGCATCAATGTCCTCCAATCGGTATACCACTCCGTTGTTGGTCCTTCGCATCATCTGCTTGCAGAAGTCTCGGCTGTTATCCTTGTTGTATCTCTCACTGTACCGGTATCTCACCTTATAGATGGACTTATCCAGGTAGCTAAATCCATTCGGGTTGCTCTTAATCACGGATGCAAGTCTCTGCAACATGGATGGTTTGGGTGCTAAGACTCGGTTAGCCCAATCCTCAGTGCTGTCATTATCGGCAGAGTACTCTCTCTCCTCAACAAGCTCCCATACCTCTCCATCCACTTGCTCCCCGTCAAGGTTTCCAAGGACCTCATTGAGCACCTCATCACTTACATCCTCTTTCTTGAGCTGTACGGGTGCAGGTTTCAAGCCTGCCAATGCTCTCAACTCATCGGATGTCATGGCCTCAAGTACTTTAGCACTTACATTGGGTGACATTTTATTCAGTGCATCCGATATCTTAGTTATCTCATCAGCAGTAGTCAAGTCACCACTTTGGTCTAATGGGTTCAATGTCTCAAAATATAGCTTCAAAGCAATCCCATTATAGGCAAGTATCTTATCAAAGGCATCAAGCATGACCTCCTGCAATGGCACAATCACCATGTTATTGAACAGGATAGCACTATTTTTCAGCTCATCTGCATTGGATCCAAAGCCTGTGGTAGTAGCAATACCAAAGAGCAGTGGTGATGTCACGTTGTGACCTATCAATATCTTGCGTACACACTCCTCACTGAGATACTTGTATAGCTCGGGTGCCTGCTGTACCGGCATATTTTCAATGGTGGCAGCAGTCTCTTTGTTTTGGTTGAAGGATACCACAATCTTATCTCCACCTGGTCCTGTGAGCTTGTTCATCACATCACTCTTAATCTGCTGTTGCTGTTCCTCCGATGGTACCCCATTGTTGAAGTTAAGAATAGTGCTCGGTGAAAAGGAGCTCTGTACCAGGTTAATCATGTAGTCACTTGTCTCCTCCTCCAATACTGCATAGGGTAGTGCACCTTGGTAGTCAGGGTAGGCATAGTACTTCATCCCCACTGAGTAAGGCTTGACAAACAATATCTCAATGTCATCCTTGGAGGTGCCGAAGGCACTGTATCTTGTTGGTGGGTATTTCTTTACCTCAGCCCAATTATCGGAGTAGTAATACCCTTCAATCTCCCCCTCCTCATTGCACTTCTCAGCTCGTAATAGTTGTACCGGTATGTGGTATGCCTTAGCTATTTTCTTGTGGTCCTTGGTGTATAGCACTTGGATAGCAAACTGCCCTAACATCTTAAAGTCAAGGGCCATTTTTCGCACACACTCCTTATCAAATAGAGCAATCATCTGTGCATACTCATTGGGCTTCTTGCCTGCATCCAATGCTCTCAACCCTTTGCCGTATACCAATCGGGCTATGTTGTTGATCACTGCATTGTTGGTGGTGCTGTTGATGTATCTATCAAGCAACCACTGGTAATGTAAATTGTTCTCCCCGTACTCCACCCAATTATCTCTTTTACTCTCTTTGATAACAGGTGGCTCATAGGCCGCTAAATTAACTATGTGGATGTTGTTCATATCAGTACATTAAAAAGTCATTAGCACTGCTTGGAGCTACGTAGGCAGAGCTGTTGGGTGTATAGTTAGCAGGTGCTTGGTCCGTGCAGAATAGTCTATCTCGGTACACTTCCACTCCTGCATTGTCTTTCAGTATTAAACGGTAGTAGTGCCCCTCTTGACATGGGAAGACTGCCTCAATCTCATCGGTGTAGTCACCAGGTGTATAGGTTGTAATGGGTACAGCTACCTCTACATTGGTGCTCTCATCTGTGAGGTGCATGGTATCTACAGTACTTTCCCTTGGGATAAAGTATATAAATTGGTCATTGACATTATCGGTGGTAACTACCTGCATATATATATAACTCACCAAGTTGTAAATTGTTGCCAAAAAAGAAAGGGGAGCAATGTGCCCCCCTTCTCAGTTGATATGGTATACTATTAAGTAGTAACCAAAGTAGGTGAACCTAACAAGGTAAGTAGGTCAGCCTCAGTATTACAGTCAAGGAAGTTCGCAGGCTTCTCCTCCATGGCCTCAAAAGTAATTTTGTAACCATTAAAATCACCATACTGTACCCCACTTTCAACACTTCCTGCAGTAGCATCACATCCTCTGTAAAGACCTGCTAAAAAGAATTGGTTTCCGTTGGTACGTACAATGATGTGTGGACGGCCATAAGCTAAGATTTTGAACTGCTTGTGGAATACAGGGTCTTGTCTCTTCAATTCAATAGTCAAAGTTTGAGTGAAGAAAGTAGTACCATTCTCACGGGATGTGTTCATGGTAGTGTTGAAACCGTTGTTCCCTTTAAGCTCATACTTGTAGATAGAGGACAAAGCAGGCAAAGCAATACCTGTGATTTGGTCCTCAAATCCTGGAGTAACATCATAGGTAACATCACCTGATGGAGCGGGGTCCGGGTCATATATACCGTAGTTTAATAGATATACCGCTTGGATACCTGAGATGCTATCCTTGCATTGCTCGGTGCGGCCATTTGAAATTGTACAAGGCATTTTATTAAGTATTAAAGGGGGCAGTGTTACCCACCCCCATGATTAGTATTAGTTAACTGAGTTTACGATACCGTAGGTAACAACATCCTCAACAGCTCCGTACTGAGCACCACCAACAAATCGCATGATCATTCTCACATTTTGTGAACCGTCAATGTCAGCCATGTCGATAACTTTAACCTCATTCAAGTCACTCAATACAGATGTACCGAAGAATAGGTTATCTACAGTTGTAGCAATTGCAGTGTTAGCAGCCAATCCTGGAGCCCAGAATATCTCGATACCATCAATGCTCAAAGCACCTTGGTTGTACCAAGTAGTTGACAATCCACCAACACCAGGAGCAGGAGCTACGTTACCTGTTACACCTGATACAGTAGAGAACCCACCCAATGCACGTACATAAGCCTTAGCAATGTTAGTGGATACATAGATGCGTAATCCTGGGTTACCATAAAGAGCAGCAGGGATAGCATCAACAATCTTACCTAACTCAGTAACTACGTTAAGAGCAGTAACAGTTGTACCGGTTACCTCTTGAGCAGCAGGAAGAGCAGGGTCAAGGGCTACGATAGTAGAGATACCATCAAACGAACCATTGGTTGCAGTTGCACCTGTCCAGAAAGCAGTCTCAATGTTAGCAGCAACACGCTCAGCAACACGAGCAATCATGAAGTCAGCCAAAGATTTTGGCAATTCTTTGAAGTTAGAAAAACCTAACTCAGCACTTTGCCACGTATTAAAGTAGTCGGCCTTACACAATTCCAAATTTACCTGTAGGTCTTTGGTTGTGATGAAACGCTCAGTAAGAGTGATGGTAGATGCATCCGTGAAGGAGCAAGTAGCATTTCTTACAAGGTTAGTATCAGCAACCTTCTGTAAAAGTTGCTTGTAACGTACATTAGGAAGTACAGTAACTCCACCCTTTTCAATGGTAGGAGCAGATAAAAGAGCAGCAGCAACATACTTGCCTGCAAACTCACCAGCATAAGTGGTAGTAATCGAAGTAGCCATTTTTTGTTATTTGTTTAGTTTAGAAATTATACGATCAAATGTTGATACACCTGCACTTTGACCCCAAGTAAATTGTGGTTGTGCTTGCGGTTTCTCAGGGTTGTGAGCAATGGGCTTAGCAGCAGGCTCATCAACTACAGGAGCCTCTTCCATTACAGGCTGCTCGGATAGTTGTGCCTTCAGTGCCTCATTCTCAGCTTTCAATTCTTCAATCTTAGAGAACAACATCTCTTCAATTGTAGACTTAATTACTTTTTTAGGAGCTACAGGGATAGCCTCATCAGCCATTTCCTCCTCTACCATTGGAGCCTCAGCCTCAGGAGCCTCTTCTACCTCGGGAGCTTCCTCCTCCATCTCTTTAATCTCTGCAATGATGCCCTCTTGAGCTACCACTAACATTCTCCCATCCTCCATTTGGTACTCACCAACAGGTAGAGCAACACGTTGCTCATCCTCAGTAACGATAAAGACCTCCATACCGGCCTCAAATGCATCAGCCTCAAGGATAGTAACCCCATCCATGAGCTTCATTGTAGCTAACTCTACCTTGTTCATGCCAAGGAGGGCAGCAATCCTGGTTAAAATTGTGTTTTCTTTCATGATTTTTCTTTAATAACTCAACTTAATTAACATTGTATACCTTTATGTAGGCAATTTATTGTAAATCAAGGCTGTACTTTGCCTCCGATATTACCAATACCTTGTGCTTGCAGGGTACCATCACAGCACTTTGACCTGTATTTTCCATCCTTGCAGAGGCATCCACGCTTACCACCTTGTGGTGAGCTCTTAGTTTGTTCTTTTTGCTTACTCATTTGCCTTGTCCTTTGTAAAGTTTAACATAATTCTTGGCACCCTTGCTCCGTGATGCTCGGCACTTGGAGTGGATACCTGGTCTTTTTCTCTTTGGTTTCCTCACAAAGGAGATACCTGTGTTGCCCTTAGCCTTGCTCATTGTCTATTTCATTGAGTTTAGACTTGGCCCACATCAATCCTGCCTTACCTCCCCATAGTAGGTAGCTGATATATCCGCAATCATTGCTATCCCCTTGGTTGTAGTACACCTCAGCTCTTGACAGGTAGCTGTACATTCTCTTAATGGTTTCAATGCTCACCTTCTCACCATTGGCTAACTGCTGAGCTCGTATCTTACCCACTTGAGTAGCACACTTGTTGCCATTCCTTTCATTCAGTGCAATACCTCTCTGTGCATTCCTTCTAACTACCGAAGGGTAGTCATTGTAGCTCTCATCTGCTAACTCCTTACCACGTAGCACGTTCTTAATCTGCTCAATCAGGTACTCTCTTTCCTCCTCCATTGTTCTCATGGATGCAAGGTCTAACTTATCAGCGAAGTATCCCTCGATGCTGAAACCTTTTACCTCACCATCCTTGACCTTATTCCATACGCTGTCATTGTTTACCTTCATGCTTATCATCCACGTACCTTTAGGAAGGTCAAACCCATAGATAGCACTCTTATCCTTGGCAGGGTCCTCAATCAACCAGGACTCAACCACGGTCATGCCATCAATTTCCTTCTCATGCTCATAGGTAGCATTGTTCTGCTTGCCATTCTTGAAGAACATTTCACTTGCTTTGCGTACTGTCTCCTCACTGAAGTAGATATAGAACTCACCGTGCTTATCATTCTTCCGGTATATCTGCTTGTTAGGTATCAAGGCAGGACCCATGAGGATCCTTTTCTCACCATCCACGGTTGCAAGCTCCATCTTTTGCTTGCTCAACTTGACAAAGTTTTCCTCAATGGCAGGGTCCTCTACCACACTAACAGCATACACCCCTGTATCCTGGTCATTCTCATCCAATACTAATTCGATTATTTTCATAGCTGTCCTGTACTTATTCTATTTCTATCTAATGCCTGTTGAGTAGTTACCTCTGCACCTACCACGTATGCCTTGACGGGCTGTTGTTGTAGCTGTGCAAGTTGGTTGATACCATTGTTACCTACCACGTTGAAGTTAGGTGCTTGCATAGCTCCACCACCACCACCACCTGCAGAACCACCACTGCCACCTGTTGAAGATGGAGCATTCACTGAACCTCCTGCACCTATCTCCTTCAATGCCTTGGCTGTAGCTGCAATGTTAGCAGCAATACCAATACCTGTACTAATGTTGTTCAGTGCAATCACCGGAGCTGCAGCTGCACCACTGGTTGCAATGGCTTGAGGAGTAGCCAATGCACCGATGTTCGCAATGTTGTTAGCCTGTATCATCTTAGCAATACCAACAGCAGACTCCACCAATACTGCACCCTTCTGCACTGCCTTGGACTTACCAAATACTTGCTTGAGTAAATCAACACCCTGCAGAGCTACATCCATACCTTGCTGTTGGAGTGCTTGCTTCTGCTCCATCTTAGCCTTCTCAGCGTTGAGGTCCTCAAGTCTTAGAGCCTGTATATCTGCATTGAGTTTCTTGGTGGCAGTCACACTGGCCATGTCATACTGCTCCTGTGTTATCTTACCCTCATCAAGTTTAGCGGCTAAATCTGCTACCTCTTGCTTGTATGCCAATTCACGGATGGCTTTCTGTTTGTCGAAGCCTGCCTGCATTGCAGCAATCTTGATATTCTCACCCTCAAAGAATGCAGCTAATTCAGCAGCATCGGCAGCCTTCATATCAGCCAATACCTTGGCATCATGGTCATCCCGTATTTTTTGATACTTGGCATTGATAGCCTCCTCATCTTTCAACCGTTGTGCCTCATAGGTAGCAATGAGTGCACGGTCAGTATCGTTGAGCTCTTTCTTATTTTTCTTGAGGTCCTCAATGAGGATGTCATACTTAAACTTGTTCTGCTCAATCTCCCTCTGTTGATCATCTTTAATTAGCTTGAGCTCCTCCTCCCTTAGTTTACGCTTGGCAGCTGCCTCCTCTTCTTGTTGCTTGAGCAATGCATCTGCTTCACTCTCTGCATTTTTCTTACGGGTTTCTGCTGCATTTTTATCTATCTCCTGGAGAGCTATCTCAGCATCCAATACCTGCCCCCTAAATTGGTCTAACTTAGCCTTGGCCTCATCAATAGTCTTATCCCCTTCCGCTTTTACACTCTCAGGGTTAAAGATAAGTTTAGCAAGTCCCTCGGATGCATACTCATTGAACTTAGATATTTCTTTGTTGATGTTGAAGGTAGTAACCTTACCAAACCCAAGGGCCTCACTGAGTGAGTTAACTGCTGTGGTAGCTGTATCAATCGGCAATGCCAATAGTCTTAGAGTCGAGGTACCTAACTCCAAACCAACACGGGCAACATTCTTAAGGATACCGAGGTTTCTCTTCTCACCCTCTATCTCCATTTTCTTACGTACCTCCATATCAGCAATGTACTGCTCCTGTGCAAGTACTGCCTTTTTCAACCTGTCAAGCCTTAGCAGGTTAATCTCTTTCTCACTCTTTCCGGCTAACTTCAAAGCCTTGGCTTCCAGGTCAAATGACTGCACGCTCTTCTCAGCTAATTCAGCCCTTTTCTTATCCTGTTCAATCAGGTTATTATGTTCCTTGGATACACCACTAACAGCGGCCTTGATGTCATCCCAATAGGCAACAATCAAACCGAGTGCAACCACCAAGGCACCAATACCTGTGGCAGCCATTGCACCCTTGATGCCATTGAAAGCAGTCTTACCACTCACACCTACCGCCTTGTAGCTTGCTGCCGCTTGACCATTGGCTGCAACCTGTGCCTCCGTAGCTACAACATTAGCACTTTGAGCTGCAGCATTGGCTGTGGTAGATGCTGTATCTGTATCCTTAACTACCTTGAGAATACCTAACTTAACAGCTAAATCCTTGACCTGTGCACCTACATTCTTAAAGCTATCTCTTGCCTCACCAAGTGCGTTGAGTCCTGATGTAATGGCCATAGCACTCTGTACCTTGAGCATTGCTCTTTGTACATCTTCACTCTCAGTGCCGAGCAATCCCATGGCTCCGGTAACAGCAGAGAACCCACCTGCCACACCTGTTAGTGCAGCACCGAAAGCCTTGAACTTAGCATCGGGGTTGTAGGCATCAGTCAAGGCCTTAGCATCACCAATCCTATCCTTGAGGTCTGCTGCTCTCTTGGCTGCCTCCTTAGCTTGTACGGATGTTGCACCATACTTATCAGCCAAGGCTTGCACTTCCATCTGTGCCTCCTTGAGCTGTGCCTTAAGGCTCTTAGTGTTGTCCTTGACCTCTAAATTTACTACCCTTGTTTCTGCCATTGTCTCTTAGCTCTGTTCATATATAACTCACGCATGGCTTGTTTGTACACCCTCTTAGTGGTGTTGTTGAGTTGGTACTTACCCTTGGCTAATTCAATGAGCTCACTCTTACCAAGGTGGTCAGTGAGGCTCAGCATTTTTACGATGTTTTCAATTATCATTCTTCTGGTGTTGGGTCAGGTGGTATGTTCTCAGGACCAACAGGCATGAAGTCATTGAGTAGTCTCAAGGTAGCCTGTCCTGTTGTTAAATTAGTTTGTATATCGTTGATGATATACCTCTTATCTCTAATGATTAACCTATCATTGAGCCTAAGTGTAGATAGGATGCTGAGTGGCAATACTGCCTTAACCGTGGTTATCCTGTTCTTAAGGTTGTATAGGTTGTAGAGATACTGAAAGTAATAGGTAGCAAATACTCCCTGCTGTATGGCATACCTGTGGTAGGTACTTGTCTCCGCTGAAAAATTCAAGGAGTACTGTATACTTGTTGTGCTGTTGGTGTAGTCCTGTCCAAACATTACATATTGATCATCGGCAGATGCACTGCTCACCCCATCCTTGAACTTTATAGTATGAGGCAATCCTGTCACCAATCCATACCGGTACAGGATGCATGGCTTGGGTACGTATGGAGCAAGTGCACTGTTGAGTGAGAACCCTACCTGCAAACCTGTTGCTACACCTGCATGATCGTATTGGTTAAACATTAGATTTTCAAATGGCACCTGGATATTGTACTCACCACCATCGTAGGGGTAAAGGTGCTCGGTATCTCCGTATTCCTTCTGCCATTGTTGTAGGTAGTACTTATTCATAGTACTCTCACTCTGTTGGTACTTAAATGATATCTTTCTGTATAGTGGTACCTTGGCTATCTCAAACGAGTCAAAGTCAGTAGCTGTAGTGATGTCATATATCCTACCGTATGCATACCAATCAAGCAATGGCTCAACCGTATACTCATTATCTCCTGTATTCTCCACCACCATGTTGAACTCCTTGAGGATACCACTAAAGAAATCAGCTACCTTCATATCAGGTGCAAAGGTCTCAAGGTTAATATCCTGGACTAAGTTTTGAGTCACACAAGAGTACTCGCTGTAGCTGTTGGTAGAACCATTTAGGAAGGTATATTTAACCTGCATATCAATGTTCAAAGCAGCATCAGCACGCACCTTAAAGAGTATGGTATCATTCAACCCTGCCACATTCGGATGCACATATACCGTAGTGTAGCCTGCATTGCCATTTAAGTCTCCACCAATACCTGTGTAAGTATTTGCAAAGGCACCATTGATATATCTATCTATGTAATAGGTTACCGCACCAGAGCTAACACTTGTAATATCAATGGTAATATAGTGATAACTGTTAACAAGAAAACCAGGTTGATATACAGTGTTGATGCTATTCTGCCCTAAGTCTACATACAGTGACGTATCAATGTCAAGGGTTACGTTGTTAATCAATGCATCGAAATCAATATACTTGGCAGGGGTACTTATCTGCACATCATTCCTATTCTTATACCACAGGTAGGCTGCCATCCATTGCTCAGTGCTGAAAAAATTACTATTGAACGTGATACCGTACTTGGTGGCTATCATGTTTACAATAGCATTCAGCCTCACAGCAGGGAAGAGCTCAGTCAATACGTTGATAGCACCACCTACGGTGTGGATGTTGTTGTTGGTAGATACACCTGTTAACCAATTCGGAGGTATGAAGTACGCACTATTTCCGTTGTACTCCCACAGCCTATTGGAGCTGATGAGTGGGTATTGTACATCCCCTGTAATTGCACCCGTTATCCTGCCATGTACCTCAGTCCAATCATATTGATGGCTGATACCTGAGTGGTCCAAGTCTTGTAGTCTATCCTCACCGAACAGGTCCTTGAGTGTTACGAGCTTGCCATAGAAGGTAATAGTATAGCTCTTTATTTTACCCTTCTCAACATTCGCCTTGTCTAATTGTATCCTACCCTTTTTGAAGGTAGTTAGATCTATCTCAATGAAGCCATCCCTCCGAAGTCCATGGTCAATGGTACTATCCACATCCGTCTCATAGAAGTGCTGAAAAATTTGATTATTCCTTGCAGTACCAGGTACGGTAAATGACTGTGATATATCAGTGTTGCTCTTGCTGATATCATACACATTCTGCACACTGGATGATACCTGTATTGTCTCATCATCAAAGAGGTCAAGCTCTTGCCCCTCAATGTATACCTTTACTGCTCTCTTCATTACACTATGCTATGGATAACGTCATAAGCTAACTCAATCTCAATGGAGTAGTTGATGGTCTTATTGTTGATATTCTTCTGCTTGTTGATGCTCTTGGTGTTCACCTTGACAGGTAGGGTTTGACTCCCCGACTGCCATATCACCCTCTCACTAAGTAGTAGCTCCTGCATGGTCTCCCCGTAGCTCTCATCCACCCATCCTGTGTTCATGGTGTACTTGCGTATCCCGTTGTTATTCATGACGTGCCTCTGCCCCTCACTTATTAAGGTAGGAACCACTTGAGAAGGCATGAGGTTGTATGTTGTGCTGTTCACTTCTAAATTCTCATAGGATGCCTTGTAAAAGAACTCCCTTTGCCATCCACCAAACTTGTTTACAAAGTCAATGGTCATAGGTGTATATCGGCACTCAGTCTTAGGGTAGAAATACCCCTGCCATTGTAGTACGTTGAGGTTATCAAATATCTGCAGGGTGTTACCTGTTCCGTAGTTGCCCTCATGCACTCGCTTGATGTCATACACCCCATCAGCTGTAAATGTGTAGGTAACAGGAGAACCACCACCAAAGGGGATGTGAGTATAGTACCAGAACCGCTTTACCTTGGCAGTCACCACCCCTGCACGGTGGGATGGGTCAGTGCTCGGAGTGTTCGTGCTGTCATCCCAATAGTAATGTGAGGTACCATTGCCAAGGAGTATGTTGCCCCGGTCAATGTTCACCCCCTCCTCATAGTATCCGTACCCATCAAAGGCTGTATCTGTTACCGTATTCTGCAGAACATAAGATGCACCAATGAGGCTGTATGTCCTGTACTGCAGAAATACGTACTCATATTGGTCCGTGATAAATTGGTTGGTGCTGTAGTTGTTACCGGTGAACTTATGCAACATGAACTCCCTAAGATAGGGGCTTATGTTGTAGGCTGTATCGGTGTTATTGCTTGCAGGTATATTCTTGCTTAAGGTATAGGTAGGTGTCAAAGGCTGTGAGCCTGTGTAGTACCATATATCAATCTCAATCTTACTACCTGACTGCAGTGCATTGTTAACTTGCACCACATGGGGGCTACGTGCGTTTATTGGCATTTACTCTATTTATTATGTCATCTAATGCTTGGGTTGTTAGCTTCTCAGCATCCAATCCGTACTTACTTATTAACTCAGAAGGTAGCTTTTTGTATGCCGATTCAAATGCCTTAGTAAAGAATAGGCTAGGCTTAATACCTGATAGATATATACTCCTGGCCATTAGGAATTTTAATGTTTTCCTGCTAGCAAATTGCCCACCGGGAGATCTAGGTGAAATCCCCTTTCTGACTATCCAGCTATCTAGCCCCTTAGTTAATCCTTTTACTTTGCCTGACCTGGTACCAAAACTATACGGAGAATTAGGAGCCTTCTGCACTCCTCTATTTTTACTCCCCTGTGGTAGTGCATTAGGATTAGCTCCTCTTACTCCCTGATCTACAAATGCACCATACTGCTCCATCTCAAAGTATATACCTATGCTGTTAGGCATGGCCTTTACCTCACCATCTATAGATTCATATAGTTTGCCTGAGCTCTTCTTTCCTCCCTTAGTTAGGTTAAATCTAGCCTGCTTTACTACATGGTCTCTAAATTTCTTTAGTGCCTTGTATGTTTCCTCCTGGTCCATTAGCAGATAGTCATGTCATTAGGACAAATGATATCTAAGGTCATAGCCCACCCTACCAGGTTATTCTCGAATCTCTCAGTGAATGGCTCACAGGTAGGTACATTCTCTACATGATAATTAAGGTCATGCAGTGCCCCATGCAATAGCATCTGATAGGCTCTATTGAGAATCTGCAGTGTAGAATTCAGTGCATCATTGGTGTTGTCCTTGGTCTCCCATTTGGTATCATCCTCCACCTTCACAGAATCCACAATGTCCATGCAGAAGATAGTCAAGGTGAACCGTTGTATGTTGGACTCAAACTGGGCCTGTGTTACCATGGTGTGGACCAATGGGAAGATGGTCTGCTTGGCAACATCCACATCAAAGATATCACCATTTGTTACGGTGTTAACCAAGGCATCTGCATCGAAATGATCCTTGAGTGCTTTTACAAGTGTATAGTATCCTGTCATTTTATTTTATTTATTCGTTGTATTTCTCTTTGCTCAATTTCCGTTTTTTGTTTTTCGAAGGTGAGATAGGTGAGACATTTATGTAGTCCATAGCCGGTAACTTCATCATACTTGGATATATCTCCCTTAGCCACTGCATAGATTGAAGAATACCATCCCCATTGTTTGTTGAATTGGCCCCTCTCCGAGAAGTCCTCTTTGTCCCTATCTTCTTCACTTCCATCTCCAAATAGGACAGGGTACTGTCTAACAACTCGCTCCCTAAATCGTAAAAAAAAACCCTGCTCGAAATAGCTATCTCCATCGGCATATACTTCATGAGCTCATGGTACTCCTCTCCTGCTGTGTATGGAGCTATCTCATACTTGTCCTTCCGTGTGTTAATGATGGGCCTGTACATCACAGCCATTGCCTTGTGGTAGTCATCCCAATTGTTGAGGTGGTGCTCAAGGTCAATGTACTCACCCCATGATATCTCTTCCAGGTTAGGGATGAAACCGAACTCCATATCCTTGAGCTTGAACCTGTGGTAGAACTTAGGAGGCTCATTGAATATCTTATTGAAGTGCTCAATCAATTCATTCAGGTCAGTGAGCTTAATCTTGGCCACCTCCTTGAGGTCAAGGCCGCAAAATATCTCAATCATCTTCTGTGCAATGAACTCCTCATCGGTGGACTCTGCCTGCATCTTGAGGAACCGTTGGTAGTTTTTCAACGGTATCTCCCCCATGTTACTTGGTATCGTTATTTCTGCTTTCATTCTTAATGTAATTGTAACAAGCAACAAGCATCTCAAGGTGCACTGGAAACCGCTGTATGTTGTTGAACTCTATCTGCACCCTCCTGCCTTTCTTCTCAAGGATGTAAGCCTCAACCACTTTTATCATCTCGTACATATCAACGGTAGCCATACCTTAATAACTCAGTTAGTTGTCATGTGTTAACCCTGTTTTTAATCTATTCTTATTCAGTTATTTATATTGCTTTACTTGAAGCTTTACTTTAAGTCTTTTTTATTTTATATAGTATTTTCCTTTATTTGGGTTTTCGAGCTGGTAAGAAATAGAGTATCTAATAGCATCAATAGCATGGTTGTACTTATCAATGGGGGTCTTACTCTTCTGTGATAGCCAACAGTAATTATTCAGCTCCTTAACCAGGTCAACACTCCCCTCATCTATCACCATGTCATAGTCCTGCAGGAGGGCTATCCCATAGCTCACGGAGTCAGGTCCTTTAATGGCAGGAACCACATTGCACCCCATTGCATTGAGCTCGGTAATGAGACGGGGCTCTGCACTATCTGCCACAATGAGTGAGCTCCCTGCTCTGCTCTTGTTGATGTCAGCAATCATGGAGGTGGTGAGTCCTTTCTCATACAGGTGGAGTCTTACATAGATCACCTTGTTGCTTGTGTCGATGGATGTCTCTACCAATGTGGTAGGGTCCTGTGAGAATCCATAGTCCTGACCATACACTGATGGACTTACCTCAATGAACTTACCTAACCTCCAATTGTTGAAGATAACCCCCTCCGCTTTGTCTAACCATCCACCAAGGATGCTGTGGTTGTACTTGTCGGGTCTCCGCTCTCTCATGATGGCTACCTCATCCAGGAAGGACTGAGGCAGGTTGGTGATGTTATCAAGGTAGGTGGTATGGATGTAGCAGGTATCTCCATGCTCGGTGTTGCTTCCGGGGCTGATACCCTTGTCCTCAAAGAATTTACCGTATATCCAATGCTCTTTAGTGGCAGGGTTGAGAATAAGGACCACCCTGTTCTGTTGCTTAGGTGAACGGATGGACAGGTTAATCTTATCAAAGGTATTCTCATCGGTGAGCTCCTCTGCCTCATCCACTATCCAAGTGGTGATACCCTGCAATGATTTTAAGTTAGCTGTTTGGTCACCGGATGAGGTCCTGATACCTCGGAAGATTATCTCACTGCCTGTGGTCTTGTTGACTATCTCGGACTTGGTTATCTCAAAGTGCTCCTCCAATCCCATGAGCTCTATCTTCTCCTTAAACTCGGGTATGATGGAGATGTGAGCTGAGGTCATTGTCTGACGGGTGAACAGTATCTTGTGGCCATGCTCAAAGGACAGCAGGCACACCCATGCAGCTACACTAAAGGACTTGGAACTACCCCTGCCTCCTGTAATTACAAAGTACCTACAATCGGAGGTGTACAGGGGCTTGTACTTCTCACTCGCCTTGATCATTGAACTCAATTACATCACGGATGCTGAAGCTATTGATATCCACCTTGGTCTCTTGTTCCACTCTTTGAACAGGCATACCTAATCGGTAGTTAAGCCACAGCTTGATGGCGGCAGTATCTCCCTCAAGTACCTTGTGGTAGAGGGCATTGAGTACCTGTTCACATGGTGCCACCTTATCCATCTGCTGAGCAAGGGCAATCTCAGCAGCCTTGGGTTTTCTCCCTGCACCTGGTCTCCTTCCTCCGTTCTGTTTTACAATTTCCTCCATGTTAATAAAAAGTGATTATTCAGCAGGCACAACATAGGCCTCATATATCCTCTTTAATTGGTTGACCATAGAGATAACACAGCTACCACAGGTAGAGTACTGGAGCTTTTGTGAGAACACCCTATTGTTAATCTTAAGGAGCTCATACTGCTCGCTGTTTTTGACCGTACCTCGGTAATTGGTAAAGAAGTTATCCAGGTATGCATACTCATCGGTGGTAAGGACTTGGACCTGCTTATTAAATAGCCCGTTGATTTTCTGCTGTAGGTTAGCACTCCACTCATTGAGCTTCTCTTTACGTTCCTCACATCCACAATCTTCACCTGCCATGTGCTTGACAAGTGCTTTGATACCGGTAACGGTTGTAACCTTCTCAACTGCTGTACCTAACTCCCAGGTAACTGTTGGCTCTGCTTGAGCCTTGGGTTTGCGTTTACTCATTGTCTTTATAGTTATCCCATTGCTCCTGCACTGCCTCTCTTAGTCTATGCTTGCAGGACTTAAGGGTGTTAAAAATACTCTTGCTTGATATCTTAGTCTTATCAGCTATCTTCCTGATGGATAGCTGTTGCTCCCTGTGGATATCCCACACTCGTTGGTCATACCAATGCCACTTAGATACCTCACCATCAATGGAGTGCTCAAGCTCTTTGTATGCCTCAAGGAGGGTATGGTTATCTGCAGCCAATCCAAAGGCATTATCAATGGATACAAACTGAGGCTTGTAATTACGGTTGATGATAAGGTAAGTATTCCTAAGTACGTAATACATATAGGCTCTATTTATCTCTCCATTGATAATACACTGCTCCTCCCTGGAGTAATTCATGAGCCGGATGTAGACCTCTTGGACCACATCCTCGGCATAGAACTGCTCTCCAAAGGTATTGACTACCCTGACCCATTCGCTGTGATGCTTAGCTATTTGGTTTATCCATTCCATTTGTAACCATAGACGTATTTTGACCGTAGATGGTTTTCAAATATAGCGAAATAAACTTATCCTGTATCTCAAGGGCTACGTTCTCACCTGCAATGAACCTCCTCACCGTATGGTAAGGAGCCTTCATGTCAAGTGCTAGGTGTACCAACCGGTAT
>Ga0208722_1000076_pt1 | contig 24812 bp, 19 predicted proteins | sample LakMenEpi21Sep11_FD_150722 | JGI IMG/M metagenome (GOLD analysis project Ga0208722, IMG submission 150722) | Freshwater microbial communities from Lake Mendota, WI - 21SEP2011 deep hole epilimnion (SPAdes) | ecosystem: Environmental > Aquatic > Freshwater > Lake > Epilimnion/Euphotic zone ... | reverse complement strand
TCACTTCCACCTACAGCCAATGGCTTTCCCTTCAATTCAGGATTATCCATTTGTTCCACAGAAGCATAAAAAGCATCCATGTCAACATGAATAATTTTTCGATAAGAAATCGGTTCAGCCATATCACAAATTTATAGTATCTTTCGATAAAATTTGTATCCAATGGTTGAAATTGAGCGGAAGTTTTTAGTGCTTTCAGATGATTTTATTAAAGTTGCTTTTTCTAAAAAAAGAATTGTTCAGGGATATTTAAGTACGGTTCCAGAGCGCACAGTTCGAGTTCGAATTAAAGCTGACAAAGGATATATTACCATCAAAGGGAAAAGTACCAACGATGGAACAACACGACTGGAATGGGAAAGAGAAATTAGCTTAGCCGATGCTGAGGCGTTACTTTCAATTTGCGAAAGCGGCACGATTGACAAAGTTCGTCACGAGGTAAAAGTGGGAAATCACATTTATGAAGTGGACGTTTTTTCGGGAGAAAATGAGGGTTTGATAATGGCAGAAATAGAATTACTTAGGGAAGATGAGATTTTTGAAAAACCAAATTGGCTTGGTCAAGAAGTCACCAATGATGAACGGTATTACAATGCTTATTTGAGTAAAAATCCTTTTAAGACATGGTAATTTTTACTCAACAACTTCCAATTTTACGATTATTACACCAGAATTTTTGTTGGAAGTAATCTCCATAAAAGCCCTTCTACTCAAATCTATTTCTCGAACTTTTGAAAATGGACCACGATCGTTAATTTCAACAATTACCGATTTGCCATTCGCTTCGTTAGTTACTCTTACTTTTGTTCCAAAGGGTAATTTTTTATGAGCAGCGGTGTATTTATTATTATCAAATTTTTTTCCGCTTGCTGTTCTTCTACCATTGAATTTATTGTGATAGTAGGATGCGTGAGCGTTTTTTTTGATTTGTTTTACGATTCCATTTTGGAATAAAGCATTCAATGAATCTTGTTCCGATAAGGGAAATTCAGGAGCAAGAGAATCTTTTTTTATTATATTAAAATTAGATAGCTCTTTAGAATCAGTGACTTTCGGTTTGTCTGTTTTCTTTTTTTGAACTTTTTCTTTTTGCTGTTTTTGTTTAGGATGATCTGTTTGTATCACAAAACTACATAGCGCAAATAATAGTACGATTAATTTAAGACCCATTTATATATTTTTAGGATAAAAAAAGTCCTTTTCAGGACTTCATTTGTTATTTATTGAACCACAAACTCCAAGGAATTCTACTTAAAATCAATACCAAACCAATGCCATAAAAAACCGCAATTGATTTAAATTTTGCAGTATTGGTTTCCCCTTTTTTATGTTTAGACCATCCTATAGTTATTAAAACAATAGCAATAATATTGGTTATCGGATGTTCAAGTGAAGTAAGTCTGAGTGCGGCATCTTTCATCTGACCAAATACGGCTGAACCTAGCGGAGAGACAAAATAAAGAATCAATCCCACTACTAATTGTATATGAGTGGCTATTAATCCAAACAAAGCAATTTTTCTGTCCTTGGCAGTGAATTCTCTTTTTGAAGACATTCCTATGAAAGAATTTAGAACAGCAAAAACCAATAATAATAATGCTAAATATGCCCAGCCAGAATGAAACTTTTGAATAAAATGATACATTGTTTTCTTTTTTGAAAAACAAATATAACGAAAAAGGCATAAAAAAACGGCAACGCTAGTTACCGTTTTAACATTTATTTAGTACTTAAATAATATTCCAGCAACTTGATTGTTGAACTATCATGAGAATTTATTTTTTTGGAATTTATTTCATCCAAAATAGAATTAGCCAATTGCTTTCCTAGTTCAACACCCCATTGGTCGTAACTAAAAATATTCCAAATGACACCTTGTACAAAAATTTTGTGCTCGTATAAAGCCACTAATGAACCCAGCGATTTTGGTGTTAATTTTTGAATTAAAAAAGTATTCGTTGGCTTGTTTCCTGCAAAAACTTTAAAAGGCAGTAAGAACGCTGCTTTTTCTGCTGAAACGTTTTGTTTATCAAATTCGGCTTGAACTTGAGCTTCTGTTTTACCATTTAGCAGAGCTTCAGTTTGTGCAAAAAAGTTGGACATCAACTTATCATGATGGTCTTGATTGCCGTATAATGGTTTTGCAAATCCGATAAAATCTGTTGGAATCAATTTTGTGCCTTGATGAATTAACTGAAAAAAAGCATGTTGTGAATTGGTCCCAGGTTCACCCCAAATAATAGTTCCCGTTTGATAGTTTACAGGGTTTCCATCTCGACCAATACTCTTTCCGTTGCTCTCCATAATGCCTTGTTGCAAGTAAGGTGCTAGTTTTTGTAAATATTGTGTGTAGGGAATAAGAGCTTCGCTTTCGGCGCCAAAAAAGTTGTTGTACCAAATGCTTAGCAAAGCTAAAACAACCGGAATATTTTTGTCAAAAGACTCAGTTTTGAAATGGTCATCCATATCGTTTGCCCCTTTCAATAAATCGTCGAAATTTTCGAAACCAACTGCTAAACAGATGGATAACCCAACTGCACTCCAAAGTGAAAATCGTCCGCCAACCCAATCCCACATGGGGAAAATGTTATCAGGATTGATACCAAATTCGGTTACTTTTTGGATATTAGTAGAGACTGCAACGAAATGTTTGGCAATATCATTTTGTGTTGCTGTCCCGAATTCTCGTGATAAAAACCATTCACGTATTGTTTCAGCGTTTGAAAGTGTTTCTTGTGTGGTAAACGTTTTAGAAGCAATGACAAAAAGTGTGGTTTCGGGATTTATTTTCTTAATGATTTCGTTTACATGATCACCGTCAACATTGGAAACAAAATGAACATTTAAATGATTTTTGTAGAATTGCAATGCTTCAACCACCATAGCTGGACCAAGGTCTGAACCGCCAATTCCGATATTGACCACATCAGTAAACGGCTTTCCTGTATACCCTTTTCTTATTCCTGAAATCACTTCGTTAGAGAAGTTTTTCATTTTGTTTTTTACTTCGTAAATTTCTGGAATTACATTTTTTCCATCAACAAAAACAGTAGCACTTTCAGGAGCGCGTAAAGCAGTGTGAAGGACAGCTCTGTTTTCCGTTTTGTTGATAATTTCGCCGTCAAAATAGCTTGTAATAGCTTCTTTTAAATTTACTTCTTTGGCTAAATTTTGGAGCAGACTAAATGTTTCTTGATTGATACAATTTTTAGAATAATCAATTAAGAAATCTTTCCATTGAATAGAAAATTTTTCTGCTCTTGTAGTATCATTGGCAAACATTTCCTTCATCGAAACGGTTGCCATTTGAGTGTAATGTTGGTTTAATTTTTTCCAAGCTTCTGTGCTTGTCGGATTTACAGTTGCTAACGCCATGCTTTTGAATTTGAAAAGCAAATTTACAACTATTGATGGGAAAAAGTAAAAGAATAATTTACGCTAACGTTGTAGTAAGAAAATATTTTTTAAAAAGTTAGTTTTTGAACTTCAAGGAAGCCGTGCTGTCTAGTACTTTTTTAAGTGGGGTAATTTCTGCTAGGAATTTTTGTTTGTATTTGGAATCCATAGGAGTTGAGGTGGGTAATTTTAATCGTAACGCATCTACTTGTACTCCATTTTTCCAAAAACGATAACAAACGTGTGGACCAGTTGCCAATCCAGTACTTCCTACTTTGCCGATAACTTGTCCTTGTGTAACTCTTTGACCACGACGAACTACTATTTTCGACATGTGAAGGTATTGAGTAGCATACATTCTATCATGTTTTACTTTTACAAAATTCCCGTTTCCTGTGGTATAACCTGCTTGTTCAACAATACCAGCAGCTGTAGTCATAATAGGAGTTCCAGTTGGCGCCGCATAATCAGTTCCATTGTGTGCCTTCCATCTTTTTTGTACGGGATGAAATCTGTTTTTGGTATATCGGGAGGTGATATTTATAAATTTTAAAGGAGCTTTCAGAAAGAAGTTTTTCAACGTTTTTCCTTCTTCATCATAATATTGTTGTTTGCCTGAACTACCATCTGGAGTGAATGGAAAAGCATAAATATTTTTTCCTTTGTATTCAAAAAAAGCAGCTTTTAAACTATCGACGCCATCATAAATAGTGTCATTAATGAAACGTTCTGTAAAGGTTAAGCCAAATTTATCTCCTTTTTGTAATTTAAAAAAATCGATAGACCAAGCATATATTTTAGCAATTTTTGAAGCTAAAGCTGGATCAACTTTTTCGTTTGCTAAGGTTTCAGAAAGAGAACCGTTTAAAGCACCTGCAATAGTTCGCGTTTTAAACGTTAATGGTCTTGTTTTTTTATGTACTGCAATTGAATCTCTAAAATCAATAACGTAATAATTTATTTTATCGGGTTGATAAATAAAAACTTGAATTTTATTGGTTTTGTTTTTACTGCGAAGAATTGTGTATGGTTTTCCTTTACGAATTGTCCGAACATCAAAAGTGTCTTTTACTTTGGCAACAATATCAAAAACTTCTTTTCCGTTAAGATTTTGTTTTTCTATTAAACTCCCAAAAGTATCTCCCGATTTTACGGTATCATTGATTACATTAAAATCATGCAGGTTAAATCCAAATTCCACCAATTTTGGTTTGGCTTTTGGAACTAGTATTGCTATTTCTTCGGTTTTATCACAAGAAAATAAAACTGATGAAAGAAGAAAAACGCAGAAAATTTTCTGAAGGATTTTTGACATTTTTGTTTAGCTATACTCCTTCGCCCCAATTTTTTAATTCTTCATCACTCCACAATTCGGGGAAAAATATTCTTCTTTGGTATTTTGGATGCATGTATTTTTTCCAATCACTTCCACCAGTAGCTTCACCAGAACCATGGCCGCTTTCAATGTATTTTTTGGCCGCGTTTAAATGCCCCATTACCCAAGTAACATTTACCGTGTAGTCATAATGGCGCATAGCATTAACTAAAGCTACATTCTTTTGAGCTTCAAGAGGGAGTTGTTGGAATTTTTGCCAAATGTTTATGGTGTTGTATTCTTCCATATAGCGCAGGAATTCATCTCTATATTTTCTTTCGAATTCTAAAATTAAAAATGATTTTTCGCCACTTGAATAATCTTTTCCTGCAGCTTGCCAATATAAATGTTCAAAGGCATGAGAATAAGGTGTATTTCTGTCGATGGATGCTCTAAATCGATAATCGATAAGGTTGATTAAATCGGTAGAAGAGAATTCAATCAATCGGTATTGTGCACTTTGAAATCCGCTTGCTGGGGTCAAAGTATTTCTAAACTTCATGTATTGTTCTACTTCCATTCCGTCGCCCATGATGTCAAATGAAGTGGTCAGCATATTAAAATAACGGCTTATTCTTCTCAGTTTTTCGGTAAAAAAGGCGGTTTCAGGTTTTTCGCTGTGACACAATTGGTTGATTTCCCAAAGAATCATTTTGAACAACAATTCATTCACTTGATGATACATGATAAAAACCATTTCATCGGGCAAAACGGTTCTTTGTGTTTGAAGATTTAATAAAGCATCGGTTTGAATATAATCCCAATAAGTAATTGGTTTTGACCAAAGCAGTCCTTCAAGATGTGTTTCTGTTTTTTGATTTATAGCTTCAAATTTTTGTTCTAAAGCTTCTAAAGTTGTATTGTAGTTTGTTGTTTTAACGTTCATTATTTTTCTAGTTTAACCATAAATGGATTTTTTAATCCTTTGAAACCTTCTAAGTCTGCTTTAATAGAACCAACAGCCAAACTTGCTTTTATCCGAAGTGGCATTTTATTTTCGTCATCAGATATCCAAACGGTTAAGCTTTCTTCTTCTTTAAAAACTCTTCCAGATTGAACTAATGGTCTAAAAATCATTGTTGGAGCAGTACCAAATTTAGTTTTTATATTCTCTCTTCCTATGAATTTTAACTTAAACTTATAAACCTCATCATCAAAAAACATATCTACAACTACTGATTCCCCTACTTTTAATTTATCAATTGTAGGATAGTTTCTTAAGAAGTAAAAAGTTGAAATTATGTCCTGCACATTTTCGGTAACTGAAAAAACTTTTTCAGTTTTGTTTTTATAATCCTTTATAAGAACTTTATTAGCATCTTGATTAAAAAAACCTTCTTGGTTTTTGGTATAACCGCCTTCGTCTATTTTTCTAACAAATTGATAGGGTTTGTTCGTCACTTTGTCAAAATAACTTTCATACGTGTCATCCACTTTAAAAAAGAAACGGGACATTCCAACAGTGTATCCTTTTCCAATGGCATGATATACTTTTTTGTTGTTTTTAACAGCTTCTTGTATTTCGAGAGTGGCAAAACCAGCATTGATGAATCCATAATGAATCCTGAATTTGAACCATTCGCCAGCATCATAGGCAACAGGTTTTTGAGAATCAAAACTCACGGTTATGAAAAGCAATAAAAGGAAGCAGTATTTTTTCATTTTTTTCTTTGGATTTTGCAAACAAGTGCAATATCCGTTCCAAATGTAAAAAAACAAAAAAACCCAGTCAAATTAAAGACTGAGTTTTTATGCTATTAACCAACCAAAAAACTATAAATTATGAAAATTTATCCAAAAATATAAGGAAACCACTCCTTTGTTATTTTTATGGTGCAAATATAATTTAATTTGTTGCGTTATTACAAGTAAAAAACTAACTTTAACAGTTATTTAGCAAAAAAAGCGTTACTATAACGTTGTATTTTACTAATTTCGCAATAAAATTAACTTTTTTACAATGTTCCTCGTAACATTTGCTCTCTCTCGATAGATTCAAACAACGCTTTAAAATTTCCTGCGCCAAAACCTTTGGCACCCATTCTTTGAATGATTTCAAAAAATAAAGTTGGTCTGTCTTGAACAGGTTTGGTGAAAATTTGGAGTAAATAGCCATCTTCATCGGCATCAACCATAATGGCTAATTTTTCAATTTCATTAATGTCTTCTTTCATCATTTCCATGTGAACGCCTAATCTTTCTGGAATGGCTTGATAATAGGCATGTGGCGGAGCAGATAAAAACTCAATGCCTCTGGCTCTCAGCTGTGAAACTGTGGAAATAATATCATCAGTAGCAATAGCAATGTGTTGTACTCCCGGACCACCATAAAAATCTAAATATTCTTCAATCTGCGATTTTTTCTTTCCTTCGGCAGGTTCGTTTATAGGAAACTTTATTCTGCCGTTACCATTGCTCATTACTTTACTCATCAAAGCGGAATATTCGGTATGAATTTGTTTATCATCAAAAGACAAGAAATTTACAAATCCCATGACCTCTTCATAGAATTTTACCCAAGTATTCATTTCATTCCAACCTACATTGCCAACCATGTGGTCTATGTATTTTAATCCAACGGAGGAAGGATTATAATCTGATTTCCATTCTTTATAACCCGGTAAAAAGATACCGTTGTAGTTTTTTCGCTCTACAAAAATATGCACTGTTTCGCCATAAGTATAGATTCCTGAACGAACCACTTCGCCATGTTCATCTTTTTCAATGGTTGGTTCCATAAATGGTTTTGCACCACGCTTGGTTGTTTCTTCAAAGGATTTTGTAGCATCTTCTACCCAAAGGGCAATTACTTTTACGCCATCACCATGTTTAACAATGTGTTGATTGATTGGGGATTCTGGGTTTAAAGGTGTAGTCAATACCAATCTAATTTTGTCTTGTTTTAACACATAACTAGTTCTGTCTTTTACACCAGTTTCTAAACCAGCATAAGCCAAAGATTGATAACCAAATGCTGTTTTGTAATAATGTGCCGATTGTTTGGCGTTTCCAACATAAAATTCTACGTAATCTGTTCCTAAAAGCGGAAGGAAATCCTGCGCGCCTTCAAATATTTTTTCTAGTCCGTAGTCAACGGATTTTACTTCTTTACTCATAATTAGCCCCCTAACCCCCGAAGGGGGAATTCCTATTAGGGGGTGGATAGGATTTTATTCATTAATACTATTTTATATTTTTAATAACGCCTTGTGTTTTCTTTAACAATAATTAGTAACACAATATTATCAATTCCCCCTTTGGGGGTTAGGTGGCTAGCCAAGACAAGAAATAAGTGTCATCGGCAATTTTCATGGCATCTTCCGTAACCATAAGTGGTTTAAAAGTATCTACCATAACGGCTAGTTCTTGCGTTTCTTTTTTGCCAATGCTTCTCTCGGCTGCTCCTGGGTGTGGACCATGAGGGATTCCTGCTGGGTGCAATGAAATATTTCCAGGCGCTACATCATTTCTACTCATAAAATCACCATCTACGTAGTACAAAACCTCATCAGAATCAATATTACTATGATTATAAGGTGCAGGAATTGACAACGGATGATAATCATACAGACGCGGAACGAAAGAGCAAACTACAAATGCAGTGGTTTCGAATGTTTGATGCACTGGTGGCGGTTGATGAATACGACCAGTAATAGGTTCAAAGTCATGAATAGAAAGCGCATACGGATAATTGAATCCATCATATCCAATGACGTCAAAAGGATGTGAGGCATAAATCATTTCGAAAATTTCGTCTTTCTTTTTTACTTTGATGGTGAATTCCCCCTTTTCATTATGGGTTTCTAATTCATAAGGACGACGAATGTCTCTTTCACAAAATGGGGAATGTTCTAGTAGTTGACCAAACCAATTGCGATAGTGTTTTGGGGTGTAAATTGGCACGTGAGATTCTACAATAAATAACCGATTGTCTTCAGTATCAAAATCGATTTTATAAATAATTCCGCGAGGAATGATAAGGTAATCTCCGTATTTAAAATCAAGGTTTCCGTAGATTGTTCGTAATTTCCCTGATCCTTTATGAATGAAAATCATTTCGTCAGAATCGGTATTTTTATAGAAATAATCGGTTGTGGACTTTCTTGGTGCAGCGAGTACAATATGACAATCTGAATTGGTCAATACAATTTTTCGGCTTTCAAGAAAATCATATTGTGGAGCAACATCAAATCCTCTTAATTTATAGGATTGAATATTATTAGTTTTGGCAATTTTTGGTGCTACACTATATTGAGAACGGATTTCTTTTACTTGTGTAGGCCGTTGCTCGTGATAGGAATTAGTTGACATACCGTCAAAACCTACGGTACCAAAAAGTTGTTCGTAATACAAATCACCATTTGGTTTACGGAATTGCGTATGACGTTTAGGTGGAATATTTCCAAGTTTGTGATAAAATGGCATTTTTCTTTTGTTTAAAGTTTAACATTTTAAAGTTTACAGTTGTTTCAAACTTTGAAGCTAACAATAACCAAATGGCTCATTCAGGATTTCTCTTGATGAGGAATTTTAGATGTATTAATAAGTCATTCCACTTTTTCATATAACAAATATCGTGAATTTTTTAAACAAAAAAATCCAAAAGATATTTTCTTTTGGATTTTATACGTTGATATAATTTTATAGAAATTCTTCTTCGATAATGTCGTTATTCTCCAGATTAGATCTTCTTTTGCTGTATAAAAAATAAACAGCAATGCCTAATGCACCCCAAATTAAAAATGCAATCCAGGTATGAAGTCGAACGAAACACATTAAAAAGATATTAAATGAAACGCCAAGTGTACCAACAACATAAACAGCAGGAGTTCTAAACGGTCTATCTAGCTCTGGTTTTTTGTAACGAAGCATCATTACTGCGATACAAACCATTGCAAAAGCAAGCAATGTTCCCATACTGCACATTTCACTAACATTATTTATAGGCGTAACGGCTGCTACGATAGATATAATTGCACCGACTAAAATGGTACTTTTGTAAGGTGTTTTAAATTCTGGATGAATAGATTTAAAAAATTTTGGCAACAAACCATCTTTAGCCATGCCAAGGAATATTCTTGTTTGTCCCAACATCATTACGAGCATTACCGATGTTAAACCTGCTGTTGCGGCAAGTGTAATTATAAATACCGCCCAGGTCAACCCCTTCTCGCTAAACGCTGATGCTACTGGTGCAGCTTTATCCAAAACTGAATAAGGAACCATTCCGGTTAGCACTAGTGAAACTAAAATATACAACACGGTACAAATTACAAGCGAAGCAATAATAGCAAATGGAACATCTTTTTTAGGATTTATTGCTTCGCCTGCTTGGGTAGAAACGGCATCAAAACCTATGTAGGCAAAAAATACTATGGTTGCAGCGGTCAGCACACCGCCAAAGCCAAAATTCATTTTTCCAGTGGCATTACCCATTTCGTCTAAGGCAGGAACGGCTTCAGGTATGAATGGATGCCAATTATTAGTATCGATATAAAAGGCGCCAACTATAATTACAAATAATACAACGGCTACTTTAACGACAACAATAATATTATTTGTACTTGCTGCTTCTTTTATACCTTTTATTAAAACGCCAGTAACAATCCATGTAATTAAAAATGCTGGCAAGTTGAAAGCAAAGCTAGGTAAATCCAATAATTGAGTCGGAAATTCTTTATTGTGTTCGATTATTTTCTCAGTAGCAGTAGCCAAGTCGTTACACAACCAAATGGGAATATCAATACCAAAAAGGTGTAAAAACTTTACAAAATAGCCACTCCAAGCTACGGCAACGGTAGTGGCACCCATCATATATTCTAAAATAAGATTCCACCCAATAAACCATGCAAAAAGTTCGCCAACCGTGCCATAGGCGTAGGCGTAAGCCGAACCCTCAACAGGTAAAACAGATGCAAATTCAGCATAACACAACGAGGCAAATAAGCAACCGATGCCAGCTATAACAAATGATAAAGCTAATGCAGGGCCAGCATAATCATGGGCTGCAATTCCTGTTAATGTAAAAATACCTCCTCCAATGATTGCGCCAATTCCTAACGAAGTTAAGCCCCAACGGGTAAGAATGCGTTTTAAGTCACTTTTTTTCATATCTGCCTCAAAAGCAGCAACAGGTTTAACTCTCCAAATAGACATAAATAGTAAGTTTAATTAATAGTTTTCAAATATAGTTTTTTATGGTTCACAAAGAAAAAAAAAATAGTTTTTGAGGTTTTTAAAAAAATCTTAAAACCAAAATCCCACACTGACAAAAGTGAATCCTTTACTCAGTTCGGGCGACCAAGTATATTTCACCTCAATGGGACCAATTATTGACTCTAAGGCATAACCAATAGCATAGCCAGAGTAGCTTGGTTTTGAAAGCCAATTACCCGTAGCAAATAAGTTGTCTTCCACATTGGCATAATTGGCAGCAAAATTTACGTGATTTTTTTTATAAAATTCATAGTCAAAAGTAAAACATGATTTGATATAACTATTGCCCGAAATACTAAGGAAATCATATCCATAAAAATGTTTGAAATTATTGATAGTGTTAAAGCCATAACCTCCCAAGAAAAAATCTAAGAAATTAACACTTTTTTCTCCTATGGCAAATCCAGCTTCGGTGTCAACTTTAACGGCAATTTTTTTAAAAAAGGTTTTAACTAATCCTATTTCTCCTTTTGCAATGGAAAAGCGATTAAACTGGTTGGTATAATCAGTAGAATAAACAAAAGATTGTATATCTCCTGCAAAAAACCATCCTTTTTTTGGAAATAATTTATTGTCATAGGAGTCATATTTGAGGTATCCAAAAATACTAGCGTAGGAACTATTTTCAAATACAGGGTTGATAACGCTTAAATTTTCGGAATTGATTTTCAATTTTTTAAACTCTATACCTGCTCCTATTAAATATTTTTGAATAAAAATAGTTTGAACATACACTTGATTAGTAAGGTCGGCATAATCAATATTTATAGAGTTTAAACCTAGTTGATTTAAAATTTCACCGTTGCTAAAATCATTAGAAAGATTTTTATTGAATTGATTGTATCTTGATTTTATTCCAAAACTCCAGTGAAAACCATTGTCAACATAGTAATCAAAATTATACCTAATGTTATCTCCAAGTCCGGCATCTAAAGAAAGGACATCATTTTTCAAGAGATTTTTTTTTCGAGTAAGATTCACTAAAAGAGCGCTTTTATATAGTTGGTCGTAGTGCAATCCAAATTTGAAATAGGTTTTGATTGGATTTTCGGTTAGACTTAGTTTTAATTCATCTCCATCTTTATAAGGTTCCAGAGTATAAATTATTCTGCTAAAGTTTTGAGTAGCATTGATATTATTGATACCTGTTTTTAAATCGTCGTAACTTATTTTCTTTCCTATTTTAAAACCCAATTTACCTATAATATATGATTTTGTATAATTTTTAATTTGATTGAGAGTCACACTTTTTATTATTAATGAATCTTTTTGAACTTTTAAATTATTGGGTTGTGTCTTTTTAGCAATTTGACTTAATTCGTTTATTTTTGACAGGTTTAACAAAGCTGCCTCTTCTCCTTTTTTTATAATTTCTTTACCTTGATTAAAAGAAATAACGCCAAACTGGGACACATCTGGTTTTATATAAACATCAGTAATTTTTATATTTTCTTCCATTCTTTTTATCATATCCAAATTGGTAATTTGAACAAGAATTCGAGTAGCATCTGTTAGTGATTTTCTGTCTTTTAAGTCGTCTTGAACATCAACACCTATGATAATATCGGCACCCATTTTGCGCAATTCTACTACGGGATAGTTGTTGATAACACCACCATCAATTAATAGTTTTCCATCAATTTCTACTGGCGAAAACAGGGAAGGAAAGGCAGAACTAGCCAGCATAGCTTGAGCTAAATAACCACCATTCAAGATTACTTCTTCTCCTTTTTCTATATCGGTAGCAATGCATAAAAAAGGAATGGGAAGTTTGCTAAAATCGCGAACATGTCTCACATTGTGGGTTAGTTTAGTTAGTAAACTATAATTGTACATTCCTTTGGAAAGCGCTATGGGAATGCCTAATTTGAATTTGTGAAATGGTAAAACAACAGCATAGACTTCGTTATTCTTTTTTTCGTAAAAATTTTTGGAAGACCGCGGAATGTAATCTTGTAATAACTCGTCAAAATTGGTGTTGGAAAATATAGAATCTATTTGTGTGGCGCTATAACCAGAAGCATATAAACCGCCTACAACAGCACCCATACTTGTTCCTCCGATATAATCAATTTTTACGCCAGCTTCTTCCAGAACTTTCAATACACCAATATGAGCAAAACCTTTGGCACCACCACCACTGAGGACTAAACCTATTTTTGGACGTTTACTTGTTTCGTTGTTTTGGGAATGTAAATTTGGGGCGAATAGAAAATAGAAAACAGAAAACAGAAAACAGACTTTATATTTTGTCGTGGAAACCGTTTTTTGCAAAAAACAAAACCTATTTAGCCCTGATTTCTTCACTAAAGAGTTTATTTTACATTGGAGTTCAGAGAATGTTATTTGCAATGAAAATCCTTTAAAAACTCCTTTTAAGTTTTTAAAGATTGAAATGGAAAGCAGGAATAGGGTTTGCAAAAATGCCTTTACCATTTGCTTCAAATTATAATTATTTGTTTTGTGTGTAAAATTCGTAAATTTTTTTGGCTTTTGAGGCACCTACTACCTCAGATATTTCTTTTTCGGTAGCTAATTTTACTCTTTTAACACTTTTAAAATGTTTTAATAGCGTCAACATTGTTTTTTCACCGATGCCTGGAATTAGTTCTATGGTCGAATTCAAGGCCGATTTACTTCTTTTATCTCGATGATGGGTTATCCCAAAACGGTGTGCTTCATTACGTAGTTGCTGTATAATTTTAAGTGTTTCACTTTTTTTATCTAAATACAAAGGCACGGAATCGCCCGGATAGAATAATTCTTCCAATCTTTTGGCAATACCAATAATGGCAATTTTACCTCGCAACTCCAAATCATCTAAACTTTTCAAAGCCGATGATAATTGCCCTTTTCCTCCGTCAATAATAATAAGTTGAGGTAACGGTTGGTTTTCATCGAGCATGCGTTTGTATCTTCGGTAAACCACTTCTTCCATCGAGGCAAAATCATTGGGTCCTTCTACTGTTTTGATATTAAAATGGCGGTAGTCTTTTTTGCTTGGTTTTCCGTCTTTAAAAACCACACAGGCCGAAACCGGATGGGTTCCTTGAATGTTGGAATTATCAAAACATTCGATATGTCGTGGTTCAGCAGAAAGGCGTAAATCCTTTTGCATTTGCGCCATGATTCGGTTAGTGTGACGCTCTGGGTCTACAATTTGAATTTGTTTTAGCTGTTCTAGTCGATGGTATTTGGCATTGCGTTGAGACAATTCCAGAATTTGTTTTTTATCTCCAAGTAGTGGCACAGTAACTTTTACGCTATTGCCAAAATCCAAATGGAAGGGTAAAATAATTTCTTTTGAAGTCAAATGAAAACGCTCACGAAGTTCAACAACAGCAAGTTCTAAAAGTTCTTCGTCGGTTTCGTCCAGTTTTTTTTTCAGTTCCAAAGTAAAAGATCGAATAATAGCACCATGTGAAATCTGCAGGAAATTGACATACGCCATACTCTCATCAGAAATAATGGAAAACACATCAATATTTGAAATCTTAGGATTTAAGATTGTTGATCTAGATTGATAATTTTCTAAAACTTCTATTTTTTCTTTTATTTTTTGTGCAGCTTCAAAATGCATTTCCGAGGCCAATTCTTGCATTGTTTTTTTGAAATCGCGCAAACTGTCTTTGAAATTTCCTTTTAGAATTTCACGAATGGCATCCACTTGTTTTTGGTAATTTTCAAGAGTTTCGTGGGCTTCACATGGTCCTTTGCAGTTGCCAATGTGGAATTCCAAGCATACTTTGTATTTTCCTGAATTAATATTAGCATTGCTTAAATCATAGTTGCAAGTGCGCAACGGATACAGTGCTGCAATCAAATCTAAAATGATATTAACTGTTTTGAAATTGGTATAGGGGCCAAAATATTCTGAGCCGTCTTTGATCATTCTCCTTGTTGGGAATATTCGAGAAAAGGGTTCTTTTTTGATGCAAATCCACGGATAGGTTTTGTCGTCTTTGAGCATCACATTGTAGCGCGGTTGCAGTTTTTTGATGAGGTTGTTTTCGAGCAATAGAGCATCGGCTTCTGAGGAAACCACGATGTGTTTTATTTCAACAATCTTCTTAACCAAAACATTGGTCTTGGCATTATCGTGTACTTTATTGAAGTAAGAAGTAACTCTTTTTTTTAGATTTTTGGCTTTGCCTACATACAAAATTTTCCCTTCCTTATCATAATATTGATACACGCCAGGACTATCGGGCAATGATTGTATCTGAAGTTCTAAATAAGGATTTGTTGTCATTGCGATGAACGAAGCAATCTTTTTTTGATTGATTTCAAAGTTATAAAAATTAAAGTACTTTTGGAATATGAATAAAAAAGACCTTCGTAAAAAATATAAAGAATTAAGAGATCAACTTTCTGTGGATGAAATTGAAGCTAAAAGTATGGCAATCGCAAACCGTCTACTACAACTAGATACAATACCTAACGGCAGGCAGGTTTGGGAGCAAACTTATTTCCACTTATTTTTAAGTATTGAAGAACAGAAAGAAGTAGATACTGAATTTATCCTTCAAATTTTAGCTGGAAAGGACAAAGAAATTGTAGTAGCCAAAAGCAATTTTAAGACGTTAGAAATGACTCATTATTTGTTGACTGATAACACTAAATTCCAGAAAAACGAATATAATATTTATGAACCAGTAGATGGTTTGGAAGTGCCAGTATCAAAAATTGATGTTGTTTTTGTACCGCTTTTAGCATATGATAAAAAAGGAAATAGAGTTGGATATGGAAAGGGATTTTATGATAAATTTTTATCAAAATGTCGAGAAGACATTATCAAAATAGGTTTGTCTTTCTTTGAGCCAGAAGACGCTATTGCAGCTGTTTCTCAAACCGATATTCGTTTGGATTATTGTGTAACGCCTATGACCGTCTATAACTTTCAACTATAGTTTTTTTAGCGAAAGCTTTTTTATTAAATACTATTAAAATTCCAACACCAGTTGAAATGGCCATATCAGCAATGTTAAAAATGGCGTTAAAAAATTTGAATGGTTGTCCGCCCCAAATGGGTAACCAACTCGGAAGGGTTCCTTCCCAAAAAGGGAAATAGAACATGTCAACTACTTTGCCATGAAACCATGTTCCATAAGGATTTTCAGAAAACAAAGTTGACAAATGGCCATAACTATCATCAAAGATAACACCATAAAAAACCGAGTCAATAATATTCCCTAATGCTCCAGCAAAAATCAAAGAAATGGCAACCAATAAATAATTAGAACTGTGTTTTGTGTTGGCATCATAAAGCCAATATCCAATTCCAAAAACAGCTAAAATTCTGAAAACGGTTAAAAATAATTTACCATATTCGCCCGGAATTTTCGTTCCCCAAGCCATTCCTTCGTTCTCAATGAAATGAATTCGAAACCAATCAAAAATAACCACTTCATCATTAATGGCAAAATTAGTCTTAATGTAAATCTTGGTAAACTGGTCAACCAATAAAATAATAGCAATGATTAAAATAGAATTTCGTGAAGACATTTTTAAAATTTTAATGAGACAAAAATAATCTTTTTTTCTAAAAAGTAACGCTCCAAAACGGAGCGTTACTTAATATCATGTAAAATTGTTATCGTTGCAAATTTTTTGCTTCAATACTCATAGTGGCATGAGGAACAATTTTCAATCGTTCTTTAGAAATTAGCTTACCAGTAACTTTACAAACACCATAGGTTTTGTTTTCCACACGAAAAAGGGCATTTTTCAAATCGCGAATAAATTTTTCTTGACGAATTGCCAATTGAGAATTTGCTTCTTTAGACATCGTTTCGCTTCCTTCTTCAAATGCTTTAAACGTAGGTGATGTATCATCAGTTCCATTGTTTAAGTCATTCATATAGGCACTTTTAATCAACTCTAAATCGGCTTTTGCTTTTTCAATTTTATTGACAATAATTTCCTTGAACTCTGCTAGATCTGCTTCTGAGTATCTCATTTTTTCTTCTACCATCTTTTTACTATTTTGAGATTAATATTTTTGTTTTTATTTGGTCAAATTCTATTTCTGTTCCATTTTCAAATTCGGAAACAAACTCTAATGATTTTGTTAATGTTTCTGATTTGATATAATTTTCATTTGCTAATACTGCTTTTTCTAATGTTGCTTCTTTAATTAGTTGTACTTTTATTTTATCAGTTACTTCAAATCCACTGTCTTTTCTAAGATTTTGAATTCTGTTCACTAACTCTCTTGCAATTCCTTCGTTGATCAATTCTGGAGTTAGTGTAATGTCTAAAGCAACAGTTATGCCATTGGCATTGGCTACCAACCAACCCGGAATATCTTGAGAAGTGATCTCTACATCTTCCAATGATAAAAGTATACTTTTTCCTGAAATAACAAGTGCTAGTTCACCATTGGCTTCAATTTCATTAATTTGTTGTGATGTAAAGCTTTGTATTTCTTTGGAAATCAACCCCATATCCTTTCCAAAACGTGGACCAAGGGCTTTAAAATTGGGCTTAATTTGCTTCACTAAAACACCCGATGCATCGTCTAAAAGTTCGATTTCTTTAACGTTTACTTCGGCTTTTATGAGGTCAGAAACAGCTTCAATTTCAGCTCGTTGATTCTCGTCAAGTATTGGAATTAGTATCTTTTGCAACGGTTGACGCACCTTTATCATTTCCTTTTTACGGAGCGATAAAACTAATGACGAAACAGTTTGTGCTTTCATCATTTTGCTTTCAAGTGATTTATCAACAAAGTTTTCAACCGAATTTGGAAATTTCGCCAAATGTACACTTTCAAATTCTTCTGAATTAGTAGCTTTTGTTAAATCTCTGTAAAGTTTGTCCATAAAAAATGGTGCAATTGGAGCAGCCAGTTTTGCTACAGTTAACAAGCAAGTATATAAGGTTTGATAGGCCGCAATTTTATCAGTTCCATATTCGCCTTTCCAGAAACGTCGTCTGCACAAACGCACATACCAATTACTCAAATTTTCTTGAACAAAATCAGAAATGGCTCGAGCTGCTTTGGTTGGCTCGTAATCGGCATAAGCATCATCAACTACTTTTATCAAAGTATGTAATTCTGATAAAATCCAACGGTCAATTTCAGGTCTTTCGTTCAACGGAATTTCTCCCGAAACATCGGGAGCTGAATAATTGAAATTATCAATATTAGCATATAAACTAAAGAACGAATACGTATTGTATAATGTTCCGAAGAATTTACGGCGTACTTCGGCAATTCCTTCGCTGTCAAATTTCAAATTATCCCAAGGATTGGCATTCGAAATCATGTACCAACGTGTAGCATCTGGACCAAATTCTTCTAAAGTTTTAAATGGATCAACGGCGTTTCCTAAACGTTTGGACATTTTTTGGCCATTTTTATCCAAAACCAATCCGTTTGACACTACATTTTTATACGCTATTTTATCAAAAACCAATGTTCCAATGGCGTGTAACGTATAAAACCAACCACGAGTTTGATCCACACCTTCTGCAATAAAATCGGCTGGAAATGCTTTGTTTTCGTCAATCTTGTCTTTATTTTCAAATGGATAATGCCATTGTGCATAAGGCATTGCTCCGCTATCGAACCAAACATCAATTAAATCACTTTCGCGTTTCATTGGTTTTCCTGAAGCGGAAACTAACGTTATTTCGTCAACTACATTTTTATGTAAATCAACTAAATCATAGTTCTCATCACTCATGTTTCCAATTTCAAAACCTTTGAAAGGATTTGCTGTTTGAAAACCAGCTGCAATTGATTTTTCGATTTCAGAATATAATTCTTCGACTGAACCTATTATGATTTCTTCTCCCGAACCTTCAGGACCATCTTCAGTTCTCCAAATAGGTAATGGAATTCCCCAAAAACGAGAACGCGATAAGTTCCAATCATTAGCATTTTTTAACCAATTTCCGAAACGTCCTTCACCCGTTGCTTTTGGTTTCCAGTTGATGGTTTCGTTGAGGTCGAACATTCTGTCTTTGATTTCAGTTACTTTAATGAACCAAGAGTCTAACGGATAATATAAAATGGGTTTGTCAGTTCTCCAACAATGCGGGTAACTGTGCACGTATTTTTCAACTTTGAACGCTTTGTTCTCTTCTTTTAATTGAATAGCAATTTCAACATCCACCGAGCGTTCTGGAGCTTCACCATCGTTGTAATAGTCATTTTTAACGAATTTACCAGAATAATTTCCTAAACCTTGAATAAACCTGCCCTGCAGGTCAACCAACGGAACAGTATTGCCATTTTCGTCCAAAACCAACATTGGTGGCACTTCTGGCGTGGCTTCCTTGGCAACTTTTGCATCATCAGCACCAAAAGTTGGTGCGGTGTGCACGATTCCAGTTCCGTCTTCTGTAGTCACGAAATCTCCTGCAATTACTCTAAAAGCATTTTCGGGATTTTGATAGGGTAAAGCCAATTTCATTAATTGTTCATAACGAATTCCAACTAAATCTGAGCCTTTACATTCGGCAAGAATTTGATAAGGAATTTGTCCAAATTGGACTTTCCCTTCTGCACCTTCAAAAGATAAATTCTTGAAATTAGTAAAATCATTTTCACTTTCACTTTCAAAAAATCCTTTTCCAAATAGTTTCCCAACTAAGTTTTTGGCCAAAATAACATTGATCGGTTCGAAAGTATATTGGTTAAAAGTTTTCACCAAAACATAATCAATTGTTGGTCCCACCGTTAAGGCAGTATTACTGGGCAATGTCCAAGGGGTAGTGGTCCAAGCAAGGAAATATAAATCCCCTCCACAGCCCTCGGAAAAGGGGCGGGAGGAAAGACGAAATGCTTTTAAAACATCGTTGGTAGTCTCCCCTTCGGGGGTTAGGGGGCTTTTAAACTGAGCTACAACTGTTGTATCGGTTATGTCTCTATAACTCCCTGGTTGGTTCACTTCGTGGGAAGATAATCCTGTTCCAGCTTTTGGAGAATAGGGTTGAATGGTATACCCTTTGTATAGTAAATTTTTATTGTAAATCTGTTTTAACAACCACCAAACGCTTTCCATATATTTGGATTTGTAAGTCACATATGGATGTTCCATATCAACCCAATAACCCATTTTTTCGGTCAAATCGTTCCACACGTCGGTATAACGCATGACGGTTTTTTTACATGCTTCGTTGTATTCTTCGATGGAAATGGTTTTCCCGATATCTTCTTTGGTAATTCCTAATGCTGCTTCGGTTCCCAATTCCACAGGTAAACCGTGAGTATCCCAACCTGCTTTTCGCTTTACTTGAAATCCTTTTTGAGTTTTATAACGACAAAAAATATCTTTGATAGCACGCGCCATCACGTGGTGAATTCCGGGTAAACCATTAGCAGATGGTGGCCCTTCAAAAAACACAAATGGAGTTGCTCCTTCTCGTGAAGTGACGCTTTGTTCAAAGACATTATTTTCTTTCCAGAACTCCAGCACTTCGGATGCCACAGTAGGCAAGTCAAGTCCTTTGTATTCAGTAAACTTATTACTCATTTTTGTCGTTTTCTTTAATAAGTTTGCAAAAGTAATAAAATTAAGTCGAAAGTCGAAAGTTGTAGGTTAAGAAAAAACTTGTTTAAAAAAATAATTATTATTACTTTTATTTAAAATTCATTCACAATGACTAGAAAAAATGTTTTTATTTTAATAGTGAGCATATTTCTTATTTATTCTTGTGGAACATATCGAATAAATAACACATCCGATTTTAAAAAAACTACAAATCTTGATTCGTTAAATGGTAAATACTTTTCAAGACCATTTCTTTCAAAAAGAAACTATAATAAAGATTTTTTCTCATTAATAAATAAAAACAATACTAAATCAGATTTTTTTAATTTAGAATTTATTGACAAAAATAATTTAAAAATTAGCTATGATGAGATTGTTGAAAATAAATTTGTATCAAAAGAAATTATCTTAAAAGGTAAAAGAAAGAAGAAGTTTTTTGAAGTATATTTTTCAAAAAAGCAATTTTTTATACCTATTTTGTATGGGAATTTCGAAATAGATAGATTAAGAATAGGATTTGATAAGTCTGGTAAAATATTAATAAGAAATTTTTCTGATGGTAGTGGCAATATTCTTTTTATTGGTGGCGGATTTAGTGGAGAAAGCAAATCTCTTTTTGAGAGCATTGAAAAAAGTTCTACAACAATTCCTTTTTCTAAAGATGGTAAATGGGGATTTAAAAAGAAGAACGAAACTATAATAGAACCTGTATATGATTTTGTCAGAGCTTTTGACGAAAACCACGCAAGAGTTTGTAAAAATAATAAATGGGGTTTAATTGATAATAAAGGCAACTATTTATTTGAAATAATTTATGACAGTATTAATCCAATCAACACTTATAATGATGATTCTTTGAAACATTTTTTTGTTTATTTAAATAAAAAAAAAGGAATCATTAATACTACTGGGAAAATAACAGTTCCAGTAATTTATGATGAAATTAAAAATAATGGTGAGTGTCTTGAAATAAAAATAGGTGATAAAGTTGGTTTTTGTAACTACGAAAATGTTATAATCCCTTCAATTTACAGTAGATTAAGTTCATATATTTATCATCAATATAATTATGCAGAAGCAGAAAGAAACAATATAATTTATTATGTAGATAAAATGGGATTTGAATACCAGACAAAGCCCAATCCTTTTTATTCAAAAATAGGTTTTTTAGAAAATGGACAGCCTAAATATATTCCAAACTTAGAATCTAAACGCAAAATTGATGTTGAGGAACAACTTAAAGATTTTAACTAAACACTTCTTTCAAAACATCCAAAGATTTTGGTTTTCGAAATCCATCTAAGTGGAACGAGTAATAGTCAAGCAGAATTTTGAGAAGGATTTGTCTTTCGATACCGGCAAATACTTTTTGGTCGCTATCAAATTTTAAATCGATGAGTTTTTTGAACAAATGCGTTTCGTGTTCGGATAAACAGCTTGTTCCTAGAAACGGTGTAAAAAAACCTTCTTTCATTTCGAAATGCTTGTCTTGAATTTCTGAGATGTCGGGATAAAAACCAAGGAACTTAGTAGCTTCGAGCATTAGAATTAAATGAAAATTGGAAGTTTCTGAGTGATTATCGAGCCAAAGCAAAGCTGATTCTAAAAAGAGAAACAAGTTATCGTTTTTTTCTTCTTCTTGAATGCTATGGTGCAAAATTTCGGAGAGAAAAATAACTATGGAACTTTTAATAATATCGGTATTTATGGTTTGATAGGCATGAGCTAATTTTATTTCTTTGAAATGTTCTAATGTGCCTTTGTTCTTATGATTGGCCTCAATTTCTAAAATAGTAAACGGCTGAAAATAGGCAATTTTTTTACCGAAGTCTCGGGATGATTTTTTCGCTGAAAAAGCACTTTGTACAAAATAGCTTTTCAAACCATCGCTTTGTGTAAAGCATTTTACAATCAAGCTTTTTTCTTGATATTTTAAAGAAGAAATAACAATGGCTTTGGTTTTTACCAACATTTGGAATTTGGAATTTTCGAATTGGAATTTTATCGGATAATCATCACTTTTTTAACAGCGGTTTCGGTAGCGTCATCGGCAGCGATGAAGATCATATAAACTCCTGAAGCCACTTTGTATTTTCCAAAGGCGGTGGTGTCCCATTCAATAGTTCCGCCTTCGGAAGTGGTTTCGTAAACTAGATTTCCTTCGATATCGGTGATTTTAATATTGGCTTTAGAAATTAATCCTGCAACTTTCACGGTTCCCACAAATTCTGGGCGAACAGGATTGGGATATACATATACATCTTGCAAGTTTTCGGAAGGTTTTGTTGATGTGCCTTGAAAGGAAACCATTCCTTTATCGGTGGCAAAAAAAACTTCACCTGTGGTAGCGTTTATTTCTACATCATTGACTACATTACTTGGTAATGGCGAGTTGTCTTTGGTAAAATGATAAATAGTTTCTTGCCCATTAAAAGAAAAAAGGAAAACACCCGAGTCAGCTGTTGCAATCCATTTTTGATTGGAGCCATTTACAGCAATATCGGTAATGAATTGTTCGAATAAAAGTTCTTGAGCCAAGTCATTTTCTTCAATAATTATTGAATTGGCTTTCATTTGATCTTCGCTATTATAACTTCCTGTGCTGGATAATACTCGAAGACCTCTGTTGGTTCCTATCCAGACTTGATTTCTGTTGTCAATAGCTATGGCTCGTACATCTCTTGAGGGAAGATTTCCGTTGTCAACACCTTCGGTTATTTTTTTAAAAACATTAGAATTTTCATTAAAAGCAACCACACCGTCAAGATAAGTTGCTATCCATTTGGTTCCGCTTCTATCAATTTCAATTTTATTTAAATTACTGGAAACCGGACTGTCTAATATACTTGCCATGTCAAATGATTGCCATTGACCATTTGGCTTTAGAACTTTGAGTTGTTTATTAATTTTACTATTTGTTACCCAAAGATTCCCTTGTCTATCAAATGATGTTCCATTTATCCTCAAACTAGGATTACTGCCACTATCTAAGGTTGGTTCCAAATCACTATTGGATTGATTGAAAAGTTGAGTAGGCACATCGTTTTGTAGTTGAAGCAGTCCGCTATGGTAAGAACTTATATAGACTTGAGTTTCATCATTGGGATTTACTGAAATTTTTGATAAATCTTTGGCGCCTAAAACTTCAGAATAGGGAATATTTAACCAACCATCTGCATTGTACTTGCTTATTCCAAATTGATTTAAAGGGAAAGGATTGTAAAAAATATCATATTCACCATACACAGCCCACAAATTTGCAGAGGAAGCATTAATTGATACAATATTATTTTTAACTGGACCATCGGGCATGATTATTTCAAAGTTAGTTGGAGCAATTATAGGCGATTCTAAAAGTCCGTTTTCATTGGTGCCAATATAAATTTTTTCATTAATAACCGTTGCGCATGAAAAAGTCACTGAAATAGTTGCAACCTGCGAATTTTGAATAGTTGAAATTTGACCTAAATTTGTATTGTATATAAACACTTTGCTTGATGTAGTGACGATTAAATAATTTGAAGTTGCTCTTATATCAATACCAGTTTGTCCTATAGTGCTAAATTCTTCAAAGAAAAAACCATTGTATTTATAAAGTTTATTATTGGTGTTCATCCCAATTAGTTGGTTATTAAACGTAGCTATTCCGTTCCAAAAACCGTTATCAAAAACTTGCCATTGAGCAAAATCATTTAGATTAGGATTATTTATCGCTGCTTTTCTAATGCCAAAAATTTGTGTAACGGCATATATGTCATTGTTGAAAATAGTAGTTTGATATACTTTTATTTCTTGTCCGTTTGGACCAATAAAATAGGTGTCGCCAAACTCTAATGTAACTAGTTTGTATTGAACAATTCCAAAATCACAGGAAACATATACAATTCCGTTAAATTCTAAGAAATGGTTAATTTTTTTGATATTTGAAGGAATGTTTTTATTGATGATATCTACCACGTTTAACATGGATCCATCAATATCATTGATGACAATCATTAAGCCGTTTTCATAACCTACGATTGTTTTGTTGAAAGTGTCGCTGTGGTAAAGAGCCGAAATAGTTTGCCCTGACAAGCCATCTACTGTATTTATACTTTGAATATCATTTGAAGTAAGATTTTTGATAAACAACGCGTTTTCGGCTGCAGTATACACTTTATTTGAGGACTCGGAAATATCATTTATTTGATTGTATGAAAAATAGCCTTTCCAGTTTTGATTTTGTTGGGCAAAACCGATTTGAGAAAAGAAAATAAATAACCAGAAAAAATAATTTTTCATTTAGAAACAATTTGATTTACAAATATACTACAAACGTAAAT
>Ga0208722_1000071_pt1 | contig 25312 bp, 19 predicted proteins | sample LakMenEpi21Sep11_FD_150722 | JGI IMG/M metagenome (GOLD analysis project Ga0208722, IMG submission 150722) | Freshwater microbial communities from Lake Mendota, WI - 21SEP2011 deep hole epilimnion (SPAdes) | ecosystem: Environmental > Aquatic > Freshwater > Lake > Epilimnion/Euphotic zone ... | reverse complement strand
CACCAGCATAAAAATATCTCGTAAATATATCACGAAACTCTAATGTCTTTCTATTAATTTCAGGAATTAGTGTTACATTCAACCCGCTATCTAAACTTTTAGAAACTTCCTGGAGGTGATCATAGAATTTTTTATCAGCAGATTGATGAGCTCGTCCTATATCGCCACCCTCATATTCCGTTTGGGAGGGTAGTTTACCCATTCTCTTCAATATGTTTATCCAAAATTCAAATTTTAGCTTAAAGATATTATCATCAGTTCTTTCAACCCTAACGCGTTCTATTATTTCAGATAAAAATTTGACGCCAGATAATAAAAGGATGCATAACTCACGAATTATTTCATCACTCGGTTCTAAATAATTTGTTAATGGTAAATCAGGATCATCATTATCTTGTTTAACAGAAGTAACGTATAAATCAACTGATGATGTATTATTAGCTAATTGCTGCGGCTGCTGCGGCTGCTGCGGCTGCTGCGGCTGCTGCGGCTGCTGCGGCTGCTGCGGCTGTTGTGGTTTGGAAAAATTAATGGTTAATTCTTTATAAATCACAGGTCTTTGTTGGGGTTGGGGTATGAATTTGTAAACTTCAGGCTTTTCTCTAATCAATATGATAGCAAAAAGAACACTATGAAGATCTTTATATACTAGGTAATTTAAATGCATATTAATATATTGTTCGAACAATTTATATAATATAAATGTAAAATGCCCAAGTGTTAATATTTTATAGTTTATATTCATTGAATCTTCCATATCCTCCTTATTCGCTGGGAATGATACATTAGTTTGTTCTGTGTAAAAATTTTTAATTTTTTCTTGACCCAAGAAATTATCATAAAATGGTTTGTCACGCTTACAAATTTTTTCTGCTTGATAAGGAAAATATGGTATAAAAGTTCTTAAACGTAAACGGTACGATATACTACCATCAACCGCCACAGTCTCTATAATACAGAGGCTGTGCTTAGCAATCTCTTTAGCCATAATACAAAAGGTTAGTTTTAAATGTTCAACATATTTAACTAAAATTGGTAAATGTATAGTAGGAACAGCAGCAGCACCAGCAGCACCAGCAGCAGCACCAGCAGCAGCACCAGCGTCAGCACCAGCATCATGAAAAATTTCGTCAATACGTCGTTCCTCACCTCCACTATCACGAGTAGTATATTTTACTATATTATCACTACTTAATTTTTTAATATAACTTTCATATTTACCCTTAGTAGTATCTACGTCTATAGACTTGTTCACACGTCTGCAATGTTTCATGAAACTATCGTAAAAATGAACATCCAAAAAGGGAACTGGAGGATCAGAAAATGTATAACCAAATTGTTTTGTGGGACTAACTTTTGTCAGTTGTCTTGACATTGCAGCTGGAGCTGAAGCTGGAGCTGGAGCTGGAGCTGTTATATCTAATATTTCATCTAAATTAAAAATACCTTTTACTCCAATATTATGAAGAGTGCTAAAAATTAAAGTTGCAAAAAACAACAGAGGTTGACTCATAATATCTTGAGTTGATGGATTACAATAATTTGGAACATTTGAATCTGAACTTACTACACTGCAGTCTTCAACCTGTGGTATATCTGCAATTTTTTTATATATACTAATATCAACTAACGCTTTATGAACGCTTATCAATTTACTTTCTTTAAATTTATTCCACGCGCTCATAAAAATAGCATGTTCTAAAGGTGTAGCAAGCAGAATAGCACATTCAATTAATAATGCTATAACATATAAATATGTGTCGCTTGTTGCTGTTATACAACCGTTAACTTTAATAAAGTTAGAAACTCTTTCATCAACTTCATGTCCGAATTTTATATAATTAATAGTAGTAAAAATAACATTTTCTCCAACTTGATTAAAATCGCCTGAACCTTTATGTGTTGCAGCAAATAGTAAAAAAATTTTATTAGCATCGTCAACGCTATAACTGATCTTCGTTAAAATCTTTTTAAAGCAAGTTTTAAATGAATCTTTCTTATCACGATGTTTTGCAAACGCGATTACTGATTTAACACTAAAAAGGTTCGTACCTTCTAAATCACAATCACCAATATGCTCCTTTATAGGAATAGAACCAGCATAATCTTGTATAATGGTAGTTCTAATAGTTATACGTCCAGATTCACTATAATCAAATTTTGAGCTTTGTAATACATATTTATAATATATACAACGTGTCAGTTTATTAGCCTGTTCAGTATAATCACCACTAAAAGTGGGGTTTGCATCGCTTTCTTTAAAACGTGTTTGAGTTTTAGCGACAGTATATATTAATTCACATTGGAAACTTAGATAAAATAAATTACAAAGATTTAAAACGAAATTTTCTACTATATTTTTATTATTTTCGTTATTACAATCATCAATACATCCAATTAAATAATGGCGATCTTCTAGTGAATGTTTAGTTTTAGCAGTATCTGTTAAATTTGACATATAAACTACTTGTTCATTACATTTTGCTTCTCGAAGTATTTTATTTATTTTACCAGTTGTTGTATCGCGAGCGAAAAATTTTGCATCAATTTTATTATCACTATTAAACGCGAGATTGAGATTAAACGCGTCATTGAGCTGCTTGACTAATAGACGTACATCCATAGGTGGGTCTATACCAGGTGCTGTCCCGCGTTTTCCATTTAAATCGTGTTCCCTATCTACTTTAAACGTTAAAGCTAAACTTCTTAAAAATGTTCCGTAATTAGCCCGGATGTTATTAAGTTCATCTTGATTACTAAATATTTCTTTAATAGTTTTTTCTTTTATGTAATTCCAAACATCACTAATTAATTTTAAGAAGGTATTATCTGTTCTACTAAATTCACCAAACATATTATTTAAAAAATATAAGAAAGAATTACGATCTTCAATTGTACAATCGGATCCAGTATAGGAATCTACTAAATGTCTAAAACATATAGCAAAATTTACTATAGAAAAATTAGGAGGCTGTTTTAAACATTGATTATAACCTGCTTCTCCATACCTATTATTTGTAGGTGCTAGTTCGACTTGTGGTTGAGGAGGTTGGGCGGCTGCAGGTATATTGGCTGTGCTTTCTTCGTCCTCATCTTCCATACTTGAATCATATGAATCACTTGATGATTCAAGTATGGAAGATGACGAATTTGAATCTGAATCTGAATCTGAATCTGAATCATCCATTTGTATTATATATATCAATCTATAATATATACAAATATTATTAATTTAAGTATATTTGCGCCAATCTTTTAATTTAATTAATAATAATCTTCAGATATACCAAATTATTCTAAGATATTGGAAGCAATAAATATATAGATAATCCATAGCAATAATGGTAATATATATAGTGCAGCATTAGAGTTTTCACTGAGAACAAGTAAGAATATTACATAGGCAATTAGAATGTAAATTATATTTAGAGATTCAATTTGGTTATGATTCTTTCCGAGAGTTATGAAAGGATATGTCAAGGTATATATTATGATTATTATAATGGCCACAGAAGATATATTATTCCGCATTAAATAATAAGAATATCCCAAGAAGCCTATCAATATCGCCCATATACCTAATATTATATATTCTCTTGACTCTCTAGGAATATCAGAAGAATCTCCGTCTTCTAATAAGATATTATTGTATTTCATATAAAAGTTAATAGACATCAATAAGATTACGGGAATAAGTATAGACAAATATAATACAATATTCATTTAATATTATATAATAAAAAATATTAAGTTAACAGCTTTTTCTTATTAATTTCGCCCGGATTCCACGAAACATATATCATATTAACATTTGGTTCGGGAAGTATCTGGACGAAGAAGCCATTATTTCTCAAAGATTCTACTATGTATTTTACACAGTCTTCTATTTTATATAGCGGTTTGCCGTATATATAATACGGTATCTCATAAAATATATTCATTCCACCAATAGTCGCAGTATTCTTAATCTTCTTATGACATATATTAATTATACTATCAAAAGTAACATATTTTGAAAGCTCCTTCTTGTCCTTCAAAGTATATAGTTCCGCTAATGATATTTTAGGAGGCATTAGTTTAATATTTATATATATTTTTTATATAATCTTGTATATTCGCCGGCCGCCTAGCCGACAGCCCTAGCCGACAGCCTAGCCGAGATATTTATAACTCCTTAATTTCATTCTTCTCTAATTCGTAAGATGATAACATATTGAGGTTCGTATATTTCGTTTCTTTGTTAACATCCAATTTGACATTCTTGAGACCAGTTCTAAATAGCTGATTGATTGCATCGGCTTCAAGGGCATAATTATAATATTTTAAGTCGCCCATCTTAATAATTCCAGAAATATCATTAGGATTATCAATACCTTTATATATAGTATCATTTAATGTTACAGAATTCATATCTAAATATGGCAAGTGGTCTTCTATTATCCTGGTCGTATCAGCTTTTCTATTAGGACCAGTTGCACTATATTTCATATTAAAAACTGGGTTGACATAAAGGGGCGAATTGTTATTCTTAAATGTCGCCGAATATATATCTTGATTGCTACCATATATGGTCTCTAATTTATTTTCAAATACGAGCAGACCGTTAATATATATACGGCATATAGCGCGATTTTTAGTTAAAATGTTATTATTGTCCGCAACTTCCTTCATTACAATTGTAACCATAAACCATTTGTTACTGAACTCTATATCATAGACGCCTATCATATTTTTATTTCTATCCCACCATTTCCCATTGTTGTCTACACCATCACATGGGTTGTATTTAGAATTATTTTGATATGATTCGGGCGATAATATATTGTTGTAATCCACCGCCAAATTTTTACCATCGTAGCTTAATCTTACGAGCGGATTTTTTGTAAGTAAAACAGGGTGTTTTACACTAGTACTATCCCTGCTTTTATACATACAATTATAGTTATAATCGTTGTTATAATAGATGTTCTTTTCTCCTTTTAGAAATAACAATATGTCTTTTTTATTATCATTTTGCAAATATTGTATTTTACTCTGATCTACATATAACCAAAAGTTATAAGTATATTCGGCACCTCCTTGCTGATTTATAGAAGGCGATATATCTCTATATTTTTCGTGCGCTTTGTTCTTCGTATTATATTTCAAATCTTTTACTTCTTTAAAATCTATAATGCCATTAAAAATCTCTGTCTCCTTTCTAATATCATTATTACCTTTAAACATATGATGTAATTCAATGAGGTATATATTGTAAGCGACATATCCCATTAACAATAATATTATTAATGCTATAATAACTTGGGTTACAGGGTTATACTCCATAATTTGTTTATCTCTATCTATTTAAAATATGGAAATAAAAATAATAATTTTATCGGTTTATTGCATTTATCCGATTATCAGCTTATCGGCTTTATTGTTCTAAAGTGTCGGAACCTTTAATTTTATATATGGGGTTTCTTATTCCGTAAGCCGATAATCCCATAGAAGCTAAGACGCCTTTCATAGGTCCTGCGCTATACTCTTTATATATGTCGTTTCTATTCATATCATAATTAAATATGCTGAACTTGCTTACTAAACCCGAAAATCCATACATAGTGCTTCCTACCTTATCGCCACCAATATGTAATTCGCCCTCATTATTTAAGTTTAATCTGCTGACATTTATATAATCATTCTCTTTATAATAGCTACGATTGCTATTCTTATTGCTCGGGTCTTGTACGGTTTGGTTGTTCTCAGTTTTTAAATAGTTGCCATCTATAAATACATTAAAGGTGCCGCCACCGATATCATTTATTACAATACCTACGTGTACCCATCTTTGCAAAGGTATATATTCAATCTCTATTCCAGTTACTAAACCCCTATCAACTAAAAATTGGTCAGCCGAAGCGTTGTGTTTAATATTCGCGGGCTCATCTTTATCCCTCGGAAATCTTACTTGTATTCTATTTCTATCATTTTCCAATCTAATATATATAGTTGAATCCTTAACAGTATAATCACCGTCCGCATTTTTCTTAGCTATATGAGCGATATGTCTGGGTTGACCACCGGCAGCACCGATATCAAAGATATATATCCAGAAACAATATGTTCTCTTATTCCCATTACCGCTTTCTAATTTTTGCGTGAATGGGAATGTTCTGTGTTCAGTACATATTATTGGCATTTCGGTTCCCGGTATTAATATTTTTTGCTGATTTATAACTGTATCGGTTATAATATAATACAAGATATAGCATACAAATGCTGCGATAACTAGCAAGACTACTATAAAATATAATGAACTTGAGCTGTCGGACATAGCGTTCATTATGGCATCTTTCGTGTTTTCTACTGATATATTACTCACGGCCTTTGATACTATTTGAGTACTAGCAGATATAGCCTCCGAACCTTTATTCACAACTCCATTATTCATTATACTTTCCTTAGAACTGCTTACAAAATCAGATAAACTATCTTTGACATTATCAAGAACCCCTTTGTTAGCTTCAGTAACTACCTCGCCCATATTTATTTGATTATCTATTTAAAGGAAATAAATTTTCTACTGCATAAATTAATATGATAATTTGAAACTTGATATAAAGGAAAATTATTGCATTTATAAGTTTGCTTAATATTCTTCTTTTGTAAAGATAAATAACTTAGCATTTTTGTAAATTTGCCTATGTTTGATACAGCACCTTTTTTGTATTTGAATAATGATAAGTAATAAACGTTTGATGCAAATATTGTAATACAGGCCTCGTTATTGTTTTTAAACATATAATAATCGTATAGACACATAATCTCTATAAAGTTATTGTAATACTCTATTTTATTTTTTAGCGATATTTTGCGATTTTCCAATTCTATTATAATATTTTCGTGAAATTTGAGGGGTATCATCCACGGGTCCTTATTAATTATGCGGATAACCTGATTTCTATCAAATACATTCAAGTATAATATATTAATATCACAATCATTATCTATGTGCTCTTCATATAATATATCACTTCTATCTCTTTTAACATCACAGAATATCTTCTCCATATTCCCATTTGAAAGGTCGTATAAATGACCTAATTCTTTTTTAGAATGCCAATCAGTATGAGCGTCATTTTGTATCATATCTATTACATCTTCTTTTGTTGGAACGATAATCTCGTATATCTTGCAGTTTTTCTTAATATCTCCTATCTTTTTAATAATCTCGTTGTTTGATATACATATTATAGGAATATTTTTAATTTTACCATCGGTTAATATTTTTAGAAGCGTCGTATTAATAGTTTTATCCGATATATAGATACAATCAAAATTATCAATTATAATTACCTTGTTTCTTATGTTCCCCGTTAATACCTGTAATAGCGATGATGTCGTACTTTTAAAAATGACATCATTCAATTGCACCGAATTAAAACAGTTATTATTGTTAATATTTATAATCTCGTAATTTAAATAATTGCATATTTTATTTATAGAATATGTTTTACCTACACAAGTTTTACCCGTAACTATAATACAGCTGTCCGTAGAAATCTTCTTTTTATAATTGAAATTGCGCAGCCACGATATTATGTTACTATATATCTCTTTATTACCACACAATCCCTTCATAATGTCCTCTTCTCTGTTCAGGTTAATTACCTTTTCCTCTCTGGGTATTTCATAATTTACTTCCTGAACCTCCTGAACTATAAGATTACTCTTGGTATTATTATCATCTTTCTTCATAATCTTATTATTATTCTTAATATTCTTCGCATTATTCATATAACTATTATATATTTTAAGTATTATGTATTATGTATAAATACATTCAATTATTAATACAGCAATAAATAATATTAAAGCTAAAATTGGCAAGAATAAAATTAGCGGCATTATAGTAGTTTTATCATTATTGTAATAACCGAAAGATTTCATTTCTCCGTTAGAATTAAACATTAAGCTCGGTTGTGTAGTAAATATTAATATTACAATTAGCAAATATACGGAGAGCGTTATTATTTTTCTAGAAAACATTCTTTATCTACTATTTTAATAAGGAAAGAAAAAAAATGAAATACATATTAATAACTATTCTAATATTATTATCACTAATAACAATTTATTTAATATATATATCATATATTAAAAGTTGCAAAGAAAAATTCACATCATATAGAACTGTATATATTACAGATAACATAGATAATCTCAACGACAGCGATATAATTTCAAATTCAAGTGTAGCCAGCACAGCAAAAAATGCGACATTTGCTATATCTAGTGATATTATGGTAAAATCTATAGATTATATGAAAAGGAATAACAAGATTTCAAGATATATATTGGGAGTAAGTACGGATGATTATAAATTGCTAATAGACCCCTACATAAATAAATATATATTGAATAATAAATTAAGTAATACTGAGGTATTTAAGGATGGCATATTTGTATGCTTGAGTCCTACGAGGTTTGGTATAGAACAATGTATATGGGACTTTGCAAATAAGGTAGTCGCATATGTTTATATGAGCGACTATCTATTTATTCAAGCGCTAATTAAAGCATATAGACAAGATATAAAAAGCATAAGATTGCGTAAAATTAAATTAGAAGATTTAAAAAGGTCAGATAAACAGTTTGATTATTTAATAACATATGTTGTTATTGGTAGCGAATATATGGCAATACTGAAATATTCCAAATATTTTATAAGCGGTCTCAAGGATATGGATATATCTAGGATAAAAGCATTTTATCCAGTAATTAAAGCGAACTACGAAAGCGTTAGATTTTATTTTAACAAAGATACAGATAATACCGATAATACTGAAGATACCCGAGATACTACTTACGATTTATATTTAAGCAAAGATAAAATGCTCCTGCCTATTATGAACTATGATATAGTAAATAACATAGAAAATTTCATAACTAGATTGGAAATGCCAAAAGATTATTTGGAAGTCATTGACGAATCCTACGGAGGCAATACAGAGTTCGGTAGCAGCGGAAGCTACGGATGCTATGGAAATAACAAGATTGTCAATAAGTTTGAATGCGATTCCTATTATACTAAAGAAGGAAATCCTAAAGATTATTACAGTATCTGGGATAAAAAATGTGCGACCAATGAAGAATGTCCTTATTATAAGAAAAATACAAGATATGAAAATAGCAGAGGTGGTTGTATTAACGGAAATTGCGAGTTTCCGGTAGGTGTAAAAAAGATAGGATTCACTAAATATAATGACGAAGAATATAATAGACCGCATTGTTATAATTGTCAAGACACGACGGATTTAAATTGTTGCGCTAATATTAAAGAATTCCAAGATAAAAATGGTATAGGAATAAATAACGATTATGTATTTGAGAACGATACCGAGGATAGAAAACTAAATAATTTAAATACAATAATTTCCTTATTAGATTATAGAAGTATATAACATATGAAAGATACTAATATTATATTCATATATAATTTTATATCTATTTTTATAATAATTATCATATATTTTTTAGTTATCCATAGGTATTTATTAAATGATATAGGATACAGCAATAATGCAGGAAACGAGTATTTTAGTATGAAAAATGCCGATATTCATTATAATAATAAATTTAAATATATGCCATCAAATACGAGAATTATGTATGAAAATACGGGTACATATCCTTGGAATAGACATATAATAAACTCAAGCATACCCTACGATGTTAATGTTAAAAAGGAGGCGATTAATGTATATTATTATGAATATGATAATAATACATATAATGAAAAATTAAAAGAGGTTTTTAAAAATACTTGCGAGGAGTTAATAATAGCCGTAGAAGGTAATAAATGGGGCAAATGGCAAAATCCAAAAATGATTAGAGATGATGATAATAAAATTAAGACATTACTCAAATATTACCAGGGAATATATGATTTTATCTATAATAAACTGAATACTAACAGTATTATGGATTTGCCAGGCGAAAATATTAAAAATAATATTCAGATTGTCCATGATATTATGAATAATTATAGGCAACACAGCGAATACCCTGAATATTATATGTTTGATATTGATATGATATTGTATAGGGCTGGTAAGTTTCAAGGAAAACACATCAAAACAATTGTTATAACAAATGGTGTCATAATAAACATCATATTAATAAAAATAATTGGAGTAATATCCGAGGATAATATAGTGTTGTTCCCTTACAAAGGGCACGATATCAATACTAACAAAAATAGCAATTTTAATCAATTTGTACCAATGAAATACGGTATGGTAGATAATGATACCAAAAATAGCAGAAAAAATACATTTGATATTAGCGATACCTATTTAGATAAGGAGCTTGAAGATATTATGTATAAGAAATTATTAGAAGAAAATATACCAGAAGATGTTGATATCAGCAACAATAACTTCATAGCCTCCGCCGCCGAACTCAATGCGAGTAAAAAAGACCGATGTCTATTATAAATTGTTATATGATTATTTAGCTAAGATATTATACTTATATCCGCGAGGATAAGCATGGATTCTGTTATATTGATACGGTGGTATAGTATATGTAATATTAGTATTTACAATTGCATTTATTTCTGTATTATTACTAATATTGGAATCTTCGTCGTTGATATTATAGTAAAATAAATTTGTAATAAAACTATTCATTATCCTTATTTTCTATGTTATATATAACTTATATATTTATTATATTTATTATATTTATTATTTATATTACAATAGTAGATAAATAAATGGAACCTGATAAATCCCTAAAAAATATTCAAGCTAATATTAGACGTATGTTATTGCAAAAAAAAAGAGCGTCTTCTAAAAAATCTTCGTCTTCTAAAAAATCTTCGTCTTCTAAAAAATCTTCGTCTTCTCAAACTATATTTATAGAAGATTATATAAAAAGTAGTATAGATGATAAACCTATAAATGCTACAAAAATATCTAAATTTCTAAAAAGCAAATTGATTGTTGATAAATATACACTTGAAAATCGCGTTGCTTTTTATAATTATATTAAAAAAAAATTAAGTAAAATTGAAGATAATGATTGTTTAGAAAAAATTCAATTGCCGCAAGGTAATATATCTTATAATTTAAGAGATATATTAACTTTAGATAAAATAATAAGTAGTAATAATTTCGGCGGAGAAGTATATAAAACTTCCGTTAAAAATGCTTTAGGAGTATTTCCTATAGCAACAAAAGTTATGAAAGAAACCAAAGATAACTTATATGAGGTTAAATTAATGAATGATATTACTAATAATGTAATTCATAAAAAAATATCTAAACATTTTTTAATTATATATAAATATTGTATATGCGATAAAGAAGAATACAGCAATTCAAAAAAATTAATATCTGTAAATGAAATTGCCAACGGTAATATAAATACATTAATTAATAATAAAGATATATTATCAAATATAGAACTCTTATATAATTTATTATTTCAAGCATTAATATCAATAGCTACATTTCATAATTTATTATCGCATATACACGGCGATTGTCATGGTGGAAACTTTTTATGGCATTATAATAATGAGAAAGGATATTATCATTATGTATTCAATGGTAATAATTTATATTTAAAAGCATGTAACTATAATATAATGATTTATGATTATGGAATGTCTAAAAAAATTAAAAAACAAAATATTAAAAATCTAATATCTGACTATGCCGGTATTATTCCTGCATTTTTAAATGAAGATTTTGAAAATATCAATCAATTATCTCCTGATAGCAATGTTAAAAAAGATTTATACGAAATTCTAGAAATCTTTAGTAATTTTTATAAAACTATGAATGTTGAAGATAGCAAATCAAGTCCTAAAAAAATACAACAAGAAATTTTCAACAATATAATAAATGAAATATTTAAAAAATATAGATTAAATGATATGTTTATAACAGATTATGGTGAACCGCTTGCATCTCATAAAATTCCGCAAAATATTATAAACAAAAAACCTTATCACATATAAATATATAAATATTATATTATAATTATAATACATTAAAATGAAATTAATTAAAAGATATATATCTTTAATTGAAGATGATAAAAAATATAGTGTGGCTGGTTTAATATTTGGTTGTACGGGTTCATATTATAGCGTATATGCGAACGAACATATAAGTAAAATTATGTTAGGAGATTTCTCAAAAGAGCGCTTATTGTTGCTTTTTTATTCCAATGTAATTGCTATGATTGCCTGTTCCTTGCGAGGTGCCTGTTTTACATATTCGCAAAACTGTATGAATATCCGATTACGCAAGATTATATATGATAAGTTAATTAATCAGAAAACGCAATTTTATGAAACTGTCCCCGTTAATAAACTTCTGGAATATATAAATAATGATGTGCGTATAGTATCTGATAGCATATCTCTAAATGTTAATGTTATATCACGGTCTTCTGTTCACGTCATTGCTACTATATGGATGCTCAATAAAATATCGTGGAAGCTTACTATAATTGCTTGCTTGCTCATTCCATTTAATATGGCTATATCAAAGTTATACGAGAAAGCTAATAAAATTGTTATGAAAGGCTACGAGGAATTGAATAAAAGCGTAGGCACCTATATCCACGAAACTATTTCACACATATCTATTATGAAAACATACGCAGTTGAAGATATAGCGATGAAAAAGCACAATACGATGAGCGATAAACAACTTGGATATATATTTAGACAAACACTGTTATATGGTGCGAACCTGTTATTAATTAGCAATTTGCCGACATTAACCACGATTGGTATTATAATGGCTGCAAAATATTTGAATAATACCGAGGGACTCGTTTCATTCATTCTCCATAATCAAAGTCTGTACGAGAATGTTATGGCCATCATACAATATAACAACGAGTTCATTAAATGCAAAGAACCTTATAAACGCATAACAGAATTGCTTGATTCCGATAAAAAAAACAAAGGATACTATATTCCACTGGATAATACTTTGAAGGGAAAAATAGAGTTTTCAGATGTATCTTTTAAATACGAGAAAGCCGAATGCAATTTAATTAATAATTTCAATTTTAAAATAAACCCAGGTGAGAAAATTGCAATTATTGGCGAGTCTGGTTCGGGAAAAAGTACTATTGTAAAATGTTTGATGGGCATTCTTTCATTAAATGGCGGTAATATCTATATAGATGGTATAGACACCGGAGTATATGATAATAAATGGTTGAAAGAAAAAATAGGGTATGTAGCACAGGATAGCATTTTATTCAGCGACACAATAGCTAATAATATTGCCTATGGTATTGAGAATCCGTGCAAAGAAGATATTATTAATGCAGCGAACCGCGCAAATGCTCATGAGTTCATATCAAAGCTTCCTAATAAATATGATACGCTATTGGAAGGAACAGAACTTAGTTCTTTATCAGGAGGACAGAAGCAACGCATATCTATTGCAAGGGCTTTGATACGAACCCCGAATATATTAATATTTGACGAGGCGACTTCTGCGCTGGACCCAGAATGCGAGGAATTGGTTCAAAATACTATAAAAGAATGCTTTGATGACAAAAGCATAACTATGATTATAATAGCACATAGAAGGTCGGCTCTTGAATTGGCCGATAAAATATATAGATTTGAAAACTCGGCTTTGACAGATGTAACAAAAGAAATAAAGAATCATAAAAGTTAAATACCAAAAACCAAAAACCGGAAACAAAAGATATAATATGTAGGATATGTAGAATATGAAAATATATTTTGTAAATAATATAAATAATGTGAATAATAATAATCGGAATGTTATTAAAGTAGCTACGAATAAAAAGAATTGCGATATCAATATTAAGAATCACCTAGATATCATAAGTATATCTACGAAAATCAAGACATTATTGAATTACAATAATAATCTCAAGAAGAAAGTCATATTTAATTTGGAAAAATTGGATAATCGCTTTGTAGAAGCATTCATATATAGAATATTACAGGGCAATTATTATTTTGATAAATATAAAAAGGCAAAGCGAGAAGGCGCAGTTCTTTATTTCTATGTCCCGCGAATGAGTTGCGAAAACAGGAAGAATATTAATAATATAATTAATGGCTCATATATAACAAGGAATATAATAAATGAACCTTCTAATATAGCTACACCCGATAATTTCGCAAAACACACAAGGTATATGTTTAAGGATATTAGAAATACCAAGATAACCGTATTTAACGAGAAACATATGAAGAAGATGGGGTTAAATCTAATCAATGCTGTTGGCAATTCTTCGCAGAATAAACCGCGCTTTTTAATAATAGATTATAATCCACCGGCTCTGTCAGGTACTTCAGTGAAAAAGAAGACAGTTTGTTTAGTTGGCAAAGGAGTTACGATAGATACTGGCGGATATTCTATGAAAAAGCCCGATAGTATGATTAATATGTATATGGACAAAGAGGGTGCCGCTATATCAATCGGTATTTTATATACTTTGGCTAAGGAAAAATATAAGAATCGCGTAGTATGTTTATGTCCGTTGGTAGAAAATATAGTATCAAGAGGCTCTCTAAAACCCAACGATATAATTAAGGCATATAATGGCCAGACTGTGGAAATTGTCAATACTGATGCGGAAGGAAGATTAATTTTAGCAGATGCCCTTACATATGCGTGTAATAAATATAAACCAGATTATTTATTTGATTTTGCGACATTAACTGGGTGGTCAGAGAGAATCAATTGTCATAGCAGTTTCACATATTTTACATCAAACGAGCAAATCGCAGATAATGTACGGGCCTATGGCAATAAATATTGTGAAAAAAATATAAGAATCCCGGCGTGGCTTGAATATATATCATTTATTAAATCCAATATAGCAGATGTAAAGAACTCGGGATATGAATGCAAAAACAGCGATGGTTTAATGGCGAGCTTGTTTTTGATGAACTTTATACCAAAAAAATATAGGAAGAACTGGAGCCACTTTGATATAAGAATGTCCAACTACAATAATAATGTTAATATAGCCGACGGATTCGCGACATTCTACGCAATTATAAAAAACATATAGGACACATATATATTACATTCTATATATTAGACAGGCATACAACCATATACAATCTTGTTAATCTCATTTTTTTCTTTGGGATGTTCCAGCATTGCGAACAATTCTTCTTCCTTCAAGAGGTTAAGAAGAGAGATAGACAATTTAGGAACATTTTTTTCATTTTGCCATTCTTTAGCGACCATCACCATAATCTCAGGCGCTTTAAGTTCAGGATAAATCGCCTTAATCCTGTGGAAATTGTTCTTCATATAGATGTTATACTTAGAAAGATTCCTTTTCTTCTTGATGTGTTTGTCAATATTGATAATAATAATATCACCAAACTCATTATTAAACTTGACAATGCAATCAACATTGGCGACACGAACCATTATTGCAATTGAAGTTGTTTCGGATTAATGTAAATTGATGTAAGGGCTTCAGGAACTGTTTCCTCGGTACTATTAACTGTTCTTTGGTTTGTGTAAAAGCGACTTTGGTAGTAATAATATGAATACTGTTTAGTGTCAATTTTTATCCAAAAAATATAAAAATATAACAAATGTATTCTCAGTATCCACCGTATCAAGTAGTGATTTTTTGTAAAGCAAAAAATATATAACATATAATACTTATTATTATAATCATTTAATTGCTACTACTTACTAATACACACAGCACCATCACAGCCATCTCCGCAAAGATTTAAACCTTATTGGCCGGGATTTTGATGGGCGGAAGAGTTTTCTTGTTTTTCTTCAAGGGCATCTGAGGCTCTTCTACAGCTTCTTCGTCTGGTTCTTCACTAGGAGACTTAGGCTGTTCCTTAGGCTCCTCTTCTTTATCGGTTGATGGCGGAGATACTTCTTCCACATTCATACGAAGCTGCTTGAGCAGAGCAACCTTTTCCCTGGGAGTAAGCTTGGACTTTTTCTTAGGCTCTTCTTCGTTGTCAGTTGATGGCGGAGATACTTCTTCCACCTTCATAAAATTATTTACAACGGCTGGAGCTGGAGCTGGTGCAACACCAGCTTTTTCTTCTTTGCGCTTTTTCCATTCTTCGGCAATCTTACCGAATCTTTGATTGCTCGGCAAATCCGGAAACTTTTCCTTGATGACTTGTTGATATTCCTTAACAAACACCTGATATTCTGTAGGAGGTTTCTTGACCTTGTCTTCGCCATTCTCGTCCTTTTCGGCGACCGCTGTCTTTTTGCCCTTGCCCTTTGCCTTTCCCTTCACATTACCCTTCATTTCTTCAACGGCATATTTGAGAGCTTCTTTGTGATAATTAGCAACTTCCTTTGCATCATCAATAGCATCTGGAATTTCGGCAATCTTTTCCTTGTAAATAACTGAGAGAGTTTTGGCAGACATCGTGGTTTATGGTAATAATCATTTTATAAATGACAATCAATTTTTATAATTTTTGACACATTTTTATGATATTTTGATAAGGAAGTATTTAGTTCTTAATATATTCTCTGTGCAGATGAAATTGGTTGAGGATTATCTGAGTAAAATAATAAAATAATAATATAATAATATAATAAAATGAGTATTCCAACAATGTCATTTGAAAACTTGAGAGATATTATAGCTAATCCAGAAAATGCTTATAGTCGCAATAAGAGTTTTCAGAGCGATAATCAAGAATTTAGAAAATATACTAAAACAGCTACCAATGGTTTAAATATGATTTATGGCGGTGAAAATATCTTAACAGATAACTCATATAATGACAAAATTAAGAAACAAAATGAGATTGATAAAAACACGCCATATATATATGAAAGCGATGAAATTAGAAGAGGTTTGTAGGAAATATATAATATAATAATATATATTAGAATATAAATGATTGAAAATATTGAATTAATATTAATATCATTACTAATATTAATATTATCAATAATAAGCTTTCTCCCCTTAATTTACTTAAATTATGCAAAGGATTTAAATAATAATATAAATAATTATAACAATATATGCGATTCTAAGAAAAATATCTATGAATCTGATATTAATATAAAAAATACTTATATGTGGAATCTATGCAATCATTTATTTGATTTTAATGTAATCCAGAAGAACTTTAAAAATTATACGGCCGATAAGAAGCCTACTGACAAATATAATGATATTATAAATATCAATCGCAACCTGAGTATTGTTAATGGCGAGTTCAATATTATGAAGGTATATAACGATTATTTACATAGCGGCTTGCCTTTATTTATCGTAATGTGGATATTCTTTATATTACATATGATTAACACCTCTTATAATATTAAAAGCAAGGGTGATATTTTTAAATACGAATACTTTTTACATTCATCAATTTATATATTTCTACACGTTGCCGTAATAACAATAATATTTTCACTAATCCTTAAAAAAATAACTGAGATATATGCCGATACAAAAGCGTACGAATATATAATGCTTTTGAAAGAATTGGATATATTGATAAAAGAAAATAAAACGGATCCGGCTTTCCCAAATAATGAATTTACGACTATTATTAAAAAATACAGCGGAGAAGATATTTCTTCCGTCGCCGATATTATATTTACAAAAGATTTGATAGACGAACTCGCCAATTTACATAAAAATATCATTGCTAATGGCGAATATCTGCACAATATAAATGGATACAAAATAACATTGGAAAATATAGATAACTTCAGGTATTATAATAATAAGGAGACAATAGAAAAATGCAACAAAGAGATTGAAGATGTAACGCGATTTACTATTGTATATTTTATAATATTATTCTTCCCCATCTATATGCTTTCACAAGCTTCTAAATCAAACTTTACAACAATTGCCGTAATAACTATTATAGTATTCGTATTATTTATATCGAGCTATATTGTTAAAAAAAAACTTGAATAGATTCATTTTCTTTTTTTCTTTATACTTATTAAAATGCGTATCATTATATTTATCGTATTTATTATGATGATAATAATTTTTTTAAATGAATTAAAAAATATATCGGCATCTTTTTTTCAAATAAACTATATTAAAGATGTCGCCGACATTAACATTAAAAAGCATTGTAATGATATTTATTGCGAAGCTGAGACGGGGAGATTTAATATAGCTAAGAATAGCTATAAACTTCTCTTGCCTAACGATTTCTATAACACTAAAACATACTACTTTATGATATTGCTAATAATAATAATATTCTATATTAATACACTCTATAACCTTATTAAATACAATAATCTATATTATCCTTACATCAGTAATGACGGTGGAACGATATGTATAACAATAATAAAAAACATTCCATATATATTCGCGTTTTTAACATTAGTGCTAATAATAGTAACATTTGTTGCGAGATATGCTCCGACAGAATCCGTGGGATATAGAAACTATTTTAATATAGACAATCCTGTCGTCAGCGATTTTGACAAAGTTTTAAATATAAACGGTATATATAATTATATTTTGCTTACAATAGCGACAATCTTCTTAGCATATTATTTTAGCACCGCAATGTGTAATAAGTATATTTATACATATCCATTGGGAGCTAATAAACTGGCTATTATCAATCAAAATATGAGTATGGGCTATCTGATAATTACGATATTTCTGACATATTTATTATTAAATATTATGAATATACTGCTATCCTTCGCCGACAATAAATATCCTAAATTGAATAACAATAACTATAGAGATATTATAACAAAAAATTATAATAAAGTATTAATTGAAAACGTAGAACTAAAGAGAGAAAAAGTATTAGCCGACTGTTATACAAATACTTTTTCTACACGACCGGTTAAACATAATGCACTAGATATAATGTATTCTAAAGATAACAACAAAGAAAATAGTAGTTATGGAATTTCCGTAAATACTTTGGTACCAGATGATAAAAAAATTCACGTGGTATTATATTACGATATAAACTATTTGGATAAAACAGATAAAGCATCTGATTATGAATTAAAAGATATTCGTATTAATTATTATTTTAAATACATTTCTCCATTACTCCCTCATAAAATAACTGATAAATTGAAAGATGGTTTAGTAGGCAGCTCTCCAAGATATATTATAGAATATCAAACTAATTATAAACTATATGAAGACAATATACATTCTTTAAAAAATGATAGTCAATCTGACACAATAATAAAAAATTATAAAGATAATGATGTTGCATCATATAACGCATATTATATGATAGATAATTTACGAATTGGCCTTTTTAATACAACAACAGAAGATGATTATACAAATTTAAATCAAATATTGAAATTATTCTCTTATATTAAACCTACATCTGCTACTACTGCTGCTACTGCTACTGTTTTGGATGCTCCCAATATAGTATTACCGAAAGAGGTTAAAGAAAGATATGAAGTATTGCTTAATGTGCTAATCTATTTTTGCATTAATGAAATAAATTATTGGAATACATATACAAGCAAGAAAATATATGATAATGAAAATTCAAGTAATTATGAGTATATAAATGATGTAATATATCCAGATTACGAAAAACATACTATTTTATTAAATTTAATTAAATATTTAAAAGACCAGAAGGCAAATAGTGAAAAGATTACAAAGGATGCGATGCTTAGCACAACAACTGTTACAAATTTAAAAAATAATCTGATTAGAGAGATAATTGCTTATTCTAGATATAAAAAGGATTCGCAGAAAGATAAAAAGCCGTTTTTTGGCAAGGAATACAATATTTTGAGTAATATTACAGAGATTAAGGATAACTTCACGGCCGATATATCATATGGTTCGGCCAATACATTTTATGAACAATATTTTAATATTTCAAATAATGATGTTAGTAATATTTCAAATAATGATGTTAGTGCCAATGACATAGAATATAAAATAGGGAACTATTTCATTAAAAATATAAAGTACCTCTTATACTTTATTATAATTATTATAATAATAGCTATTCTATTAATAATATTTTTATACAGAAGTGAAAGCGCCTCATTAATGACATTCTCATATGATATAATTATGCCTTTATTGATATTGCTTATATTTGTAATATATATATATTTATTTATGAACTTTAATACAAATTATAATCTAAATGTCATATATGGTCTATTTGACAGTTCATATAAACGCGATTTAAATGATATGAATAATCTTATAATACCTTTTATTAAACTTCATAGCAATATCAAAGATAAATACGATAACAATTATTACGATTTATATATAATAACAAATGTTATGGCTTCCTTCTTATATAGCGACGATGAATATGATAATAAGACGAAATATAAATACATATACCACAAAAATAAAGATGCCGATATCATATATAGCAAAGACGAAACCGTAGATTATAATGAGTTTAAAAAATATTACAACGACCAATTTACAATTATAAACGAAGAGTTTAAAGAGGATTTCGCTACAATAAAAACAGATACTACGAAATATTATAATCTTACAAAATTATACAACAATATCAAAACTAATATTAAAAATACAGCACAGCAGCCCCCAACAGAATACACTATAAAAGAGATACAAGCAACTGAAGGGTTTGATTATCAAACTTTTGTTAAATCTTTTGAAACATATTCTGATAAGATTGTAAATATCATATTGATATGTTTAGAATTATTTGGTAATAATAAAGATGCTTATAAAAAGAGTGAGTTTGTTAAGGATAACTTTTACTTTGAAAAAGATACTAAGAGTGGCAATTTTATACCTCATAAGTTTAGATTTAACAAAGCAGTATTTGCTAAGGATTATAAATTTAAAGAAAAAGAATTAAATATAACTATTAAAAATACCGCAACCGATACAGAAAGTACGAAAATATATATTAGTAAGGGTGATAAAAAAGATAAAATAACGGAGATTGCTAATAATTATATGAATATCCTCTCGCTATTCCAATATAATTACATATTAAGCGACGGATATTCTTTAATTTCAGAGCAAAATAAAAAAAAAATATTAGAAAGCGCCAATAAAAGAGGGTTTGGCAAAGATGATGTAAAATCATCGCAAAACTATTTACATCAATATAAAAATAAGAAGTTAATTTCATTAATATCTAATACAAAAAGCTTTGATAAAAGCTTTGATAAAAAGAGCTTTGTATTGGCCACAGATACTTTCAAATATTTTAATCCTAAGGATACTACGGCTACTCCGGCTACTCCGGCTACTTCTGCTGCTACTTCTGCTGCTACTTCTGCGGCTACTTCTGCGGCTACTTCTGCGGCTACTTCTGCGGCTACTTCTGCGGCTACTTCTGCGGCTACTACGGCTACTCAGCCAGATACTACGGCTACTCAGCCAGATACTACGGCTACTGTGGCAGATGTTATGTATGTTTATACAAATATTATAGAAACCTATAATATAAATGTCACTAATATTAGTGATAATTATTTAGAGAATGTTGTTAAGACTATTTGCTACCAAGTTGATAATAGAGATGTTATTATGAATGAAGAAGGAGGTACCGGTGCAGAAGTGAGTGCAAAAGGGAGTGCAGAAGTAGGCACAAGTAATATAAAAAATAAGAATGGGGATGCACACGATAATCATATTAATATTTTACACAAAGCCAATCAGTGCGTAAGTTATGATTTTGCCACTAATTACACGGTAAATTTGATTATGTTAGGAATTATTTATTCAATTGGATTACATAATAATAAAATATTTTAATACATTAAATAAAGGGGGTATTTATAATAATGGCGGATAGTGAAATATTAAAGGAATTTCAACAACCTTACAATTATATGTTGTATTCTAAGGAAGAAAATATAGACGAGGAATATAGATATAGATTACTGTCAAATATATTTACGGATACAACATATAGCCCGAAATTTAATACGAAGTATTTATATTTATTCGGAATATTCCCTTGCGATAATATGCCGGCATCATATATACCTTTTAATTATAAAGAGTTATCGCGAAACTTCAATAGAATATCTAAAAACAACACATTTACAAAAGAAGATTACGCAAAAGAGTTCGAACCTGGTATGGATTATAAAAAGGAATTGTCTGCAAAGTTAGATAGACTGATTAAGGGTTTTAGGAGCAAACACTCTATATACAATAATTTACATACGACTCCTTTTATTATAATACTAATAATATTCTGGACAATAGTAATATTTAGTTTTATGTATATATTCTACTATTATTATTCGTCTGCCTTTAATTATATATTATCCTTTGTACTATTTGCCTTGCTCCTATTTGCTATAATATTCAAGATGTTTTATATAGTTCATAGTTCATAATAGCTCATTCCGCTATAGCTATATTTATAGTTATAATTATTATTTTTATCTATAATACCTATAAGGAAGTATTATTTTTAATTAATAATGGATAAAAAAATTAAGTTTGCCAATATATTCAATAATAACACCTATGACCCCGATAAAGATGACGATGAAGATGCATATGATATATCACCTGCTGATATATTGATTCAAGATATAGATTTGAAAAGGAACTATAATTCACGATATAGATTCTATACTGAACTTTTAAAAATATATAACAAGAATCCTAAGATTATTAAGAAAGTATATACGAAGCTGAATGCCATCAAAGATTTAAATGGTATGGAAAAGAAATTATTATCCGAGCTAATTTATTATAATAATAAACTAGATAAGACAACAGGCGGCAGTGGCAGAGGGAACAGAAGCAGTAGCAAAAGCGACCGTAGAGACGGCGGAGGCGGCGGAGACGGCGTATTAGAAGGTTACAAGGAATCAAAGCTAAGAGATGTCTTAAAAAAAGACTATGATATGCCCAATATATCAAAGCTTAATAAAAATATTAATGAAAAGAATCCAAATTCAGACAAAGATACTGGCGACAAAATAACCGATTTTAATAATCAAATTGATAAATATTATGATGACATAGATATAGAAGATGCTGAAGGTAAAACTGAAATTATAGCAAAATTTGATAAGGATATTAAGAAAAAAATAATAGAGTTTGAGAATGACCCAGAGAATACTTTTAATTATTTAGAATTGACTATAGAAGATAGGCTCGTATTTATAATAACAACATTTTTTATTAGATATTTATCGCTAATACTTATTCAATGGTCGGTTGATATTAATATAATTAAGAGTTTTGAAGAAGGATTTTTTTATTACGCCGTTATATACCTTGCTATATTTTGGTTTATAGTATTATTTGTAAATATTGATAATACGACGAAGGTAGATTATATGAACTTTGATAATTTTATGAATAGCATTCGCTCGGTATTTTATTATTTCTATATGGGAACAAATGGAATAACGAGATTATTAGTACATTCTTGTATAATATGCGTGCTATTAATAGTGCCTATAATTTTAAATATAAAGAAGAGCACCTATATTGAAGAAGAGAACAACGATAAGGACAAGAATATTATATCATACGAAGAACGAAAAAAACTGTCAAAATCACTATCATTATTTACTATATTTATTTGGGTACTAACAAGTATAATAGCAACGAAGTTTTAATAAAAAGTTATATCTATTAATTATAATAGAGTTTATTAAATTATGTCAAATAAAAGGATTGAGGCATTAAAAAGTTTAAATAAAAATGATTATAATTCAAAATATATAACTCTATCGGATAATACGAAAATTGGAGTTGATTTGATAAAAGATTTGATAAAATACTTTCAACTTGAATTCAAAAATAAATACAGATACAATTACAGAAGATGGACATTGGAAGAAAATATAGGCGAAGAAGAAATATGCAAAGGCGGTGTTGATGTTCTTGGTGATGTGATTATGAATAAAATAATATATAAAATTATTGAAGGAGAAGGTGATGATGGAATAGCAATTAAAAGATTAAAAGAACATATAGAGAAAAAATATAAAGAAAACCCTGAAAAAAACACAGATATAGAGATACCTGATGATATATTTAATGGCGATATAGGGTTGAGAAAAAATTATAGAGATAGTTCAATAAACTATGGTTATATACCGGTTATTAAAATATTAGATAATAATGGAAACCCTGTTTATTTTAAACCATTATTGGAATATAATTATACTAATTATGATTTTCAAGAAAAATCGCAAATATACGACGATTTAAATAAGCTAAATGGTATATTTAAGAAGAGTAATTATAAGGACATAGACGATTTGGTGATTTTAGATTTTTATAAAGAATTTACTAAAAAGGTAGAAAAATTAAAGGATGATGTTATTAGCAGAGATGATGATGTAAAATATGATTTGATAGATAATATTTATGATAAACTTGCTATAATATATGAGATTAAAATAGGTAGAAACAAGAAGGTTGTTAAAAAACCAATTAAAGCGATTTTAAAAGAAGTTAATGGAAAAGAACCTCCTCCTGAACCAAAAAAAACTCCTAAAGATATATGCGAAATAGATTATGATAAAAACCTTTTTAATCAAATACTGTGTGAAATTAATAAAAGAGCTCAAATATTTAATAATTTAACTACATTAAAAAAGGGAGGGGGTCCGGGGCAGATAAAACAACCTAATTTAAATATTGATTTAAATAAATTTTTTGAAGCAGTTGGGAATGATGAACAATTTAGACGTAAAGCTTATTTAGAAATTGATAAAAATATATTAGAAGGGATTGTTAATAATAAAAAAATAGATGAATATATTACTGAAATGCAAAGCAAAAAGACTGTCAATAAATTAGCTGAAATAACAGAACAGTTTTTTAAAAGAACTCCTAACAAAATAAACGGCAAAATTGATAAAGGTAATATTACATTTGAAGATTTTAACAAATTCATAGAAAAAATTAAAGATAGGATGATTGACGATAGTAATAGATATTTAGCGATTATAAAATCCCTAAATATTATAATGAAAAAGGCATCAGGAGCACAGACACCAGCACCAGCAGCAGTAAAAACAGCAGCAGAAGCAGCAGCAGCAGAAACAATTCAAATAGCATTAGTAAAAACAACAGAAGCGATAGGAGCAGCAAAAGCAGCAAAAGCAGCAAAAGCAGCAAAAGCAGCAGAAGCAGCAGCAGCAAAAGCAGCAGAAGCAGCAGCAGCAAAAGCAGCAGAAGCAGCAGCAGCAAAAGCAGCAAAAGCAGCAGAAGCAGCAGAAGCAGCAGCAGCAGCAGAAAAAGCAGTAGCAGACGCAGCAGCAGAAAAAGCAGCAGCAGAAAAAGCAGTAGCAGACGCAGCAGCAGCACAGAC
>Ga0208722_1000063_pt1 | contig 26573 bp, 33 predicted proteins | sample LakMenEpi21Sep11_FD_150722 | JGI IMG/M metagenome (GOLD analysis project Ga0208722, IMG submission 150722) | Freshwater microbial communities from Lake Mendota, WI - 21SEP2011 deep hole epilimnion (SPAdes) | ecosystem: Environmental > Aquatic > Freshwater > Lake > Epilimnion/Euphotic zone ... | reverse complement strand
AAATTTAAAAACTTTATTATACAATAGCACAAATATTAAAATTGGTTCTGGATGCTATATTGAATATAATATGAACACAATGTTAGATGGAGTTTCTGCAACTAATAATATTGCAGATTCTGTGTACACTAGTCAAATACTAAGACGTGTAACAAGTGGCCCTACAACAATTACAGAACCTGGATGGCCATCTACTAGACCAAATCCATATAAAAAACTATTTCCAGTAGATTCTATTATTAAACCATTTAGACCAGTAAACTCTGGAATTAAATATTTTATTTTAGAAAAACCAGTTTCAAGTGGCGGACCAACAGAAATACAAAAAAATACTTTTTCTAATTATAGGTCGGTATCTTACCCAGAGTCTCAACCAAGAATATATTACCCAGGAGAAAGCACATACTATAAATATTGGGTAACTCCACAAAATACTGGTGTAAATATTACTATTAATTATTTAACTAATCTTACTCAATATGCACTAACAAATAAAATAGTTTTAAAATTTGAAAGCACACACAGTATTCCATCTACATACACAATTAAAATAGTTAAATCAAACAATACAGAAGAAACTATTGCTAATGCATTAACAACACCAACAAATGGATTAGTTGAGTTGTACTATAATGGAACATCATGGTCAACAGTGGAATCAAATTTATTTGCAACACCAGTAACAATTAAATCAATAATAGTTACAACACCAAGTGCTGGTACTGATAGAATAATTGGAGTAACCGAAGTATCTGCTAGATGGATAAAAGATATCTCAACAGACGTGGTATCATTTGAAATAAGCAAAGAGTCATCTTCTAGCTCAGAAGACTTATTGCCAGTAGGAAAAGTAACAGCAAATAGTATTAATTTAGAATTAAATAGATATAATACAAGTACACTTGAATATGTTTCATATAGCAGAACATCTTCTTTAAATCCGTCTTTAACATATATGGTAAAAAATGCAAAACTTATACCATTTTTTAAAATATATCATGAAAATGGATCGGTAGTAGACGGTTTAGAAAAGTATGATCAAATTAATCAAGGAGATTTTTATATAAATGAATTTAACATCTCTAGCCAAGGCGAAGTATCATTAACAGCCTTAGATTCAGCAAAATATTTAATGGAAGTGATATGCCCAGACATACTTTGTGAATCGTATCCAGTTACTGCTATTATTAGAAGGCTATTGGATTCAGTCGGATACACTAATTACAAATTTAATTTATCATCTGGAACAGACTCCTCTATTCCATTAATTAATTATTTTTGGACAGACGGATCAAAAACTGTATGGGAGTATTTACAAGAGTTATGTAGAGATATTCAAATGAATGCTATTGTAGATGAAAATGATGTTTTGCAATTTTATAGTAGAAACTATATGTATTCACGAACAACAAAAGATTGGAATTTTTATCAAGAAAAAGAAGGAAGTGCCTTACCAAACATTATTGATTTTTCTAAAAAAGAAATGCCATCTGCTAATCAAGTTAAAATAAGATGGAGTACTCCAACGACTAGTGAGTATTTACAATCATCAGACCCTCTATGGCAATCCTCAGAGTCATTTATAATTGCTGGAGGACTTACAGAGTCACTAAATGCTTCTGGTAATAGCAATATTGCAATTGATTTATCTGGACCTAGTGTATATAATAAATTAATATCTGGATTTAATTTTGAAGGATATTTTTTAGTAGACTCAGAAATTATTGAATACGATGCAATGGGGTATCAGTACATACCATCAGAAACAACAAACACCACGGTTACAGATGCAATTAACGGCACTGTTTTAAATAATGGAGAAAACCCTGTAAACATATGGATAGAATCGGCATCTGATTTAAGTAAATATACTGCTTTATCAAAACCACCGACAGGCACAACTATTCAAATAAAAATAAAACCAAATGGTAGATATAGAATTAAAACAAGAGGCGCTTTAGGAACTACTGCTGCTGCACATAATTATAGTGGCGCACCATCTTCAAGTTATTCATGGACAGGAGTTTTAGTAGGATGAGCACCTATACAGCAATTATTGATTTAGTTGTAGAGGCTTCTCAAACTGGAGCCACTATCAATGCAGCAACATACCCAGGATTATCTAATCCTACAAATTATAATGTTATTATAAATAAAATAACAGGTCAAGGTCAAGAAGAGGTACAAAATTTTAATGTATCTTCACAACCAATTACTGTAAGCAATTTAATAGCTGGAACTTCATATGAGGCTGTTGTTATTCCATCCTTAAACGGTGTATTTGATCCACGGGGTCGTTGGACAAAGAAATTTAGTACTACATCTAGTTATGGGGGGCAAACAGTTTCTTCAACAAGGCAAGATTTTAAAGTTAGCAAATCTTATTTACAATTAGCAGTAACTGCAGCCCAATATAAAAATAAACAGTCTGCTGTTTTTTATAGAAATTTTGATTCATTAACAATTCCAACCACGTCAGCAGTTTCAACAACTAACGGAAATTCATATAATGCTGGGTATTTTTCTTTTGGAACAAGTCTAATAATGAAAGATACTTTAGAAAATACATTACATGCTGGAGGACTAGGATTCTTTTTAAATGAATCAGCAACAAGTGGTTATTATATAATTATGGAATCAACTTCATCGTCTGCTGCAATTTTAGATAAAAAATCTGTAAGAATTGAAAAGTGGATAGGAAGTAACAAAATACCATTAAAAGAAGTGGGAACAAGAACTGAGTCTACCATAGAAGGAATATTTGGCGGAAGAACATATAATGTTGATGTTAAAGTTAAAATAGAAAACCAATCTGTTACCATTACAGCATTTATAAATGGATACGGTATTACAGTAACTGATACAACATATAAAATAAATAATAAGGTAGAAGCAAAATCCACAATTTTACCTCCTACTAAAAAAATGTCATTAGTTTGCACTAGAGGAGAAGTAGCCTTTGATTATGGGTACGCCAACACGCTGACACTAAAACAATATAACGACAGAATTTCAGAAATAAATATTTATCAAGGTCAATTCAATAACGATTTAATAAATACATCATATGGTGATTTAATTTATATAGCTGATTATAAGGCTGATGAAATAGCTGCAAATAATAAAAAAGCGGTAGCGGTAGATGAATTTGGAACAGTAGTAAGAGAAATTGTTACAAGAGATGTATCATTTAATAAAAGGCCAGCTTATCCAACAATGTGGAGCACTGGTATAAATCCTTTTGCAAAAATACTTGGAAGTAAAATTTCTAATTTTGGCTCAAAGATATTTGTTATGAATAACACCTCACAAACAATACCATTATCAAATGGAGCAGAAGCCTCGTTTTTTCTTTTAGGAAATAGCTTAGGAAATTCAGGGGAGCTAGAGTATTCTACAGATGAATTAAACGATTATGTAAATAAAGAGCCAGCCGTGTTTATTTCTAGTTGGCTACAGAATGAGTCAGATGTAAAATCTCTTGCTAACTGGATTAAATCAAATGTTGTAAATAAAGGAAAAATTATAAATATGACAATTTTTGGAAACCCTCTAGTTTCAGTTGGAGACATAGTTTCTATTAAAAATACATATCAAGGACTTTCTGGAGACGAAAATTTTATTGTTACAGAAGTAAAACATTCGTTTTCTGAAGGATTGGAGACGTCAATTGCCTGCAGAACTTTATAGTTTTAAAATGGTATAATAAAAATATATGAATACTCCAAATAAAAGATTAAGTATAAATGACCTTAATAGAGGCCAAGTTTTTGTTTTAACCGAAGATAGTCCAGAAACGGTGCTTGCGTTTCCAGGCACATATTTAATTTTAAAAGGAAGTAGCATAGACTATTCTAAATATTTAACTGCAAGTTTATATTCGGCAGGATCTGCCAGTGGATTATATGTAAATGAAGATGGAAATACTTTAGTAGATTCCCCAGATTTAGAAGATTTATTAGACATTCCAGAATTAACAGATATAGAAAGTGTAACTTATGAGCCATATTATGACACTACAACAAAATTACAAAAAGTTAGAGCTATAATTAGAATTAGAAATTCAAGTCAAAATAAAATTAATGTAGATGGGGTAGATGTTAGAATATCAAATCCTACTACAATTGTTCAAGTTGCAAGCAAATCATCTTTATCTGTTCCATTTGTTACTCCAACCCCCAGTGTGCCTTCTGTATACTTTAAAAGAGATGGGACAAGAATTTCTTGGGGATGGGACAATGTTTCTGGACTTGGATCATATTCAAGTGTAAGATATGATTGGATAATAAGTTCATCAAGTGGATCATCCGCCACTGCTTTAAACAGTGGATCAAAAACTTACTCTACAACAAATTCAAATAATATTGGAAGTAGCAATGTTATAAAAACTTATAGGGTAGACTCACGAGACGGAGACACATTAGCAACATCTTCATCTAGATGGCTCAGAGTAAAAGCTGTAGTAACAGGAACAAACGGAACGGAATATTCCTCTGCATATTCCACACCAATTTAGGAGAAAAATGATTAAAGGAACATATATATACTATCAAGACGGAAAAGAAATTGCCCGTTCTTCAAACGTTATTACAAAATTTGGTAAAAGATTTTTAACAAATACAATTGCTGGTAATGTCTCTAATTTAAAAAAAGATATAGCGGTAGGAATTGATTACATATCTGCCACAGAAAATGACACCAAACTTGGATTTGAATTCTACAGAGTACCAGTATTTTTTGGATCATCTGACATACAGACAGTAGAAGGAGCATCTACATATTCTGCAATTTTTAAAACATCTATACCACAAGATGTAGAGGGACATATTAATGAAATAGGTTTATATCCATCAACTCGTTCTTCTATAAATAATTTTGATAGTAAATTTTTAACAGATTTTTCTAGCTATTTAGATTGGACTGACGAGGATTTATTTAAAGCAGATTTTTCTACTGACAATCCAAGAATAGGAAATAACTTAGTAGTAATGCAGTCAGACGGATCAGCATCAAATGAATATTTTTATAACATTTCACCAATTGATTTATCTGGGTATAGTGCAAATGATACTTTAAGATTAGCATACAACAAATTAGATGCAAATTTAAGTTCTATTAAGATTAGACTTTATAGTTCTCCTACTCAGTATTTTCAGTATCAAATAAGCGCACCATCTAGCTTAGGACATACTATTACAAGCGACATCCCAATGTCTTTAATTTTTGCTGGAGCAAGCGTGTCGGCACCAGACAAATCATCTATTAATAAAATTGGAATTACAATAACCCCATCTGGAAGTTCCACTACATATGTTGGTTTTGATGGATTAAGAATTAACGATGAAGATACTTTTGATCCATTCTTTGGATTAATTAGCAGATCTGTTGTTATTAATTCAACATCAATATCTGGAACATCTGGACAAAATACTATAACGGTTGGATCAATAAATAATTTATTTGTAGGGCAATCAGTTTCTGGAACTGGAATAGCGTCTGGCGCATTGGTTTCAGATATATTAAATAATACAGTAACTCTTTCAAAAAATAACACTGCAACAGTATCTGGTAGTGGATCTTTTTATGGAATTAAAAAAATTGCTGGTAGATCCTTAGATATAGAATATAAACTAGACCTAGACTGGAACTAAAATGGCAGCATATCAAGATTTATTAAAAGACACCTCAGTTGCGGTAGAAAACGGTAATTATTTTGTCGTAACTATTACAGATCTTGAATTAAATACAAACTACCCAATTCAGCTTAGATGGAAATATAAAGATGGAACATTTGGATTATGGTCCGCATCAAAAGTTTTAACTACTCCAGGAGAAACTCTTCCAGGAACCCCAGACCTACCAGTCGGCAGTGTAACTGCAGAGCCAGGTTTAATTAAAATAACTTGGAACGGAAATGATGCAGCTGGCAGAGCAATTACAAATATAGATAGAATTGATATATATATTGATGGTTCTCCATTCGATGGAACAAAGCCAGCAGGAAGTTTTAAAGCTGCAGGCACACAAACAATTGCAGCACCAGCAGGAGAGTATGCAGTAGCATTATATGCTATATCAAATTATGGAAGTAGATCTGCAGTAAGTTTACCAAGGTCAATATTGGTTCCAGCAGTTGGAGAAATTGTTTTATCTCCAGAAGATCCAGACACACCAATAGTAACTGCAGGACTAGCCTCTGTTATTGTTGAATGGAGCGGTAAAAGTTTAGATACAAATGGCGACCCAGTAGATTTTACTAAAGGTAGTTTTGCTGGAGCAAAAGTATTTATAGGAACAGCATCTAACTTTACACCAAGTAACGATAACTGGGTTCATACATTAAATTTTGCTAATGGCTCAAATAAAATTTCAATAGGTGTTGGAACTATTATTAATAAATCAACTGGCGCAACGCTACAGTATGGAGTTCCATACTATATTAAAATAGATACAATAAATGCTAGTGGGGTTGCAAATGGACAACCAGTTTCTGCAGATGGAAATCCAATAACTGTATCTAAGCTACCAGCAAGCGAAATAAGCACGGGTACATTAACTGCAGATAATTCAATTACAGCAGGAGTTAGTAGCGGACAAAGAGTTGTTATATCTGGAAGCTCTTCCCCATTTATTATTTATGGAACAGACGGAACTACAAAATTATTAGAATATTTAACATCTGGAACTACTGGGACACTTGCAATAAAAGGATCTGGAACATTTACTGGAGATTTAGAAATAGGATCAGGCAACACAATATTTAAAGCCGTGCCAGCAACTGGAATCTGGTTAGGAAATGCTAGCTATTTAAGCGCTCCATTTCGTGTATCTAATAGCGGATATATTACAGCAACATATGGAGATATTGGTGGATGGAATTTAGGAGAGTCTTATCTACAAAACTCTACAGGAACTTTAAAAATAAATAGCGGAACAGATCCAAATATATTTTTAGGAAGTAGTTCTGGGTATCATTTTAGATTAACCCCCTCTTCCATCTCTCATTATAATGGCGGATCTCCAACTGGTAAATTTACATTAACAGCATCTCCTGGAACTGGAGACTCACATTTATCTATGTCTGGAAATATAACTGGTTCAACAATTACAGGATCTTCTTTTACATTAGTAGAAGGAAGCACTGACAATGTATGGAATACTACAAAATTTAGAATTGGAGATTCAAATACAAAAATTGAATCTATAAATGCTACTGGAGTAATAACATTATATTCAGGAGCCGTACCAGCAGATATTACTAGCGGAGAAGAAGGTGGTTCTGAATCTAGTGGATATTCAGGTGGATCACAAATAGAATTAAGTACAGGTGGTTTAAAGATATATAATATTCCTACGTTAGGAAATGCTGTAACGGCAACATCAAGTTTATTAACTGGAACTGGTAGTGGTGTGCCAAATACAAGTATCACAGATTATCAAAATCCCGCTTATCCTGCTAGTGCGGGATATGGTGCTGCCGCAAGACAAAGAATGGTTGTTGCAGATCCGTATAATAATAATATGCTAAAAAGAGGCCTTGGAGTTTACTACGGAACTAGGACGCAGGCCCCTACCGAATCAACAGGGGTTGTTGGAGATCTATGGGTTAGCTGGGTCTAATGTCAGCAAAAGCTTATGTCAAAGTTACTAGTAGTTTATGGAAATCAGTAAACAAGGTATATGTTAAGGTAACTCCTACGTTATGGAAATCAGTAAATAAAATTTATGTTAAGGTTACAAGTACTTTATGGAAAAGTTCATTTGGCGGTAGCGACGAACCAGTACAAATAACTAAACCTACGTTAACTGGAACTGGTAGAGTCGGAACAACAGTAACTAGATCCTCTGGAACATATAGCAATTATAATTCATTAATTACTAGAATTTTCTATACAACGGAAGTTGCCGAACAAGTTTCTGCATCAACAGTAGATCCTAGCGGAGGAGGTATAACTGCTACAAATCCATATACGATACTGCAGTCAGATGCAACAGAGCCCCCATATTATTTTTATGCAAGAGATGAAGTTCTTGGGGTAGATAATGAAACATATTATTATTACAGCACACCTCCAATTGAGGCTAACATTAGCCAGATTGAAGATAATTTTAATAGAACTGTAGCAAGTGGACTAGGAACAGCAAGTGGCGGATATATTTATAGTGGACCATCTAGAAGTACAAGCTCATGGAGCGTTGATGGAAGCAGAGCAAGTAATAGCTCTAATGGATCAGGCTATCCATTACAAACAGTAACAATAAATAGTAATAACCAAAATGTATCCGTAGATACATTTGGAGGTGGACTTGGCGTAGCAGTATGGGCCTCTTCTGCAAATTCTTGGTGGGCTGCAATCCCAACATATTCATACGAGTTAGGGCAGGGAACCGATTATACATGTACAAGTAATCAAACTGGTACTGAAGAAGAGTGCGATGCAGTAACTTATGTTTCTGGTGGAAGCAACCCTCAAAGTACTGGGTATATGATTTCCGATGTCGGTAAAAGATGTACTGCATGTACTACAACATCTAGCTCATATAATTATGAGTGTACTAATAATGTTAGAGTAACAAATGCTGGAGACCCATGTCCAGAATACGAAAACTGGAGCTCTGCAATGCCTGGAGGAGAAAATACAGTTTGTTCTGGATCCTGTACTGAATCTTATGAATATGTATGTGCATCAGAGTGGTCCATGAATCAACCAGATTGTACAGGGCAATTACTAAGGCCAGATCCAACAGGCCCAGGCCAGTTGTGTGCGTGTCAAAGTTATGAAGAAACTGTAGCAATATGTCCCTCTGCATATAATAATGATGGTCCTTGTGATGATGCAAATATAGGTGGAACTGCAATTGGAGACCAATGCAGTACATGCAATCCTTCAACCACTTATGCTTATTCTTATAGAAGTAATACATTAACTACTACATATGCATGTAACAATGACACCTCATGTAGCGGAGCAGGGTGTTGTGATGGTATTACTTACCGACCAGATCCAACTGGTGCTGGACAAAGATGTAGTGCGTGTGATAATCGCACAAGTACATCTTATACATATTCATATTCTTTAAGAGCTAGTACTGGTACAACAACATATCCTTGCGATACACCAGTTAGTGGTTCTGCTAGTTGTCCGACTTACCGACCAGATCCAACTGGTTCTGGACAAAGATGTAGTGATTCCTGTACTCCAAGCACAAATACAACATATCCTTGCACTGGCTCAGTTAGCAATTCAACTAGTTGCCCAGATACTGGATCACTTGCTGGGGATAGGTGCGGAACATGTTCACAAAGCGGAGGAACAACATACGGTTCATGTAGATCAACATCCCTTACTCCAGTTTGTCCTTCTTGCCCTGGCGGAACTACAAGTTTTGCTAGATATAATTGTACAACTGGAAACTGGCAATGTAGATGTGTTCAGCCTATTAGATATTCTTATTCAGTAAGACAATCAGTCAGTACTACAACTTATTCATATACAGTATCTAGCTCTACAACTACATATTTATGTGATGTTCCAGTTACAGGAAGTGGACAATGTCCAACAAGTCTTCCAGCTTCTGGCAGTGGACCAGGGCAAAGATGTACCGACTGTATATCATACTCATCAACCTCTTATGTATCTTATTACACATTATCTACTGCACAAAGCTCTTATCTTTGTGAAAATTATACTACAGGGCAATCAAGTTGCCCAGGTGCTGGCAGCGGTCCAGGAGAAAGATGTACCGATTGTACTGTTACAACAAGCAACTATTATAAAACAAGGATTGCAGAAATTGAAACAAGATATAAAACTAAAACAAGTACAACATTAACATATAATAATTATAAAACTAGAAAATATTTGGGGGCAATAGTTAATAAATCTTGGAAAGAAGTAGAGGAAACTACTGGAGATAAATATACTTATAATGCTAATATAAATATATACTCATATTCATCTGGTACATTAACATTAAAATCTTCTGCTATTGTAAGCACATATGCTGCTCAAGCTGGAACTGAATTTAATAGTACTTTATATCCAGATATTACTACAGTTACAGCAGTAACAACTGGTAACTCAATAAATGCAACTGGCTGGGTCGGATCAGAGTTTAATGTGGCATCAAGCACAAATACTGAGACAAAAGGAACGGCAGTAGGTGTAGTGGGCATCCCAGTTACAGAAAATATAGGCACTAAATTAGACAATTTCTCAGCCTAACCGCTGTAGACAAATATACATATATTATGTATAATATATAAAAAAGGAGAATAATGGCAGAAACAAACCAACCAAATTTACCGCCAGTAAAAATTGCATTTATTATTGATGGTGAAGTTGTAGATATTTTGCATACAGACGAAAGATTGGGTGCAATATTTACAAGTAATCCAATTATGAAAAATGTTACTGGCAATCTATACACTGATGAAGGTGGGGTAGTATCAGTAGGCGCTTTATATAATTCAGAAACAGATCAGTTTTCACCAGTACCAGAACCAGAGCCAGAACCAGAGCCAATACCAATTATAGAACCAACGGAGTAAATAATGTCAGAAAAAACACCTTTTCAAATATGGAAAGAAAAAAATGCTGGGGATAAAGTTCGTCCTTGGGATTTATTAAATCCAAAAATTGGAAGAGTAGATGATGAAACATTTAAATATAGATTTGAAAATCATTGTTTAAATTGTCCATCATTAATTAAAGCAACAAAAACTTGTAAAAAATGTGGATGCTTTATGACTGAAAAGGCAAAGTTACCACATGCTAGTTGCCCATTAGGAAAATGGGGAGCAATTACAGGAACTGAGGATGTAATTTAATGGATTTGGAAAAACAAGAAAAAATTGATATTATTAATGTACATTTAAAAAGTGTTGTAAGTAATATTTTTAATATAAATATGTTAATTATTCAAGAATCTGCAGTGACTCCAATTAATCAAGACTCAGTAGATGCTTTAGAATTACAGCTAGAAAATGCATTTGCAAAAAAACAAGCATTACAAAGCGAATTAGAAAAGGTAACAAATGAACCAGGAGAATAAAGCAAGCTTAGTCATTACAGCGTTGCAACAAAGAATAGGTGAATTGGTATCAAATTATGAAACTCAAATTGCAATATTACGTGCAGAGATTACACAACTTGTGGAAAAGGAAAATGCTAAAGATCAAGCAAAAGAAGAATACTCAGAGCATCTTAATAACCTCTCCGACTGATTTCCCTTCAGGAATTGCTGTTAAAACAGACAAGGGTACTTACTGGATTAAAGACGGAAAAAGATACAAGTTGATATCTAAAAGAGCAGAGGAGTCTTGGTCTTTTACTACAGTAAATGCTACAGAGTCTGCCTTATCTTTAATTAAACAGTCTGGTAAATTAGGGTTTAGAGATGGCGCTTTGATTAAGAACATTGCAGATGGTAAAATGTATTTAATATCGCAAAATAAAAAGCGTCATATTGTGAACCCAGATTCATTTTCTAAATATGGACTTAATAGGTCTAATATTGTAGAAGTAAGCGAATCGGAAATAAATTCACATGAACTAGGAGAAAATTTATAATGGCAGCAGAATGGAACGTTGTAACATTTAATGAGGGTGCCCCATTTGACCCAAATGATTTAAATCAATTACAATTAAATTTAACAAATGTTTTCACAAAATCCACAACTCTTTTAAATGCTACAAAGGACTCTAGCGGAACAAGCAGAGTGGCAATTACCGATCAAGGATCGGCTTCAATAGTATTAAAAGGAACAACACCAGCTTCGACAACGGTAACATTTACACCCTCATTTACTGCAGGCACAGATACTGGATTTGTTGCTTCAATGGGACAAGCTTTAACATCAACAACTGGTAATGTATCGGTATCCGCAGTAATAAATTCAGATAAAACGGGTGGAACAATATATGCAGTAAGCAGTAAGGCAACAACTTCAACAATAAATGTTAATTGGATAGCAACACAACTAAAAGATATTAGTGCTTGACAAAGCATATCAATATGTTAAAATATAACATGTTCAATAAAGTCACGAAACCGTGACTTTTTTAATTTAAGGATATTAAATGTCTAATGATTTAAAGTGGATGCTATCATCGGATCAGCAATTTCCATATCAAGATGATAAAATGATTGAGCTTTGGTTTAAGGTTATGAAGTGGTTTAAGCCAGATGTTGTAGACTATCTTGGCGACACAGATGATCAGGCTTGCTACAGTAGATTTACAGAAGGAAAGCCAACAGAGTTTTTAAAGGCATACAAGAATGACGACGTAACAAATGATTTAGAGTTAATGCTAAAAGACATGAAGTTTGAGGCAAGTGGTGCCCGTGAATTTTATGAAAGAACAAGAAAGATGCTTCCCAACGCACAGCTATTCTCAGCGTTAGGAAATCATGATATTAGAATTTTTGATTATTTAGATAAGAAAATTCCTGAATATGCAAAGCATGTTACCCCAGAAGCTTTATGGAGTTTAGATTCATTAGGATATGATTATATTTATTATAATGAATTGCCAAAGAAACGTTTTGGAGATATCCACGTCCATCATGGAATTTCAATTTCAGCAACAGGGTCGGTTAGAAAAGACATGGAAGATTTACAAGTATCTTTAATTAGAGGACATTCTCATAGGATTGCATCTCATTTAGTTACTTATGAATTAAGAAATAAAGGCAAGGGGGAAACTTTGCGTGGATATGAGATTGGTCATATGTGCGATGAAAAGGGACCAGGAATGAAATACACCCAGCATCACGATTGGCAAAAAGGATTTGCCATAGCACATATTGAAGGTGGCAAATATCCACACGTTAACATGATTCACGTATCTCCAGAGTATACTTGTGTTGTTGACGGAAAGTTGTTTACTTTATAATGTGGTGTGCAAAATGCAACGGCAGAGTTTTTGTAGATAGAGTTTTTTCCCAAAAATTGCACGTAGAGCTTTTTTGTCTCCTATGCGGAAAAAGATGGATGATCAATAAAGAAACGAATAGATTTGGAAAATGGTTAGAAAAAAAAGATCGAGAGTACGCAAAAAATTTCTCTATTTCTTCTTAAACAATAAATTACATAAAGTAATTAGATTGTCTAGAGCTAAAGACGAAATTGTTGCATGGTGCTACCCAGATAAAAAAAGGGTAATGTACTCATACTCCGATGCCGAAAAAAATATGGAAACTGCTTATACTATAAAACAAGTTGGTCAAATATTAGGCAGACACAAAGTAACAATTGAAGAATATATTTTGCAGGGTAAAATACAAAAACCTCAAAGAGTATATCCAATAAGCAATCCAAGTAGCAGGTGGTCTAAGTTTATGCTTAGTGAATCTGACATACTTAAATTACATGAATATATATTAGAAGCTGGTTACACAAAAAATATACCCTCTAAGGCAGAACTAAGGGCACTTCTCAAAAACAACATTATATTGTATACTAAGACCGACTCTGGATTTGTACCAGTATGGAAGGCGGAGTAGTGTCTAGTAGATTTGTTGTATGTGATATTTGCAACAAAGAAATAGAATTACGCTGGGCCATTTTTGGAAGCGATACTTTAAGCAGGCATAGAAAGGCGGAGCATAAATGAAAACAGTAGTTAAAATAGATTTATCATTTACTAGAAATCTTGGTAATTTTGAAAGTATTAAAATTGGAGTTGGAGTAGAAGACTCTGTTAGAGATGGCGAAACTGTTAATGATGCTACTGAAAGAGTATATAAATTTGTTGAAAATAAATTAATAGAAAAAACTCAAGATATAGAAAAAGAGTTAAAGAGTGGCAAATAGCAAAGAGCCCTATATTCTATTAAGCATATATCAAAATATGTATCAAAACAAATATGGCAAGATGCCATCGTTAAATAAATATAGAGAAAAATGGGCAATGCAAGATGTAATTGATAGCGTGGGATATAGTCGTGCAAAAGAGCTGATAGAGTATTATTTTATTACAGGGAAAAATGGACATCCGTTACAATTTTTCTTTTTTAACTTTGATAAAATTGATATAATGGAAAGAGAAATTAAGAAGGATAAAACAAATCGTCGCATTCTTCAAGAAGCAACTAAAAAATTAGTAGAAGGCGAAAACGAATGAATACAGAAGCAACGTTAATATCGGCAGTATGTAAAAACAAAGACATCAGCACATTGCTTGCAGATAACGTTGATGACCTATTTACTTCACATAGAGATATATGGGAAGGCTTAAAGTCATACTATTATAAGTTTAAAGCAGTTCCTGAAATTGGAGTATTGCAAGAAAAGTTTAAAGACCTAGAGCCAGACTTAAATGCAAAAGCTGAAACTGGATATTATTTAGATAAATTAAAAAATGAGTATTTGTCAGCAAGATTAAAAAGCATTATTCTTCAAGGTGGCTCTGCACTAAAAGAAGATGCAGCATCTAGAGTATTGGCAGACATGCAAAGCAAACTTGCTAGTCTTTCTAGATTTACAAACAATGTAAGAGACTTAGATGTCACAGACTTAGATGCAGCAGAAAGACACTTTATGTCTGTTAAAGATAGATCATTAGTAATGGGTGGAAGTCCAGGAATTAAAACAGGGTTTCAAGCAATTGATACAGCATACCCAACTGGCATGGCTCCAGGACATTTAATTGTTGCAATTGGTTGGCCAGGAAAAGGTAAGACATGGTTTACTTCATACCTTGCATGCAAAGCATGGGAGCAAGGATTTAAGCCAATGATTATCTCTCTTGAAATGTCTCCAGAAAATATGCGTGATCGTATTTACACAATGCTTGGATCAGGTTTATTTAAAGCAAGTGATTTATCAAAAGGTGACATTAACATTGATGACTTTAAGTCATGGGGTAAGAAAAAATTTGAAGGTAAAAATAGTTTTGTTTTAGTATCAAATGAGGGAGCAGGAGATGTAACTCCAGCAACTATTCAAGGTAAGATTGATCAGCATAAACCAGATTTAGTTATCTTAGATTATCATCAATTGTTTAATGACAATAAACGAAGTAATTCTGAAGTAGAAAGAAATAGAAACGTATCTCGTGAATTTAAATTATTGGCCGTAACAAACAACATACCAGTCATAGATATTACTGCAGCAACGGCAGATGATATTTCTGATCAAGACAATCCGCCAATGATGAGTCAAGTTGCATGGTCTAAAGCTATTGAATATGATGCTGATATGGCTATGGCTGTTCATAGATATCCAGGAACTAATTTAATTGAAATTGTTTCTAGAAAAAATCGTCATGGTCATGAGTTTGATTTTCATTTAGATTGGGATATTAACAGAGGTATTATCAAAGAATTGTATGATTATGTACCACCACAAACCAATTAAAAGATTTCAAATTGACGTAGAGTTTAAAGATGATTCAGACATCATTAGACTTAAAAATCAATATGAAAATATGTTAACTCATAAAATGAGAGACATTGGGTACTCTAGGATACTTGACATAGACACCGCATTTTCGGTAGAATTTACGGGTACAACTTGGAAGTTTTTAATGACTCTTCATGGAATATATACGGGAAGGCGGAAAGCATGGCAAGCAGAGGGAATAACACAAGGCAAATTAGTTCCACGCAATATGCACCTAACCATATAAAATCAATAGTAAAAGAAATTGGTCTAAGGATAATTAGTGAGTCTAATAATAACCTAGTTGTATATTGTCCATTTCATAACAATACACATAGTCCAAGTTTTTATATTAGCGAAGAAAATGGGGCATGGCTTTGCTTCAATCCAGCCTGTGGAGAAACTGGCAACATAATTCAGCTAATTAAAAAAATTACAAACAAGAATGACTTTGAAGCAATTAGACTAGTCTCTTCAAAAGAATCACAAGCATTAGACGACTTTGATGAAGTTCTAAATAAGATGTTTGAGGATAAACCAGAGTTTATAGAATTTGATAGTAAAAAATTAGAAGATCTATCTTTAGGACTTACATTTAGTAAAGAAGCAAGAGACTACTTTGAATCTCGTGGAATTAACCATAACTCAATGTCTCATTTTAATTTAGGATATTCCGAATCTCAAGGCATGGTAACCGTTCCAGTGCATAGCCCAGACGGCACCCCAGTTGGATTAGTAGGAAGATCTATTACAGAAAAAAGATTTAAGAATAGCACCAACCTTCCCAAAAATAAAACTTTATTTAATATACATCGTGCTAAGAAAATTGGCGATCATGTAATAATTGTAGAATCAAGCTTTGATGCAATCCGTGTGCATCAATCTGGTTTTCCAAACGTGGTTGCCACTCTTGGCGGTCATATGTCACCAGACAACATTAATCTATTAAATAAATATTTTAATAAAATTACAATCATGACGGACGCAGATCAGGCTGGTAGAGAATTAGGAATATCAATTTCTAATAAATTAAAGAATAAAGACATCTTGTGGGCATCTTATACTTATGGTAAGATATATCCTCATGACGCAAAAGATTCAGGAGACATGACCGAAGCAGAAATTCAATCTTGTATCAAGAATGCAGTTTCTGATGTGGAATACAAATCCTGGAATTAATGATATAATAACCGTACAGATGGATATATACCATCACCAAAGGAGATAAAATGAGTATAGTAAAGGGTCTAAAAGACCTAAACAAAGCGTTAGACAAACCTGTATATTCAGGTGGAGAAGACAACAAAGGTCGTTGGTTAAAAATTGAAGACGGAGAAAGCGTAAAGGTTAGATTTCTTCAAGAGTTGGATGCAGATTCTCCCAACTATAATGACAAACTTGGATGCGGATTTATTGCATTAGAGCACACAAACCCAAAAGATTACAGACGTAAAGCTTTAGACACAATGGAAACAGAAGGACGTGACTGGGCTAATGAACAACATCGTAAAGATCCAAAAGCTGGATGGAAAGCCAGAACACGTATTTATATAAATGTATTAGTTGATGATGGAAAGAACGAGCCATACGTTGCAATACTATCTCAAGGAACCAGTGGAAAAACAATTACTCCTACCCTTATTGAGTATGCTGGTGAAATGGGAAGCATTACAAATTTAATGTGGCGTATTAAAAGAAATGGCAGTAAGACAGATACAAGTTATACAATAATCCCGTTAGCAAAAGATGAGACACCTTTTGATTTTGCAGCGCTTGAATTGTTTGATCTTGAAAAAACTGCCGTAAGGCATGTTCCGTATGCAGAGCAAGAAGCTTTTTATATGGGAGATAGCAATAATGAAGAAACTCAAGGCTCATCAGGTAGCGTAGAGTGGTAATTTAATAATCTGGGGGGTGGCTATTGCCATCCCCTATTTTATTTAGTAGAATCAATACATGCAAAATTACGAGATACCAGACCCATTTATGGAGTTTGTTAGAAATAGAAATCTTAAATTATCTGGAGCAATATACGATTATTTTGCTAAAGAGTGGAGTTACAAATGCAGTACTTGCCTAGATGTACTACATGCTCCAAGTAAAAAAACAATAACTAAAACTAGGCTTAGTCACACAAGAAATATTTGTTTAGGCGGATACTAATGAGTTTTACACATCTTCACGTACATAGCTACTACAGCCTTATGGATGGATTAAATTCTCCACTAGAGTTAGCACAGGCTGCAAAAGATGCTGGCCAAACATCTATTGCTATAACAGATCATGGTACACTGTCTTCACATAGAGAAATGCAATTGGCTTGTAAAGAAATTGGCATTAAGCCAATACTTGGCGTAGAAGCATACATATCCCCAACAGATAGATTTGATAGATCTTCAAAAACAGATAAAAGTATTCAGGCATACAATCACATTATTTTATTAGCTAAAAATCAAAACGGTTTAAAGAATATAAACATACTTCAAGAGTTGGCTTGGAACGAAGGATTTTATCACAAGCCTAGAATTGATAGGGAGGTTCTAAAAGAATATGCAGAAGATATTATTGTTCTTTCTGGATGCCTTAATGGCCTTATTAGTAAATGCATTGAAAAGGGAGAATTTGAGGAAGCGGAAAATATACTTAAAGACTTTAAGAAAACTTTTGGCAAAGATTTTTATATTGAGGTTCAATCTCATAACCCCGAAGAAATAAATAGTAAGCTGTTAGAATTAGCGGATAAACTAGATATAAAGCCAGTGGCAACAGGTGATGCTCATTATGCTAAGGGTGAAGATAAAATATTAGAAGAGGCAATGCTTATATTGTCTACATCACCTAAATCAGATAAAGAAGCAGACTTTGAAATGTCTAGAAATATGAATAATATGTTAGATAGATTTAATTATCTTTATCCAGATAGAAGAATATCATTTCAAAATTACAATTTATTTATTCAGAGTAGAGAAGAGATAGAATCTGATTTTAATAAATGTAATATTAAACGAACAGACATTTATGATAATACTATTGAGATATCTGAAAAAATTGGAGAATACGATTTTAACAGGGGTCTAGACCTTTTGCCAGTACCTAAGACAGATGCAGACGAAAAGCTCTCCCAGATGGCCTTTAAAGGCTTAGAAACACTACACCTGACCTCGTCATGGCTAGGAAATGATACATATGAGCAAAGATTAATTGAAGAGTTAGAAATAATTAAAGATAAATCATTTGCTTCGTATTTCCTAGTTGTAGCCGATATGATTAATTGGGCTAAAGAAAATAATATTATGGTTGGTCCTGGACGTGGATCTGCTGCAGGCTCACTAGTATGTTATGCGCTAGGAATTACCGATGTAGATCCAATTGAATATGACCTATTGTTTTTCCGATTTATTAACCCTGAAAGAAATGACTTCCCAGATATTGATACTGACTTTGAAGATCGTCGCCGTAAAGAGGTTAAAGACTATCTTAAAAAGAAATTTAAGCACGTAGCCTCTATTTCAACCTATACTTATTTTAAAGACAAGGGTGTTGTTAGAGACGCTGCTCGTGTATTTATGGTCCCGCTTTCAGATGTTAATCGTGCCATGAAATCAATTGATACATTTGAAGATTTTATAGAGTCTCCTAACACAAAAGAATTTAGAATGAAGTATCCAGAAGTTGTATGGCTTGCAGAAAGATTACGTGGAAAGATTAGAAGCGTTGGAGTTCATGCTGCTGGAGTTGTAGTTGCAAAAGATGATTTAAGAAATTTTGCACCTATTGAATCTCGTGAGGATGCTCAAGATAAAGTTTCAGGAAGAATACCAGTTGTTGCTTACGATATGGATACTGTAGCAGATATTGGTTTAATTAAATTAGATGCTTTGGGTTTAAAAACACTATCGGTAATTTCAGATACAATAAAAGCAGTTAAAGAAAGACACAATAAAGAAATTGTTTTATCTAGTTTACCATTTGATGATAAAGATGTTTATAAAACATTGAGCGAAGGATACACAAAAGGAGTATTCCAAGCTGAAGCAACTCCCTATACAAATCTATTAATTAAAATGGGAGTAGACAAATTTGAAGACCTTGCTGCATCTAACGCTTTAGTTAGACCAGGAGCAATGAATACAGTGGGTGCCTCATACATTAGTAGAAAACATGGACTAGAAGCAGTTAGCTATGTTCATGAAATAATGAAACCTTTTACCGAGAATACATATGGTGTTATCATATATCAAGAGCAGGTTATGCAGGCTTGCGTACATTTAGGTGGTATGTCTTGGTCAGAGGCTGACAAGGTCCGCAAGATTATTGGAAAGAAGAAAGATGCAAAAGAGTTCGACCAGTTCAAGGATCAATTTGTTGATGGGGCTTCAAAACACATTTCTAAAAAGAAAGCGGAATCCCTATGGCATGATTTTGAAGCTCACGCAGGTTATTCTTTTAATCGTAGTCACGCTGTTGCTTATTCCATGCTTAGTTATTATACGGCTTGGCTTAAACATTATTACCCGCTTGAATTTATTTTTTCAATTCTTAAAAACGAAAACGATAAAGACAAAAGAACAGAATATTTAATTGAGGCTAAAAGATTAAATCTTAAAGTATTGCTGCCACACATTAATGAGTCAGATGTATATTTTTCATTAAAAGAAAAAGCAATTCAATTTGGTTTAGCTGAAGTTAAATTTATCTCAGACAGCATTGCAAATAAAATTATAGAAAGAAGGCCATATGCCAATTATTCCGATTTCGTACAAAAAGCCTCTGCGAAAGGCAGCGGGATTAACAGTAGGGCTGTATCTGCTCTTAATGCTATTGGCGGTGCTGCTTTTGAGGACAATCTCAGAGACGGTAAGGAAAAAGAAAACTACTACGAATACTTAGGTATTCCTACATTTAATTTAGAATCAATACCACCAAGAATTAAAGCTCAAGCAAAACCAATTCAAGATTTTGATGATTTAGGATCATTCCCAATGTTTGGAATGGTTAAAAGTATTAAGCGTGGTACTGGGTGGGCAAGAGTAGAATTAGTAGATGAAACTGGATCAATAGGTTTATTCCATAATGAGCAGACGCAAATTGAAACAGGGCAGATGTATTTTATTCTTGTTGGAGATAATCGTATTGCAAGGTATATTAAAGTAAATGATATAGATCCAAATGGGTCAGATCTTTTTGTAGACTATTTATATAGAAAAGAATATGATTTAGAAGATGACGAACAATTAGTTATTAACTTTAATCCATATAAAACTAAAGCTGGCAAAACAATGGCGCATATTGTTATGACAGATAAAAACAAACAGCTCACACGAGCAATAGCATTCCCAGCAATGTATGCTAAGGTGTTAGCAAGAATGCGTGAAGGAATGAAAAGCAAACCCGTTCTATCAAAATTAGAAGATGGAACCCTAATGATAAAGGAAATAAAATGACACAAAATCCAAATGAAATATTTCAATCTATGAATATTACAAAAATTTTATTAGCTATTTTAGAAAATCAAAAAGTAGTTAATGTGCCAATTGATGTTTTTATTAATGCTGGTAATGAAGAAAAGGGTTTAAATGTTGAATACAATGAAGAAACAAAAGAATTTGTATTTCAATTAAAGGAGAAAATTGAACAACCGACTGATAATCAGGATGTTGCTACAGAATCAAATTGATGATCCTTTGACTCCTATTTTAAATAATAGATCAAATGACTTTTGCTATAAAGAAGTAAATCCTTATTTTAATGATATAATAAGTATACGTAGAGAGAAGATCAATGACAATTTTAATAGATGATATATTATCAAAATTAGATCCAAAAACAAGAGCAAGAGTACAGTCAGCACAAGATATAAAAGTAGAAAAACAACTAACACCAAGCATTGGTCTTAATATGGCGTTAAAAGGTGGACTAGGTTTTGGCAGACAGGTATTGGTTTGGGGCAATAAGTCTGCTGGTAAATCTTCGTTTTGTTTACAAATGATTGCTATGGCTCAAAAAGAAGGCAAGTCTTGTGCTTGGATTGACGCAGAAGCATCATATGACCAGTCGTGGGCAGAAAAACTTGGAGTAGACTCATCTAAATTAATATACTCATCCGCAAAAACGGTAAATGATATGGTAGATGTTGCAACAAAATTAATGGAAGCAGAAGTTGATATTATTGTTGTGGACTCCATATCAGCATTGCTGCCAGCAATTTATTTTGAAAAAGATGGAAATGAATTAAAAGATTTGCAGGATACAAAACAAATAGGCGCAGAAGCAAAAGATATGACACATGCAGTTAAGATGTTAAATTATGCTAATAAAAATACATTACTTGTTTTAATTTCTCAACAAAGAAATCAATTTGGATCCATGCATGCTTCACATATACCAACAGGAGGAATGGCAGTAAAATTCTTTTCTTCTACTGTTATTAAGCTTTGGTCTTCTGAAGCTGAGGCTAACGCTATTAAAGACGGCGTCAAAGTTGGAGATAAAGTTATTGAACAAAGAGTTGGAAGACCAGTTAATTGGATTATTGATTATAATAAACTTGGTCCGCCAAATTTGTCTGGACAATATGATTTTTATTACCAAGGAGAAACTTTAGGAGTAGATCAAGTAGGAGAATCTTTAGATGTTGCAGAAATGTGTGGCATTGTAGAAAAAGGTGGCGCTTGGTATACAGTTAATGGAGAAAGATTTCAAGGTCGTGCTAAAGCAGTTGCGTATTTAAAAGAAAATCCAAAGGTTGTTGATAAACTAGTTAAGGATATAAATGCCAAATCTTAAAGAGTTTTTTGATAAACCTGAAATTTTACAAAAAAACGGAGTTGAAGAAATACCTGGAACAAAGCCATGTTCTAAGTGTGATAAAGATGCAGAAAAAGCATTTTGGGATCCAGCAACATTTACTATTTCTTGGAAATGTCCAGATGGACATGACAATCAATTTAAGGTTAATGGCTAATGTCGGAAAGATCAGAGGCTAAAAGAGATGGCGCAAGACAACAAAAAAATAGTGGACGTGGTGATTATCAAAAAGGTGACGCTCAATGGAAAAATTTTGTGGTGGATTATAAAGAGTACGAAAAATCAATCTCTATTTCAAAAAGTATTTGGGCTAAGATATGTACAGATACTTTTAAAGTTAGTAGGGATAAGAATCCAGTACTCAAACTCATCCTTGGCCCATCTAGTAGCAAAATCAGGCTGGCAGTAATTGAATGGGCTTTGCTAGAACAATTAGTAGAATGCTGGGAGGATAAAAATGGGAAGCAATAATAAAATACCTTTTAATAAAACAATTATTAAAAATGGTAGAATTATAAGACTTAGAAAAGATGGCACTATTAAAGCCGATCTTGGTCCATATAAAGTAAAAAAGGATAAATAGTGGAAGATAAAAATACATTAGAGTTAATTAATTCTATTACTGAGTTTAACGATCTTCATGAGTACATGAATGATGAACAGTTAGATAAAGCGTTGGCTATTGTAGTAAAGTTATTAATGAACCCAGATGTTCCATCTGCTAAAGCACCATATTTAATTATAGAGCTTCAAGCTATGTCAACTAAATTTTCTATGATGGCGTCAGTATATTCTACTATTGCAAAAGATAAAGCAGGAACTGTAAATAACAATAAGAAAAATATTTATTATTCAGCAAAAGAGTCTATAGACAAACTTGTAGATGCACTTAAGTATGTCGTTAGGTATAGCTCATAATGGGTAGAGATATAGTAAAAAATCTTAAATTTAAAAAACATACGGGAAAGCATTTTGACCCAGAACGATTTGCACAATTGCTTGATGAATCATATAGAAATACAAAACGTGCTGATGGAGAAATGACAAAGAAGTCTTTTAGTCCAAGTTCTTTAGGGTATGGTCATGGAACTTGCCCAAGATATTGGTACATGGCTTTTTCTGGCGCAATGTTTATTGACGACAACGATGCTGTTGCAGTTGCCAACATGGCACAAGGTACGCAAGCCCATGAAAGACTACAAAATTTAATTAAAACAATGCCAGAATGGAGAGCGGAAGAAGAAGAGATAGTAAATGAATATCCTCCAATCCGTGGCTTTATAGATTTAATTATGGAATACGATAATGAAACAGTAATTGGTGAAATTAAAACTGCCAAACAAGAGGTTTGGGATGGAAGACAATCAGAGATGAAGCCGACTGCAAATCATTTGCTTCAACTGTTAACTTATATGAAATTAAAAAATGCTAAAGAAGGATTCTTTTTGTATGAAAACAAAAACACCCAAGAGCTTATAGTAATACCAGTTTCAATGAATGAAAAAAATACTAAAATTATTGAAGATACTTTTTTATGGATGCGTGAGGTTTGGGATAATTTTAAAGACGGAGACCTACCAATGCGCCCAAAGGGATCATCTAAATCTAAAATGCCTTGTACCTATTGTCCAATTAAAAAGGAATGTTACTCAGGCCTAATAGGAACAGTACAGATAGATCAATATGAGGTTCCTAAAATATGATCTGTTTAAATAAAGAATGTAATAAAGACTTCAATCCAAAAACACATAATCAAAAATATTGTACTGATGAATGCTGCAGGATTGCAACCAACAAAAGAATTATGGAAAAATATTACGAAAAAAAAGCTATTAAAAATGGTGCGGTTAGATCTTGTAAACATTGTAAAACAAAACTAAGTAGATATAATCAAAATGATATTTGTGCTACATGTGAAAAAAATATAACATATGAAAGTAAAAAAATGATATGGGGTATATTAGGTGAACTTAGCTAGCCTAGTTAAAACAAAAGCATATCGTGTACTAGGCATAGATGCCTCTACTACTTCAGTTGCGTTTTGTTTAATGGAAAATAATATTCCTTTAAAATGGGGAAAAATTGAATTATCTGGTGCAGACATATACGAAAAAATACATGATGCAAAGATTAAAGTAGCAGCAATGTTAGATAATTTAAAGTCAGATTATATCGTAGTAGAAGGAGCAATCCTTGTCAGATCACCTGATGCTGTGATAAAATTATCATATGTATATGGAGTTGTTATTGCTGAGCTTATGTCTACTGGCGCTAAGGTTATTACTATTAGCCCATCCTCGTGGCAGGCGTTCATTGGCAACAAAAATCCAACGAAAGATGAAAAGTCTGAAATAAGATTAAAAAATCCTGGTTATGCAGAATCTTGGTATAAAAACCAATTACGAAATATGCGTAAACAAAGAACTGTAGATTATTTTAATAATAAATATAAATTATTATTAACAGATTTTGACGTAGCAGATGCATTTGGCATCGCACATTATTCAAATGAGGTGTTAACTAAACGATGAGCGAAAGAACACAAACAAATAATAACTTTAATTTAGAATATGGAGATAGCGATCAAGAAAACTTTATAATTAAAATTTTAAATAAAAAAATAAATGGTTATTATGTAGAGTTAGGTGCAAATCATCCAATAGAAGGAAGTAATACCTATTACTTAGAAAAAGAATTTAAATGGAATGGTCTATCCCTCGAGATATTACCAAAATACCAACTACTACATGCTGATGTCAGAATAAATCCATGCCTTTTAGAAGATGCAAGAAAATTTGACTATAAAAAATATTTTGTTGAAAACAATTTTCCAAATCAAATAGACTTTCTTCAAATAGATATTGATGCTGGTTTTGATAAAAATGCAAAACAATTAGGAGATAATGCAAGTTCATTGCATGGATTAATTCAAATTCCATTAAATGAATATAGATTTACTGTTATAACGTATGAGCATGAAGCCCTAAATGATTTTAAAAAAAATTCGGAAAGAGATGCTCAAAGAGAAATACTGGATTCATATGGATATGCACTAGTAGTAAGAAACTGGCATGAAGATTGGTGGATAGACCCAAATGTTATACCATATAATCAATTTAAACATTTTTATAAAATGGCAGCTCCATGAAATTATATCAAAGTAAAGATTGGCTATATCGTAGATACATAGTCCAAAAAAAAACAATTACTGAAATTGGAAAAGAATGTAATGTTTCTGCTATGACTATACAAAGGTATTTAGAACAGTTTGGATTAATTAAAAAAAGATGAAAAAATTTATATTTATCCCTGTCGTAAATAGATTTGATTTATTAGAAAAAGCAGTAAAAAGTATTAAGTTAGATCTTTATGATGAGTATATTATTTTTAACAACTCTGAAAAAGAAATACCTAATTCAGTTTATGAAAATACACAATTTAGGGTATGGAATCCAGAACGTAGAATGACATTTACAGAAACTCAAAATATAATGAGACAATATGCTATAGACAATAGTTTTGATTTTTATTCTTTTATGCATAATGATGGTGAAGTACATGACGATACAGACTTAGAGTTAGTAAAGTACGCAGAAACAATTTCAGAAAACTGGGGAGTAATTTTTACAAACTATGATGTCTTGTGTGCATTTAACACAAAAGCATTTCAAGATATTGGTCCATGGGGAGACGAGGCTTGGCCATTTCAACAAAATGGATATTTGTTAGATAATGATTATTATAGAAGAGTTAGATCAAAAGGATATGTTATTAAAGAAATAACTGACAGAGAAATAACTTATGTTCCAATGGATCGTGTTGGCGGAGTTTCACACGTAGGGTCAGCAACATTAAAAGATAAAAAAGAAGCGACAGACTGGGATTTGCAAGTTAAAGGTATATATGAACACTATATAAAAAAATGGGGAGGAGAGCCAGGTCAAGAAAAATATATACATGAATACGATATAGACCCAAATAAAAAAATAAATTTTCCAAACTGGTTTGATGGGGTTAAAGCAAGTACAAATTTTGAAAATATTTTAGGAGAATATAATGGCAAAGATAGTCTAGAATTTTTAGAGATAGGGTCATTTACTGGCGACAGTGCAATTTACATGTTAGAAAATATTCTTACTTCGGATTCCGCAAGACTTACATGCGTAGATACTTGGGCTGGAAGTTTAGAACATGCTGGCGAACTTCAACAGCAATTTACAATGGGAGAAGTCGAAAAAAAATTTGATGAAAGAATACAGCCCTTTTTTAACAAGATATTAAAATATAAAACTAGTAGCACAGATTTTTTAATTAATAATAGAGATAAACAATATGATTTTATTTATATTGATGGCGACCATACAGCAAATACTGTATT
>Ga0208722_1000058_pt1 | contig 27749 bp, 25 predicted proteins | sample LakMenEpi21Sep11_FD_150722 | JGI IMG/M metagenome (GOLD analysis project Ga0208722, IMG submission 150722) | Freshwater microbial communities from Lake Mendota, WI - 21SEP2011 deep hole epilimnion (SPAdes) | ecosystem: Environmental > Aquatic > Freshwater > Lake > Epilimnion/Euphotic zone ... | reverse complement strand
ATGGTTCGGGTTGTCCTATGCCATCAAAAGGAGTTTTGCAAGAGTTTTCTAAAAGGTTGTAAATTTTCTTTACTGCTTTAATATCGTTTTTCATCCACCAGCCCAAATCTTGCCAAGCTTTTGGCATAAAAACTAAATTACGCATTAATCATTGCTTTAAGTTCAGCTAAATTAAGCGGTGTAGGAACTACTTTTTTACTTTCATAATCTTCAATACCTTTTAAAATAGCAGTATTGGTAATCTCATTAGGAGCAATAGCTTTTACTTTTTTTACAAAAGAAATAGACTTAAAAAACTCTTCGGCAAAAGCGATTTTATTTTCGGGTATTTCTAAAATATATTTCATTTTTATTTGTTTATTAGGTTGCAAATTTTGTTCAAAAAAGTTTTGAAATTTTTATTTGGTTAGCATTGTATAAAGCTTCTTATAAAATATATTTATATTTTACTCATCGTAGTTGCCACTGCTAAATCCAACACAAATATACTATTCTTATTCATATTTTCAAAATTTTAAACCAGCTCTACAAAGGTATTCCCCCACTGGCTCTCGTTTCTCCACATCTCTAGTGCTTGTTTGAGGCGAGTAATGAATTAAGTTAAAATAATCACAGCATTTGCAATGCGGTTAACTAAAATAAAAGTAATCTGAAGCTTCCGTTTTTATATTATTGTTTTCTCAAAAATTTTATATTTATAAAATGTTTTAAGACCAGCGTTAAAAACGCTTTATTTGTCAAATAAAGGTAAGTAGGTACTCGTCACAGAAGAGCACCAGAATCGAAAGGATTTGGCAATATTAGAAATGGATTTATAAGTTTTTTGTTAGATTTGTATTGAAGTTGATGGTGGGCACGGATTACTTCGTCGGTTCGCTGTGCTCGGGTGTAAATCCGAGCTATCGGTAGTAAATATATATTTTCCGATTTGATAAAAACTCAGAAACTAAACTTTTTCAAAATCAATTTTCTTGGTTTCTTTATTTAAAGTTAGTTGGTAAAGGTCATTACTTTTAATACACTCTAAGATTTTTTTGTAAAGATATGCTTTTGATTCATCGGTTATGTTTTCAGAACCTAAAGCTCCAGTTTTTGGATGAACAAACATTAGATATAGATTATTATCTTTAATTATCAATAAGTAATAAAACCTAAAACCACCGCTTCCGTTTAATCTCTTTTTTATATATGGGGTTTCGCTACTATTATTCAATCTGACCCCACAGAATAACTCTTGGGCAGATTTCCCAAAAAAATATTTGATTATATCATCTTCGATTGAATTATAAGATTTTTTGCCTTTAAGTTTTTCAAACTGTAATTTAAAATCTTCTAAGCAAAAAATTTCCATTATACCAAAGACAATAATTTAGTAGTTTCCTTAAAATCAGGAATCTCTGGTAAAAAGAAATAAACAGATTCTAAGTCTTGGTAGTTTTCTTTTAAATCATCGACAGCATTCTTGAAATTTTTGATTTCATCTTTAGCTATTCCTTTAGAACGAATAAGATTTAAAGAAACATATTGTCTAATTAATGTTGAATGCAAGTCTTTTATTGAGGAAATCAAATCATTAATAAGCATTAAAGATTCTTCATCTAAATCATTAAACCAAGTTAGTCTTTCAATACGGTCATTAATTTCAACGATTTTTTCAGTTTTTCTTTGAAAAGTATTTTTGAATTCCAAAATAGCATCAAGGAAAGCATTTATTCTCTCTTCATCATATATAGAAACCTTTTTCTCTTCAAAAGAAAAGTTTCTTACACTAGAAAAGGTGTTTGAAATTTCAGATTTATGTGATAAGCATTCCATATTTTTATATCAAAATAAACTGGTGTAAAAGTAATAATAGTTAATTGTCTAATACCAAAAATAGTTGTTTAAATTCTAAATACAATAAGATTTACGATGATTTTATCTTTTGGGCTTTGTCAGGATGCTTTAAATCCCCTACCGCTCGGATCAAAATAATCTAACTCAAAATCAAATTCAATCATCGATTGACTTTTTTATTAAGTGCATCAAATAATCCTTGAATTGGTTTTACACGTTCAGGATTCTTGGTAATTGCTTCTAATCTTGATGTTAAAAGTTCTTTTTGCCAATCAGGAATATCAGATGAAATTTCCTCAATATCGGGATACTGTTGTTTATTTAAACTCCATTCTTGTTGTGGAATGTAAACTCCTGAGTTATTGCCGTTGCTGTCTTGTAATACTTGAAGTTTCATTGTTTTGATTATTTAGATGTTTGTAAATTCTTTACAAAAAAGTTCTGAAATTTTTGTTTGGTAAGCATTGTGGCAAGCATTCTGTAGAATACATTTTTATCCAAATTATCCTTTTTGCCTGCTCTATCTAACACAAATGTACTATTCTTATTAATACTTTCAAAATTTTAAACCAGCTCTTCAAAGTGTTCTTTAAAAGATAAACGTTCTTAAAACTAGGATATGCTGTCCGAATGTCCCCGTCTTCACACCCCAGTCTTCAAAGTGTTTCCTAGAAAAGCTCCTCAATTCCGATAGCTATCGGAACGTGACTTTGCGAAATTTTTTTATTTTCCCCACGGATATGTTCAACTCCCTTAAAAAGAACTCAACTAAAAGGATTGAAAAAAATAGTACATTTCTACAGTAAAATTCAATTAAAAGAAAGCTCTAAAAATTTCCTTTTTACATTCAGTCTTCTACCTTTGTACCCCGGAAGAAAATATACCAAAATGAATAAAGACAGTAAGCGAAGAGAAGCACTTTTATACCATGCCAAACCCACTCCAGGAAAAATTCAAGTAGTTCCTACCAAAAAATATGCAACCCAAAGAGATTTGTCTTTGGCCTATTCACCGGGTGTTGCTGAACCCTGTTTAGAAATTGCCAAAGATGTTAATAACGTATATAAATATACAGCTAAAGGAAATTTGGTAGCCGTAATTACTAATGGAACTGCTGTTTTAGGTTTGGGTGATATCGGTCCAGAAGCTTCAAAACCAGTAATGGAGGGAAAAGCATTGTTGTTTAAAATATTTGCCGACATTGATGTTTTTGACATCGAAATTGGGACAAAAGACATCGAAGAATTTATTGCTACCGTAAAAAATATTGCTCCCACTTTTGGCGGAATTAATCTTGAAGATATCAAAGCGCCTGAGTCATTTGAAATAGAAAGACGCTTGGTGGAAGAGTTGAATATTCCTGTGATGCATGATGATCAGCACGGAACAGCCATAATCTCTTCGGCAGCGTTATTGAATGCACTCGAAATTGCCAAGAAAAAAACAACAGACGTTAAAATAGTAGTTTCTGGCGCAGGTTCTGCCGCATTGGCATGTGCTAATTTATATGTCTTACTTGGTGTAAAACCCGAGAACATAGTTATGTTTGATAAAGACGGTGTACTTTCTGCGGACCGAACAGATTTATCAGATTTACAAATGAAATACACCCACGGGAAAAAAGGCACTACACTTCTTCAAGCTTTGGTTGGTGCTGATGTTTTTCTTGGTCTATCTGCAGGGAATATTTTATCTCCAGAAATGCTTTTAGGAATGGCAAAAACTCCAATAGTTTTTGCTATGGCAAACCCAATTCCAGAGATTGATTATGATTTGGCTATTGCTACCAGAAAAGACATTATCATGGCAACGGGTCGTTCAGATCATCCTAATCAGGTGAATAACGTTCTTGGTTTTCCTTATATTTTTCGTGGAGCTCTTGATGTAAGAGCTACTAAAATAAACGAAGAAATGAAAATGGCAGCGGTTCATGCCTTAGCAGCATTAGCAAAAGAACCAGTGCCTGAGCAAGTAAATATTGCCTATGGTGAAACCCGTTTGAATTTTGGAAAAGAGTATATCATTCCAAAACCATTTGACCCAAGATTAATTGCAGTGGTCGCTCCAGCTGTGGCAAGAGCTGCTATGAATTCGGGTGTGGCTTTGAACCCCATTACAGATTGGGAGAAGTATGAAGAAGAATTATTAGAACGTTTAGGTTCAGATAATAAGATGGTTCGTTTGCTTACCAATCGTGCTAAGACAGAACCAAAACGTGTTGTTTTTGCAGAAGCCGATCATTTAGATGTTTTGAAAGCTGCACAAATTGCCTATGAAGAAGGTATTGCTCATCCCATACTGTTAGGGAATAAAGAATTGATTTTAGAACTCAAAGAAGAATTAGGATTTGATGCTGAAGTGCCTATTTTTGATCCAAAAACTATAGAAGAGGACAAACGCAGATTAAAATATGCAGATATTTATTGGAAATCGAGACAACGTAGAGGAATTTCGTTACTCGATGCTCAAAAATGGATGCGTGAGCGTAATTATTTTGCAGCCATGATGGTCAATGAGGGCGATGCTGATGCTATGGTTTCGGGCTATTCTCGAAGTTATCCATCAACAGTAAAACCCTTAATGCAATTGATAGGAAAAGCTCCAGGAATTACTCTTATTGCTACTACCAATATGATGATGACCAATCGTGGCCCAATGTTTTTATCGGATACTGCCATCAATCCAAATCCCACAGCCGATGAATTGGCAAAAATTGCTTTAATGACTGCCAAAACTGTTAGAATGTTTGGTATGGAACCAGTCATTGCCATGGTTTCCTTTTCTAATTTTGGTTCTTCATCACATGAAAGTGCTACAAAAGTAAGAGAAGCAGTGGCATATTTGCATAAATATTATCCAGATTTAATTGTTGATGGCGAAATACAAACCGATTTTGCTCTGAATGCTGAAATGTTAAAAAATAAATTTCCTTTTTCAAAGTTGGCAGGAAAAAAAGTAAACACGTTAATCTTTCCAAATTTGGAAGCCGCAAACATTAATTACAAACTATTGAAGGAACTGTACAAAGTTGATTCTGTTGGACCAATTATGTTGGGAATGGAAAAAGCAGTTCATATTTTTCAATTGGGAGCAAGCGTGGAAGAAATGGTCAATATGGTGGCTGTTGCAGTAGTTGATGCACAAGAAAAAGAAAAAAGAAAAGGAATGGTCTCCAAATAGTTTTTGTATTATTGTAGCGTCATTGAAATGACTTGATATCAATTAAAGAATTTTGCTATATTTGGCTCCATATTTAATATATAATGATAGCACACATTCAAGGAAAATTGGTTGAAAAATCGCCAACCGAAGTAGTAATTGACTGTAATGGAGTTGGTTATCATATAAACATTTCGTTGCATACCTTTTCTTTACTTCCCAACACCGATTTTGTCAAATTGTATACCCACCTTCAAATAAAAGAAGATGCACACTCTTTGTTTGGTTTTATGGAAAAATCAGAAAGAGAATTGTTTAAATTATTACTATCAGTTTCAGGAATAGGAGCTAGTATTGCTAGAACTATGCTTTCGTCACTAGACCCAAAACAAATTATTCAAGCTATTGCCAGTGCAGATGTAGTTACCATTCAAGGTATAAAAGGAATTGGAAGCAAAACAGCCCAAAGAGTTATACTAGATTTGCAAGAAAAAGTGTTAAAAATTTATGATTTAAATGAAATTTCTTCCTCTCAACACAATATTAATAGAGAAGAATCGTTATCTGCTTTGGAAGTCTTGGGTTATATGAGAAAGAATGCTGAAAAAGTAGTGGATAAAATCAGTAAAGAAAACCCCGAAGCTTCAGTTGAAATGATAATTAAACAAGCATTAAAAAATTTATAATTTTTGAAATCAATATACATTACAAAATCATTTATAAATTATAGAAGGATACTATTTGCAATAGTATTGTTGTTTAGTGTTGCTTCGTTTTCACAAGTTAACCCAACTCCACAAGATTCTACTGGTTATTCTATAGGAAGAGTTGAAATGCAAAATCCTAATAGTATTGTAAATATGTATACCTATGATCCTGTCACAAACAGGTATATCTACTCTAGTACAATAGAAGGATTTAACATCAATTATCCAATTGTTTTAACTCCAAGAGAGTATGAGGAATTAGTGCTTCGCGAGTCGATGCGCGATTATTTTAAGAAAAAATCAGATGCCATTGACGGTAAAAAAGAAGGAAGTGAAGCAGCCAAAAAAGATTTATTACCAAGATATTATATTAATTCAGGATTTTTTGAGTCTATTTTTGGATCAAATACAATTGATGTAAAACCCACTGGCTCTGTAGAAATGGATTTGGGTGCTCGATATACTAAACAAGATAATCCCTCTTTTTCTCCAAGAAACAGATCTCAAACAACATTTGATTTCGACCAAAGAATCAGTATGAGTTTGTTAGGAAAAGTTGGAACTAGACTGAATGTTAACATTAATTATGATACCGAGTCAACTTTTGCTTTCCAAAATTTAATAAAGCTAGAATATGCACCAACAGAGGATGATATAATTCAAAAAATTGAAGTTGGTAACGTGAGTATGCCTTTAACCAACTCATTGATTCGTGGAGCTCAAAGTTTGTTTGGAGTAAAAGCACAATTACAATTCGGAAAAACTACGGTTACTGGAGTTTTTTCAGAACAAAAATCACAAACTAGGTCAGTAAATGCACAAGGAGGCGGCACCATTCAAGACTTTGAGATGTTTGCCCTTGATTATGACGCCGACAGGCACTTTTTCCTATCACAATATTTCAGGAATAAATACGATCAGGCATTACGTAATTATCCATTTATTGATAGTAGAGTTCAAATCACCCGAATCGAAGTTTGGGTCACCAACAGACAAAATCGCGTTAGTAATACCAATAATAATTTACGAAATATTATAGCGCTACAAGATTTAGGAGAATCTAGACTTACAGGTTTTACGGATAGTCAAATAGTAGCCGTAAATCAAAATGAAATTAATAATAACAACTTCTTTTTAACTACTGCGATTGATGCACCTTCAGACAATAAAAACAACAAATACGATCCAGGACTAATAACTACCAATAGTGGTATTCTTAACTCAAATATACGGAATATTGTTACATCATCTGCAGGTTTTACTTATGCTCCCGCAATTCCTCCGACAATAGCTGACGAAGGCACCGATTATTCTAAACTTGAGAATGCTCGTAAACTTACACCTAATGAATTTAAATTTCATCCGCAATTAGGTTATATTTCTTTACAACAACGGTTAGCCAACGATGAGGTTTTGGCGGTTGCGTTTCAATATACTATTGGAGATGCAGTATATCAAGTTGGAGAGTTTGGTACAGATGGTGTAGATGCAACTGTAGTGCAAGATGAAGGAGCAGCTAACCAAACAGTGTCTTCCCAAAATTTAATTTTGAAAATGCTAAAAAGTAATTTAACCAATGTTCAAAAACCAATTTGGAACTTAATGATGAAGAACATTTACCAAATCCAGGGTGGTTTTCAATTACAACAAGAAGATTTTAGGTTTAATATTTTATACTCTGATCCGTCTCCATTAAATTATATAACACCTGCAAATACTACCTCACCATTGCCAAGTGATGTTGCCGAAACTCCCTTATTAAAAGTGTTCAATGTTGATAAATTGAATTATAATAATGACCCTCAAGCGGGTGGTGATGGTTTTTTTGATTTCTTGCCAGGATTAACCGTAGATCAAGAAAACGGGCGATTACTATTTACAACAGTAGAACCTTTTGGGAAACATTTATTTGAAAAACTAAGAACCAATATTTCCGAAGATTATAATGGCACAACCTATAATGCTAATCAAACTAAATATGTCTTCAGGAATATGTATGCCAGCACTCAGGCAGCAGCATTACAAGATGCGGATAAAAATAAATTTCTATTAAGAGGGAGATATAAATCTGCTGGAAATGATGGATACCCTATTGGTGCTTTTAACGTACCAAGAGGATCAGTAGTTGTTACAGCAGGTGGAAGAATTTTGCAAGAAGGAATAGATTATAGTGTCAATTATCAAGCGGGGAAAGTTCAAATCTTGGATCCATCACTACAAGCTTCAAATACTCCAATTGAAATCTCAGTAGAAAACAATTCCACTTTTGGTCAACAAACCCGAAGATTTATGGGAATTAATGTTGAACATAAAATTTCAGAAAAATTTTTAGTGGGCGGTACTTTCATAAAAATGACAGAGCGACCTTTTACCAATAAATCAAATTATGGACAAGAATCAGTAAATAACACCATTTTTGGTTTTAATACTAATTATGCTACTGAACTTCCTTTTTTAACTCGACTGGCTAACAAGTTACCAAATGTTGATACTGATGTGCCCTCCAATATTTCAGTACGTGCCGAAGTGGCATTCTTAAAACCAGATGCGCCAAATGCCGATCAATTCCAAGGAGAACCGACCGTTTATATTGATGATTTTGAGGGTTCACAAACTACCATCGATATGCGTTCGCCACTGTCTTGGAGTTTATCCTCAACACCAAAATGGCAAGCAGGTGTTGGCTACGAAGATTTTGGGTCTGCTGCAGTTGATTTAAGTTATGGATACAAACGAGCAAAGCTGAATTGGTATACCATTGACCCAACGCTGTATGTACAAACCCCAGGAGAAATTGGAACAGATGGAATTTCATGGAACAGTACACGTAGAATTACTAGCAATGAATTATTTCCTAATTTGGATATTGCTGCGGGACAGACTCAAGTTATCAATACCTTAGATTTGACCTATTATCCCCAAGAGCGTGGCCCTTATAATTATAATCCCGAAGCGCTTTCACCCACTGGATTTATTAATCCAAATAAAAATTTTGGTGGTATTACACGTGCTATTAATTCCACAAATTTTGAACAAAGCAATGTCGAATACATTCAGTTTTGGATTTTAGACCCTTATTTTGATGATGCATACCCAACTACAGTTGCAAATCCAAATAACATAGGAGAAGTCTACTTCAATCTTGGTGAAATTTCGGAAGATGTTTTGAAAGACGAACGTAAACAATATGAAAATGGCTTGCCTGCCAATAGTAATTCCTCCACAACTACTAATCCAACCATTTGGGGGAAAGTGCCTGCATCACAATCATTAATTTATGCTTTTGATGTTGATGGGGCCAACAGGGATTCTCAAGATGTTGGTTTTGACGGCCTTAATGATAATGATGAAAGAAATTTGCCTAATATCGGTGGATATGCGACTCAAAATGACCCAGCAGCCGATAATTATCAGTTTTTTTTAAATGCAACAGGTTCTACCGTTTTTGATCGATACAAAAACTATAATGGAGTTCAAGGGAACTCGCCAGTTGGGGTATCAGATAACAACAGAGGTTCCACTACTATTCCTGATGTAGAAGATATCAATCGTGATAACACCATGAATACGGTTAATGCCTATTTTGAATACAAAATTGTTATGGCTCCATATGATACAACTGTAACTACACCAAATGGACCAGTTACAATGCAAGTTGGTTCAAACTTTATTACAGAAGTTAGAGAAACAACAATAACTACCCCAAATGGTCCAACTACAGCGCGTTGGTATCAATTTAAAATTCCGGTAACACAACCAACCAATACCATTGGAAGTATCTCCGATTTTCGTTCTATTCGATTTATGAGAATGTTTATGACAGGATTTACCTCTCCTATAACCCTTCGTTTTGGGGCTTTAGATTTAGTAAGAGGAGAATGGAGACGCTATATCAATTCGTTTCAAGAATCAGATGCTGATCCTGAAGATGACAATACCAATTTTGATGTATTAGCGGTGAACATTCAAGAAAATGCGCAACGATTGCCTATACCTTATGTTACACCTCCGGGGGTTATTAGAGAACAAGTTAATAACAACAACACCATTATCAATCAAAACGAGCAATCACTTTCTTTAAGAGCTTCGGGAGATGGACTTGAAGTAGGCGACTCTAGAGCGGTTTTTAAAAATGTTAGTGTTGATATGCGTCAGTTTAATAAATTGAGAATGTTTATTCACGCGGAAGCATTACCGTCAGCATCAGGCGACCCAAGACCATTACAAAATGACCAAATGGCTGGTTTTATTCGTTTTGGTAATGACTTTACCAATAACTACTATCAGGTAGAAATCCCGTTAAAAGTAACTCCCGAGGGATCTACAACTCCCGATGAAATTTGGCCTGCTGAGAACGAAATAGATTTGGCAATGTCATTATTAACAAGAATGAAAGTCTTAGCATTGTCCATTGATCCAGCAACTTTGCCAGAGGGAGTTTATTATCCCGATGATGATATTACACTACCTGATGGTGATGGTGACCCGAATTTGAGATTGGGGATTAAAGGAAACCCTAACTTTGGTTTGGTACGAACGTTAATGGTCGGAATTAAAAACAATTATACCGAAAAAATAAAAGGCGAAGTATGGTTTAATGAGTTGCGTATTTCTGATATGAACAATAAAGGAGGTATGGCTGCTGTTGTAAATGTGGACTCTAATGTAGCAGATTTCGCCACAATTTCTGGGACAGGAAGAATGAGTACTATAGGTTTTGGCGCATTAGAAGAAGGACCAAACGAGAGAAGTAGAGAAGATGTAAAACAATACAATCTCGTTACTAATTTTAGTTTGGGAAAATTATTACCAAAGAAATGGGGTATTAATTTGCCATTTAATTATGCAGTAGGAGAAGAAACAATCACTCCAGAATATGATCCTTTTAATCAAGATATCAGACTAGAACAATTGTTAGCCAATACCTCTAATGCAGCAGAAAGGGAAAATATTAACAATAGAGCTATAGATTATACCAAAAGGAAAAGTATTAATTTTATTGGTGTTAAAAAAGAAAGGGGCGAAGCTCAAAAACAACACGTATATGACCCAGAAAATTTAACACTTTCTTATTCCTATAATGAAATTGAAAAGCACAACTACGAAATTGAAAGCTTTATAGATCAACAAGTAAACGTAACGGCAGATTATACCTACGCATTTAAACCTAAGTCCATCGAGCCGTTGAGTAAAAATAAATACCTTAAAAAAAGTGATTATTGGAAACTTTTAAGAGATTTTAATTTTAATTATTTACCAGCAAGTATTTCTTTTAGTTCAAACATCATGCGACAATATAACAAACAACAATTTAGACAAGTTGATGTTGAAGGAATAGGATTGGAACCATTGTATAGAAGAAATTACATGTTCAATTATCAATATGGATTTAATTACAACTTAACAAAATCGTTGAAAATTAATTATACAGCAGCATCTCAAAACATTGTTCGTTCTTATATTGATGAAAATGACGTTCCAGATAATAGTTATACTGTTTGGACAGATTTTTGGAATATAGGAACTCCCAATCAACATAATCAACAAATCGTAGTAAACTATGATATTCCAATTAATAAAATTCCCGTTTTTGGATTTGTAAAATCTACTTATTCTTATACAGGAGATTATAGTTGGCAGCGTTCTTCATTAGCATTAGAAACGATTGAAGCTAGCGATGGAACTATTTATAATCTCGGAAATACCATTCAAAATGCAAGTTCACATCGTTTGAACACTACTTTCAATATGGATACTTTTTATAAATATATTGGATTGGGTAAAAAACCCGCAAAGGCACCAACAAAAACTCCTGTTCCAAAACCTGGTGAAAAAATACCCAATATTAAACCACAAGCTTCAAAGTCAAGCAATGTCTTTTTAGACGGTTTAGTAGGGGTATTGACTAGTGTGAAAAATGTTCAAGTGAACTATACAAGAAATGAGGGAACTGTACTTCCAGGATTTTTGCCAAGTTTGGGATTCTTTGGTTCTTCAAAACCTTCCTTGGGTTTTGTTTTTGGTATTCAAGATGATGTTCGATTTGAAGCTGCTAAAAATGGTTGGTTAACAACCTATCCTGATTTTAATCAAAATTATACCCAAGTTTTAACAGAAACGCTCGAAGGAACAGCAAATATTGATTTGTTCCCTGATTTTAAAATTGATTTAACTTCCAGTAGAGCTTTTTCTGAAAACTTTTCAGAGCAGTATGATGTTGATGCACTAACTGGGCAATACAATTCACGTTCGCCTTATACTTTTGGAAATTTCTCTATTTCCACCGTTATGCTCAAATCTGCATTCAAGGCAAGTGATGAAAATTTTTCCTCTGTATTTAATGATTTTAGAGGGAACAGAATTATTATTGCCAATAGATTAGCAGAAGATTTTTATGGCAATACAACTTTCAACAGAGATGCCGAAGGGTATCCAATAGGATTCGGAAAAAATAGCCAAACCGTATTATTACCAGCTTTTTTAGCCGCCTATACAGGATTGTTTTCCTATGGTGCAAATGATAGAGCAAATGATATTTCGCTGAGCGCTTTCAGAAATTTTCCAATTCCAAATTGGACAATAAAATACACAGGTTTAATGCGTTATAAGTTTTTTAAAGATACTTTCAAACGTTTTTCTATTCAACATGCATATAGAGCAGCTTATACTATTAATGCTTTCCGTTCCAATTTAGATTATGATGCAAGCAATCCAAATAAAGTAGATACAGGCGGAAATTATTTACCGCAAACAATTATTGGAAATGCCAACCTTGTAGAACAATTTAATCCTTTAATTCGCCTTGATTTTGAAATGAAAAGTTCATTGAAAATATTAGCCGAAATGAAAAAAGACAGAAGTTTATCCATGAGTTTTGATAATAATTTATTAACCGAAGTACAAGGATTTGAGTATATCATTGGTGTAGGTTATCGCATAAAAGATGTTATTTTTTCTTCAAAACTAGCCGATAACCCAACAGGTATTATCAAAAGTGATATAAATATTAAAATGGATTTTTCATATCGAAACAACCAAACCATTGTGCGAAATTTGGATTATAACAATAACCAATTAGGCGGAGGACAAAATATCTGGACAGCAAGATTAACTGCCGATTATTCATTCAGTAAAAACTTAACTGCTATTTTCTTCTATGATCATTCCTTTTCAAAACCAGTTATATCCACTTCTTTCCCTTTAACCAATGTTAGAACTGGATTTACAATGCGATATAACTTCGGTAATTAATGAATTTTTATCGACAATCTTTTAATTAAAGCTATAGAATGTATACTTTTGAAGAAAATTAAAAACATACAAACCTATGAATATTCCAAGTAATTTAAAGTACACCAAAGACCACGAATGGGTTTTGATAGAAGGCGAAGTTGCCACAGTAGGAATCACTGATTTTGCTCAAAAAGAGTTAGGAGACATTGTATATGTTGAAGTAGAAACATTGGACCAAACTTTAGATAAAGACGAAGTATTTGGAACTGTTGAAGCAGTGAAAACGGTATCCGATTTATTTTTACCGCTATCTGGTGAAATCATTGAATTTAATGACGATTTAGAAGCTAATCCAGAATCTGTAAACACTGATCCTTATGGGAAAGGTTGGATGGTTAAAGTGAAAATAGCTAACACTGCCGAAATTGAAGAATTACTTTCGAGTGATGCTTACAAACAACTTATTGGTGCTTAAAAAAACAGTTTTTGGTTTGGCATTCAGTTGGACCGTTTTAGTTGCTTTTTTATGTTTATTTTCATTCACTAAGTTGCCTTCTTTCGGGGTTTCTGGAACAGATAAATATGTTCATTTTACATTTCATTTTGTTTTTACACTACTTTGGGGATATTACTCATGGTTATACCATCATCATATAGAGCTCAAAAAAATAGTTACAATAGTATTTATTTCACTTTGCTACGGAATTCTTATCGAATTTTTACAAGAAGAGTTCACCATAAAACGTCATGCTGATATTTTTGATGTTTTAGCAAATTTATTAGGAGCCATAATTGCCTTTCTTGTTTTTGTTTTCATCAAAAAAAATAAAAGCAGCAACAAACCATAAAGAATCAGATAACAAAAAATGTCCCAATTTAATTGGGATTTTTTTTTACTTTTATGCCATGAATATTAAACACTATCTCGACTCCACTTATTTAAAAACAGCAGCGCAAGCTGGATTGACTGAAGAGGATAATAATACTATCGTGAGAGGGTTTATTCAAGAAGCCATTGAGGAAGGTTTTAAACTAATAATGATTCGGCCTGACAAAGTTAAAATAGCAAGAGAGATGATTAATGCTGCCAAATCAAAATTACTCATTGGAACAGTTATTTCTTTTCCCGAAGGGACAAATTCAATAGAGGAAAAGTTAGCAGAAGCTCATAAAGCAATAGAAGATGGTGTCGACGAACTTGATTATGTTTGCAATTTCGAAGCATTTAAAATGGGAAATTCCGAATTAGTAAAAAATGAAATTTACAAAGGAACTCGTTTGGCATTTGAACATCATAAAATAGCAAAATGGATTATAGAAGTGGCCGCTTTGACCGATGCTCAAATAATCCAAATTTCTGCCTTAATCAAAAATGTTATTATCACAGATTTTAAAGAAGAATGTTATGCAAATGTATTTGTGAAATCATCTACAGGTTTTTATAAAACCGAAAACAATCAACCCAACGGAGCAACCGTTTCTTCTATAATTTTGATGCTCGAAAACGCTTCACCTCTTCCAGTAAAAGCTGCTGGTGGCGTTAGAACATATGACGAAGCTGTTGAAATGATTCGTCTAGGTGTAAAAAGAATAGGCACTTCTGCCGCCAAAACTATTGCCAATGGCGAAATCGCCACAAGTAATTATTAATATTATTATCCCCAAAAAATGAAAAAAATATTTCCATTTTTAGTATTGTTTTTTACTATTGTTTCTTCTTCACAAGTAACATTGAAAGGAACCGAAAAATTCCCCGTTTTTCCATCCTGCCAAGACTTACAGTTTAAAGAACTAGAAAATTGCTTTTATAATGAAGTTCAGAATTTTGTATTTAATAATTTTAAAGTCCCCGAAAATTTACAACAAAATAATTTTAAAGGAAATGTAATTGTCCTTTTTGAAGTTGCCGACACCGGAAATTTCAAAGTCATCTATGTTGATGCTGTTGATGAAACCTTAATTGCTGAAAGTAAAAGGGTTTTTGGAAAACTACCTAAAGTTGCTCCTGCAACGTATAATGGAAATCCTACTTATGCCAAATACACTATTAAAATAGCCATACCTCTGCAAAGCGTTGCCGATATTGAAGCCCAAAAACAAGCTGAAATTCTAGCTGCAAAACAAGCAAATGATTTTAAACCTAATAAAAATTATTTAACCGAATTAGACAGTATAAAATACACGAAATTTGATAATCCTCAATTCCAAAGTCATTTAAATGTTCCGTTTTCACATAGTTATTATGCACAATTTGACGATGAAATGAATCAAGTTGGGGCTAACAATCATACGGGTTCTAAACCTTATGAATATGCAGATGTTTCCAAATATTATAACCTAAAACAACAAAATGAAACTTTGGTAATAAACAAGCAAGGTTGGTGGGGCAGAAAAATATTTAACGAAAGTTTAGTCGAAGTGCAAGGCGAAGGATATTGGTTTACACTTAACCCAATTTTTGATTTACAGTTCGGAAAAAGTAATCCGAGTGTTTCGAGCTACACTTATGTTAATACTAGAGGAATTCAATTTACCGGCGGACTGGGCGAACAATTAAATTTCACCACCACCATTTATGAAAGTCAAGGTCGCTTTGCCGATTATTTTAATCGTTATGCCAGATCTATTGCTCCATCTGGTGGGAATCCAGCTATTATTCCGGGAATGGGAATTGCTAAAGATTTTAAAACAGATTCGTTTGATTTCCCTGTGGCAGAAGCCAATTTAACCTATACACCTAGCAAATTTATCAATATGCATTTGGGTTATGGACGCAATTTTATTGGTGACGGATATCGTTCCCTTTTGTTAGGTGATGGCGCTAGTCCTTATCCTTATTTTAAATTAAACACTACTTTTTGGAAAATAAAATACACTAATATTTATACCTGGCTCAAAGATGTTCGCCCTGAGGTTACGGTTGATGGAACCTATGCAACGAAGTTTTCGGCTAGTCATTATTTAAGCTTGAATATAACCAATAAATGGAATATTGGATTGTTTGAATCAGTGGTTTGGACAAATTCAAATAATCGTGGATTTGATATGAGTTTTGTAAATCCTATTATCTTTTATCGTTCGGTAGAGTTTAATTCTTCTTCTAAAACGGGAAATGCGATGTTAGGTTTGACAACAAAATACAAATGGAATAATCAAATCAATTTCTACGGACAGTTTTTACTCGATGAATTTTCGTTAAACGATGTAAAAGCAGGAAATAATAGTTGGAAAAATAAATTTGGGTATCAGCTGGGTGCAAAATATTACAATGCTTTCAACATCAAAAATTTATTACTTCAAGCCGAGTATAACCATGTGCGACCTTATGTATACTCGCATAGCAGTCCTATTACCAATTATGGTCACAACAATCAAAGTTTAGGACACCAATGGGGAGGAAATTTTAGCGAATTTATTGCTATAGCACGATACCACAAAGGACGGTATTTTGCCGATGCCAAAGTTACTATTGGAACACGTGGATTGGATTTTAACAATGCTACCGATACTTTTAATTATGGAAGTAATATTTATAGAGATTATGACGATAGTCGGCCTTTTGATGATAATGTAAAAGTAGGACAAGGAAATAAAACCAATATCTTTATCACTGATTTGCAAGCAGGTTATTTGGTAAATCCTGCTACCAATATGAAATTATATGGAAGTTTTATTTATAGAAACTTTACACCTTCCACCCAAACTACTTTAGCAATTAATGAAAGTACCACTTGGATTTCTATCGGTTTGCGTTGTGATATTTTTAATTGGTATTTTGATTATTAATGTTTAAAATCAAATCAATCTAAATAGCTCCTGAAATTTCAGGAGTTTTTTATTTTTTTTATGAATTGTTTTTTTGTCAATTCACTTTCTATAAAGTACCTTTGCGCAGTTCTGAGAAATCGGGAAAAATTCATAGATGAACGCTACTGTTTCTACATTTTCAATAAAACAAATTGCCATTGATTTCAAAGAAATCACCAAAGCGGGTTTAGCAATCAGCGTGGTGTTTTCTTCCATTGCAGGTTATCTCCTCGGCGTGGTTGATTTTCAGGATTTAAAAGTAACTACTTTGTTAATGCTTGCTGTTGGTGGCTATTGTATGGTTGGCGCTTCCAATGCTTTTAATCAAGTGATAGAAAAAGACCTCGATGCGTTGATGGATAGAACCAAAAACCGTCCAGTAGCTTCAGGCAGAATGTCGCCCAATCATGCTTTGTTTGTCGCGAGTTTACTCACTATAATCGGTTTGATTTTATTGTATTTAATCAATCCAAAATCGGCTATGTTTGGAGCGATTTCTATCTTTTTATACACGAGTATTTACACGCCTTTGAAAACCGTTACGCCGCTTTCGGTCTTTGTGGGTGCGTTTCCTGGCGCTATTCCTTTTATGTTGGGTTGGGTTGCTGCAACAGATTATTTTGGAATTGAAGCGGGAACACTTTTCTTGATACAATTCTTTTGGCAGTTTCCCCATTTTTGGGCTATTGGTTGGTTTTTGTATGAGGACTATGAAAAAGCGGGATTTTTTATGTTACCCACAGGCAATAAAGATACGTCAACCGCGTTGCAAACCATTTTGTACTCCATTTGGTTGCTGGTTGCTTCCATGTTACCTTGTTTGGGATATACTGGGCGGTTATTTATTTCGCCAGTAGCAGCAGGTATTGTATTTTTGCTTGGGATTTGGATGATTTTTTATGCAGTAAAGTTATATCAATTGAGAACCGCTAAAGCCGCGAGAAGCTTAATGCTTGTTAGCGTTTCGTATATCACTTTGTTACAAATAGTTTATATTACCGATAAATTTTTAAGATAGTTTATGACAACAACACCAATGACCACTCAGGAACATAAAGAAAAAACGGCACGTTCGTATAAATTGCTCTTGTTGTTTGCCATGGGGAGCATGACGATGATGTTTGCTGGAATAGTTAGTGCTTTTGTAGTGAGCAAATCAAGAGAAGATTGGATGAAAGATTTCCAATTGCCTTCCGCTTTTTATTTCAGTACGTTGGCAATTATTCTATGTAGTGTTGCTTTTCATTTGGCCAAAAAAGCCATTCAAAAAGATAACAGAAGTGCTACAACAAGTTTTCTTTTATTTACTTTAGGTCTTGGAATAAGTTTTGTTGTATTGCAATTTACTGGCTTTGAACAAATCGTTCAACAAGGATATTATTTCACAGGACCAGAGAGCAATATAGCAACAACTTTTTTATACGTAATTGCTATTGTTCACTTGGCTCACCTTGCTGGTGGACTAATTTCGCTTTTAATCATAATTTATAATCATTTTAAACAAAAATACAATTCAAGTCAATTACTTGGAATTGAGTTAGGTGCAATGTATTGGCACTTTCTTGATTTCTTGTGGGTTTGTTTGTTTTTCTTTTTATATTTCTTTAAATAAGAAAAAAAATCTAAATTTGGGAACTTTTTAACTTTTAACTTTTATGGGAGCGACAGTTACAACTGCTAATAACACTGAAAACACTTGGGGTGGCGGAAATGAGCCAATGGGCGCCAGTTATGGCAAATTGATGATGTGGTTTTTTATCGTATCAGATGCCTTAACCTTCTCTGGTTTCCTTGCTGCATATGGATTTTCTAGATTTAAATTTATTGATAATTGGCCCATTGCCGATGAAGTGTTTACGCACTTTCCATTCATGCATGGTGTGGAAGCACCAATGTATTACGTGGCATTGATGACTTTTATTTTGATATTTTCATCTGTAACGATGGTGTTGGCCGTTGATGCTGGACATCAAATGAAACAAAAGAAAGTGGCTTTTTATATGCTATTAACCATTGTTGGTGGTTTAATCTTTGTTGGTTCTCAAGCTTGGGAATGGAAAAATTTCATCAAAGGGGAATATGGCGCTGTTGAAACAAAAGGGGGAAGTATCATTCAATTTGTAAACAACAAAGGAGAAAGAGTAAAGCTGGAAGATTTTGCAGTTCGCCTACCAGGACAAAGAGAAGAGCTAACAAGAAGCCAAGGCAAATGGTTTATGTAGAGCGAAGAATCTTTAGCTTCTTATTCGGTTGCTGAGGTTCAAGCAGGTTTCAAAGCGCATCCTGAATTGTTAGTGAGAACTGAAAAAATTTACAGGGATACAAAGGAAGATAAAGCCAATACAAAATTACAACCGGGTTTAAATAAAAACAAACAAAGAGAGATTGTAACAAGAGCAGAATCTGAAGTTTTGGTTGGAAATGCGCATTTGGTTGTTGAAGGTGCCAATTTAAAGCACAACGAATATGGTAGTAAATTGTTTGCCGATTTCTTTTTCTTTATCACCGGCTTTCACGGTTTCCACGTATTCTCTGGTGTAGTCATCAATTTCATTATTTTCTTAAATATTGTTTTAGGAACTTATGAAAAAAGAAAATCTTATGAAATGGTGGAAAAAGTTGGACTTTATTGGCACTTTGTCGATTTAGTTTGGGTATTCGTATTTACATTCTTCTATTTAGTTTAATATTTTAGAAAATTTACATTATGTCACACGCACATGAACATGTTTCAAACACAAAAAGAATTTGGTTGGTTTTCGCCTTATTGTCTGTTGTTACAATAGTTGAGGTGTTTTTAGGAATCGTTAGGCCTGATTTTTTATTCATGAATAATTTTTTAGGAATGAATTTGCTGAACTGGGTTTTCATTATCCTAACATTGTATAAAGCATACTATATTGTATGGGCTTTTATGCACATGGAAGGTGAAAAAAGCAGCTTACGCTGGGCTGTAGTTGGCACCGTTATTTTTCTTGTAGTATATCTACTTTTTATATTATTGGTTGAAGCAGATTACATTTATGATATTTTTAAAAACTCTACTATTAAATGGAATTTTTAACATTATATTAATTCAAATTAGAGGTACGCATTGCGTACCTTTTTTTATTTTTGTACAGTTAATTTTTTAGAAAAAAATGAAAAAAAATAGCGTTCTTTTTGTCCTTTTTATTTTACCAATAGTGGCTTACCTTTTTTTTGCTTCGGGAGTAAATAGTTTTATCACATTACCTACTATCACACCAACGATTCCAGATGTAAATCCACAATGGGAATCACTCAACGGCGAAACGGTAACACTCAATCAAAAAATAACTGTAATAGGTTTTACAGGAGAAGATATCATTTTGAACAGAGGGAATTTTTTTAATCTCAATCAAAAAATTTATAATAAATACTATGAGTTCAAAGATTTTCAATTTGTATTCATTGCTCCTGATGGAACCCAAGAACAAGCTAAAAGGATTTTGAAAGAACTTAGTCCTCTGTCAAATGTTCGCGGTTATCATTTTGTGTTTGCACCCGTAAATGAAATTCAAGCGTATTATAATAATTTGAAATTGATAGGCAAATTGGATTCCAAAATGGGAACACCAAATGTTTATATTATTGATAAAAAAAGAAACCTTCGTGGCAGAAAAGGAAAAAGCGTTCAAGGAGAACCCGAATATAAAGAAGGATTCAACACTGAATCGGCAGCAGAATTGCATAATGACATGATGGATGATGTGAAAATTATTTTAGCAGAATACCGATTGGCTTTGAAAAGAAACAATGCAAACAGACAAATTTAGATTTTTTATAAATGAAAAATAAATCATATATAGGATTGTCATTTATCGTTTTGGTTTTTGGAATTATTTTTATTCCAAGAATCATAAACAGAATAAAAAATGGCACTGTGGTTCAAGGAGACAGAATTGACGCTGTTTCCAATCATAGAAATCCAGAAACAGGATTAACACTTATTGGTCCAACTCCAAAATTTGAATTAACAGACCAAAACAATGAAAAAATTTCAAACGAAACCTATTTAGGAAAAGTCTATGTTATAGAGTTTTTCTTCACCACTTGTCCTTCCATTTGTCCTATTATGAATAAAAATATGGTAGTTATTCAAAATGATTTTTTTGGCAATCCCAATTTTGGTATTGCTTCCATTTCAATAAATCCAGAATATGACACTTCAGAAGTGTTAAAAGAACATGCAAAACAAATTGGCGTGAAATCATCCAATTGGCATTTGTTAACAGGTGATAAGCAGTATATTTTCAATATTGCCAACAAAGGATTTAATTTGTATGCTGGCGAAAATAAAAATGTGAATGGTGGATTTGAACATTCTGGACTTTTTGCTTTGATAGATAAAAAAGGAAACATCAGATGTAGAAAAGACAAGTTTGGCAATCCTATTTTATATTATGATGGATTGGATAAAAAAGGAGTTAAAGCAATTACTGAAGACATAAAAAAACTATTAAATGAATAAACAAAGCGAACAAACGTTAGAAAAAAAATTCAAAGGATCAATTATTGCAGTTTCCATTATAATTCCAGTTGCTGTGGCAGTTTTGTTTTCAGTAAAACTAAAAGATTTTGGAATAGAAGTAGAACCATTATCTTTTTTGCCACCTATTTATGCTTCTATAAATGGATTAACAGCACTGATATTAATTATGGGTGTATTGGCTATTAAAAATGGTAACAAAAAAGTTCACCAACGATTTATGACGGCAGCAATCGCTTGCTCTGTTGCATTTTTGGTGATGTATATTGCCTATCACATGACAGCAGTTTCCGCAGTTTATGGAGATATTAATGCAGATGGACTTTTGGATGAAACAGAAAAAACTAACGCTGGTTCCATACGCTATGTGTATTTGTTTATATTATTAACACATATTTTACTTTCCATTATTATTATTCCTATGGTATTGATTACCTATGTCAGAGCTTTAGCCCAACAATTTGACCGACATAAAAAATTGGCCAAAATTACGTTTCCTATCTGGTTGTATGTTGCTGTAACAGGTGTTGTGGTTTATTTGATGATTTCGCCTTATTATGCTAATTAAATTTAAAATTCCAAATTCCAAATTCCAAATTTCAAACATTTTTATTGGAATTTGTTTTTTGTTTTTTGGAATTTCCACTTATGGACAATGTGCTATGTGTCGAGCAGCATTAGAAAGTTCGGGCAATAAAACTAAAGTGGAAGCCGTGAATGATGGTATTGTTTTCTTGATGGCAATTCCTTATATTTTGGTCGCTGTGATTGGATTTGCTATTTATAGAATGTATTACAAGAAGAAGTCCGTAAACTGAATACTAAAATCAATCCATTCCGTCAATTTTCACATTCATTTTGCCAGTGGTAGTAATAAATGCAATGATGGCTTTATCCGTTACTTCTACTTTTTCAAATTCAAAATCATTCAGAGTTCCATTGACAAAAACGCCTTTCATGGGGGAAAAATTATTCAAGTAAGGCAACAAACTTTTTTTTCCTTCATCGAGATTTTCTTTAATAGAATAACGACAGTTTTCTTGAATTTTTTTCAAAATCACACCTTGTAGTAGCCAATTGGCAGTTTTGGTCAGCACTCCTTTTGTGTTCAAAACATAATCCATTTGGTCAAAATAAATTTCCTTGGTAATGCTGTTGTAGTTTGGAATTCCAGACAAATAAATAGTGCCATTCATGCTTCCCGTCATATCAAGTGCTATAATAATTTTTCCGTCTTTTTGCCACATTTCAACCTTTTGTACTATTATTTTCCTACTGCCTGAGGCAAATTCTTTCCCTTGAAAGTTGGAAGTAATTATTTGAGAAGCACTTTCATAAGTAGAAATAGCCACAACGTTTGCCATTACTTTATTGGGAACGCTTGTCACCGGTTTGAATTGTATAGCATTTCTATCAAAAGTGCTTTTTGGTTTCACACCCACCATCGTTTGCATATTGCATTTCAAACTCAAATCCATGTTAATTTTACTTTTTCCTAAAACTGCATCGGTTACGTAAACTTCAATTGGAATAAGTTTGAACCAAGTTTGGTATACTTCGCTCGTTAAAAATGGTGTACTCATTTTTTCTAAAACATCAAGCACATAAGGTTTGAAATCACAAGAACTTTCAATGGCTTCATCTATTTTTTTGGCAATTTTAGATTTAAATATAGAAAGTGTTGGATTGATGATATAAGTAATGGGAACATTTTTTCCTGCCACAAGTATTGATGGGCTTTCGGACCAAGTAAAATCTTCAATTTTGGAATTGGTTGACATTTTCCAATTGGACAATTTCACATCACTAACCATAGTAATAGTTCCGTTTAGGTTAATTTCCCGAGTGTCGTTTAACGACATAAAATCGGTTCCGTATTTGAATTTGGCCCAAATTTTTAAAGGAAGAATGGTTTGAATTTTACCATTTTTCTCAATTAATCTGATAGGAGCAGTTTTGGTAATCTTCATTTCGGTTTTGTCATCTTCCAAATTGGTATCGTCATAAATTTGTCCCGATAAGGATTTATTCAATTGATTTTCAATTTCTTTCAATGTGATTTCTAATGGCATGTTTACAAACGAAGTCTTTGTTTTATAGACCATCGGCGCGTCATTTGAAGGAAGTGGTTTTAAAGCTTCAATTTTTTTTGAAGTAGAACAGCTGCAAAACAATATAGAAATAATACTAATTGACAAGAGTGATTTTATGTTTGTCATAATCTGTTTTTATTATTCGGCAAAAATAATTGTAAAATCTCAATAAAACTGTAACATAATTAAAAAAGTAAAGTCTAAGTTTGTATTATTCCCAATTAATAAACAAGGAAAATCAATATCTTTGTAGAGTAATCAAATAAGCTTCATTACATTGTTTTATGATAAAAAAAATAATAAATAATTACTTACTAATCTTTTTGACTTTCCTTGGATTTGCATCTTTTGCACAATCCAAAAAATGGACACTTGAAGAATGTGTAAATTATGCTTTGAAGAATAATATTTCCATTAAGCAAATCGAATTAGATACCATTTCAGCAGATATAGAAAAAAGAGCAGCTACAGGAAATTTCTTGCCAACATTAAATGCAAATTCTTCTCATTCATGGAATGTTGGATTGAACCAAAATATTACAACTGGTTTATTGCAAAACCAAACCAATCAATTTACTTCTATTGGACTGAATTCAAATGTGGCTATTTATAATGGTTTGCAAAATCAAAATAGATTGCGAAGAGCAAATTTATCAATATTGGCATCACAGTATCAATTGTCAAAAATGAAAGACGATATTTCTTTGAATATTGCCAATGCATTTTTAACGATACTTTTTTCGAAAGAAAATTTAAAAGTTCAAAAAGAACAATTGGCCAACGATGAAAAACAAGTACTTCGCTCAGAAGAATTGGTAAAAGTTGGCGTAGTGCCAAGAGGAGATTTGCTAGATATGAAAGCTACTTTAGCATCCGATAAACAAAAGGTAGTAACTGCCGAAAACAATTTATTATTAGCCAAATTAAGTTTGGCTCAGCTTTTACAGATAGAAGATTTTCAAAATTTTGATATTGCTGATGAAAATTTAATTCCTGAGGGAAGCAAAGTCATGTTAGAATCGCCTAATGCCATTATTGAAAAAGCTAAACAAGAAAGAGCAGAACTCAAAATTGCTAGAGCCAATTTAGAGATTGCCGAAAAAGATGTGAAAATCGCCAAAGGTGCTTATCAACCAAGCTTGTTTGGTTTTTATTCTTTTGCAACCCGCGTTAGTTATGCCGATAAAGTTGTGGGTTTTGCCCCTGATTTAAATAATCCTGCATCGGTAATAGGTTTTGTAGAAGGGACAAATCAGAATGTTTTACGACCTAATTCAGTTCCGGTTATTGGAAGTGCCGATCCAATTGCTGATCAATTAAGTGATAACAAAGGACATAATTTTGGACTACAATTGAGCATTCCTATTTTTAATGGATTTTCTACAAAAAACAATGTGGAACGTTCCAAAGTAGCATTAGAAAAAACAAAAATAGCTTACAGTCAACAAGAATTGGATTTAGAAAGAAATGTATATACCGCATTTACCGATGCAAAAGGAGCTTTAAATACCTATGATTCTGCAATATCATCATTAGAATCAAGAGAAGAAGCGTTTAATTATGCCAAAGAAAAATATGCCGTTGGAATGATGAATGCTTTTGACTACAATCAGTCACAAACCCTTTTCACAGCAGCTCAATCAGAAGTAATCAGAGCAAAATATGATTATATTTTTAAGCAAAAAGTTGTAGAATTTTATTTTGGAATCCCAATCATTCAAAAACAATAAATCATGTCAAAAAAAAGAATTTATATTTTAGTAGGTGTTATTATAGCAATTGTAATTTTATTAATTGTACTCTCCAAAAAGGGAATCATTGGCAATAAAGATTTAGATGTAGAAATTGAAACTGCAGCTGTTGACGAAATTACTATTATTGAAACCGTTTCGGCCACTGGAAAAATTCAACCCGAAATAGAAGTGAAAATATCCTCCGAGGTTTCTGGAGAAATCATCGAACTGCCCGTAAAAGAAGGACAAGTGGTAAAAAAAGGACAACTTTTAGTAAAAATTAATCCCGATTTATACACCTCAGGATACAATAGAACTATTTCAAATTTATCTGTAACAAAAGCAGGTTTGAGCCAAGCCGATGCCACATTTAAAGAAGCTAAAGCAAGTTACGATAGAAGTAAAACTTTGTTTGATAAAGGAATCATTTCAAGATCTGATTGGGACAAAGCCATCGCTACTTTTGAAGGGGCAAAAGCCAATAAAGAATCGGCCTATTTCAACGTGCAAAGTGCTAATGCTACTGTTAAAGAAGCCAAAGACAACTTAGGAAGAACCACGATTTATGCGCCAGCAGACGGAACTATTTCATCTCTTGGCGTAGAATTGGGAGAAAGAGTTTTAGGAACACAACAAATGACCGGAACAGAGATTTTGCGCGTTGCCAATTTGGATAATATGGAAGTGGAAGTAGATGTAAATGAAAATGATATTGTTAAAATTAGTGTGGGTGACTCTGCTAATATTCAAGTGGATGCTTATTTGAAAAAGGAATTTAAAGGCATTGTGACCAGTATTTCTAATTCGGCTAGTACTACAATAACGGCTGACCAAGTAACCAATTTCAAAGTAAAAGTTAGAATTCTAAAAGAGTCGTATCAAGACTTATTAAAAGGGAAACCATCCAGTTATTCTCCTTTTAGACCCGGAATGACTGCAACTGTAGATATTATTACAAATAGAAAAGAAAAAGTTGTTGGGGTACCAATTAGTTCAGTTGTTATCAAATCGGATACTACAGCGACAAAAAAATATGAAGTAAAAGAAGAAAGTGACGATAACAAAATTGTGGCGAAAAGCGATAAAAAATTCGAATGTGTTTTTGTAAAAGTGGGCGATAAAGCAAAAATTAGAGTTATCAAAACAGGCATACAAGATGACACGAATATTGAAGTGATTTCTGGTTTAAAGAAAGGCGATGTTGTCATTACTGGACCATATACTACAGTTTCCAAAGATTTAAATTCGGGAGATAAAGTCAGTATTAAAAAAGACTCTGAAAAGGAGAAAGACAAATAAAAAAAATAAAAATTTTACCTCAGTTTCACATAATTATAACTGAATTTTTAATTTGCGAATTTGAGATTACTATTCAAAACTACAACTTATTTATCTTGACTTATATCCTAAACATTGAAACAGCAACTAAGAATTGTTCTGTGTCTTTGGCAAAAGATGGTCAAACTATTTTGTGCAAAGAAATTGCAGAACAAGGGTATTCTCATGCCGAAAGATTACATGTTTTTATAGAAGAAATTCTTAAGAAAACTAAAGTAAAAATTCAAGAACTACATGCTGTTGCAGTAAGCAAAGGTCCAGGGTCTTACACTGGTTTGCGTATTGGTGTTTCTACCGCGAAAGGACTTTGTTACGCACTTGGAATACCATTAATTGCTCTAGATACCTTACAAGTTTTAGCCCATCAAGTTTCGGTTGATAATGGAATAATAGTTCCTATGCTTGATGCCCGAAGAATGGAAGTGTATAGTGCTATTTTTGACAAAAATCATGATAATATAAAAGCTGTACAAGCAGAAGTTCTAACCGAAGACAGTTACTCAGAATTTACCGAAACCCTCTATTTTATTGGTGATTGTCAAGAAAAATGCCAAACGGTTTTAACCCAACCTAATTTCAAATTTATTCCTGAAATTGTATTTCCATCCGCTAGCCAAATGAGCCAATTGAGTTATGAAAAATTCAATCAAAACGACTTTGAAGATGTGGCTTACTTTGAACCCTTTTACTTGAAGGATTTTCTCTTGGTTAAGTAATTTGAACGTTTAGTTCAGTTTTCAGGATTTTACGTTTTGCCTTCATGCAGTTGCTAACTTCGTAAGCGTTTATTTATTATAAGATAAAAATTCTTGCGAAAAGTTAACTTACCAAAAATCCACAATTGTGAGAACCACCCATGTATGTGCCGTTACTCTGAGCTTTGAATAATTAGTGGGAAGTTATACTTAGTTCTAACAGTTGAGCCATTCTTCTTTCCAGGATTCCATTTAGGTGACATTTTCAAAACTCTAATACATTCTTCACCACTTCCATAACCAGGGTCTTGAATTATTTCAATTTCAGATATGGCTCCATCTTTTTCAATTACAAATTCAGATATAACTTTGCCTTTAAAATTTGACACTTCTGGAACATGATAATTTTTAACCATAAATTTCATAAATTTTTCTATGCCACCTGGGAAATCTGGTTTTACGTCTAAGTCAACAGCATTATAAATTGAATCTTTGGCATGTTCTTGGCAATATGACAAAATTGAAAAGTTTATAAATAAAATACTTAAAATAATTTTCATAATATATAATTTAAATGTTTTTGGTTTTCGTTAATGTTATATAACATTCCGCTTTTAGTTTGCATTACTAAATAATGC
>Ga0208722_1000056_pt1 | contig 28254 bp, 17 predicted proteins | sample LakMenEpi21Sep11_FD_150722 | JGI IMG/M metagenome (GOLD analysis project Ga0208722, IMG submission 150722) | Freshwater microbial communities from Lake Mendota, WI - 21SEP2011 deep hole epilimnion (SPAdes) | ecosystem: Environmental > Aquatic > Freshwater > Lake > Epilimnion/Euphotic zone ... | reverse complement strand
TTATTTTATAATTTATCAAATTCAAAAGATGATAAATACAAAGATATTAAATATATTATTAATGATACAACATTAAATCATATTATTGAACAACCCTTCTTATATTATAAAAAATATAAAAATATAATTGATTCAGATATTTCATTAAAATATATTACTTCTTTATGTTCCAATCCAAAATTAAAAACTAATCCAAATATTGAAGATATTAAACTTACTAAATATAGCAATCTATTTAATAAAATTACAGATTCTAATCGCAAATTATTAAGATGTTATGATTGTGGCACTAATGCCCGTGGTATTTTTTTTAATATAATTAAAGCACATAGACAAACCTTAAAACTATCAAAAGAAGAAAAAAATAGAATTAAAACATTATATAATGACTTTGAATCTCCAGTTCTTTCTAAAATACATTCTTGTTTTGAATTCTTAGATAAAATTGACCGCCCTTGTGTTATCATTATTAGTTTAGGACTTATTGAATCCGGCCACGTTTTTATTTTAGAAAAATTATTCGTCAATAATAAATTAATTGTTAGACAATACCAAAGCGCATTAAACTCTCATATGGTTTTAGATTACCTATATCATATTGACATTATCAATAATATTAATGTTAGTTTAAATTATACACAATTATTTAATGATTTAAAATATCTATTTAGTTTAAAAAATTGGACAGATGATGATAAACGCATATTTACTAAATGGTTCTTCTATATCTTCAATCACGATATTAATATTAATGATGAAACACAAGAAAAATTCACTTTTACCTTTGTTCCCATTATTACAAAGATAAATAATACAGATTCCGATTTATATCTACTAAAACAATTAAAATTATATTATCCTGTGCGCACATAAATTGAAAAATATATAATATATAATATATTATATATTATATATATGCTCGCACCTCTTGATACCGACGAATTCACTATTTATGGCGCCGAAAATTGTATAAATTGTAGTGATGCTAAAAAAACATTAGATTTATATAACATTAAATACATATATTATGATATTGGCAAAAAAGAAAATGGCGATTTTATTACCTTTTTTAATTCATTCCAATCCTCTAATTTAATACCAAATACACATAAGACAGTGCCAGTTATATTTAATTATGGCAAATTTATCGGCGGTTATACACAATTAATCAATGTATTAAAAAAAAGACAAATTGATGATGATGGCGAGTTTTAAGGGTGCATTTATATATTTATATATTATATAATATATAATGAATATTAACTTTGATAAATTATTTAAAGATTCAAAATATAAATCAAATGCTTTGCCATTAAAAACACAAAAAATAGCAATTATTATATGCGGAATCCCAGCCTCAGGTAAATCAACATTAAGAAATAAAATAATTAATGATACTAAATTAAATAATTATATTATAATTGACCCCGATTTATTCTTATCATATTTTAATAATAATTACGAAATTACTGCACAAACTACCAAAAAAATAATTGAACCATTTGTATTCAAATCAAATCATAATATTATATTTGATAAAGTATGTAGCTATATTAAAGATATTGATAAACTTATTAATACATTAAAACAAGAAAAATATTTTATACAATTTCATATGTTATTTACCGATTTAAATTTAGCAATACAAAGGAATATTAATAGAAAAAGAACCATTAATCTTGATATTATTTCCAACAAATATAATGAAATAATGGCCAATAAATTCAAATACTTAGAATTAAAACCAAATGAATTATATATTTATTATAATAATATTTTGAATTTTATTATATATAATTAAATTATATATATATTATATATATTAATGTATATTAATAATTTATATAGAACATTATATTATATATTAGATAGCGAAAATATTGAAGATTATTTACCTAATACAACCTCCGCATTAATACAAGATGGCGGCCACGGCTATCAACAAGATGGCGGCAACGGCTATCAACAAGATGGCGGCGGTTTTTGGGATAAAGTTGGTTCCGTTTTTAGTATAAAATCAGATGCCAACAATGCTGCTATTGATGTTCCACATATACAAACCGAACAAGTTATATCAAGTGGGAAATTAGATGCTTTGGGGGCCAAAATTAAAGGTTATTTTACAAATGAAAAAGAAACAGATGATGAAGAAACAATAGATTACACTAAATATTTAGAAGCAGATGAGAAAAAAAGAGCGAATTTTTCATATATATATAAACAATTAGAACCTATTAAGATAAATACTCGTGAAAAATTATTAGAATTTTTTGAGCAAGCAAATAAATCCCCAGAAATACCCGCAAATATTAATTTTATTGTATTATTAGACCACTTAAAAGTAATTTTAAACATACCACAAAATGATCATTTGCTTAAATTATTTAAAATAAATTACAACACAACAATATTAATGGAAAACCCTCAAACAATGGCCAATATTAGCACATATTTAGAATTAATTATCAATGAGGTTGATTTAGTATATAACTATTTTAATAATTTAATACAAGATAATGTTGTTAATTATATTAGACAATCAGGCAATAAAAATAATATTGTATTTTCAAATTCACCAAAATTTATACAAGATTTTAATTATTCCAATACTAAATTAGAAGAATTAAAAAATTCAATTAATTTATATTATATTAATACAATGTGCGAATTATTTCCCAAAATTGATACACAATTTAAAGAATTAGCTTCGTCCGATTTAATAGAAGAGACTAAAATTGCGGAATTTAAACAAGCTTTGGAAGATTCATATAAGGCAATTAAGGGTGCTGGAATTGAAGAATCAAATAAAGATTTATATACAAACTTAAATAAAAAATATACTAATTTAATAAACACAATATATAAAGTTATTCTTGATTATGTTAAACAATATAAAATATTTGATGAAAAAGATACAGAATTTAAAAAATCATATGGAAAATTATTAACAAGTCAAACAGAAAGAGTTCAAAGAGGCGGCGCTCCTCCGCCGGTAGAAGAGCTATTTAAAAAATATAAAACATTACATTATATTTGCGACAAATATAAATATATATATAATATAATGGATTTAATTGGCAATTTACAATTAAAAAAGAAAAAATATAAAGATGTATATAAACATTATATTAACAAAGTAATAAAACCTAAAATTGAAGACATATTTGGTAAAATTGCCGCTGCTTCTGATGCTGATGTAAAAAATATTGATGAACTAACTAATTTAATTAATATATTAAAAGAAAAAATTGAATCAGAACCAATAAGTAGTGAAAATCCCACATTAAAATCATATGATGAAAAAATATTTAGTGAATTACCAAGTATAGAAGAATTATTAGTTAAGTATAATTTGAAATCATTATATAATAATACAGATGTAATAAAACCATTTAAATCTATTTATGGAACAGATATTAATCCGGACGCCATAGCGAATATTATTAAATTTATTAAATTATATTCAAATTTGTATTTTATTGTAAATTTAATTAATAATACGGGATTAAAAGAAGGCTCGCTTGGACCGTATAATGCTTTGAGTGCCAAATTTAATGATTTAAATAGATATATTGATAATTATAATGCTCTTGATGATAATATTACAGAACTAACCAAAATATTTGAAGGATTTGCTGCGTTATATAAAAATAATACTGCGGAAAAAGGCCAAAATAAAGGAATAGAAAATAAATTAATATTATTATCACCCGCGGAATTTAATGATAGATTAAATTTATCATATATTGTAAAGAAAGAGGCGCCTTTATGGTATAATTATAATAAAACCGGATTGTATTGTTTAAATATTAATAATAAAAGTATTTATGAATTAATGGATATTAAATATTATCTTTTTAAAAGACTTTCTGAAAAATTAAATGAATCAGAATTTAAATCCGGCACGGCACCAAAAGATTCCCAATATTTTTCCAAAATTAATTATAAATCCAATAAAATTGAAACCCAAGAACAATATAACACATATAATAGTGGTATGAATGAATTACAACAATTAAGTATTCCAGATTTTGTTACATTGATTAAAAAATATACGGAAGAATTAATTGAATTATGTAATAATATTAAATTAAATTATAATACAACAACACAATATTTTGAGATTTTAGATGAAAAATTCCCAGAGGGCTATGGCCTTTTACCAAATAATATAACATTTATTAAAAGCCAAAATAACACTTATTATGTAAATTTAGTTAAAACTAATAAATTGGAATCTCATTTATTTGATGTATATTCAATCTTTCCAATATATGAAAATTATAAAAAGAAAAATATTGAGTGGTATTACAATTATACATATTTACAATATAAATATAAATTAAATATTACACAAGAATTATATAATACATTATATACATTAAATACAATAAATGTTAATTCCTTTGATAAAGTGGCACAAAAATTTATTTATAATAATCCAGAATATGTTAATAAAGAAATTAGACTTAATGCCCCAGTGGCATTAAAAGATGAGGAAATATTATTAGGGATGCCGATTTATAAATATACAGATTTAATTGAATTAGATGCCGAACACTTTGCGAGTGAAAAACGAAATAAATATTTAAATACAAGTTATAATTTATTTGAATCATTAGCAAAGATTCTTAATCAAAATGCCGGCGACAATTTATTATTATATCCATTATATATTAAATTACAAGTTATTGATTATTTAGAACAAAATCTATTTACTAAATTTAATGGTTTAACTTTTATTGATTATTTTATTTTAGCATTAGGCGACACTAATATTTTAGGAAAATATATATATGATAATTTAAATACATATATAACAGAAGAAGGCACCTTAGTAATAGATGAATTAATTAAATTATATCCAGCGGTTTTGAAACCAAACAATATATTTAATTCAATTAAAAATTATAATATTGTTAAACCGAATATTGACATATTAATTATTTATATTATTGATTTATATTTATTTTATAAAAATGATACGTCGGCATTAAGCAGATTATTATTTTCAATATATAAAAAATTATATGATGACCCAACATATTCGGGATTATTTATTCTTGATTCATATTTAATAGCCAATTTTTACAATATCAATTTATTTTTTTATACTTTCATAAATAATAATAATGATATATATTCTTCTAATTTTATATTTTCCAATAATGTATCCAAAGTAAATATTAATCTAATTATTAGTAGCAATGGAAATTATAGAATTTTCTATCCAAAAGAGAATCCTGAAAAAAATTGCTCCGCTAATGCTAATATATATACAGAAATAAAATTAAAAATAGAAGATAATAAAATATATAGTTTAATTGATGATTTTAAATCGCAATCACAAATCAAATCAGACATTTTTGATTCTATTTCAGATATTGGCAGAAATAACCAAATATTTAGTATTAATGAAATATCCCAAGATGAAAATTATAAATATATGACTAAAATAATTAAGATATTAAAAATACCATATATTTTAATAGAAAATAATGTTAACTCAATTGCGGATTTTTATATGCTCCTTTGCGAACGTGTTATAAGATGTTATAAAGATTATAAACCTATGACTATTGATAAATTAATTAAATATCTTGCTTATATGTTATTACTAAAATCTAATTCTAAATATACCCTTGGAACATTATTAAACACAAATATATATAATTTAATCAAATTTAATTATGAAGCCGACCAAGTTATTTATAAAAAACCAGAAATACTACATAATATGATTATTGTTCCCTCAATATTTTTATATGAAAAAGACACTGATGAAGACACAGATGCCACTGATAGCGCTGATGGCGCAGATGGCGCTGATGGCCCTAATGGCCCTAAATTAAAACATTCTATTTTAGACAATTTTAATACATTATTGGGCAATAATTACACACAAAATACATTAGATGGAAATTATAGAGGCATACTTGAAGCATATTTTAGAACACCACAAGGCTTATTTGAAGTTAATAAATCCAAAGTATTAAATGATTTTATATTATATAATAAAGATGTTAAACCATTTAAATATAAATATACAGAATTAAAATTACAAATGGCCGTTGAATTATTATTAATTGATATATTCCCAAATATGTATAGTAAATCTCTATATCATATTCCAATTTTAAAAGAATATTATAATGATAATATATTTTCAATATATGATTCATTAGATATTATATTGCCAGATAATGTTAAAATAGCCCTAATATTAGCAGAATATTATCAAGTATTATCAGTTTTAAATAAACGCGGTTTGTATTTTAGCACTAATAATGATTTAGATAATGAAGCAACAAAGGATACATTCATTTCAGATTACTTTAAAATTAGAGATGCTTTATATATTGGATATGAAAAACTACATTTAAAACCAGAATTAAATAAAACAGTGGATTTTTATGAATTAGTTAGTTATATAATATTTTTAGAGGAATAATTTTTTATAATAATAAATTATATATATATTATATATTATATATATAATGGAAATTAATAATATTATTGAACCCTTTGAATATATATTAAAACAAACCCATTTATTTAATAGATATAATAGTAAGCCAAATATTGACCCTTTGGTAAATACTGTTGAGGAAGTTGATTTAGACGCGCTTCCGGTTGCGCCAGGCGCTGCTGCTGTGCCTGCGCCAGTTCCGCCACTTGATATTCCTAATATTGATATTATACAACAAAAATTTAATTTGAATCCACAGGATGACCAATATAAAATATATATAAATAATAAAGAAAATATATTATTTAAAGAAGATGATATGGATAAATTAGAATTAGAATGTGATAAAGAATTAACAGAATATAAAGAAAAATATGATAAACAATATAGTAAAAATATGGCCTTTTTTGATAAGATTTATAACATTTTAAATTCACCATTAACAGATAAATATAAATCTATACATAATATACAAAAAACAGAAAATGCCATTGATATTTTAAATATTTATGATTTAGAAAATTATTTAAAATCTTCCGATTATGATATTCCCGATTATAAGTCCGATATTTATAATAAAAATATTGGTAGTGATTTAAGACTTGTTAATGTTAAAAAATTTGATAAATTACAAATATATTTTGACAATTATTTTAAAAAAATATCGGCGCACGAAATAAGACTGGCGCGATTTGAAGAATATTATAAAAAAAATCCCATTTATATATTATTTATGACTAAATATTTTGAATTAAATGCTGATGTTGGACTTTTGTATAATCCCACAATTGAAACATTAAAATCCGACATATTATTATTAAAATTACCTAATTCATTTATCAAATTTTATAATAATTTATATAATATTTATAATAAAGATGAAATAAATGCTCAATTATTACCTGATAATAATATTGGGACTTTGACAGATAATATAGCAAAGATTGATGCTGCTTTGGTTAATCCCCCAAATCCCCCAAATCCCCCGCTTGTAATTCCAACTTATAATAACACATTTGATACAAGTTCATTTGATAAATATAAAGAAGAATTTAAAACGGTTTATGAAGAACACTATAATAGTGGAATTAAAACTGTTGAAGATAATTATAATAACTATGTAGCAACATTAAATAAAATTAATTTAAATTTAGATAAATATAGTAGATTAAATATTCAAAGTGAAGTTATAGATATATATAATGTTGCGCGATTAGAATTTACAAATAAAACGGATGGCGCCCCCCCAAATAATCTTAATAATCTAATTGCTTATAATAATACTCAGCTTCAAGTATTCAAAAATCTTATTCAAGAACAATTATTTAATAATACTTTAACAACTAAAACATTTGATTTAATCAATTCATTTATTTCCAAATTTAAAAGTTATAATGAATTATATCAATATTATATTAATTTAGATGATGATATATTAAATAATATTAATAATGAACCACTTACAATTTATATAAAAAACTTTTATAATTTTTATAAAATATTTAATTATTTATTTCAAAATAACTTTGAAGGTTTAAATAATATATTACAACAATTGGCAGATAATCCGGAAACTCAATTTCCTTTTCAATTGCGAAGAACTAATGGGATTATTAATGGGCCTATTTTAAGACTTATAAATGAACAAGCATTTTTAATATTTAATATACATAATTCAATGATGCAACTTAATATTAGTTACAATATTATACAAACTTTAGCAAATGCATCAAGTTATTATACAGGTCATGTGTTCATAATAAATCTTTATGAAAATGAATTTTATTTAAATGATTTAGATACTGTTTATACTAATATTATAACTCATATTAATTTTATAATTGATGGTATATTTGAACATTATCATAATTATTATGAGGGTTTTAATTATAATGGCGGGGCACAAGTACAAATTAATAATTTTGTAGGAAATACAAATTTACTTGCTAACTTAATAATGAATGGGCAAAATCATACTAATATTTATAATATTATTAATAATGTTTATTTTAATAATCCACCATATCCGGCAAATATTATAACTAATGCTTTACAACCTCAAATTGCTAATGTAACATTGGCTAATTATAAAATTTTTGATATTATAAATAATCCCGCAGGGCGATTGAGCGCTCATTCAGCAACACTAAATTGGATTAATCCAAATAATTTAATAAATTTTATAAAAGCACCATTTAATCAAAATGAAGTATTTGAAGCATATTCCTCATTATTACTAATTCAAAATGCGGTTAATTTTGTTAATGCTCGTAATCATAACGAAATCAATAACATATTAAAATTGTATATATATTCAATCGGTTGTTTAATAAATATACATTATGGAAGAGCATATTTAAGCATTAATAATGGTTTTAATACTTATCCTAATATAAAAGCACGAATTATTATACAAATAATATCAAATATTAATTATTATTTTGCACTAATTAGAAAAATTTATGATTTATTATATAATGGAACAGGTAATCAAATTGTCCCTATTGATATAAACATTATACAACCATCAATTAATAAATTAACACAATATAATAATATTATTAACTCATATTTACAAGCACGAGGACCAAGTAAAAGTTTTGATTTATCTATTAATAATACAGCAGCAACAATTAATAGAAATATTGCTAATAATTTTTTAATCGGTAATAATGAAGCTGAAGAAGTATTAACTAATGATAATGGAAAAACAGTAGCAATTTCACGATATATAAATGATTATATTAATCAAATAATACCAGCTGATGATAATATAAAAGGCATATTTAGCGAGTTTATTAAAAAAATATATATAAATAATTTTGATTCTCTTGATATAATTACTCCACAACCGCAAAGAGGAATTAGCAAATTACAAAATATTATAACACATTATTTTATTACTAATTGCGAAGCTGTTATTCAACCAGCCGTCAATTTGAAATCATTTAATAGCAAATATTTAAATTACAATAATTTACTAATTGCGACAAATAATACAATTACAACAAAAGATTTACTTATTAATAATTCATTAGTTCCTTTGATTGCCATTAAAATAATGATTTTATTAATTGCCAAAAATAAAACAAAACCCCCACAAAATATTGACCCATTAAAATTAAGTAATTTTGTTAATGATATTTTTGACAAATTTGCGAAAATTGATGAAAATTTAAAGAAGCTTAATACTGATATTAGTGGCAAATATTTACCAAATATTGATCAATTAGGAGCAAAATTTGCGGAATTAAGGAGCAAAATTGAGGCTAATGTGCCACAAGCTAATGGTAATATTGAAAACTCAGCAATAGCAGATATTATATATACGAAATATGGTATTAAAGATTTAGATTCAATTAGTGATATTATAACAGCCGGGAATAAATTAAAAGAAGACCTAATTAATCCATTTAAATATAAATTAATTATGGAATGTAATTTATTTCTTAAATATTATGAATTATCAGAGTTATCAACAGATGTTACAACATTAAAATTATCAGATATTATTAAAACAATATTATTAACATTAATTGATAATTTATCATATATAATTAATTATTCAGATAAGCCGCTTATTATTGTGCCAAACTATTATCGCTTATTATATAAATACATTTATAAAAAATACAATGATTTAAAGCATTATCCAAATTATAATTCAGAAATTAATAATCTATTAAATAATATTAATTCTATATTTGTTGAGATAATTAATGATTCTATTTTATTAAAAGATTTCAATTATAAATTAATCAACATTTCACATATTTTATATATTTATGATAAATTATTTGTTACTTTCCCTAATAAAGCAGAATATAAAATAGAAGATAATAATTTAATGAAAGCATTCTTTGTTGTATTATATAATGAAACAGACCCCGCAATAATTACACGCAATTTAAAACATTTTAAAAAATTAGCTTATACAGATTTAACAAAGATTGAAACTTTATTAGTTAATGCTAATGGTATTAGTGTTAGCGCAGGGGGCGCAAGTAATGCGATTAATAATATACCAACAGATTATAAAGAAAAATATCCATTAGAATATAATTTATTAATAACAAAATATAAAGATTATTCTAAATATAATAACCATATAGTAAAAGAAATTTTATTAAATGAAAATAATCCATATATTTTAGAAAGCTTTATTAATAATAATATTAGTTACAATATTCAAATATTATATACATTATTTGATAGAAATCATTATTGGTATTCAAGCACTAATGCCGCAATTAATAAAAAATATTTAAAGCCAGCGGATGAAACATTAATTAATATATTAAAGTTAGATGAAAAAATTGTGAATTTTATTGAAAATTATGCGGAAACAACACGCAAAAATGATATATTGGTTTTAATTTCTCATTCATTTAATAAATTTAAAAAAATAATGAATTACTTTAATATTTATATTCCTAATTTAGAAAATCCAAAATATGTAATATTAATTCCAACAAATGATTTTACTAATTTACAAATAGATGAAAAGGATTTTATAAATTATGTTATTTTATCAGATAAAAAACCTGAAAAAGACAATTATTTTGAAGAATTTTATAAACAATTTGATATTGTTGGATTTAATGATTTCAATCAAAAATATAGAAAAATAATTGACACAATCGGTCCTTATACTTTTTATACAGATTTCACATTATATAAAACATTTAATGATTTGCCAATTAAACAAGAAAAAAATAAGTTTGAATTAAATATCACAGGCAGAAAACCAGTGGCATTTAATATTGATTTAAATTATGCTAATTCAATACTTACAACAACACTATTTAAATCATTAAATTATAATTATGATGAGATTATTAAAAAATTCCTATATTTATATAAATCAAATAATGACAATATTGTATATAAAAAATTAAATAAATTATATAATGTAATCAAAGATAATGAATCCGTTATTATAAATTATATTAATGATAAAAAAGCCAAAGAGTTATTAATTAAAAAATCCGTTATAAAAGATAACATTATTAATACAATTGAAACATATGTTGGATTGTTATTCCCTTCTTTGGAGTCAGATAGTGGCGTTGATGATGGCGTTGATGTTTCAATTGATGGCGTTTATGACACAGATGACAGCGACAAACCAATAGAAACTTTATATTTACTAAAATTTAATAAGCCCACAGAAACTTTATATTTACTAAAATTTAATAAGCCCACAGAAACTTTATATTTACCAAAATTTAATAGTAATAAATCACATAATTTTATGAACAAAGTAATAAATTATATAAAATCAGATTTAGACATATTGGATTATGTTAATCTTAATGGGTCACAAACAGGCGGCGGGGGCGGCCAAATGCTTTCAAAAAGACCTTTACCATTAGATTTAAGTTTCCCAACACCACCAGGCGCAAAATTCCCAAAATTCTTCCCAGATAGCCCAAAATTATCAAATGGAGGACTCTTAGGTTCGCCAAGTGGCGCGACTTTAACACACGGAGGACTCTTAGGTTCGCCAAGTGGTTTTATTAGTTCGCCAATGGGTTCGCCAGCAGGAATGAGAATTTTAAGAAAATCTTCCGCCTTATCAACAGAACATAGCTCATTTGTAAAAGATTCACCTTTGCTATTTCAATATTCAGGACATATGAATCCTTCTTTCCAAGAAAGCGCCGAAGAAAGCGCCGAAGAATTCGCCGAAGAATTAAGAGGCCCAAAACCATATGAATTATCTTTATTAAATGATAAAACACAAAAAACCATATTATATAAAACAATAATTAAAGACATTTTAAATACGGGGGATTTTACTAAATTTGAATCAAATATTGAATTAATTGTTAATGTATTTAGAATTAAATTAGTAATTCTTATGGGCGAATCGCGGAAAATATATAAACCATATAATATTTATGAAAATGAACATTTATTAGATATAATTATTCAAGAAACCGCCGGCGAATGGGAAATAGTTTTAACCGAAGATTATATTAATTCAATAACAAAACCACGTGTTATATTTGATGAGCCATTATATAAAGCAGCTTATAAATTATATGAATCATTATATGATAAACCACCACAACAATCGGAAGAAATTAAACATTGGTTAATGAATAAATTACAATATGCGATTGAAGATATAACAATAGAAAATACAGGAATTACAAATGAAGAATATATCAAAGAGGAATTACATAAATATATAATTAAAACGGCAAAACTATTAAATATTAATTATTTATATATACAAGAGAATGAATTGAGTATTGCTATATTATTTAAACATATAATTACTAAAATATTAATTAGCTATAAAGATTTTATACCAGCAACTATTGATAAAGTTAAATTCAATTTAATAACTATTCAATTATTACAAAATAAAAATACTTATACAATGGAAAATCTTGCCGAATTATCTATTATTGAATTAATTATATATATTATGAATGATTTACAAATTGAAAATTATATTTCATATAAAAAATTGCCATTCAAAGGATTTATTAAATATATTAAAGATAATGAAACGGTATTAATGAAATATTCAGAAGATAATCAATTAAACACATTATTAGAAGAATTTAAAGATATTACAGGATTATATTATACAAGAGACCAAGTAAATGGCAATTATAGAGGAATATTTGAAAAAATGATTAGACAAAATGATAATAATATTATGGACCAAATATTAGCCTCAGATAAATTCCGCAATTTAATATTATATGATTTAAATGGCAATAAAATTATAAATTCCCCAGAATTAATTGTTCAAATCGCCACAGAATTATTATATTCAGAATTAATTGATACCAATATGGATGAATACCCTTTGTATTATTTAACAACCTTATATAAAAAACATAACAATACATTACCAGATAATATGTTAAAAGCATTCATATTGGCAGAATATTATCAAGTTATTTATATAACATATAAGAATCCAGATATTATATTTTATGGCAAAGAGGATACATTCTTATTTCCATACAAATTATTATTAGATATTATTCATTCAACATATTCAAATAAAAAAATTAAAGATTTATTAGATATATATGATGTTGCTTATTATTTATTCATTGACAAAATAAAATAAATCCCTTTGCGCTTATATTATAATTTATAAAACTAAAAACAAATAATATATATATATTATATATATAATATATATATTAATGAGTATTCAAATTAATAATTTATATATTAAATTAAAAGATATATTAAATAAAGAAGAATATTTTATAATAAAAAATCAACGAGGAGGCCGCGCCCAAGGCGCCGAAGGCGCCGAGCCCAATTATTTCTTTAAAAATGAACTAAATAATTTCACACATAGATACAATATTATTCAATATATGATATTATATCAAATAATTGAGCAAAATATATATTCAAAAAACCCAATATCAAAAGAATTAATTGACCAATTAGATATTAGAATTACAGAAGATAATATTAATGATATAGTTGATAATATCCATATTTTAACAGTTAAATTAATTTTAAATAATATTTTTGAAAACAATTATTTATATGAATCAGCGGATTCTTTGGTTCCATTAAATATTTCATATTCTGAATTTATTATAAAAAATGACTTAATATTTGAAAATACCGAATTTGAAATATTATATGATAATTCAAAACCTATATACCTTATTGATAATTTATCTCAAATATTATCACGTGATAAATCAGAATATTATAAATTAAATATTAATGATGAATTATTAATGAGCAAATTTAAAGAAATATTAATTTCAGATTTAAATATTAATATTTTAGCTTTTAACAAAGATATATATTATCTATATTTATGTATTAATTCAGGCAAAAAGATTATTTTAAATGAAGATAAATTTGTTTTTGATGTATTAGATATATTAAAATATTATAATTATATTCTATTTTCCGCCATTAATAGCAAATATGTTAATTTTACTGATGAAAAAAAACAAGAAACCGATATCTTTGTTAATACATTATTACAAAAAGAATTAAATGAAATAAATATTAATAATGTTAATTTCATATATGATGAAATATTTGATTATATATCCAAAATATATACCAATTTAGATTTCCCATTATTTAATTCCTCATTAATTAATATACCATATTTAAATAATTTTAAACAGATTATTTCAAATATTGAAAATGTTGAATTAGTTTTATCTAATGTATTTCATAAATATATTTATAAAAATAGCGAAAGTGTTCAAGATAATTCAAATTTTGAACAAATGAATATTGAACAAGTTGAAATACAAAATAGATATTATGAGTGGTATATAGGCGTGAATGAAAATGAGAGAGGCGCGAGCGCCGCAATTGATGGTTTTCATAGATTAAATATAAACAATTTTAATATGGCCGAGATATTAGATTTTTTCCAAAATATTATAAGAATTCCGGAATTATATGAATTAACGCCATTACAATTTAAACTAATTATATTATTATTTAAACAAAACAGCATACAAATAGAATATCTTATTCATATTTTAAGATTAAAAATCTATATATTATTAAATGATTTACACGACCCATTTTTTTATGTAATTGAGGATTTATATAAACATTATTATTCACAAAAAGACATTGATTTTTTACGCAATTATGTTCAAAATTTGGTATATATTAATCAAGATTATAAATATATTTATACATATTTTAAAACACACGGCGCAAGAAATTATATATCCAAAGTATCAGATATTAAAATGAGTGAATCCGATTATGTTGTTATAAATAATGTTAATGTATATTCTTTTTTAGCTAATGAATATTATAAAGCAATATTACAACCCCTTGAACAAAATAAATATATTACGCCAAATATTAAAGAGTTTATTTATAATAATATTATATCATATAATTATGACAATTTGACTTTTAAAGGCACATTAATTGATTCAATATATTATAATATTTTTATTTTATATTACAAAATAATCGGCACAAGTTACATAATATCGGATACAAAACAATTTAATACTAATATTAATAATTATATTTTACCTTTGAAGCTTAATAATTATATTTTACCTTTGAAGCTTAATAAATATAACACATTATTTGACTATATAAAATTTGATGATGAAATTATATCTTATATAAATAATATTATTAATATTGATACATTACATATTGATAATGATATATTTAATAATAAAAAACAATATTTAGAATCATTAATACAAGAAGAAATAGAATTAATTGATATTGCCCAAAATAAAATAGATGATAATATTAATCAAAAAGAATCATTGGTTAATGAAATCGCGGCTTTACAAGAGAAAATAAAAGAATATGAAAATAATTTAACTATATCAGAAATTGAATATAAAAATTTAGAAGAAAAATTAAAAATGGAAGCCATTGAGGCGGCGGCTGTGGAAGATGGAATTAATATTTTTGAATATAAACAAAGTATATTAAATAAAGAAATTGAGGCAATTAAAACAGATAATAATTATGATTTACATATGAGTGAATTAGAAATAATTGAAAAAGATTATGAAAAGGCCAAATATATTTATGATAGTGAATTTGAAAAATATAATGAGATATTACAATTATTAAAAGATAAGTTTATTGAATTAAAACAAGATGGCGTTCCAATTCCTTCAAATATTAATTTTGATGAATCAACTCCTTTGACAGATATTAATAGCCATTTGTTAATTGATTTATATACTTTGGCGACCAAAAATGGGGCAAATATTGATTCATTAGAAAATATAGATGAAGATAAAATAATAAATGAATCATTGGTTATTATGGAAGAATCGCCATATATAATATTGGCCGATATTATTCCCGAAATATTTAAAGCAAAAAAAGAAATTATGATGTATAAAACCGATTTATTAAATGCCGAAATTGTTAAAAATAAAAAAGAACAAATAATTAATGCGATTAATTTAAAAACAAAGGGATTAATAGATGACAATAAGATTATTGAATTGGTTATTTATAATTATACTAATATAAAACAAATTATTGATGAATTAAATAATACTTTGGATAATAAACAAAATGAATTAGATTCAATAATTGATAAGAATAAACAAATTATTAAAGAAATTGATATTTCTAAAAAAGAATCGGATTTATTACAAGATAAATTAAATAATATATTAACAAAGGTAAATGCCGATAAATATATTAATTATAAAAATAAAATAATATATGCTATATTAAATAATGATAATTATGAACTAATTTCAAATGATAATTTAAATAAATTAGAATCAAAAATTAATAAATATATTAACGGGGGCCTATACAATTATGAATTAATTATTTATAAGATTGTTAATTATTTAAATATTAGAATTATTTTGTATAATTATAAAAATAATAAATTGATTAAATATTATGAACCATTTGGCACACAAAACACAGATTTATTTAATATATATTGTGTATATAATGAAGAAAATACTCAATTTGATATTTTATATTTTATATCATATGAAATTTTAATAAGACAAAATTATTTATTTCCTAATTTAGAAAACATATATTTAAAACTAAATGATAATCATAAAGCTCAATATTATAAACCTTATAATGATTATAATCTCCTTTGTATAAATAAAAACTTATCTAATATTCCAAATCCGGAAATTAATAATATTGAACATATTAATCTATTTATTAATAAAATAATTAAGAAATTAAAAATCCCATTTATATTTATTCAAGAGAACAAAGAATCATTAATATCTTTTTATTATTTATTAACATATGTATTAACAAATCATTATAATGATTATACAATTAAAACACAAAATTCTATTAAATATTATTTAATTTTAATATTATTACTTAAAGATGATACTAAATCATATGAACATTATACAGTTTTTTCTATTTTAGAACTAATTATATTTAATATAAATTTAGAAAATAAAGAGTTTATAGAATATTTTACAATGTTCAATAAAATTAAACAATATAATGAAACGCGGACAGTAATAAATGAATTTAATAATTTACTTGGATATTATTATAAAACACAAGATATTGACGGCAATTATAGATTTATGATTGAATCTTATTTTTTATCAGAGCCAGGGAAATTAGAATTAAATAATTCAACTAAATTTAACTCGCAAGAATTTAAATTATATGATAAAAATGGCAGGGGTTTTATTAATAAGTTTATTATTTCTCAATTATCAACAACATTAGCTTTCATTAATTTATATAATATTAAATTATGGGATAATATATTCCCTTTGATTGATATAACTTATTATTATAATAAAAATATATTTATACATTACAATAGCCCCGGATTAACAGAAGAATTAAAATTATGTATTATTTTAATGGAATATTTTCAAGTTAGTAAAATAATTGAAGAAGCAAATATTGATTTTGTTGGAGAAGAAAATGGCTTTATCAATGAGTATTTTAATATTATTGATTCTTTATATTTAGTATATAAACAAACGGATTTTGATTCAGAAGATATATATAGAAAAGCGGCGGCATTATATATTCAAAATCATATTTAATTTATATTTATATTTATATAATATATAATATATTATATATGAATTTATTCGGCGGTAAGAAAAAAACGGCAAAGGCAACAGAAGTGGAACCTAATTCAAAAGAAGCCGAGGAAGCCCAAGCACGAGCAGCAAGAATTCAAAGACAAGCAGAAGAAGCTCAACGATTAGCTGACGAAGCACATTTAAAAGCAGAAAAGAAAAAAGAAGCAGCATTAGCAAAAGCCGAAGAACTTAAAGAAAGAAAAGAAAAAGAATTAGAAGAACAAAGGGCGGCAAAGGAGAAAAGAGAACAAGCCGCACAAGAAGCAGAAGCGGAAAAACAACAAAAATTAGCTTTGGCTCGTCAAAAACAACTTGAAGACGAACATAGATTAGAAATACAAAAAGAACAAGCGGCTAAGGCAGATTTAGAAAAACAAAAAGAAAAATTAGAAAAACAACATAGTATATTAGAACAAACACATAAAGCACATTTAGAAAAAGCGGAATTAGAAAATAAACATTTAGAATTAGTTAAAAAGAGACACGATTTATTACATTCCTCAAATCAACCACAAATTAATTCAGCTCACGAATTAAATAAACATAAAGTTGCGGCTTATAATGACCTAAATAAAAAACAAGAAATTGTTAAAGCACGAAAAGAAAGAATTAAAAAATCTAAGGCGCGTATTCAAGAAAAATTAGACCAAATTAATACAATAAATGAACAAATTAATCATAAAAATAAGGCAATTAGAAGGAAAAAAGAAGAACATTCACATTTGAAAAAAATGGCGGCAATTCCAATGGCAGTTGCGCCAGTTGCGCCAGTTCATAAAAAAGGTCATCATAAATCGCCCCATAATAAAACAATGGAAGAAACAACAAATACAATTAAACAATTACATAATAAAAAACATAAGTTGAAAAAACAACGTCAAGAATTAAATAAACAAGCGGCGGATTTAAAAATTAAAGAACAAGAATTACATAATAGAGGTAAAAAACTAAAAGAACACGGAGCTAAATTAAAACATAGACATAGGGAATTATTACAACATCAAGCGGCTTTAAATGAAGAAAATAAAAAGTTAAAACATCATCATAATAAATTAAAGAAACATCATAATGATTTAACAAAGGCAAATCCGCCAAATAAAATAGATATTATGAAAAGTCAATCGGAATTAAATAAACATAAACACAAAATGAAAAAACATAGACACGCAATGAAAGAACATAAAGCATTAGTAGATAAAAATAATAGAGCACTTAAACATCACGGGCGCAAATTACATAAACATTCAAAAGCGGAAAAACATCATAAAGAAAAGAAAAAGGCACATTTAGAAGCAGAACAAAATCATAATTTAGAAAAAGTTCAAAATCATAATACAATTACAAAAGAATCAAAAATAACAATTAATTCTGGCACGGGCGGGCAACCAGGAGGTATTAATCAAGATAAATTAGAAAAAGAAAAAATGGTTGCGGATTTTGAAGAAATATTTGAAAAAGAAGTGGCAATTAAAGAACAAAAGGCAAAAAAAGCAAAAAGATTATGGGGAATTATTAATAAACACGGCGACGAAGACGATAAAACCGCGGATTTTGCTGATAAAATTGGATTACCACCACCGCCTTCAAGATATACACAACACCAAATTGATTTAGTAAAAACACATATGAAATATAAAAGGCCGGTTTTATCCTTTGACGATAAAGTTCAATGTATGACAATTTTAAATCAAGCAAAGGCGTCTTCTGATTTATCAGAACAAGCTGGCCGCGATTCACATATTTTACCACATAAAATATCAGAAAGTAAAACACATACACAAAATTATGAATTATTAATGAAACAATTTAATTTTAAATGTATTGGCGACGTTAATGCTTAGTTGGGGGCTTGCGCTTGTGCGTTGGGAATGCGCTTGCGCGTTGGGAATGCGCTTGCGCGTTGGGAATGCGCTTGCGCGTTGAGAATGCGCTTGCGCGTTGGGAATGCGCTTGGGCGTTGAGAATGTGCTTGCGCGTTGGGAATGCGCTTGCGCGTTGAGAATGCGCTTGCGCGTTGGGAATGCGCTTGCGCGTTGAGAATGCGCTTGGGCGTTGAGAATGTGCTTGCGCGTTCATTTTATAATTATTATTATATTGTATAATATTGGGGGCACGGAGTTGGGGTTAATTAATTAAATTAAGTTTTTTTGTTGCTTTTTATTGTTTGGCCTCTTTGTAGACCAAAGTTAAATTATATATAATTTTTAACTAATAATCCATATATTTTCTAAAACCGCAATTAATTTTAATACACTATAATTTATATTTAATTGAACAGAAGTATTTCCATTTATTGCCTCAGTCTCAGCATTTCCAACATTAATTGTTATATTATTTGTTCCAGCATTTCCATAAATATCTATTATTGTTATATTATATGTTATAAGTGGCGAAATTGTTGGTAATGTAATTACTATTGGGTTGCTACTTGTATCAACATTATAAATATTATAATTTCCAGATATTGTTGTATCACTCGCAATTAAAAATGGACTAATATATATACCATTCTTTGCTGTTATAAACGCACTTCCTGAATATACAAAGGTATCACCTTCTAATGGAGTTGTTGTTGATATACCTGTTAATTTATCTAATACATTACCAAATAATGTGTTGCTTCTAAATTCAACATCACTATTAAAGAAAACACCTGCATTTATATTACAAGTTTTCGCACCTATATTAATAGCATTTTCAGTTCCATTACTTATTAAATTAATATTTCCATTTGTATGTATTGAATAACCCGGAATACTCATTATATATTATATTATATATAATAAGTAAATATATATTTATATAATATTACTTTTAAATATTTAGGCCCTCTATTGGTCTTCCATAGGCCTATTGGTCTTCCCGTGTATTAATTGAAGCAAATATACCTTGTATTTCACTATTTTTAATTGTTCTAAATACACAAGATAAATATTCCCCAGGTTGAATTGTTATATCATCTAAAAAATTAAATACAAAATTTCCTGTATTTCCTATACATCCTGCCCATATTATTTGCGAATTATTAAAAGTACATGTTTTTGAATTTGTATCAATATATGTTGGCGAATTTGTTGATTGTTGTATAAAACTTGGGAAATCCGTTGTTGTATTCGCAAGATTAGCATTTCTTACTAAGAACAATTCAATAACATTATTATTCTCTGTTGCGCCTGATATACTTATAATATTAATAATTGATTGATTTACTTTGTTGTTAAAAACATTAGAATTATATAGTGTAAATAATGTATGATAAATACCATTACTATAAGCAATCCCTACTCTAAAATGTTTATATGTTGCGTGATATCCCGTATATATTTTTTGGCCTTCAATAAAACCCGCAAATGAACCCGATTTTAATACTATATCCGTTGTATTTGTTGTATTTTCTACAAACATTCTAAAGGGCAAAGAAGGATTGCCAAAAGAAGTTATTGTTCTTGTATTAGCAAATTTTAATGTATGTATTGGAACAAATTTAGAATCCGTTGTTTTATTATTATATAATTCGGCAAATATTGTAATTGAACCAAAACCTAAATATTTTATATTAAATTGAAATACATTACCTTTCAAAGGGTCCAATACAAATCCTGTATTATCATTACCTAATAATTGCGCACCATTCCAATCATCTTGCGGAATAAATGTTTCAGTTGGCGTATCCCCTGCTCTTGTTTGTGCGAAAGTGCCGGCACTTGTTCCCACCATTCCTGAATTATAAGAATATAAACCATCATTTTTTGACCCTGCTTTTTTATTAATAAATGCTATGCGTGCTGTATTAAATACTAATGGTTCTAAAATACTTGTATTCCATTCATTAAAATTAAATTTAGAAATTGTATAAGCCATTGAGTTTATTAAACTTGTATCACCACCTAAATTTTGAAAGGGAATAGTAAAATTTGCTCCATTTAATAAAATAGAAACATTATCCGACGCATTTGTCACTTCCGTTAATGTTAAAGTTCTTATCTCGCAAGCTCCGTGGTCTCTATATAATATTCCAAAATCTGTATCTTTGTATCCAATAAAAATACCATCTTCTGAATGCCCATAACCAATCATTTGATTACAATCACTTGCCGGCGTATTATATAAAGCAGTAAAACGCCCAACTAATCCTTGTCCTGAGCGATATTTTAATCTTTTTCTACTTTCAATTGAACTATACATATTAGCTGTGGCTGTTGTATTTACATAAAATAAACCATCTGAGGCACCATACATATTATCACTTGTTGAATAAGTATTAACTAATGCAGTATTTAATCCATATATAGCATCATTTTGAAAAATAGGATATAATTGTTCTGTATGAATTGAACCAAAGGGCAATCTTGGGCCTTCTATACTAACACCTAAATGCCCTTCTTGCGATATTGAAACTGGTTTTAATGAGCCATAAGTAGGTTGTCCATATAATAATGAACGTGTATTTAAAACCGGCGTTTGTTTATCAAAAGAATTAATATTTGGTTCCATTATTAATGTTGTATCATTATTATAACTGCTTAATGTTCCAATTAATTGTTCATTATATGTTGATAATCTTAATCTTATATGTGTTATTTCTTCCCCCAAAGATAAAATATAATTGCCATTTGTGTTAATTGTATTTGTTTCACTATCGCCAACATAATTTAAAGTTGCCCAAGTTAAACCATTATCTAATGATTTTTCAATATTACAAACATTAGAACTTCCAACAGAAATTATATTTACATTAATTTTTTTATATTTATTATAAACGCCACATAATACATAATCATTTTTAAAATTTAAAGTAAAATCCTCTTTGTATTCTTTCATTATAATAGAATTTGACCCCATTTCGTATATTGTTTGTAATTTAAAACCGGATAATACCGACGAATCTGATTCATTTTGATAACTCAATTTAAAATATTTTGCTAATATTGGGAATTTTTTAATAAAATTTGTGCCTTTAATAATACTAATAACGTGAGCAGTATTCCAAGTTATATTATCAATTGAAAAATATAATGTCAAAGTATCAGCAACACCACCATTACTTGTAGAAATACAATTAATTAATATTGTATTAAATTTTGAAACATCTTCACAATCGCCTTCTATTAGGTCACCAGCATCTATTGTTATGCCGCCATCAATTTCTCCAACAATACTATTCAATGTTGAAACGGTTCCATATATTGAGGGTATGTATGTCATTATATAATTAGAATATATATAAATTTAAAAAATTAATTTTATGTTCATTGATATAATTAAATTGTAAATATTCAATAATATCTTTTAATCTTTGTAAATGTTGAGGCATTTTTATTATTAGATTATTATTATAATTCAAACTTTTATTTAATAACACTAATAATTTATTGTAATCTTCATTATTTAATTTTATATTTTTTATTGTATTTAATACATCAAATAACTCATCATATAAATGAGACTTAGCATAATGAAATATTATATTTTTATAATGTTCATATTTTATCATTCCTGTGGGGGTTTCTATATATTAAATATATATATAATATTCATCTTTTTTATATTGTAAATATTCAATAATTTCATTATTACCAATTATATTAGCCACAGCCAATGCCATATCAATATCAATATCAATTCCTTTGTTCTCTAAATATTCCATTATTTTAATATTCTTGCTATAAATAGCAAATATATAAGCATTTTCATTATAATTATTTTTATATTTAAAATCAAAACCGATTAATTCCAAATGCCCCATTATTTCAATATTTGAATTTAAAACAGCAACAATATAAGCATTATTACCATTAATGTCTTTACAATTTTGATTAATATCTGTTGTTTCTAAATATTTTACTAATTCAATATTACGACTAACAATAGCATAATGATAAGAATTTAGTCCCTCATTGTTTGTTTTATGTAAGCTAAATCTTTCTCTTGTATCATATAATGAACGAAACTTGCCAATATTAGAAAGCAAAAACTCAAATAATTTCTTATGACCACCCAATGCCGCCATCATTAAAGCATTATCACCTTCATTGTTTTCTTTAAAAAATAAACAATTACTTAAAAATGAAAGTTGAAAACCCTTTTCCCATATATATTGTAATACATCTGTATTATTACAATAACTCACAAATAATACTAAATAATCATTATTTGAATTAATTGCTGTATTTAAATATCTCGCCGAATATTTACCTATTATTTCATCATTATATCTATAATATGTAAATAAATACATATTTATTATTTTATCACTTGAATTTAATAGAATATCATCCTTTGTTAATACCGGCAATCTTTTTAATCTATGCCAATTAGTATTCTTTAACAAACAATTAATATATTCTTTTAAATCCATTTTTCCCCTCTTGCGCACATTATATATATAATAATAAAATCAATTTTTATATTTATTATACATATATTCCCATATATTAATATCTTTTATTCTAAATTGTAATAAATAATCCCAAGCTAAATTATTATATTTAAATTTTAAAGAATATTCGGCATTCTTCTGTTTCTTAATATTTTTTCTTGTTATTTTACCCAATCTTGATTTAGTGCCGTGAGAATAACCCCCATATTTTAATATTAATTTTATCATTTGTTTTTTATTAAGTTTAAAAATATATAATTCACCGGCTTGTTTATAATTAGCAAAATCTAAATAATAGGCCGTTAATATATAATCACATTTATGACTCAATCGTATTTGCCCATATTGAAAATTATTATTATTTATACCACCAAGTGATACTTTTATTTCAATATTATTATTATTAATTATTAAATCCCCTTTACATTCAGAAGGTTTATTTTTAATTAAATTATATTTGGTTCCTATATAATTTTCAATTAAATGTCCAAATTGGCAACCTTTTAAATCATTGGCTTTACAAAAAATATGTGCCTCTTTTAAATCCTGTTTTGCTAAAATTTCCTTTTTATAATTACGTTTAAACATTGGTTTATTTAATATATTTAATATATCTGGGCGCAATTCCCCATATCTTCTTTGTTCTTTCGGCATAGATAGATAGATATATATATATATATATATATATAACTTATTCATAATTGATTTTTTTTATATTATATATATATAGACGCATTATGGCCAAATATCATAATTGTATTAATGGCCCGCCAAAGAAATCACGCCGTAATAAAAATAAATATGAATATTCGGTAAAGAAAAAATATTTGTTACCTATTTTAGGATTATTTGAAATTAAAAAAAGTTGGAAAGATTTCAATTCAGGGCGCAAAACACGTTTCATTCCTAAAATTGTTTTAACTTTCTTTGTATATAGGCTAGTATATATGGAATATAAAAATTGATTTTATTTTTCTTTATTATTATTTTAGATTCTTTATAATATAACAAATTGAAACTCGCATCAAATGGGCAAGATTCCAAAGCAAGCGGCGCAAACAGCTTGCGATTTGGCGATTCAAAATGTTTTCGGACCGCGTCAAATCCCAAAGGCACGTCGTCCTCCACGTTTAGAAATCCCAAAGGGAACCATTGATTCTAACAAGCCGGCACCCAAGCCGAGTTTTTCTCCACATTCGCCAATTATGCCGCCTCGGGAACCAAAGGAACGAGAACTTCCTCCAACCCCTAAGTCGGCAACAATTTATTCCAATGTGCCACTGGAATCGGCACTTGGATTGTTGAACTTGGCCAAGTCTTAATTTTGGATTCTTTGCTTTGTTATTTGAGCATATATATATTATTATATTGTATTTTTTCAATATTAAAATCTTTAATATAAAACATTATATTTTTAAGATTTTCTGGATTGCGCCAATCAATTTCATAATTATAATTATTACTATCAAATATATAATATTTTTTATTATAAATATATGCAGCAACTTCATGACCTCCATTCTTATTTTTTAAAGCAATAATTGAACATATTAATTTATATTTTATATCATTAATGATAATATATTTTCTTGGGATATAATCAATATTACAAATAAATTTGGTTTTATTTTTATCATATTTATTATTATAATTATATATAATCTTGATTCCAAATGAAATATCATTTATTATATATAAACTTTTCTCACCAAATATTTTAGTTATTATATAATATAAAACAAATAATGCTTTGCCCCCCTCTGGGTCACTAAATAAATTAAAATTAAATGTATCTTTTTTATATAAATGTGCCAATTTAGCAAGAAAATCATTTGATTTATCATCATATGAATCATATTTTTTATTAATTAATAAATCTTTAAAAAAATCTTCTATATAGTTTAATTTTGTTTTATTATTTATGGCTTCTTTAATTTTATTAGCTAATAATGGCGTAAATATTATAGCATTAATAACGGCATTAAAATAACAAGTGCCTTTAAGTTGTATTAATCTTCCTTTGCCTATATTTGGACTATACATATATTTATAATGTAAAAAATCGTAATCATCTGGTTTTATTACTATATAATCAATAATAAATTCTTCTTTTTCATCAGTATTTAATTTATCTACATATCTATCATAACTATCTCCCTTATCTTTATCAAAAAAAACATTAATAAATTTATATACTTTGATATTATTTAATTTTAAAGTATCTCGTGAAATAATATAATTATAATCTGAACATATATAAATATATGTAAAAAATTGTGGCGGAAATTTGTTCAATAATTTAATAAATTTAGTTTTATCATCCAAAGAGTTAATTTTATAATATATTATTAAATTATCAATATTTGAATGATTATTTTTATAATAATTTAAACTAATGATTTTATAATTAATTGTATGTTGTGCTTTAAATTTTATTGTATCTTTTCCTAAATTTGTAAATATATTTAATAGGGTTCCTTGTTGTTTAGTAATATTAAAATGTATTTTTTTTATTATCATATATATATAATATATATATATTAATGAATCTTAAATTTTTATTATACATTTACTTTGTATTACTCTTATTATTAATTAATCTAAATTCAACAATATATGTTAATTATGAATTATATCTATATCATACTAATAATTTAAGTATGAAATTATTATTTACATATTTTTCTATTAATTGTATATTGCTTATTTATAATGTTAATATATATACAATCGGATTAATCTTATTAACAATTTATAATATAATCGTTTATTATCTCATAAAATATAAAAAAATTAATCCATCTAAACATTTAATATTAATTAATTCTATTATAACAATTAATATACAAATGATAATATTTATACATATATTATTAAATGCTGATATATATTAAACCTTATATAATGCTAAACTTATTAACATTATTCTTAATAAAGCTAAAAATATTATAGTTAATTTATAATATAACAAATCCTCAAATGTTAATGCTAATATAATAATTGTTAATATAACATATGCGAAAACTAATACAATAAATATTTTAATATCATATTTATTTTGAATAATTAATAATACAATTAATGTAATAATATAACCGGCTAATTCACCTGCTAATACAGACCTAATATATGATTCATATTCATCATCTCTTTCAATTTGTGTATAAATTAATCCTATATTAGTTGTTAAGCTTAACAAAGCAGGAGAGGCTACTCTTATATTTTTTTCATTATATAATATATAATTATTTTTTTTGCGCAATTACTTGCGGCACTTGGCGCATTTTGTTCAAATTTTGCGCATTCTTTATCAAAATTCCGACATTTCCGCAAGTAATTGCGCAATCACTTGCGGCACTTGGCGCATTTTGTTCAAATTTTGCGCATTCTTTATCAAAAATTCCGACATTTCCGCAAGTAAATGGCTCAATCTTTATCAAAATTCCGACATATCCACAAGTAATTGCGCAATCTTTATCAAAATTCCGACATTTCCGCAAGTAATTGCGTCTTTACTTGCGCCCCTTGGCGCATTTTGTTCAAATTTTGCGCAATCTTTATCAAAATTCCGACATTTCCGCAAGTAAATTGCGCAATTACTTGCGGCCCTTGGCGCATTTTGTTCAAATTTTGCTCATTCTTTATCAAAAATCGCGACATTTCCGCAAGTAATGGCGCCATTACTTGTGGCCCTTGGCGCATTTTGTTCAAATTTTGCGCAATCTTTATCAAAATTCCGACATTTCCGCAAGTAATTGCGCAATTAATTGCGGCCCTTTGCGCAATCTTTATCAATAGACCATTTTTCATATTTAATTAAATAATCTTTA